>Ga0118677_10000959_pt1 | contig 61911 bp, 42 predicted proteins | sample AliMusrvi5mmetaG_FD_86154 | JGI IMG/M metagenome (GOLD analysis project Ga0118677, IMG submission 86154) | reverse complement strand
TACTACATTTACTTCAGTCTTTCAAAGAACATTTCTTTTTTCATTTCCCCATCCGGGTACTTTGTTTTGATTGGGACTGCAAAATTACAACTCTTTTTCATTCCACCAAACATTTTTTAAAATATTTTTAAAAAAGTTTTCATCGCTCAAACGCCTCTATCTCTCTACACTGTTGGTTTGTTTTGCAATCAGACATTCAAAGTACATCGTAACGGGAGTGCAAAAGTACAGATTATATTTTAACTACAATGACATTTCTCAGATATTTTTAATAATTCTTTAATATTTTTTTAATCCCGAACGTAAAAACTTAGTTTCTCGGAGGTTACAATTTCCATTTTTTTTGATTATTTTTGTTGTTTCATAGTACTTCTTCTAAAATCAACTGCAAAATGACCAGATCAACCCTTAAAACCACTGCCGCAATCCTCCTCTTCAGCCTCTTTTCGGCAGTTGCGCTCTCACAGGATTCGATTCCCTCTCTCAACGCGAAACCCCGCAACCCGGCCAATTTCTGGCGAAGAGTCACCGTTGGCGGGAATCTCGGCTTTCAGTTCGGTTCCGTCACTGGTATCACAATCTCCCCTGAGGTCAGGATCAGGACAATTGACCAACTGCATGTAGGCTTTAGGTTTACATACCAGTACATCTATGATAAAACCTATTTCTGGAATAAAACCAACGGAGATTACCTTGCCTATAAATCAAATGTGTTCGGAGGAAGCATCTACCTCAGGTATTACCTCTCTAGCTTTTTCGAGAACTTCCTGGGTAACCTGTTCGCACATATTGAATATGAGTACCTTGTATACCAGCGCCCGTATGTACAATCATCAACCGGTAATATCCAGGGAGCTGATGGTAATTTGTATATGCCTGGTAACGAGGTGATCAGGTTCAATAGTTTTTTTGTCGGCGGGGGATTCCGCCAGCCCATCAGCAACCGCGTCGCAATGGATTTCCTGCTGCTGTTCAATATCAACGATACCTACAACAGCCCCTATTCAAATCCCATATTCAGACTCGGCGTGGGGGTGGGCTTGTAAAAGCCTGGCAATGTCCTGGCTATTGCTCCATCCCGACGGTTAGTAGGTGGTCAATGTCCTTGATCACGATTTTCAGGTTTGTGCTGAAGTCATACCAGCCTGAGACCTTGTTGTAGCTGAGTTTGCCTTTCGTGGCTGCTGTGTGCAGCAAGCCTTCAAGATACTTCACAAGGTCCTTCATCCCGGTATAGTTGATCGTTTCCGCACCATCACGGGTTGTATGATATTCGTAGTGAAACCCGGTCGTGAAGGAGGTTATCGGGATGCCATGCCGGTAAAAACCCAGGTGATCGGTGAACCCGTGCACGCCGTGCATCCGGCAGACTCTGAACTTCGGATGTGCCGTTTCGTTATATATGGTATGCCACAGGGGGGAAGTGCCGGTGCCGAACACGGTAACAAGGTCTCCTTCACAGCCCAGCCTGCCCACCATGTCGAGATTCATCATGAAATTGACGGTGCCAGGGTCGGTAACCGGATGCTGCACGAAGAATTCAGATCCATACAAACCCTCTTCTTCACCGGAGAATGAAATGAACAGGTAGTTGTTCTCCCGGTTGCCCGACATCTTTAAATACCGGGCAAGTTCCATCAGCATGACAGTCCCGCTGCCGTTGTCATCGGCACCATTGAATACTTTCCCGCTTTTGCTGATACCCAGGTGATCGTAATGGGCTCCGATAATGATGGTATAAGGCGCTTTATTATCAATCATCCCGATGATGTTGTGGCAGGTTGTTGCCGTTTCCGGCACCTTGACCCTGATTGACACCGGGATCCCAGGGTGTTCCTGGAGGTAAGCCGCAACCCCGGCATTCACCGAGACGACCAGCCCGTCTTCGGGTGTTACTCCAACAATGTTATAAAGGGAGTCGGCTTCGGGACCCTTCAGCAACCATTCATTCATCAGGATCACCGCTTCATTGCCCGACTTAAATGCCTCCTTTACCACCTGCCTGAGTGTCTGGCACTCCTTGGGCAGTCTGGCATGCGACTGCCTGCAGAAGTTGCTGAGGTCAACAAGGATATACCGGTTCCCTTCAAAATGCCCGTTGGCCGACAATGAGGTAGGACAGAATTCGTGTCGTGGGAAGAGCGGATTTTTCCATCCTTCTATCCTGAAGGTGTTCGAATCGACATACATCCTGGAAGAACGGACAGAAAAGGGTTGCAGGAAGGATGAACCCGGCACCCCGGCGGGGGCGAGTCCCGCCTCGATGAATTTCGCCGTGATATAGGTGTATGCTTTTTTTTCACCGACGGACCCCAGTTTTCTGCCCTCCAGGGAGTCGGAAGCAAGAATGTGAAGGTCGGCTGACATCCTTGCGGTGATGGCGCTGTCGGAGAAACTGAACTTCGCCTGCGGCAGGCAGGTGTAGGAGATGAGCAGGAATATTGCCGTCAGAAAACGTTTCATTTTTTCCAGCCGTTCAGACAGGGACGGATACCCATACCTGCCGTGTTTGCAAGGGGTTCCTGAGAACCCGGGATTTTAAGGGATATTCTTCAGTACCTCCAGGGTCAACTCCCAGAATTTTACGGTGGAAGCGATTTCGAGGCGTTCATCCGGCGAATGCGCTCCCTTGATGGTCGGGCCGAAGGAAACCATGTCCATGCCCGGGTATATGGCCCCGATCAGCCCGCATTCGAGCCCGGCATGGATCGCCAGGATCTTCGGCTCCTGCGAAAAGAGCCGCCGGTAAGCCCCGGCAGTGACCTTCAACAGTTCGGAAGAGGGGTCGGGTTTCCAGCCCGGGTAACCCGCCGAATGCTCCACATCGGCCTGCAGCAGGTAGAATACACTGGCCACCATGTCGGCAACATCCTTTTTGGAGGATTCTACCGAACTGCGCTGGCTCGTGGTGATGATGATCTTCTTATCGGCGAATTTTACGGAGGCAAGGTTGGTCGAGGTCTCTACAAAGTCGGGGATCTCCCTCGACATGGCGATTACGCCGTGGGGGCAAGCGTATAGGGCGTCGAGCAGGTCGGCCTGCAGTGCGTCATTCAGCACCACTTCGGGCATGGGTGCCGGGACAATCTCGAATTTAAGCCCGGGTTCGGTAACCAGGAACTCGGCTTTGATGTCGGCTGCAAACTGCTCGCCATAGGCAAACAGCGGCTCCTCGTTGTCCATGTGCACGGTAAAAACGGCAAATGCTTCCCGTGCAATGGCGTTCCGGAGGTTGCCGGCATTGAAATCGGCCAGTGCGATTTCGAAGGTGTTCTGGGCATTCCATAAAAACCGGTTCATGAGTTTCACGGCGTTACCGAGCCCTTTGTTGATGTCATCGCCCGAGTGGCCGCCGGTAAGACCGGTGATTGCTGCTTTAAAGGAGATGTGCCCGTTGGGCACCGGTTCGGTCTCCATGGGCATAGTGGCAACCGTATCTTTCCCGCCGGCACAGCCGATGAAGAGCTGTCCTTCGTCCTCCGAATCGAGGTTGATGAGGATGCGCCCCTTCAGCTGATCGGCCGTCAGTGCAAAAGCACCGGTAAGGCCTGTCTCTTCGTCAACCGTGAAAAGGGCTTCAAGCGGACCGTGCGGGATGTCCGACGATTCCAGGATCGCCAGCGCCGCGGCGATGCCGATGCCGTCGTCGGCACCCAGCGTGGTTCCCATTGCCTTGACCCAGCCTCCGTCGATCCGCGGCAGGATGGGATCCTTGTCAAAATCGTGAAAGGTGTCGCTGTTTTTTTCGCATACCATGTCGAGGTGGCTCTGGAGGATTACGCCCTGGCGGTGCTCGTACCCGGGGCTTGCCGGTTTGCGTATAAAAACATTCCCGGCGGTGTCGATGGTACAGTCGAGCTTATGCTGAACCGCGAATTCGCTGAGGTAGGCAGCAATGTGCTGTTCGTTTTTTGAAGGACGGGGAACCTTGCATATTTCGAGAAAATAGTGCCACAGGCGGGCCGGTTGCAGTTGTTCGATGGTCGTAGTATTCATGATTAAAGGTTATCGGGTTTGGTTTTGTGATGTCAAAAATATCAATTTTAAGAATTCCCGGGACTTTTATTTTCTACCTTTACCCTGTTAATCTTTAATAAAACGGTTTTGGCCCAACCTCATTCCCGTATCCTGCGTTTCCATGGACTTGCATTCCGGTACAGCCTTTTTTTCCTGGTTGCGATCGGGGTGATCTTTTATATCGCCTTTATTTACAGTTATCGCTATTCACAGGCCCTGCTCATCGAAGGAGCCAGGAAAGACGCGGGTTTGCTGACCCAGCAGACCATAGCCCGCTTCGAGAACTTCCTGGTGCCGACCGAAACCGTACCCCGTACCCTGGCCCATGCCTTGGAAACTCCCGGGATGAGCTATGAAGATGTCTTCAGGTTATCCAGTGATTTCGTCAGGACCGACCCGGTCGTTTTCGGAAGTTGCATGGCATTTGAACCCTACACTGTCAAAAAGGACCAGTACTGGTTTGCACCCTATGTTTACGAGAACGGGGAAAATCTGTCGGAAAAGAGCCTTGGCAGCGCCACATACGACTATTTCAGGATGGACTGGTACCTGGCGCCCAAACGCCTTGGCAGGCCGGTATGGTCGGAGCCCTATTTCGACAAGGGGGGCGGCGATACCATGATGTGCACCTATTCAACACCCTTTTATAAAACAGTCAATGGGACCAGGAAGTTTGCCGGCGTGCTCACCATGGACGTCTCCCTCGCTGCCTTTGACCACATGGTGAGGGAGATTAAAGTATTCAAATCCGGTTTCGGCTTCCTGGTCTCCCGGCAGGGAATGATCATCACCTCGCAGAAATATTTAAAGGTCAGGAGCAACGTCCTCGCCATTGCGAGGGCCGGAAAAGGAAAGGAAAATCTTAGCGCCGTTCAGGCGATGCTCGACGGAAAGACCGGTTTTACGGCCATAGACGGGCTGATGTCGCAAAACCATCCGGGTTTCGTTTCGTATGCCCCGGTCGGCACAACCGGATGGTCGTTCGGTGTGCTTTTCCCGGCTGATGCGCTGATGGACGACATGTTCACCTTCTTTAAAAAGATCATGTGGATCTTTGCTGCGAGCATCCTTGCCCTCGTGGTGGCAACTGTGCTGATCACCCGGAACCTCACCCGCCCGATCATCCGGCTGGTAGAGGCGACGCGGCTGGTCGGTCAGGGCGACTTTCGCGCCAGCCTGCCCGTAAGGAGATCAAAAGATGAAATTGCGCAGCTCACCCATGCCTTTGCACACATGCAGGTTGAACTCGGCAATTATGTCGTCAGCCTGCGCGAAACGACGACTGCCAGGGAACGGATCGAAAGCGAACTTGCCGTGGCACACCAGATCCAGATGGGAATGCTTCCCAGCGGATTCAGCAACCCCGCGGGCTGGGAACTTTGCGCCACCCTCGACCCCGCCCGTGAGATCGGCGGCGACCTGTATGATTATTTCTACCTTGGGGAGGACCGGCTGTGCCTCGCCATCGGCGATGTTTCGGGAAAGGGAATTCCCGCCGCGCTGTTCATGATGGTGACGAGGACCCTGCTCCGTGCCAAGGCGGTAGCCGGGATGCCGGTAAACGAGATCATGCAGAGCATCAACCGCGAGCTCTGCCAGGATAATCCCAACCAGATGTTCGTGACCTTCATCGTTGCGATCGTCGACCTTAAAACAGGGGTGATGGATTTCTGCAACGCGGGGCACGGCTACCCGTATATTATCCGCGAAGAGGCCAGGGTCGGCCTGCTGAAGTCGCAGGGCGGTTTGCCGCTGGGTGTTTCGGCGGATGTCGTTTACATGCCCGAACGGTACGTCTTTGCAGCATCCGAGGTACTTGTCATGGCAACCGACGGGATCACCGATGCGCTGAATGCCGCAAACGGGTTTTACGGGGAACCTGCGCTGATCAGGAAACTGGCCTCGCTTGCAAACGAATCTCCCGGGCAGATCATCGCTTCCATCAAAAAGGAGCTGAAGGCATTTTCGGCCGGTGCCGAACAGGCCGATGACATTACCATGGTGGTGTTGCAGAAACTACCGCAAACTCAGGTACATGGTGATCAGGAGCGGGTGGTCAGGATGCGGCTGGCGAACACGATCGGCATGCTCAATGAGATCAATGCCACGCTGGAACACCTTCCTTCCGGGTGGAACATCACCCCGAAGCTCACGAAGGAGATCAACCTGGTGCTGGAGGAGCTGTTCTCGAATGTTGTCCTTTATGCCTACGATGATCAGGAAATTCATGTCATTGCCATTGACCTGGAACTTGTCGCCGCCGGGAAGCTGGTTATCACGATGTGCGATGACGGCAGGCCCTTCAACCTGCTGGAACAGGAAACCGGGGCACTGGAGGAGAAGCCTTCAAAAGACAGGGAGGTGGGCGGACTTGGCATCCATTTTATAAAGAAGTTCATGAGCCGCGTGGATTATCGACGGGAAGGCGACCAAAATATCGTAATTTTAACCAGGAATTTTTAACAGGAAGAAACTGAAACATGGAAATTGGTGAAGAAAAAACGGAAAAATGTGTGATCGTCAGTATCAACGGACGACTTGACACCACAAATTACAACCTCCTGGAGAAAAAACTGATGGAGCTGATCGACGGATTGCAGCAACAGATACTGGTGGAATGCTCCAACATGGATTATGTGAGCAGCAGCGGGCTGAGAATCCTCCTGATGGCGCTGAAGAAAATATCGCAGGTCAACGGACGGTTCGCCCTTTGCGGGCTGCAGGAAAACATCCGGGAAATATTCGAAATATCAGGCTTCACCAGCATCTTCCCGATCTACACCTCCAGGGATCACGCCCTCGCGACCTTCTGATGGCCCATTACATCCATTATACCGACCCGCATTCGCCGGTGATGGTCAGGCACCTGGAGGAGATTCCCCGGTGTCCGGGCATCTGCTTTTTCATCGACATCAACCGGTCGACCGATATGAAATATGTCGGCGGGCTGAAGGACTGGGGCAGGAAACTGAACAATACCTTCAACAACCTGTTGTATGCAAACCATTTTCAGAAGCACATCGTGAAGGGGATCGGCGACGAGATGATGCTTTTCATCCCGCTGGAAGTCCTGGAACAGAAAAAATCAAACAACTCCTGTTTCGCCTTGCTGGAGGATATCTATGCCGCCCTGTTCCTGATCAGGAACCATCCCAACCAGGATCTTTACCTGAACTGCAAGGTGGCGATCCATTACTGTACGGAGGTTTATAACATCACCTTTTTTGACGGGGCGGACGATTACTACGGAAGCGACATCGACCTCACCGCACGACTCATGATCATGGGCAGGGACAACCGGATCGTGCTGAGCGAGACCTTTTACAGGGTGGTAACCGATGATCTTGGAAAAATGGGGCTTCCCCCGGAAACCGGTTGCCTGTCGCGGGTCTCGGGCCCTCTCAGGGAACAATTCAGGGGGGTGCCCGGGGAGACGGGTTATAGGGTGATTGAGGTGGAGTAATTTATGATTTACGATTTGTGATTTACGATTTTAGAGTGACGATTGACGATTGACGAGTAACGGTTTAATAATTTAAGTGAGTATGAATTTTATTGTATACCTGGTTTTGGTTTTGACGGTTTTGGGGAGCGGATCGCTGATCTTTTTCTTCCGGCCGGGGGACCAGCGGGTGCTGAAATTCCTGCTGGCCTTCAGCGGGGCGTTTCTCATCGGGATCGTTTTCCTGAAGCTGATCCCCGAAGTCTTCAGCAAGCCCGGCCTGCTGGCCGGCGTTTTCGTATTGCTGGGCTTCCTGCTGCAACTTTCGCTGGAGCTGATCACCGAGGGGGCCGAACACGGGCACCGGCACGCCCATTCTGACAACGAGAAGGTTTCGCCCTTCCTGCTGCTCCTGGGGCTTTGCATCCATTCTTTCCTTGAAGGCATGCCCATCGTCAGCGGATTCGACATGAAACTGCAGCACACCCTGGTCCTTGGCATCGTGGTCCACAATATCCCGATCTCGCTGACCCTGATGAGTCTGTACCTTCATTACGGCTGTTCAAAGCCGAAGGCCTTCGTTTACCTGGTCATCTTCGCCCTGATGACACCCCTGGGTTCGGTATTCAGCAACGTGATGAACGCTTCGATGGCCATGTCGCTGATGCCCTGGTTCCGGTACATCCTTGCCGTGGTGATCGGTATTTTCCTGCATGTATCCACCTCCATCCTCTTTGAAACGGAGGAAAATCACCGGTACAACCTCCAGAAATTCATTACTGTGCTGATCGGGCTGGGGGTCGCTTTCGGAATTTCTTTGCTTTGATGACATTATTCTTTGCCGGGTAGAAAAAAATCCTTAATTTCGCGGTCCCAATCTTAAATCGAAAATCGTTCATCATAGATTGGCCATGCCCAGGTGGTGAAATTGGTAGACACGCTACTTTGAGGGGGTAGTGTCCTTAGGATGTGCAAGTTCGAGTCTTGTCCTGGGCACCATTGAAATTTAGAAAGACGCTGTAGGTTAATCACTTGCAGCGTCTTTCTTTTTTACGGTTGTATCCAGGGTTGTATCCTTTTTAGATTTCGCCTCCTGTTCCGGTAAAGAATATTCTACCGACTCTTGCCCCTGGTCGTAAAATTGGTCTGCACCATTCTGCAAGTCGCTTTCTTGTCAACAATGGTAACCTTCGAATACGGGCTTACCATTGCCTACGGGAGCCTTGTAAATGCCACCCCGGTAACCGTGACCGGCTCAATTGTAACCCCTGTCTCTGCTGCCATCACCGGCCTTTTACCCAATACCGTTTATCATTTCCGTGCAAAGGGGGTTAACAGCACCGGTATCACCAACGGGAACGATATGACGTTCACAACTCCTACCATCGCGGCAGCCGTGGTGACCAACTTTGCCAACCCTGTGGGGAATACCACCGCAACCCTGAATGGTACCGTCACTGCAAACAACGCAGCTACGACCGTCAGTTTCCAGTGGGGCACTACCATTGCATACGGCAATACCATCAGTGCAACACCTGCCACGGTTAACGGGATGAGCGGCACCCCAGTCCTTGCAAACCTGACCGGCCTTACCATCAACAGCACGTATCACTTCCGCTGTGTTGGTGTGAATGCTGCCGGAATAACAAATGGTGCTGACCAGATCTTTGCCACGAATTGCGTTGCACCGGTAATATCTATCACTGGCCCGGCAACCGCCTGTTCAGGAACAGCCGGGTATGTTTACATCACCCAACCCGGGATGGCGAGTTATGCCTGGACACTTTCAGCCGGTGGTGCGATTACTGCAGGACAGGGAACAAACGCCATTATGGTAACATGGAATACATCAGGGCCGCAAACAGTAAGTGTCAACTATTCCAATGCCTCCGGCTGCTTTGCCCCGACCCCCGCAGTGCTGAATGTAACTGTCAATGCGCTGCCCTCGCCCACCATTACCGGGCAGAACAGCGTGTGCGCCAATTCGGGATTTATTTCCTAGACCTCGGAAGCCGGGATGACCGGTTATGCGTGGACGGTTTCACCAGGCGGTGTCATTGCATCGGGTCAGGGAACCAACAACATCCAGGTTACCTGGCCGACCCCTGGTGCACAAACCGTTACTGTTAACTATGCCAATTCAAATGGTTGTTTTGCAATAACGCCCGCTTCTCTTGGCGTTACCGTGAACGGAACCCCTGCAACAGCAGGAACGATCACCGGAACGGCCACCGTATGCGGTGGCGCCCAGGGTGTTGCCTACTCGGTGGCAACGATTTCGGGCGCACTGGCCTATGCATGGACCCTGCCGGCAGGTGCAACCATTGCGTCGGGTGCCAACACCAATGCCATTACGGTGAATTTTGCGGGCAATGCATCTTCAGGGAACATAACGGTAGCCGGGAACAACCTTTGCGGCAACGGCACCGCTTCGCCGAACTTCCCACTGACGGTCAATGCGCTTCCTGCAGCAGGCGGAACCATTACTGGCGATGCCAGTGTGTGTGAAGGATCAGCAAACCATGTTTATTCAGTGCCTTTGATTGCCAATGCCACCAATTATACCTGGATGCTGCCGGCCGGGACAACCGTTACCTCGGGACAGAACAGCAGCATGATCACTGTTACGTTTGGTTCAACGGCTGTTTCGGGCAACATCTCGGTTCTCGGCACCAACAACTGCGGTAGCGGTACGGCTTCGCCGAACTTCGCCGTGGCCGTGCACGCCATCCCGGCTGCACCGGTTGTGACGGCAGTTGGAAATGTGCTGACCAGCAGCACGCCGACCGGCAACCAGTGGTATTATGAAGGGAACGCCATTGCAGGCGCCACCGGCCAGACTTACACAGTAACCCACAACACTGGTTACTATTCATGCGAGGTAACGCTTTATGGCTGTTCATCCCCGGTTTCGAACAAAGTATGGGTGGTGATGACCGGCCAGCAGGAGCTGCAGGCCGGGAGCTTCAACATCTACCCGGTACCCAGCGACGGCCGGTTCACAGTTTCGCTGGTGAGCCAGGCTGATGACACCTTCTCCATCAGTGTGTATACCGACCTTGGCGTCAGGATCCGTGAGATCCGGGACATCGTGGTGAACGGTCACGCCGACCAGCTGGTCGACCTGCGGCCTGCAGCCAGCGGAGTTTATATGGTGGTGATCAGCAACAGCACCAGTCACATTGTTAAAAAGGTGGTGGTGAACAGGTAACCTGTCGTAAGTATATTTTGGTTGCGCTTGGTTGGAGGCTGTCCCGGAATATTCGGGGCAGCCTTTTTTGTGTTTGGGAATTGGCTTCAGAGAATATTAAAACCGCACGCCTGTCGTAAAAATAATGGCCTGCATCACGTCGCTGGTGTGGCTGAAAAATTCCCGGCTCCCGGGATATGCACCCAGGTATCGGTAGGCCAGCCGCACGTAACCTGCTTTTACAGGCTTGTATTCAAAACTCAGGCAGTAGCCATTGGTTCTTACACCACGGCCGGTCAGGTTATTAATGCCTGAAAGGAAACCATCGGGGTCGTTGAAGTATTCGTAACGGCCGGTCAGGGCAAAGTGACTGTTGAAGAGGTACCTGGCCTGTACGAATCCCGAAAACATGGTGGCAATCTTCGTGGTGTCGGGAGCCCTTTGCGAATTGGTCTGGGCCCCGAAATCGACCTGCCCGACCAGCTCCACCTTTTTAACCGGGATCCAGGTGACCACCACGTTGTTGTACAGGATGTTGTTCTTGATTTTGGCATCCTTCAGCGCCTGGTTCCCGAAGAAGTTGTTGTAGGTGACTGATAAAACCGGCATCGGGTTCCAGGTCATGAATAAAATCCCTGCCATGTGGGTATTTTGCGCATAGGCGATGGAAAATGGATTCCCCATCATGAAGCCGCCACTGAATTTTTCAGAAAACTTATAGGAAAGCCGGGTGCCCAAAACACTGCCGGGTTCAAAATAACCCCCGATGGTCACAAAACTGACCTGGTTCAGCACTGCCCAGCTAGACTCATAACCCACCGGGTTGAAAATGTAGCCGAAATCGATCCACAGGTTGTTGACGATCCTGAACCCGAAATTGGCCTGCCTGATGGTTTTGATCCACTGTGAACTCGCCGAAGCCATCAGGTTCGGCGCATCGCCGTATTGCAGGGCCAGTTTGCCCCTTACCTTTTCGGCGCTGTAATACAGTTCAACGGCGGCAATGTTCATCCTGATCTGGTTCTGGATCGGGCAGTTGCTTGAAAACGGAACGATGTTGGATGTATCGTGCGAGCTGTTGAGTGTCATGTTATAGTAGGCATCCACATAAAATCCTACCGTAAAGTTGCGCAGTCGTTTAAAAATCTGCATTTTAGCAGAATCCGACAGGATATCCTCACTCTTCTGGGCGAATGTACAGGTAAAGCTGGCCAACAATACCAGGCACCAAAACGCTTTCTTCATAACTATTTTTTTATTTCGCTACCTCGCTATTTCGCTACCTCGCTACCTCGCTATTTCGCTACCTCGCTACCTCCATCCCCCTCCCAGCGCACTATACAGGTTGACGGCTCCCGTGATCCTGGTATTTTGAGCCTGTGAAAGGGAAATCTGCGCGGTAAACAGCATTTCCTGGGCATTGATGACGTCGAGGTAACTGGCATAACCGGCGTTGTAAAGCTGGTTGGAGAGGTCGAAGGCTGTTTGGGCTGCATTCATGGTGACCTGCTGGCTCTGTACGATCTCACCTTCCTTGGTGTATGCCAGCAGCGCATTGGAAACCTCCTGGAGGGCACCCATAACCGCTTTCTGGTATGCATAAAGCATCTGCTCTTTTTGCGCCTGTGCTTTTATTACCCCCTGGCGCAACTGGCCGCCGCTGAAAATGGGAGCAACAAGATTGCCCAGGGCACTGTATACCAGGTTGGTCGGGTTGAAGGCTGCGCCGATCGTCCCCGAAACCCCGAGCGAGGGAAGCATCATGGCCCTGGCCACGCCGATGTTGGCATTGGCAGCCACCAGTGTCTGCTCGGCTTCGATGATGTCGGGCCGGCGAAGGATCAGCTGGGAGGGGATGCCCGGCGTTTTGATTTCAGGCGTGTTGAGCTGGTCGGGCAGGTTCATCCCGCGTTTTATGAAATGGGGCTGTTCTCCCAGTAAAATACTCAGCTGGTTTTCATTCTCACCGATCTTCATTTCAAGGATGGGGACCTGCGTTTTCGCCAGGGCCAGCTGTGCTTCCGCCTGGGCCACCACCAGCCCGGAGGCGGTTCCGGCGATCATCTTGTTGCGGACCAGTTCGAGGGAGGTCTCCCTGATGATCACGTTGTCCTTGGTGATGCGCAGTTCATTGTCATTCTCCAGCAGGCTGAAGTAGTTCGACACGATTGCGTTGATGAGGGTGATCCGCACTGCCTGCTGATACGCTTCCATGGAAAAGAGGTTGGCACGGGCCGCCTCCTTCGCACGCCTTAATTTGCCCCAGAGATCGATTTCCCAGCTCACCTGGCCCACTGCCTGGAGAGAACTATATTCGGTTGTTTTCCCGGTCGGGAGGGCCTGCTGCTGCCAGCCACCGGCTGCCTGTGCCGACAATTGCGGCCATTGTGCACCGCGCGACTGTCTGAAAGCGGCCCGCGCCTCTTCGATGCGCGTGAAGGCGATGCGGATGTCGTAATTGTTTTTAAGCCCGGCGGTGACCAGGTGTTGCAGCACCGTATCCCTGAATAATCTGGTCCATTCGATATTTGCCAGGCAGTTGGTGTCGGAGCTCTGTGCGAACCGGAAGAGGCTGTCCATCTTCATCGCGGGACGATGATAGGAGGGACCGACCTTGCAGCCTGGCATAATGTAACAGGAGAGGGCGATCAGCAGCAGGAGGGGGAATGTTAAATATCTACGGAACATAATGATTAAAAATTAAAAATTAAAGATTACGGGATGAAACGATTACCCGCGCTTACTTAATGACTTTCCCGTCGTTTTTCTTATTTTTCAATTTGTCTTCCAGCTTCTGGAACATCACGTAAAGGGAAGGAACCACCAGCACGCCGCATATGGTTGCCATGAGCATCCCCCCGAAAACCGAGGTGCCGAGCGCGTGGCGGCTGGCCGAGCCTGCGCCGGCTGCCGTGACGAGGGGAACGACGCCAAGGATAAAGGCGAAGGAGGTCATGAGGATCGGGCGGAACCTGAGTTTGGCCCCCTCTCTTGCCGCGTCGAATAGCGGCATCCCCCCGTCGTATTTCTGCTTGGCAAACTCCACGATGAGGATCGCATTCTTGGCAATAAGCCCGATCAGCATGATCAGCCCGATCTGTGCATAGATGTTGTTCTGCAATCCACGCGCCCACTGGAGACCGAAAGCCCCGAATATCCCGAACGGCAATGCCAGGAGAATGGGGATCGGCATAAGCCAGCTTTCATATTTTGCGGCCAGCAGGAAGTAGACAAAGATAAAACAAAGGGCAAATATGAAGGGAGCCTGTCCCCCGGAGGTAAGTTCCTCGCGGGTCATCCCCGAATATTCATAGCCAAAACCGAAGGGAAGCGCCTTTTCCGAAACCTGGCGTACCGCTTCGATCGCCTGCCCCGACGAATAACCCGGCGCAGGAGAGATGGTATAGTCGGCCGAACTGTACAGGTTGAACCGTTTCACCACATCAGGTCCCTGGGTTTGCTCAACCGTGACCAGGGTGCCGAGCGGAACCATCTGGTTTGTATTGCTCCTGACATAGACCTTGAAAATGTCCTCCTTGTTTGCCCGGTACAATGCATCAGCCTGGATGATGACGCGGTATGACTTGCCGAACTGGTTGAAGTCGTTGACATAAACGCTCCCGAACAATGACTGGAGTGAGGTGTAAATGCTGTTGATCGGCACCCCCATCTTCTTTGCTTTTTCCTTGTCGACGGTCAGTTTCAGCTGCGGAATGTCATTCCTGAAGGGGGTGAAGCTGCCCGCGAGCTCCTTGCGTTTCGAAACTGCCATGTAAAATGCCCCGTTCACCTCGGCCATCTTGGCCAGACCTGCACCCGACTTGTCTTCCAGCTGAAGTTCAAGTCCGCCGGTTTTCCCGAGACCCGAGATGGCCGGCGCGTTGAAGGCCATGCAAAGTCCCCCGGGGATCCTGTTGAACAGCCTCTGAACCTTCTGGATCAGCGCCTCCACATGCATCGAATCGGCCGACCGCTCTTTCCATGGTTTCAGTTTCACGAAAGCCATCCCCGATGTCGTACTGACAGTATTGTCGAGGATGCTGAACCCCGGGATGGTGGTGTAGGACTCGACTCCTTCGACTTTCGAAAGCACCGCTTCTACCTGGCGCATGACCTTATCTGTTTTCTCAAGCGAATATGCCTTGGGAGTGGAAACGTTGATGAAGAAATAGCCCTGGTCTTCGGGAGGGATAAAGCCTGAAGGAAGGAACTTCATAACCACCAGCATCAGGATCGAAATGATCCCCAGGAACATCAAAGGCCGGGAAACGTGGTGCGTGAAGTTCTCGACGATCTTTACATAATAGTGGGTGGTCTTGTCAAATCCACGGTCGAACCCGGTAAAGAATTTGCCGATCAGCCCCTTTTTTTGTTTTTTGGGTTTCAGGAGCATGACACATAAGGGCGGGCTCAGGGTGAGTGCCAACAATGCCGAAATAAGGATCGAGGAAATGAGGGTGAGGGCAAACTGCTTGTACATCACACCGGTCGTTCCGCCCAGGAATGAAACGGGAATGAAAACCGCGCAGAGCACCAGGGTGATCGTCATGATGGCCCCGGTGATCTCCTTCATGGTGTGTTTCGTAGCTTCCAGCGGGTCCATGCCTTCGGTGTCGATTTTCTCCTGCACCGCCTCCAGCACTACGATGGCATCGTCAACCACGATCCCGATGGCAAGCACGAGGGCGAAAAGGGTCAGCAGGTTGATCGAGAAACCGAACATCCCGAAGGTTGCCAGGGCGCCGACAAGCGAGATCGGCACGGTGATCGCCGGGATGAGGGTGGCACGCCAGTCCTGGAGGAAAATAAATACCACGATAAACACCAGCACGAAGGCTTCGACCAGGGTGATCAGCACCTCTTCGATGGAGGTAGTGACGAATTCAACGGTATCCAGCCCTTTCTTATAAGTGATGCCGAGCGGGAATTCCTTCGCCAGCCGCTGCATGGTGGCGTCGCATTCGTTGCGCACATTCACTGCGTTTGAGCCGGGCGACTGGTAGATGGAGATGGCTGGAGCGGCTTTGCCATTGAAACGGCCATTGGCGTCGTAGGTTTTCATGCCCATCTCGATACGGGCGATGTCTTTCATCTTCACCAGGGAACCGTCGGAATTGGCCTTTACGATGATATTCGAAAATTGCTCCTCGTTGATCAGCCGTCCCTGCACACGCAGCATGAGCGACATCTCCTGTCCCTTTACCGCCGGGGATTTCCCGATCTGCCCGGCCGCGGCCTGGAGGTTCTGTTCCTTGATGGCCGACTGCACATCCTGGGCCGTGATCCCGAGCCCAGCCATCCTTTCAGGGTTCAGCCAGATCCGCATGGCATAATCATCACCCCCGAAAAGGGTAACATCGCCGACACCGGGGATGCGTTTTAATACATTCACAACATTGATCTGCAGGTAGTTTGCAAGGAATTTGGTGTCGTAGGAGGAATCGCTCGATGTCAGTGAATAGAGCAACAGGATGCTGGGCGATTTTTTCTGCACGATCACACCGCCCTGGATTACTTCGGAGGGCAATACGTTCATGGCACGCTGGGTGCGGTTCTGAACATTGACCGTGGCCATGTTCGGGTCGGTACCTACCTTGAAATAGACCGTGATATTGCACGAACCATCATTGGCGCATTGGGAGGTCATGTAGGTCATGTTGTCGACCCCGTTGATCTGCTCTTCCAGCGGCACTGCAACGGTTTTCTGCACGTCCTCCGAATTGGCTCCCGGGTAATAGGCGGTAACCTGGATGGTGGGCGGAACAACATCGGGATACTGGGATATGGGCAATGTCAGCATGCTCAGGACCCCGACCAGGGCGATGAGGATCGCGATGACCGCGGACAGAATCGGGCGTGTGATAAATGACTGCAACATAAGAGATCAATTAAAAATTAAAAATTAAAAATTACTGGAAGGAACCACCTGATAACCGCTATTTCGCTATTTCGCTATTTCGCTATTTCGCTACCTCGCTACCTCGCTACCTCGCTATTTCGCTATTTCGCTACCTCGCTACCTTCTAAATTTCCGGCGTCTGCGAAACCTTCAGCGTGTCGGTGCTGACGACCGGTTCGATCATCATCCCCTCCTGGAATTTCTGGAATCCTTCGAGCAGGATCCGGTCCGATAATTTCAGTCCCTGGTTAACTACTACATTCGGACCTATATTCCGGCCAAGGAGGACGGGGACCCGGTTCACCTTGTTGTCTTTACCGACCAGGAAAACAAAGTTCTTCCCCTGGATCTGGGTAGCGGCACTCTGGGGGATGACAATCCCGTTTTCCTGCTCCATAAGTACCATGAACACCTGCGTAAAGGATCCGGGTTTAATGATTCCGTCGGGGTTGGGCACCACGGCGCGAACGGCGAGGGTACCGGTCTGCGCGTTGATGTCGCGGTCCATGAAATCGATCTTCCCCGGGAATTTGTATAGTTTTTTATCCGACAGGGTCAGGTAAACTTTCAGACCGTCTTTCCTGTCCTTGAATTCAGCCTTGTGTTCGTCATAATAGCTCATGATCCTCAGGTAGTCGGTTTCATTCATCTGGAAATTCACATACATCGGGTCAAGGGCAGAAACCGTCGCCAGCAGCGTGCTCTCGCCTTTTCCCACGAGGTTGCCGGGGTGAACGTTGCATGCCCCGATATAGCCTGTGATTGGCGAAGACATTTTACAATAGGAGAGGTTCAGCTTCGCCTGGTCGAGGTCGGCTTTTGAACTGGCTACCTGGGCCCGGCTTTGGAGCTCGGTGGTCACCGCTTTGTCGTAATCATTCTGGCTGATGGCGTTGGTCGACAGCAGGGGCTTCAGCCTTGCCACGTCGAGTTTTGCCTTTTCCCAGGCGGCCGTTTTATTTTCAACATCCGCCTCGTTGAATTTCAGCGTGTTGAGGTAATTGTCCTGCTCGATCGAGAAAAGGGGCTGTCCCTTCTGGATGACCGACCCTTCGGTGAAGGTCCAGGCCTGGAGGTACCCGGCAACGCGGGCACGGATCTCAACCGTGGGAATCCCGACGGCCTGCCCGACCATTTCGAGATAAACCGGAACACGGGTCCCCTTGATTTCCATAACCTTAAGTGATGGAGGTTTCGCCTCCTGTTTCTCATTCGACTTGCAACTGGTGACCAGGGTGTTATAGGTTGCTAAAATAACCAGGGTCAGTAGGATTTTTTTAAGGAGCAGGTGGTTCATACGTTCACTTTTTTACAGGAATATTCGGTTTAGTTTACTGAACAAATGTAAAGATTAATTTAATTTTTCCTAACGCACAAATCAAAACGGGGGATATTATTTTGATAGTTGAATAAGTACATTCACACCTGTACCTCTTTTGTGACGCTGCATCAAAAGGCATTTAATCACAAAGTTCACAGAGTTACTACCAAAGGACACGGAAGGTAAAATCCTGGTATTGCTTACTTTGTACCCTTTGTGTAAAATCTTTGAGTCTTTGTGGTTAAAGTTTTCAGCCTGACTGAAAATCTCAAGAGCGAGCAAACCATACCATTCTATGCTTGTTTATAAACCTGTCATCCTGCTAATAAAAGGTTTATAGCCAGGGGGTGATTTGCCAATATTTACAAAACAAGTTTTCCAGGAAACCATACTGGTTGTTAAACCCGGAGGTTTTAAGGGTTGGTTAAGAAATTTGACCATGCCGGAGTCCCGGGTCCGTGAGATTAGGTGAAAAGAAATTGCCGGGATGTATTATCTTTACCATCAGTAAGGATGTATCAAACAAATCAGGAGTTATGGCAAAAAAAACGATTCTAACGGAAGATATCAGCAAACTGAATGGCAGGGAGCTGATAAAAAGAGCGAAAAATTATGCGCGGCAGTATTGTGTCGGCGACGGGAAGGAGTTTAAGCTGAAGGACTATCCAACCGATGACCACCCGGATGTTAATAAAAACGATAAAACAGCGGCAAAGGATATCCTGCTGGCCGGTGTCGGGACGCTTGCAGCTTTGCAGGACATCATGTACGCCCAGGACCGATGGGGACTGCTCCTGATCTTCCAGGCCATGGATGCCGCCGGGAAGGACGGTGCCATCAAACATGTCATGTCGGGACTCAACCCCCAGGGATGTACGGTCACCTCCTACAAGGCGCCGAGCGCTGAGGAACTGGATCACGATTTCCTCTGGCGCTGCATGAAAAACGTGCCGGAGCGGGGACGTATCGGCATCTTCAACCGGTCATACTACGAAGAGGTGCTGGTCGTGAAGATTCACCAGCAGATACTCGATTCGCAGAAATTACCCGCAAAACTGGTCACCAGGGACATCTGGAAGGAACGTTACCGCGACATCCGCAATTTCGAAGAATACCTGGGCCGCAACGGGATCATGGTCGTCAAATTCTTCCTGAACCTGTCAAAAAAAGAACAGAAGAAACGTTTTCTTGAACGCATCGACAACCCCGACAAGAACTGGAAATTCAGCGCTGCTGATGCGAAGGAGCGTGCTTACTGGAAGGAATACATGGCTGCTTATGAAGAGATGATCATCAACACATCAACCAAAGCGGCCCCCTGGTATGTCATCCCTGCCGACAACAAACCCTTTGCACGTATTGCGATCGCTTCGGCCGTGGTTCGCGCGCTCGATGCCATGGATTTGAAATACCCGGAGGTCGGCCCTGATAAAATTGCAGAGCTGGCAAAAGTCAAAAAGGAGTTGCTTGCTGAAGGATGATCCCGGCGGCCTTTATTTGCCGGGAAACTTCAACAGTCCGAGGTTCTGCCAGTCGGAATAAATTGAACGGGCCACATTCACGGCCGCCTCATCCACATAGCGCGGATCGGTTACCTTGATCTCGGCTGTCCAGAGCGGATCTTTGGAAGTATGGGTATAAAGGCTGGCCCGGAGGTTGACGACCCGTGTCGTAGACCAGTATCCGCCGGTTGAAACCACGCCCCCGTAAGGATACCCGTAAAAGCCTCCTCCCCAGTATCCGCCGCCCCAGTATCCACCGAAACCTCCGGAAACATAGACTGTTTCGGGGACATAACTTGCCGTTTTATCCGTGCCTTTGTAAACGATCACCAGGATTGCATCAGCCCCGAGGCTGTCGCACCTGCGTTTGATGTCGGCGATCGGGTATTTGACGCCCGGGTTGAGGAAGTCAAGCGAACCTACGCTCTTCAGCCCTTTCTGTTCAAAAAAGGCATCCACCGACTGCTCGAAGGGTTTGATCTGTTCGAGTTTGTCGAACAGTGGCATCACCACAACTTTTGAGATCGTGGAGGGATCGTTGGGGTTTTTAAAGGTCGTCATCGCAACGGGAGTGGTGCACGACACGACAAAGAGGAGCAGCAGGAATGCCGCGACGTTGAAAATATATAACCTGGTTTTCATCGGATCTTTTTTTTTGTAAAATTACAAAAAACCAGATGATGGAATTACGATTGACGATTTACGATTTACGATTTACGATTTACGAATTAAATAGTAGCCGGCTAACTGCCAATGCCGCCTGCTGGTTGAAATTGCCTGATGCAGGAAACTTTCATTTTCCGTGATTCACTACCCCTGAATTAACTTTGATCCCGGATGTTGAGTTAAAAAAAAAAGAGACCGCCCGAAAATTCAGACAGTCTCTTATTCCTGCATTCCTGCATTCACGTATTCCGGCATTATTTTTTCATGCTCGCTTTGAGCAGCCCATTCTTCTGCCAGTCGGCATAGATGTAGGAGGCGATGGCCGTGGCCGATTCGTCAACATACTTGGGATCGGTAACGGTCATGTCGCCGGTCCATACGGCATCCTTTGAACCGTGGACGTAAAGGCTGGCATGAATATTAATAACCTTGGTGGTTGTCCAGTAGCCCCCGGTCGATACGGCACCGCCATAATAGCCGCCGTAATAACCGCCGCCCCAGTATCCGCCGCCCCAGTAACCGCCGAAACCGCCGGTATAATAAGTGGTGGGAGGAATGTAGCTTTCACTCTTATCGGTTCCCTTATATACAAAAACCAGGACTCCGTCGGCGCCCACACTGTCGCATTTCCGTTTGATGTCGGCGATCGGGTACTTGATGCCGGGATTCAGGAAATCAAGGGAGCCGATCGATTTAAGCCCCTGTCTTTCGAAATAGGCATCCACCGATTGTTCGAATGGTTTCATGTATTCCAGTTTTTCAAATAAGGGCATGACGACCACATGCGAAACCTGTACCTTGTTTTCCGGGTTTTTCCAGCTGGTCAGGGTGACGTTTGCCCCGCAGGACATCAATAACATGGCAACCGCAATTACCTGGAGTCCGACAATAATTTTTCCTGTTTTCATTGATACTGTTTTAAGGTTAAGGTACAAAATGCTTTTGTTGTTGATATATCGTGCCTTGAGGGTGAAGTTTTCAAGGCCTTGCAATTATTTGGTAAAAGTAATCACATTTTATAATGTTTGCCAATCAAAGGTTGATTATTATTCTATTTTTGGCCCCCGGCCCCTCGTCCTGCGGGATCAGAAAGCTTCGTTCAGGTTAAAGTATACGCCGATCGTGCCCCTGGTCCCGATCCCGGCATCGATCGTCAGGTTGGAAAGCGTTTTCCTGTTGAACATCACGCGCAGTCCCGCGCCGGCGGCCGGGTCGGCATAACTGAACAGCGGCCTCGAAGCATCATCCGAACTGGCCGATGTAGCATTGATGAAAACCACCCCGGCGAGGATCCCGGTATAACGGCTCAGCGGGAAGCGGTATTCGGCCTCCGCGTAAACCATGCTGACGCCGCGGATGCTCCCCTGGATATATCCCCTCCCGGTGCGGTTGTACATGTCCCAACCGATGGCAGGCAACCCAAGGTAGGGAACCCTCCCTTTCTGTGTAAACTGGCCGGTATACCAGAATGCAACCAGGTAGTCCGGACGTTTGGATGACAACCGGAGATAGGTCCTGAATTCGGTATTCAGCATCAGGCTGTTTTTCGAACTGCCTAGAAAGGCGAAATTCGGACGGAAGGCGAGGTTTGCAAAATATCCCCTGGTCGGGCGTATCGAGTTATCCCGGCTGTCGAGCAACATTTCAATACTGAACCCCGAAATGGTCTGGTGCTCCGGGTTGAACCCATGATCCGTACAGTATTTATAGTGACTCGTAATTTGTGCCGGGCTGCTTTCCAGGTTTAACTGCAGGTCCTTTATTTTTGTATAGTCGTCGAGCGCATAACCTACGCCGGCGTACAATTTTTTCCATATCCTGAAATAAAAGGTTTCATAGAACCTGATGTAGTTATAATCAATTTGCTGGGCCGTTCCGTAATCGGTTACCGTTTCGCCATCGGCGTGTACGGTCACCGACTCGCCTTTTTCGGAAGCACGGCCCGACCCCAGCCCGTAAGTGGGCTGTGAAAATATCATGAAACGCCAGTCCCCGCGCAGGATAAACCTTGATCCCGCCGTAATGATGTTGGTGCGCAGGTTCAGGATCTTCTGGGACTTGGCTGTGAGATTAATGGCCAGGGATACCGTTGAAACCGGCGTTGTGGCCGGTTTGCCCAGCAGGATGCCCACGGTGCTGCCCACCCCGATGAGCATCCCATAGGCCGGGTTATAACCGACGAAGGGGATGATGGAATAATAGGGTTTGTAAAGGACCATGGGTTTCGACGTGACACTGTCGCGTTGTGCCTGGTTGGCTTCCTTTGCAAAAATGCTCCAGACATCATCCTGTTTGAAGGTTTTTTGCTTTGACTGTCCGGCCACGGTAAATACCTGCAGCATGAACATCAGCAGGATGATTCCCGGCCGCACCAGCCGATCGTAATGACGGTTATTCACCGGCCACCGGGTTCTTCTCAACATTCTTTTCGTCCAGCCATGCCAGTACCAGTTTGTACCCGAGTGAAAGGATGATGGCCCCGACAAACAGTCCCATGAACCCTTCAAAGATAAACCCGCCGATGGATCCCAGGAAGATCACCAGCATGGGTACCGGGGCACCCTTGCCGAGCAGCAGCGGCTTCAGGACATTGTCCGAAAGGCTCACGATGACCAGCCATACCGCCAGGAGGACGGCAGTAAGGGTATTCGCGGTTGCGAACATATAAATGAGAACCACGATGGAAACCGGCGTGACGCCCACCTGGACGATGGCCAGGAGCAGACCGATCAGCGCCCAGAGACCGGCCAGCGGAACCCCTGCCACCAGGAAGCCGATACCGGCCAGGGCGGCCTGTATGAAAGCAACACCGATGATGCCCCTTGCAACGTTGCGGATGGTCACCTCGGTGATGCGGGCGAAACTCTCACCATGGTCGCCTGCCAGGCGGACGAACAGGTTCCGGGCGGCGATGGCCCCCTCTTCGGAATAGATGAGGAAAATGGCTGAAACGGCAATGGAGGCAAGCATCATCAGGAGTCCAAAACCCGCCTGGGAAACAAAAGTAACCACCCAGCTGAAGGCGGTGGTGAGGTAAGGACTGTACATCTTCAGGATCTCGCCCGGGGTCTCCGAGGCTGTTTTCCACTGGCTGAACAGTTCTTTCCCGACCAGGGGCCACGACTTCACCGACTCCGACGGGGCCGGGATTTTCAACTGGCCGTTCTGGTAGAGGTCAACCAGCGACTGCATGCCCGAAACCATCGACTGCCCGAGGAAAAGACAGGGTATCAAAATGATCAGCAGGAGGGTTCCTGCAAGAATGACCGCGCTGAGGGTGTTGCGCCCGCCCAGCCGTTTGCGCAGGGTGGCATGCAGCGGGTACATGGTCACCGCGATGATGATCCCCCAAATGATGATCCCCAGGAATGGCTCGAGGATTTTAAAACACCAGGCGATCAGGATGAAAAGGATGCCGATCAGGATGGCTGATTCAACGATGTTCTTGATGAATGATTTGTCGGACATGGGGGAGGTTGTTGAGGGGGTAAAGATATAAAAAGAAATAGCGAAGTAGCGAGGTAGCGAGGCAGCGAAATAACAAAATAGCGAGGTAGCGATTTTTTTTAAAAAACTGCCGGAAGCGGTGCACAGGGTGCAGCCAGGATCCGGCAGTTTTTAAGAATAGGAATTCGTGTTATCGGATGATATAGCTGAGACCGATTTTCAGGTTGCACATCTGCAGGTTTTTCGAGGTATGATCGAGGCCCTCGATCTGGTTGGTGGTCCATTTGTAGTTGAAGGCCACCAGGGCGCCCCACTGTGAGAAGAAGCCGAATTTCAGCAGCGCGCCGATTTCAGGGGTAAGGGAAAAATCCCAGCGTGTGGCATAGAGGTCGTATTCCTGCACGAGGAGGTGGTGTTCCATGTAATCACCGCCGATGCCGAGACCGAGGTAAGGAGAAACCATTTTATCCGACATCAGGTGGTAAGCGATTACCCCCTGGAAGGGAACCATCCAGGTGAACCGGTAATTCGTCGCGGTGATGGCTGTACCATCGGTGCCGTGGTAGGTCTGGTAACCGTAGCTCTGCGAAACCCGCTGCCAGCCAAGGTTGAAGCCGGCAACCAGCCCGTGGTTGATAAAATAGCGGCCTCCCAGGTCAAACCCGGCGGGGCTTGCGTTGCCGACCCATTTGTTGAAATCGCCCATGGTGAAGGTGGTGTTCCAGGAAAAGGTATAATAGGAACTTGGCCTGAAACCCAGCGAAGCAGGTTTCTCCTGGCTCTGAACCATTCCCGTGATGAGCATAAAAACTGCCAGAAATAATATGATCTTTTTCATCTTAATGTCTTTTTTAGGTTTTGTAAATGGATTATTTCTGCGTGGTTACCAGGGCCGGGGTCTGGATAAAGGCCTGGTCGACACATTTCAGGACATCAGCCTGGGAATGGCTCCCGGTAAGCAACCCCCTGATGTAGGCATTCCACCGTACCATGACCGTGTTGCCAACCGGCTTTTTCAGGTCGACCAGGTCGATGAGGACCGTGCCGGTTGAATAGGAGGAAATGTAGGTCGGGTAATACGGATAACCATAGCCGTAACCGGGATAGCCCCACCAGGAGGGAGGGTAATAGCCCGGGTAACCCCAGTACCAGCCCGGCGAATAAACCGTGGTGGTGGTGTTTTTAATGGCGGTGACGTTGAGGCCGAGGTCTGCCTTGGTGGCGCCCGTTACGGCAGTATAGCCGCGGCTGACCATGTTTTTCGACACTTCGTTCAGCAGGGCCATGGCATTGGCGTCGGTGAGGGTGGTGCTGTCCTTCCCGTTGATGTACGAAACATAAGGAACGACCTTGAACGTTTTATAATCACTGAAATTTGCAGTGACATCATATTTTGTGTAGACTGCCAGGTCCTCGGTAAGCCTCCCGGAAGAGGGCGGGTATTTCGAGCAGGAGGTCATGGCAATCATCCCGATAGCCAGGATAGTCAGCAATTTTGTTTTCATAGAATTTTAAATTTGTTTATAAATGATTGAAAAATAAGATGATTTTTGAATTACTGTACTTTCCCGAGGCGGAAAATGAGCCCTCCTGTAAAGCCGAACTGGAAGAGGGTCGAGTATACCGAAACGCCGCTGCTGGCGCCGCCGGTACCCACGAACATCGAAAATGCTGTTCCCTGTACCGGGATCATGCCCTGGGCCTGGAGGCGGAGGCCTACCCGTTTGCTGAAATAGATCTTGGCACCTGCGTTGACTCCGACGGAGAAGAACCACTGGTCGACATAAGTATCCTTGGGGGCCATCAGGCAGGCGCCCAGGTTAAACCCGACAAACGGGCTGACTTTCGGGTTGACCCTGAAGTTCTTGGTGAACCCAACATGCATGTAATTGATACTCAGGGGAACCTCTTCATACTTGATGTTGTTGATGGCATTCAGGTAGGATATTTCACCCTTGGTGTCCGACCTGTTGTAAAGCAGATCAACATCCATGACGCGGCTGATGGCGAAACTCAGCATGCCCCCGTATTGTGCATTGTCCCTGAAACGGATGTTGCCGTAATCACCATTCATGGTACCTGCGAACACATATCCGCCGAATGGCGTAAGTTCAACAGTCTGTGCCTGTGACATTTTTGCCAGGCAGATAAAAATGGTCAGCAGTAGTATAAGTTTTTTCATAGTCTGGATTTGGAATAATTATGCGCAAATATAGAAAAAATAAAAAAACGGCTATTCACAAACCGTAAATCGTCAATCGTAATTCGTCAATTGATCAGCGTTTGAGCTCCTTTTTCGACTTCCACAGCACCGGTGAAAAATCGATCTCCAGGTTGCCTGTACTGATGAAGTGGTTTCCCCTGAAATTCCAGCCGTTGATCTCCTGTATGGATTTGCCCGGGATGATGAGCGCATAGCCCAGGGTGATCTCCAGCGTCTCGAGCGGGTCCCAGGTCAGGAGCAGGTCCGCCTCATGCATCAGGCTCGATGAAACCTTTGTCAGCGAGGGTTTCGCGGTGACCGGGTCGGCACTCACCATATAAGCGTTGGGAACCGTAAACCAGTGATAGGTTGCTTCGAGGGACAGCGATTCGCTGAAATCAACGACCGCTTTGCCATAGAGATTGTTGAGCCCGGGACTCACGTTGCTGCGGGCGGAGAGGTTGAATATCCCCGACAACCCCATGGTTTTCTTTGTATTTCCATACAACATGCTGAATCCGTGGGCCACATGTTTCCATTCGGCCGTATCGGCAAGGTTGTCGCCGGTCATGTGTTCGTTCGCCGCCACCAGGGTGAGCCAATCGGTAGCCTCAAAGGTGATGCAAATGTTATTATAAAAGGCGCTCAGCCTCCGCCCGTCGGTGATATGCCCGTGCTGGTAATACAAGGCGGCGAAAAAATTCCAGTCGCTGGCCACCACCCACGAACTGAACCCGACGGTGTTGCGCCCATAGAGGTTCTGCATGTCAACACCGTTATCGGAAGCATTGAAGATATCGGATACCGTAAGGAAAAACTTTTCATCGAACATCTCCCTGTGCGCATAGAGGTATCCCATGTACCGGTAATTGTTAACCGCGGGGTTGGTATTCAGGTCGGCGCCGGCACCGGGAAAACGGTTGGCGGCAAATCCCAGGTCGGTCATGAAACTGGTATCAGTGTTGTACCAGTGCCCGATGACGGCATTGTGGCTTACAATGAGGTTGTCAAGTGACCGAGCCTGGAAAAACTGCTCGTCCTCGTAGGATATTTCGATCCTGCCGGCCTGCAGGGAGAAATTTTTGCTGATCCCGTATTTTGCCCACGCTTCGCTGACATTGGCGCTCCATGTCCGGCTTCTCTGGGAGGAATAGAGGCTGGTCCCCGAGGTATAGGCCCCCTGCATGGCAAGATAGGCGGTAAATTTCTTATACTGGTATTCGGCATCCAGTTCAGCGGTTCCCAGCAGGTTGAAAGTCTTGTTTTTCAGTGAATCGGCGACCACGCGGTGGAGGTTCATGTATTCGCCCCGTGCATCGAAATCGCCCGACAGCACAAATTGCCCGCGGCAAATCATCACCGAAAACAACGATACAGCGATGAAAACCATCCGCAAATAACCCCTTGCCGCGCTCAAACAAAAAAAATGTGAAAAATCCAGTCGGACCATATGGTATCCCTGTGTGTAACCATGAAGCGTAATAAATGAAATCCAACGCCTAACCCTGTTACCTTGTCACCCTGTCACCCTGTCACCCTGTCACCTCGTCATTCGTCATTCGTCATTCGTCACTCAAAAATGCACCCCCACCTGCACCAGGTACCTGAACCCCACGCTGAGGAGATCCAGTTTCCCATTGTGCCCGAAGGACTTGTTCACCACGAAATCGCCGATCATCGGGTATTTTTCCTTTAGTTTTGCGTAAAGGTCGGCATTGAAGTCTTTCAGTTTCTCCACGTTTACATTCCCGGTAACATCCACCCCTCCGCCGTAATAGCTCACCGCCGGACCAATCAGCACCAGGTCGAGGGTGAACCGTTTCCAGAACACAAACTGGTAGCCCAGCTCAACGCCCACGTTATAGATGTAAAAATTCCCCCTGACCATCCCGGCGCTGTCGAGTTGTGTGCGGAGCACATCCACGTTGTTTGTGAAATGATAGGTGTAGAAACTGGCAAACGGGGCAAGGTAAACCCCGTCGGGAACCGGACGCGAATTCCGTTTCGCGAGGTAGAAACGGTATTCGAAGGCGAGGTTGATGCCCCACTTGGAGCGGCCCGTAATTGAAAGGAGGTTCGCAATGGTATCCTTGAACAATGCCGGGAACTCAAGGTACCCAGCGGTGAATGCCATGGTCTGCCGGCGGTTTATAACGCGTTCATAACTGAATGTCAGGTTTTTCGAACTCCACAGCAACATCGGGGTCGGGTTGAACTTGATGACATTTTTATGAAAGGGGCGGGGAGGGGCATTCGCCGTGTCTTTTTTTTCTGCGGCAACACAGGTGGAGATGAAAAAAACGAAGATGACCAGTGTATGGATGTATTTTATCATGGGTTCGGTCATGTGAATGAAAAATAGCAGAAGCGAAAATACGCATTATCCTGAATACATCAAAATCCATGGTGGTGCGGCGCCGGAAATGGCAGGCCGCCGCCGGGGAATTGTGACAGCAAGATGAAAACAGCGATGAAATAAATTTTATTATTCGGAAAATGTTGTTACTTTTGCACCCCCGTTCGTACAGATTACATCGTACATTGAATTGCCCGGATGGCGGAATTGGTAGACGCGCTAGTTTCAGGGACTAGTATCCGTACGGATGTGCAGGTTCGAGTCCTGTTCCGGGCACGAAATCATCTCAAAACCCACGTTTAGCGTGGGTTTTGCTTTTTAGGGTACCCTGATAATATCATTGCTTCACAAACTTACCCATCTGCACTGTTTTATCACCCGTCACCCGCACGAAATAAACACCGGCGGGGAGGGTACTGATGTCAATTTGAGTTTTGTTGCCAGTGATCGGGCGGGATAAAACAACCCGGCCGCTGAGATTCATTACGGAAAGATCGGCATTTCCGATCATCTCCGGAATTTCAATGGTGATTGTGCTGTTGACAGGGTTTGGGAAGAGTTTAAAGGTGGCACCCGTTGCAACCGGTTCTGTAACCGACACGGGGAATCCCCCTCCGTTGGTGGTCTTCAGGATCGTGCCACCGATTTCCGAGCCCACTGCATATCCCGTATTGGCATCCGTGAAGAAGACCGATTGGAGACGGTCGTCGGTGACCGGGTTTAATTCGGACCAGGTACTCCCGCCATTGGTTGTTTTCACAGTCCTTCCATAAACACCCACCGCATACCCGTTGTTTTCATCTGCAAAGTGGATGGAATAGAGGTCCCTGCCAAAGGAGGGTGTGGTGATGGCCCAGTTCAACCCGTTGTTGGTGGTTTTGAAGATCTGCCCGTCGAATCCGCAGGTATAGGCTGTGGTCTGGTTGGTAAACCAAACGGAATAAATGATAAATGCCTGGCCGGGTGTATGGTTGGTCCACGTCATGCCGCCGTCGTCGGTTTTCAGGAGGATACCGTTGTGGGGATAACCCATATTCCCCCCGGCGACGATGCCATGCATGGGATCCGTGAAATGAACGGCATACAGGTAATAGGTGGTTCCCGACACCAGGCTGGCCCAGTTCAGGCCTCCGTCGATGGTTTTCATAATGATCCCGTACGGACCCACCGCATAGCCGATGTCGTCGGTCGGGAAATGAAGGGCATAGAAAGGTGCGTCCACCCCGGCAGAGGTGGCTGACCAGGTTGCACCCCCGTCGAGGGTCTTCATCACCACCCCCGAATCGCCGCACATGTAGCCGATTTCGGTGGATGGAAAGCAGATGTCGGAAAGATATTTCGTGGTCCCGGCCGGCAGGGAAGTCCAGTGCTCTCCGGCGTCAACCGTTTTTAAGATCTCGGTGGATGGCCCGTTCTTGCATGCGACTGCGAAGCCGGTGTTGGCGTCGGCAAAGAAAACGGATGAAAATCCGGTCCTCGGTCCGGAAGACTGGCTTACCCAGTTTACCCCGGCGTTGTCGCTTTTCAGTAACGCCCCTGCATAACCGACTGAATGGGCGGTCGCGGTGCCACTCGCACTGACGGTGTAAAGGCCCAGCAGGTCCGGCAGGGTCTGCTGGGTCCAGGTGGCTCCGCCGTCTGCAGTGGTCAGCACGGTCTGGCCACCCACGGCAATGCCCGATTGGGAGTTCCAGAAGGAAATGTCATAGAGCGCCGCAGTCACCGGTGTTGGCTGCAGGGTCCAGGTGTCCCCGCCGTTGGTAGTTTTGAGGATCAAGCCATCGGATCCCACCACATAGCCGTTGGCCATATCCAGGAAACGGATGCAGAAAAGATAGTAGGCGGTTGTCCCGAGGTTGACCGTCGTCCACGTGACCCCGTTGTCGGTGGACTTTACTACCCCGCCGTATCCGCATGCAAACACCGTGTTCGCATCCCGGAATGCCATCGAAGAAATAGTGGTAAGCGGGGAGGCATAAGCCGCGAAACTCCAGGTCGCCCCTCCGTCGAGGGTCCTGACGACCGTGCCATAATCGCCGCCGGCAATTCCTCTGTCCTCGTCGAAAAAGCTGATGGCATGCATGCCCTGGTAGGTGATCGAATTCAGCGTGTTCCAGGTTGAACCGCCGTCGGTGGTTTTCAGGAATAATCCGTCATCCCCGGTAATATAACCGCAATTCTGCCCGGCGAAGCACATGGCGCGTAAGTCGCTGCTTGTACCTGAGGGGAGGAAGTTCCAGGTAGTGCCGCCGTTTGTTGTGTGCAGTATGGTGCCGCAATCGCCGGCAATTGTCCCGTTTAACGGGTTCGTAAAGTGCACTGTATTGAGATTGACGCCCGTAGGTAGCGGGTTGAGCCACTTCCAGTCCTGGCAATGCACTGCAATGGCTGCCAGAACAACCGGAAGGATGAGGAGCGTTTTTTTCATATATCGATAATAAGCATATGTGAAAAATATTTTAAAAATCCAGTAAATATAAGAAATAATCGTCGAAAGCAACTATTACGTGAATTATTTCACAAAGGTTATCGGACAGATGAGTGTTTTTCGTCGGGTTCATAGACCATGGCGATGACATGATCAACTATCGCTAAACTTAAAACTGTCCAGCTGGTTATAGCCTATTAGTGCTGGGGTGCGCCTATATCCCGCTTTGCTAAGAATCTCATCAATCAACGCTAAATCGTTGAAAGTGGAAACAAATTCCTTTACCTCTTTATCGATGAAGATATCGGTGAGGCGAATCCTTTTCTTTAGGAACAGCCCTGCCAGAGAGGTTGCCCTGTTTAGTGCAACATAAGCCTGCCCGCTTGCGAATGCTCCCCGTCCCAGGTCAAACATTTCAGATTTCAGATTTTACATCTCGCTTTCAAATACAAAACGGTGGGGAAAAATGCGATGTCTGAAATCTGAAATCCGGTAATTCCCTTCCCCCTGGAAATTTCTCTAGATTCATTTGCATTATCCAACACCCACGAATTCAATGAATTCCTCCCGATTCTATGTACATTCTTGCTGAATACATGTTAAAACATGTAGATCCGAGCCACTTTTATCTGGTTTCTTAGTGGTTTGTTAGTACACTGGTAGTACTTTCTTGCTGGAACGGTGATTTTGGTGACTTCGTGATTTACCCCGGCCAATAGGCAATAGGCAATAGAGACAGGTAGTCCGCCTGCTCCCGGTTAAATCGTAAATCGTCATTCGTAAATCGTAAATCAAAAAGGCTTGCCAAACGCAGGACCCGCATGAGGAAATTCACGTAAAGAAAGAAAGGCAAAGTGACAAAACGGAAGCCCTGTTGCCTTTTCGATCAGCGAACAGGTAAATGTCACACATGCTGGTCCACCATGATCATGTTCCCGTCGGGATCGGCGATCATGAAACTGGCCGGCCCCGAAGGAGTGTCGCAGGCCTCGTAGACCGGATGAAATCCTGCGGCTTTCATCGCATCCCTGATCTGCCTGACATCATCGAATGATTCGAGGACATCTGCCTCCTGGCCCCAACCCGGGTTGAAGGTAAGAATGTTGTTTTCGAACATCCCCTGGAACAACCCGACGAGCGTCTGCTCATTTTTCATGATAAGATATTTTTTCCCCGGGTCGCCCGCAAAAACGGTGAACCCGAGGGTTTCATAAAACTGTTTCGAGACCACGATGTCCTTAACACTAAGACTGACTGAAAAAGCTCCTAATTTCATATATTTTAGTTTTATTTGTTTATACAATATGAATGAATCCGGGCGCCCACCCTGTGCCTGATGACGATACAGTACAGGCCGTGCAGGAGGACGCCCCGACCGTAAAAGTAAAAAGAAATATATTCCTAAGAAAAAAGGAGGGGGAAGGAAATGCTCAACCCGGTCAGTTTTTTTCAGGAATTTCCCGATTATTATTAAATTTACAACCTTATCATCCGAATCCGTTCACTAACATACCTTTATGAAGCCACTATTTACCCCTGGCAGTATCCCGAAATCCCTGCTCCCCATGTTCATCTTCCTGGTGGTGACAGGAACTTCGGTGGCACAGAAGGCAGATGCAGCCGATACCTTTGACATCACCGCTCCCAGTATGCGGTTCCCGCACCAATACAGGCAATGGGGTTTCCAGGTCGCGGCCGGCCTGCTCATGGTTAAACCCCCGATGGACCTGCTTGAAAATGCGATCCAGGCGCCACTGGTCAACATTCACATGACCTTCGGGCTGCCGTGGAGGCTTTCGCTGGAAGGCGATGTGCAGACCATCGTCGTGTCCAACCAGTTTTCACTGGGTCCACGCATCGGTTACGGCTACCGGAATTTTTATTTCAACGCCGGCTGGGATGTTGCCTGGGTTTACGGGCAGCTGCGGCAGATCGGCTTCGACAACCGGGCGAAGGTATGGCTGCACTACCCGAACCTGTCGGTCGGGTACAAACTCAAACGGATGGCCTTCACCCTCCGCGGGGAGGCCGTTTTTGTGGCAAAGCTGACCGAAACGTCGGGAGGCAATGAAGTCTCGGTTTCGAGGAATTTCTATAATGGTTTTACCGTTGGTTTTTACCTCGAACAACGGTTGTGGAAAAACCATGTGTTTATCTTCGGCTTAAAGGACAATTATGAAAAGTACTACTGGCCTACCTGGATGCTTTTCACCACCTTCAACCGCTATTATCATATTCCTGAACTTTCATTCATGTGGATCCTATGAAGATAAAAATTACATATTTTGCCTTGCTCTTCCTGGTCTTTTACGGATGCAACAAGGATACGACCGTGCCGATCCCCATGGCGGGACCCAATTCCATCCTGGGCGATACCTATCCCTTGACATCATCGGCAAAATTGCTGATGGACGGTGTTTACAAGGTGAACGACGGGAGTGGGCTTTTCGGTTCGCAGGTCATCCTGAAGTGGAACAGGACCCACCTTTCCATTGCCTGCAATAACGGGAAATACTTCGTGATGGATGTCGGCCGGCTCGATTCGGTCATTTTCCTCCAGGGATACTGGCGCGACGGTTATTCCGACGGCACGGGGCTCGCCTCTATGCACATCGCGCGCGGGGAGGGAGGTACCATGATCGTCTCGGGAACCGGTCAGCAGACCATCGTGATCCGCGGGGCTTACGGACAGGGAAGCACCCTGCCCGACCAGGTGCTGAACCTCACCCGGCTCAGGTCTTTTTCAACGAAAGCCGCCGCCAGCAAGTTCTATATCCTTGCCCATCGTTCGGGAGGACGCACCTCCGACCGGCTGCCGGTTTCGGAAAACAGCCTGGCGATGATCGGCTTCACCGAACGGCTGGGTTCAACCGGCATCGAGGTGGATGTGAGGATCACCAAAGATGGTATTCCTTTCCTATACCACGACGGCGACCTGAACATCCGGCTTACGGAGAAGGGGCCGCTGGCCGGACCGGCCGAAAATTATACCTGGGCGCAACTCTCGGCCTTCGTCCGGCTGATCCACGGGGAAAAAATCCCGACGCTGGAGGAGGCGCTCACCTACACGATCGACAGCACCCTTCTGAATTTTGTCTACCTCGACATGAAGGAGACTTCCGGGGCCATGGCCACGGTGACCTCGATCCAGGAACGGATGCTGCAGCATGCTGCAGCAAAGGGACGCGATATCATCATCGTGGTCGGGATCCCGACAACCGGTGCACTCAATGACCTGAAAAGCGTTCCCGGTTACCAGTCGATCCCGTCCCTCTGTGAACTGACCGTAGATGATGTCAGGGCGGTCAACTCGATGGTTTGGGCCCCGCGGTGGACGCTTGGCCTCCAGAACGACCTGGTGCAGCAGATGCACGATGAAGGCCGTCTCGCCCTTTGCTGGACCATCGACCAGCCGAACTGGATCGAAGAGTATATCACCCAGGGCCACTTCAACGGGCTGCTGACCAATTTTCCATACGTAGTAGCCTATTATCATTACACGCAACAGTAAAGCCATGTCAAGGAAATTTATCATACTCATCCTGCTCCTTTTTTTAATGTCAGCCACGGTTCATGCTGCAAAGAAGGACACCACCAAAGTATCGCAGAACCACTATTCCCTGGCTGTCGGCGTGGGTTGGGCGCATTATATCAACACACTGGTTGTTGCCAAAAGCCTGGCAAAAACCAATTCGGCAGGCATATCGATGAAATTTTTCTGGGAGCCTGAACACCGGCTGAGCCTGGGTCTTGAAACCGGCTTCTACAGGTTGTACAAGGTGAAAAGCCCGGATTACGATATAAACAAGGGAGAGGCCAGCATGTCGGTCGTACCGCTGCTGCTCACCATCCGGATGCGCATCGTCGATCATTTCTATCTCAGCACCGGCGCCGGGCTGGCCATCATGATCAACAAGGTGAGCGGGGTTGGCGAGCAACTTACCAACAAGGTTTTATCCATGTCGAATTACCAGTTTTCGGGATCTTATATCTACCCGCTAACGAAGCACTGGCAGGTAGGCGGCGAACTCAAGGTGCTGAATTACGGCAAGACAGCCGACTGGATGTACACGATACAGGCAGTGTGCGCGGTCAGGTTATAGCTTTCCATCCTTAAAAATGCTCCATCCCGTTACCTCTCTTTTTCCGGGTCATGAGGAATTTCCAGGGGGAAGTAGCAAAGCAATTCACATTTCAGATATCAGATATCAGATTTCAGATTTCACTTTTTTAAATGCGGGATGTGATATCTGAAATGTGAAATCCGGTATGCTTGACCGATCAGTTTAATTTGACCATCTTCCCCGTTCGGGCCCCGCCGGCTGTCACAACCCTGAAAAGGTAGGTTCCGTCGGGCAGCCCCTCCAGGCTGACCGGGATGACCTGGTCCCCGGCCGGGAAAGTTCTTTCTGTCAATACCAGGACCAGGTTTCCCCTGCAGTCAAATACCTGCACCGAAACGGGCTGCTGCTCCGCCAGGGTCATTTTGATAAAAAAAGACTCCTTACATGGGTTCGGGTAACATTGCATGCTGTGACGGTTCTCTAACAAGGAGATGTCCTGCAGCACCCCGCCGGCATGTCTGATGATTGTACCTGAACGTCCGGCCCCGTAAACAGCTGTCGAATCATTGGCAAAAAGGTTGTAAACCGTATTCCCGATGGTAGTCTGCTCCTCCTTCCAGGTTACGCCGCCGTCGCTGGTGCGGAGGATGAAACCCGTGTAAGGCCAGTCATACTCGCCGGTCATGTACCCGTTGTAATGGTCGAAGAATTTTACGGCATAATGGTCCCATGCATCCTGGTAAATGGAGCCGTCGACCAGCCAGGTTTTGCCGCCGTCGGTGGTGTGGATCTTGTATCCCCTGCCCACGGCGCACCAGCCGTAAAGCGAATCGGTGAAACATACATCCCAGATCTGGGTGATCTCGACATGCGAGGTCTGGATGCTCCAGTGCACGCCACCGTCGCGGGTTACCCGGATGTTTCCCCAGTTGCCCACACTCCAGCCATGCCTGCTGTCGATAAAGGTAAAATCGTAGACCTCATCCCCGTAAACCGTGCCCACCCTGGCCCAGGTATTGCCACCGTCGACGGTCCTGATCACCGCGCCGTTGCCGCTGATCGTCCATCCGTGGAGCGGATCGGGGAAGCATACAGCCACGTAGTCGTTCGCAGGGACTGCCGTCATGGCCTGTGTCCAGGTAATTCCGCCATCGGTGGTGCGCACCAAGGTTCCCTTTTGCCCGACGGCAAATCCCTTCAGCGTATCGGTGAAACATACGGAGGTCAGGGGGTTGGTTGTGCAGGTGGGCATCCTGTTCCAGGTCACGCCGCCGTCGCGGCTTTTCATGATGTAACCGCTGCCTGTACTGGCCCAGCCAACCGGGAAAGTTTTGTCAAAATAAATGGAGGTTATGTTGGCCAGGGGCGCCTGCCGCGTCATCCATTGCCACGACTGGCTGCCGTTGAGCGACCGGAGGATATTTCCTCCCCTCCCGGCTTGCCAAAGGGCACGGGAATCGTAGGTGACAGGACTGGCCAGCGAAATGGAGTTTTCATTTTCCGGCTCCTCAAAGTCATTGTAACTCCAGGTCAGGCCGGCATCGGCCGATTTTGCCGACCGGGCATGATACGTGATCCCGGAGTTATTGGTTGTGAATCCTGTGGTATAGATGACATTCATCCCGTCCATGGTCACCGAAGCCGCATAAAGGTGGAGGGAGTCGCGCCCTACCCAGTGATCGCCCCCGTCGGAGGTGTAAAAAATGGATGATTCGTAAACACAACAGCCATGCAGCGTATCCGAGAACCACAGGTCGGTGGGTTCGCTGTTACCGCCCCCGATATCTCGTTTGACCCAGGTGTTCCCCCCGTCGGACGTGCGGAAGATGCTGCCCCAGGTACCATCGCAGAACCAGCCGTGGTGAGGGTCGATGAACCGGAGGACCGAAGGATAGGCAGTGGCAGGGCAGGGGCATGCATTCCAGGTGAGCCCGCCGTCGCTGGTCCGCAGGATCTTCGGCCGGGTATCGGGACCCCATTCATTGCACATCCAGCCGTGAAGGGGGTCGGCGAAGGTGACGGAGGTGAACCAGTCGAGGGAATCGGTGCTGTGGTCGCTCCAGGTGATCCCGCCATCGTCGGTGCTGAACCTGAACCCGCGGAGACCGACGGCCCACCCGTGCAGCGAATCGGTAAAATCAACCCCCTCGATCCAGCGTTTGGCGCTGTCGGAAAAGATGTGCCAGGATTTTCCGCCGTTTTTCGTGGTCATGATCGTGCCAAACAATCCCGCCGCGCAGCATCGCAGCGAATCGATGCCTTTGACGACCGTGAGTTCATGCCCCTGCGGGAGCGGGTTCTGCCAGGTCCATTGGGCGCAGGCATGGCTGTAAACCAGGATGGAAAGGAACAGGATACGGATTGCAATAAATATTTTCATAACCACCGGGATGGGTTTTGGATGCCCGGGCGTCCCTGTTCTACGAGGCAGCGACCGATAACCTAAAGATATAACAAATTTACCTTCACGATACTTTCAAGCTGAAATATTACCGAACTGCCTGATCCCCGTGAAACGGTTCTACCGCAGCGGGCTTCGCCGTGTTTTATTCCTGTACAGGCTGCACCCCTCGCCGGCATAGACGAGGACGAAATCCTGTTTCAGCACCAGTTCGAGATTTGCAAGCCAGTCTTTGGCCGGATCGATCTGCCCAACGACGAACACGTAGTTGACGGGCATGGAGGGCCGCTGTTTGATGGCTTCGGAGGTTGTGTGCCGGTCGGGCGTTGCCGGGCTGCCCAGGTAATAGCTTGGCTTCGACTTTTTATTCCACTGAACCGGGAAATAACCGCTCTCGCATTCATAATTGTAGACCATCAGGATCGGTTTGTCGACCGCTATATAGTCAACAAAGTGCCCGGTGAACCAGTTGTCCATGCAATAGACGGGGAGCACCAGGCTGTTGGGCTCGACAAACGCCGCCGCCTTGTTGCATGAAACTGCCAGTTTGCCCAGGTCGCTGATCCCGGGGGTGTAATTCCTGACCAGGGCAAAATTCAGGATCAACCCCGGGAGCGCTGCCAGCAACCCGATCCACCAGGGAAGCCTGAAGGTTGACAGCCAGAGGATGGTTACCAGGAAAAATATAAAACTGATGCGGAGATTTGTATAACTGGCGGTTCCGTATGCATCGGGCAATTTGAAATAGAGGCCGAGCAATACCAGCATGGAGGCCAGCAGCCACCAGAAACTGGAGCCGGGCAGCAGGCTGTTTCCCGGTTCATCGTGCGTACCCTTATACCGGAAAGTCCGGGATTCCAACCGTTTGATGAAAATTGCCAGGCCGGTGACGACCATGACGGCCAGCAGGCAAAAGAGCGGAATGGTATACCTGCTCTCCACGGAAACGTTGAAGGAGATGATCGGGCGGACGGTGTATATGTATTCGACCAGTTCGGCCCTTGTTTTATAGGCAATCTGGCGCGTTCCGGGCCTGGAATAAAAAAAGTAGCCAAACAGGAGCGTGGGAATGATGGAGGCGGCCAGGATGATCGTCGAACGTTTAACCAGGAAAATAAAGCCGGTCCCGGCATCCTGCTTTTTACAAACCCATTGCATCAGCGAATGGGTGACGACCTGCAGGATGATCAGGATGATCAGCAGGCCGAAAACCACGATGTGCGAAAAATAAGTTGCAGCGACCAGGAGGGTGAAGATGATGATACTCCGGGTATTCCAGCGGTTGTTTTCGTTGCGCAGCCAGTAGGTAAGGGTGATGAGCAGGAAGAGTACGCCCGCACAGAAGTTGAAAAAACCGAAAAAGAGGAACATCGAATGGGTGAAGGGGAACACCAGGAAACTGTAAAGGTAATTCTTTGGCGAAATAATCCGGACCAGGCTTCGAAAGGCAAACGGGATCCCCGCAAGCAGTGCCAGGATCAGGATCTTCTCGGCAAGAAATGCCGGCATCACCAGGGTCAGCAGCGAAATGACCAGGTGGGAGGTCCAGTTCGGCACGGGTTCGGGGTTCACCGAAAAAAACTGCTGAAACAGGTGGTTGTGGTAAAATACCAGCTGGTTGAGGATGTTTGAATTGGCCAGGTGTGACGCGCCATCCATGCTCGGGAAAAACCTGGTTGCCACGAAGGGCAACAGGTTCAACAGGGTTACCGTTGTAAAAACAAGAAGTTCGGCGCGCTGCCACCTTGCGGAATTTGTCATGGCTGAAGGGTCAAAATTTGATTCCGGTCATGGATAGCGGGAATTGATTACCGGGGCTGCTGCCCGGGTCATAACCGGTATGCGATCCCTTTCGGGGTGGCCGGATGACAAAATTAGCAGATTAATATTACATGCGTACACCGGGGGATCATTTTTCCATCGTTCTGCAGCGGACGGGGGGGACTGTTGCACGAAGGCCGTAAAGAAAGCCGCAGCCGGTGATGACGCCGGCTTGGGACATTTTGATGAATTTTGCTTATATTTGCACTTGTTTCCGGGATGAAAACACGGCCTCCACCCTGATTGAAAACTGGTGCAAACCTTGTCGTTGCCGGAGGCCGCACGCAGCGATCCGGTTGTATTGGTGAGCTGGTCCGGTGCAGGATTTCCTGCAATTTGCCAGGGGTTGAAATATTGGTTTTTTCTTAAGAAAGGATTGAATTGAAGGATTTTTTTAGTGGTGAAACAAAGTGTTTGCTGGTGCAGACAAAATTCTCGGCGTTCAGTTTCTGGAATTACCAGGATGTCTGTAAAATTGTGGGCGCGAAATATCCTGCCGCCCCGCTGGGGTTGTTGACCGTTGCCGCGCTTTTTCCGCAGCACTGGACTTTCAAACTGGTGGATGAAAATGTAGAGCCCCTGCTCGACGAACATTTTTTATGGGCCGATATCGTATGCACGGGGGGGATGCTTCCGCAACAGGACAGCATGCTTGCTTTTATCAGGCGGGCACACGGGCTGAACCGCCCGGTCGTCGTCGGCGGCCCCGACCCCACCTCCCAGCCCGACCTCTACCATGAGGCTGATTTTCTTGTGCTGGGCGAAGGAGAGATTACCATCCCAATGTTCCTTGAAGACCTGAAGGCGGGGGCCGTCACCGGGAAATACAGTTCCGAAGATAAAGCGGACATGCAGCTTGCGGTGGTGCCCAGGTATGATCTCATCACCTTCAAAAATTACATCATGATCGGGCTGCAGTTCATCCGCGGGTGCCCTTTCAACTGTGAATTCTGTGATGTCATTGAACTCTATGGCCGCATTCCCCGGTACAAGACCAACGCGCAGGTGATCGGTGAGCTCCAGTCGCTTTACGACCTCGGGTACCGCGGCCACATCGACATGGTGGATGATAATTTCATCGGGAACAAGAAAAAAGTTAAAGAACTGCTCAGGGAGATCAGGACATGGACCATTGAACGTCATTACCCCTTTTATTTTACAACGGAGGCCTCGGTCAACCTGGCCGATGATGATGAATTGCTCCAGCTGATGAAGGATGTCGATTTCAGGTATGTTTTTCTCGGCATCGAAACCCCCGAAAATGAGACCCTCGCCATCAACCAGAAAAACCAGAATGTAAACAAGCCCGTGGAGGATGCCGTTAAAAAGATACTATCCTACGGCATGGTCAGCAATGGCGGTTTCATCATTGGTTTTGACAGTGAAAGCGACCAGATTGCCGATAACATGATCGCCTGCATCCAGAAATCGGGCATCAGCATGGCCATGATCGGGCTCCTCTACGCATTGCCCAACACGCAGCTCACGCGCAGGCTCGACACGGAGGGCAGACTGTTCCACCTGGCTTCTAAAAATGTGAGCGCCACCGACATCGACCAGATGACCAGCGGGCTGAATTTCGTAACAAAGGTTCCCAGAACGCAGGTCCTCTCCAACTATATCAAGGTTATCGACTCGGTTTTTAACCCGGAAAACTATTACAGGCGGGTGGTGTATACGGGTCTGGCCATCAGGCCGAAATACCGCCACAAGCCCGATTTCAGGACCTGGCTGACCTACATGCGTTCCTTTCTGCGGGTTTGCCGTGTTGCCGGTTTTTCCCGCGAAACCGGGCTACTGTACTGGAAAATGTTCTTTACCGTGATCTTCCGCAACCCGACGGGGATTGAGGTAGCGGTGAACCTTGCCGCCATGTTCATCCATTTCACGAAGCAGAAAACCTATATCATTAGCATCACCCGGGAGCTGGTTGAAGGGATCGCATCGATGGGCGAGGAGGCCTTCAACGCGAAAATGACCGGGAAGGTTTAACCCTGGTATCAGTTTTCACCCTGGAACAGCAGGTAATCGCGGACGAGCGGTATCTCTGCCGGCTCGATCCCGTTCTTCACCAGGAAGGGCGCGTCTTCATCAAAAGCTTCCATGAGTGCCTGCCGCCCGGGATCGGGCAGGAGCAGGCATTGCCGGTAAAGGGCGATGGCCTCTTTGCGCTGGCCGAGGCAGAGCCGCACATTTGCCGCATTCATCAGGTCGAAAGCCGATGGATCGGACGAGAGGCCGAAGATGTGGGCGTAAACCTCCAGGGCCGTTTCAGGTTTCCCGAGGATAAATTGGCAGTAGGCGATGGGGCGCAGCACCTTCAGGTTGTCGGGGGCGAAAAACCGCATCTTTGAATACTGGTGCAATGCCTCGTCGTAATTTTTAAGGTTCAGGTAGCATTGCCCCACCTGCATCTGGATGGACATATCGTCGGGAAGCAGGGCGGCGGCATCCTTCAGGTAAACAAGCGCCTGCCCGTAATCCTTCAGCTTCAGGTAGCACCATGCCAGCTTCCGGAGAACCCACATGCGGTCGCCGTCGAACAGTTCTGCTTTCCGGTAATATTCCACCGCTTTCTTAAAACGGCTGGTCTTCTGGTAGCAATAACCTATCTTTTCGAAATATTCCCGCCGGGGGCCATTGCGTTCCATGATGTCCTCGTAAACCTCGATCGCATCATAATAGTGATCCTTGTCGAAATAAAAGGAGGCGAGTTTTTCGGTGAAGCCGTTGCGTTCAAAATACGACTTGTAAAAGGAGAGTTTGTTAAGCCGGACTTTCCGTTTGAAAATATCCTCGAATTCCGACCTGGATGGAAAAATCTTGTAAAACCGGTACAGGTCCTGGATATACTGGATATAAATGGCATTGCTGGCCAGCGACTGGTCAAGGATCTGCTCCTCGGAGGCCATCTCCTTCATCTGCGCAAACTCAGCCTCGAAATTTGCAACGATCATGCTTCGCTGCTGTTCGGGGATCGACCTGAAATTGATGGCAAAGGAGTACTTGTCGGAATTGCAGATATAGAAGGCATTTTCGAGACTCTCGAGCAGGCGCCCGTTGAGTTCTTCGTTGTCGGAAAAACTTCCGGCGATCTCGGGGTGGTCGCGGTGGAACGGGGCAAACCAGTTGCTCATCGAATTGAAGAAATCGAACCGTTTGAGCAGTTGGAAGGTACTCATGAAAACATCGCCCCCCTCCATCTGCATCTTTGAAAATTTCTCAATCTTCTCGAAAAGTCCCGGCACTTCGCCGATGATCTCCTTCCAGTCGGGATTCTTGCCCTCCATCTCTTCGTCGTCGCCCGGGTCCTCCAGCTGGAGTTTGTCCTCGATCTTGGGCATCATCTTTTTCATTTCCGGCAAGACCTCTTCCTCGAATTCACGGGTGATCTTCTCCGTCTCGCGGGCCATCAGGAGTTGCAGCAGGATCAGCTCGATCTCGGGAAACAGCGATTCATCCTGGCTGAGATGGGTTATTTTTTCAACCAGTTCGGGATAAAAGCAGAGCCGTTTGTCATAGACCAGCAGCCCGAAGATCAGGCCGGTCAGGGAACGCTGGTAAACCTGGGATTCACGCGCCCCGACGAATTCGATGAGCAGGATCACCTTGTGCATGTCAAAATGGTTCAGCAGGCTCAGGGTAAGGGCGCTGACCACCAGGCACTTCTCATGCCAGACGACCAGTTCCGATCGGATGATCCTGCGGATGAGGACCAGGTGGTCTTCGGTCATTTTGTCCGTCAGCCAGATCAGTTTAAAGATCAGGTCCATCTGTTCGACCGGTATGTGCTGCCCGCCACCCTGGCCGTCATTGGATGCGCCGGTCTCTTCCATCAGTTTGTTCAGCTCCCTGTGAAAAAAGATCTCCTCGATCCTTGAACAGGTGGTCTGGGGATCGTCGCCGAATTTATTCCGGACCGCTGCCCGGTTGATGGTGAGGTTCGGCAGCTCGCGCGAAAGGAGCACGGTCCTGATCTCATCGGCCATCCCGAGGATCGAACTGCACAGGCCGTCGAGGATCATCTTCTGCTGCGGATCCTGGTAACCTTCGAAAGCATACCGGAGGAGCGTTTTATAATTATCGGCAAGGGTTTCATGCTGGTAGTAAAAGTCAGCTTTGGTGGTCAGTAGGATGAGTCGCTCGAGCTCATCCAGCGCGCTTTTCAGCCGGTTTGTGGTGACAAGTTCAACCAAATGGGAAAAACGCTGCTCTGTCTCTTTTCGGGTCATGGGATGCGGTTGTCGTGAAAGACAAAGTTACCAAAATCCGGCCGGTTTTGCACGGCAATTTTCAATAGATGATAAAGAATAACGTTAACCGGTGCTGGTCTCTCCGCAATTTGGCAGATTAACGTCACCGCAAGGCCGGAATTCCCTAATTTTGCCATCCCTGTTCCCGCATCATGAAAGCTCTTTCCAGGCTCCTGCTGATATCGTTTTTATTATTCCCCGTCATGGTGACCGCCCGGCAGGGAAATGCCTCCCTGGTTCGGAAGGTAAGCTACAGGATCCCTTACCGGCCTGCTGCCGGGAATCATTACGGGTACGGAAATTCGATTCTCAGGGAGATTGCAAAGGATGTTCTCCGTGAGCCCTGGCTGGTGTGCATCAGCGTCTCCTGCGACCTCGGGCTGCAGGTGGAAAAATCGGGAAACCGCTCAACCCTTGTTGTTTCCATGAAAAACCGCGCGGTCGGCGGCGACACCCTTTTCCGCCGTTTCCCGATCGCACCGGTGCTTTTTCCGTCACGCATCAGCATGAAACTCAGATGGGCGAACCGGGCCGACACCTCGGGATTCGTGGAGGAGTCGCTGCAGGGGCTGCCCATCCCGGCGAACGACACCATCCTCGCAAACCGCCCGGTTGCCTCCTACGACCCTTTGACCGATACCCTCCTGGTCAGGGAGGTTGAACTTTTTTACGATTCGGCATCCCTCGCGGCATTTTACCAGCACATCAACCTGGTGCATGATTATTATGCCTCGGTGGCAATCCTGGATTCGCTGAAGCAATTTTCAGAGGCGATCGCGCTGACCGACAGCACCCTGCTGCCTGTCAATTATTTAAAGGTCGAAGAGGTCGTCCGGGTGCTTGGTTGTATCGGTAACCGGGATATCCAGGGGAGGCTGCTGGCTGACGGCTTTGACCCTTCGGGACTCATGGGGAAATTCAGGGCATTGTATAAATATTCGCGCAGCTTGATATACAATTACCTGGATGAGCTCCATAGAATAAAGACCATTCCCTGGGATTACGATGCTGGCCGGCTCGCTTCCTTTTATACATCGAGGATTTCATCGTATGTAAGGCGCTCCTTCCTGATGGACCAGCAACAGGGGCAGGTTTACGGTGATTGCCTTGCCCGGCTTTTTGAAACGTCGGTCTTTCCCGACGGCGAAGATGTTGCCGGAATGTTGTTGGAACGGATGTATCCCGGTGCACGGAGTGACACCCTTAAAAATTTCATGGCTTTGCAGTTGTATACATCCTGCCGCCGCGCTGCCGCGTTGCTGATCGGCGGGGACCATTTTGCAGAGGCCTTTGCGATGATGGAGACCGACCGTCGCTTTATGGCTTCGGCTGCCCCCGGCAAAACTTCCGGGGACGAGCCCCTGCTGGCCAGGGCTGCCGAAGGGATCTGCAACGCGTATGTCGGCATCGCCTCCACCTGCATCGCAAGCCATAAATTCAAAATGGCCGGCGGCTACCTGGAAAAAGCCGGTCAATACATCGCCGCGCATGCCGGGTATATCCGGTCGGATTCCGCTTACCGGGCTGTTTTCAGCCAGCTGTTTTTCATGAGGAATGCCGATTGTGACGCGCTCCTGGCAGATAAAAAATACAGTGAAGCGCTTGATTGCTACCAGTCGTTCGAACTGAATTACCCCCCGCACGACCTGGCGCTGGTAAGCAGGCAACTCGGGGAAAAGAAACAGGCTGCCAGGATGGGCATGGGGCTCATTACGGCCATGATTTCCGAGGATGCCCTGAAACACCGGTCGCCCGATACGGCGCTCTATTATTTTGAACAGGCCAGGATGTTCAGGCAGCAGGGTACGGTGCGCGAACCCGTCGATACCAGGCTTGATTCCCTGGCGCCTGCCATGGCCCGGATAAAATATGAACAATTGGCTGCACAGGGGGCGGCTGCACTTGACAGGCGCCAGTTTACCCTTGCGGTGAACCGTTTCAGGGAGGCACGGGATCTTGCCGCCTCGTCGGGATTCGATCCGTCGGGCCAATTTGATTCGCTGTACAGGCAGGCCATGAAGAATTTCCTGGTCATCCAGCTCAGCGCGGCCCGAAAAAAGATATGGAACAACCAGTTCGATTCGGCTGCAATCGCCCTGCAGAACACCAGGGCTGCGGGCTTCCAGTTCGGACTGCTGAACGAGCCTGATTTCATCCTGGCAATGGAAACCTACAGGGATAAATTCCACGAACAGCAATGCCGGAACCTGTCCGACTCCGTCGGATTGTGGCTGATCCGCGGCGACCGCAGCGCCGCGCATAAAAATTTCGTCCATGCCGTGCGGTGTTACCGTGTGGCGCTCGGCCATGCAAAATCCGACACCGCCTGCCGCATCAGCCTGGCCCCGCTGCTCGACAGCCTTCAAAGGTACGAGGTCCCGGCCGCTTACCAGGAAAACGAAATGGATGCCAACACCCTGGTGACGGCGGGCGATTATGCCGGGGCCGTTTCACGGATGAAAAACAATGAATTGCTATACTGGAAGGCCGGGCTCCAGCGCTTCGGTCTCGAAACCGCAACCGTATATTCGGGCATTGCTGCCCATCACAATCCCTACCTGGCCGTGGCGGCTGCACGCAACAGCCTCGGGGCCGGTTTGCCGCAGGAGGCGCTGGGATATTTAAAACTTGTGAACGACCAGCAGATGGCAGCCGGGGAGGTAAGGGAATTGCAAGAGAAGGTGGGGAAGGAACTTGCCCGTGCCGACATGGCGCTTGCCTGCTTCCCGAACGAAGAGACCTCCCGGGTTCTTCAGCAGTATGCTGTGCCGGGCGACTGGTTCGACGCGTTCCGGGCGGCCTATGCCGCTGAACGGTCCCGCCTGCTGAAGACGCAGGGAAAAAAGTAACCCGTCACTTCAGGATGACCTTGCCTGTTTCGAGGTAGTTATCACCGGCGATCCTGATCGTGTAGAGACCCTCTCCGCCGAAAATTCCGCCGGTGGCTCCCAGGTCGACCGGGAACTGGTTGAGCCCCTGGCTGAGATGATGCAAAGCCCATGTCCCTGCCAGTTTTCCATGAACGTCGTATACCGAAAGGGACAGTTTCACCATCGCTGAAGGGAGGTTGAACACCACCGTGAAACGGCCGGGAGAGGGATTCGGATAGGCCATCACATGGCCCGGTTCAAGGATTCCCGGGAGCTGCCCGTCGGAAATCCCGGTAAAATATGGCTTCTGCAATTTTACCGTGGTGTAAAGCCTGTATTCGCCTGCTTTGAAGGCAAGAACTGCCGTTGTATCGGTGACATTCAGCGAGTCGCCGGTATAAAGTTCGTACCACATGCCCCTCCTGGTGAAGCCGGGAACGACGCTCCGGGCGATCACATCAAAATTCCCGAGGATGGTGGCATCCATGGAGGAATGGCGCAGCCAGATGCGCTTGATCGCGGTGGTCAGGTCGGTGGTGTAATTGGCCGTAGAGAAAACCGGCTGTGATTTTTTCAACCCGATCAGGACGGAAAAGATATTTTTGGTGTACCGCCTGCGCCAGTCGGTGAGGTAATCCCAGCGGATGGGTTTCGGATCGAGCCTTGACCCGGAGGTGCCCGACGGGTAGTTGATGGAATAGTCGTAACCAAGTTCGCCGAACTGCCAGATCATTTTCGGTCCCGGGATGGTATAAAAAAAGGTGGCGGCCAGTTCGATCCTTTTCAGTGAGGTTGAGGTATCCTTTATGTTGTACCAGGGCCCGGAACTGTTGCCGTAAACGATGTTTTTGTACGACAACCGTTCCTCATCATGGCTTTCCATGTAACCGACCACGCCGGGTTGCTGCCATCCCCGCTGCTTGTAAGAAATCCAGGAGAGGTCGGAGTTGGAATTATCGTTCCATCCCATGGTCGCTTCATTGTATTTTCCATTCATGTTACCCCAGAGCAGCATGTTGTTGGCTGCCAGGACGGTCTCTTCGGTATTGTCGGCAAAATGTTCCAGGATGGCATAACCACTCGGGTTAACCGAATGAATCACATTGGTGTAATTTTCCAGGATCGAAATCCGGCTGGCATCATACTGGCCCCACAGGGAGACATTGTCGGGATAGGAATTGGTTTGCGTAAAACCCTTCGACATGTCGAACCGGTACCCGTCGACATGATACTCCGTTAGCCAGTACCGGATCAGCCGTTCCATGTAGAACCTGGTGAATGGGCTTTCGTGGTTGAAATCATATCCGACATTATAGGGATGCCGGGGGATGGGATTAAACCATGGGCTGTTTGCTGCGGGGCGTGAAGCAGCTGCATCCCAGTAAAGACGTACGAGCGGGGAACTGCCGAAATGGTGGTTGCATACAATGTCTAAAATCACGGCAATTCCTTTGGAATGAGCAGCTTCAACAAATTGTTTCAACCCGTTTTTTGTACCATAGTATTTGTCGGGCGCAAAGGAATAATTCGGGTTATAGCCCCAACTGATATTCCCTTCAAACTCCATGACCGGCATCAGTTCGATGGCGTTGATCCCCAGGTTTTTCAGATAATCCAGCGTGTCGATCAGCGAGGGATAGTCATGTTTGGCCGTAAAATCACGGATCAGCAGTTCATATATCACCAGGTCGGTGACATTGGGAGCGGTAAAGGAGGACTGGCTCCACGGGTAGGGGGTCTGGCCGGTTTGCAGGTAGGTGGCGATACCGCTGGTTTTACCGTCCGGGTAGGGTTTTAACCCGGGATAGGTTTCAGCCGCGATGTACTGGTCGTCGGGATCGCTGACCTTGTCGGCAAAGGGATCGCCGATGCGGAGGTTCCCGTCAACAAGGTACTGGAATATGTATTCCTGTTTGGGAACCAGGTTGTTGATCTGCAGCCAGTAACGATTCCCGTCGGGGGTTATGTTCAGATAATAGGCGGAGTCGATTTTCCAGTTGTTGAAGTCGCCGATGACAAATACATTTTTTTTGTAGGGAGCATAAAGACAAAGCAGCGCCTTTGTTGAATCAATATAGTTTATCCCGTCAATCATGCCTGCCGGGAGGGGGGCCACGTGCGCTGCAGGAATAACGGTGTAGGAAAATGAATCAGCCGCCGAGCCCGTGGTGTTGAGCCCTTCGATGCGGATCCAGCGGGTGTGCCACGATTGCCCTAGATTATCCGCTATGAGGGTGTCGGTTATTGAATTTCCCGGCCGGGTTTTCTCCAGGACCCCGTCAAGGAAAAGTTTCATGGTGGTGGCGGTAGGACTGATTGCAGAGACCGGGATGGTATCGTGTTGTTTTACAAAAAGCAGTTTATTTGCGGGAAGTACGATGTTCACGCTCATGGCACTCGTATACACATCGGCAAAAATGTCGCCTCCCCCGGTATCGCGGCCTGTTTTGCTTCCATCGGCATTGCGGAAAACGAAGGCCATCTTCAGGATCTGCTCGGCCGCCGGCACACCATAAAAACTACGGATCGAAGGCGTCATGACGAGTTTGTATTTGTTGTTCCCCAGCGGCGTCATCAGCGCCTTGGGAAGGTTCACCCCCCAGGGGGCAATGGTGTATTTCCAGTCCGACCCGTTGTTGCTCAGGTTGGTGATCACACCGGTATGCGCATAGATGGGAGGGGCGACATTCTTCAGGCCGGCATCGCCCTGGGCTGCATCAAAGATGATGGTGACCGAGTCGGCGTCGATCGGGAAGAGAGGAGTGGTCGACAACACCTGGGCATTGCCCGACAATGAAGCCAGGCTGCACAGCAGGAGGGCAAATACATTGATTAACAATTTCATGAGTTAGGGGTTTGGCTTACAAAGATAACGAAAATTGACCAGGTTGAACACCGCCGGCACTACCCTGCAATTCTGAAAATCATGGTTCTGTAAGGGAAATTTGGGGTAGCCGTTTAACCCTGCGTGCATTAAACCAGGCTTTTACGCCGGGTTTTCCCGCCCTCATTTTCCATTTCAGGAAAAGGACAACCGCAAGGTCGTCAATTTAAACAAATGCGCAGAGGCGGTATCCGGAAAATCTTTGTGCGACTTCTCCGTGTCCATGGTGAGGCTTTGTGGTTAAGTCGTTGAATAAAAACGGTTTAATCATTTAACAAATTGATTTGGCTTCCCTGGTTACAGGATCCCGATTATTTAATAAAAAATTAACATCTTTGTAACACACGATAATAATTTTTATATTTTTGCTTGTCTTTGATAATTGCAGGGTTCCTGTGAATTAACCTGCCATTTATTGGACAGATGTTGTGTTTTATTTACCATACAGGCGAAATCATCCTTTGCCTCAATATTTTTACTTTTTGAAAGAGGTTTTCAGATTAATTTGTTTAACTTTATCCGTCTCTAATTCCAAAACGTATGAAAAGAAAATTACACATTAAGTTTAAGAAATGGTTGGTTACGCTCCTGTTCCTTGGAGGGGCGCTTGGATTGAATGCCCAGAACCTGGAAGTAACAGGCGTCATTTCTGAGGCAGGGACCGGGGAGTTGCTTATCGGGGCAACCGTCATGCAAAAAGGGACAACATCTGGAACCGTCACCGACGTATCGGGGAAATATAAAATCAGCGTACCCAAAGGAGCTGTTCTGATTTTCTCATTGATTGGTTATACCACACAGCAGGTTACAGTTGAAAAAGCCGGCCCGCTCGATATTGCCATGAAAGTTCAGGTCACAACATTGAATGATTTGATTGTCATCGGGTACAGCACACAGAAAAAGTCTGATAAAACGGGTGCTGTCAGTACTGTGAAATCCGACGACCTCAACGGCGGTGTACTTACCGACCCGATCCAGGCGCTGCAGGGGAAGGCAGCCGGTGTTTCCATTACCAAACAGGGCGGCGACCCCAACGGTGGTTTTTCGGTTCGTATCAGGGGCGCTTCGGGATATGATGCCAATACACAGCCGTTGTACGTTATCGACGGAATTCCCAATGCCGATCCTACCATCGTGTCTCCTGATGATATTGAATCCTACAATATTCTCAAGGATGCCGCCTCAACGGCTATCTATGGTTCCCAGGGGTCCAACGGGGTTATTATGATCACCACCAAAAAGGGCAATAAGAATGTAAAGAACAAAGAGGGCAAACAGGATGATTCATACAGCAACGTGGAATTCACCTCGCAGTTTTCGGTCGAGAAAATTGCCAAAAAACTTGAACTTCTGTCGGCGAGCCAGATGAGGAGTTTTGCCAATACCTTGCTGCAGAATGCGAAAACGACCCATCCGAATTATACGATGGACAGTGTTTTCCGCGATGGAGGGGCCAGCACCGACTGGCAGGACCAGATTTACCGGATTGGTTATTCCACCACCAACAACCTCAGTGTTTCCGGGGGTAATAAAAAAGGTTCCTATGTGGGTTCTGTCGGGCAGTCGAACTGGGATGGCATCATGCGCGGAACTTCTAAAAACCGTACAACAGCGCATATCAACGTAACGCACAAGGCCCTGAATGATCACCTGACCATTACAGGCAACCTGATGGGAGCCATCGAGAAGAACAATTACCAGAGTTACAGCGGCTGGGGACAGGATGATATCATCTACCAGGCGATTTCACGGAACCCCACGGATCCTGTATATAATCCCGATGGATCCTACTATAAATCATCACGCGTATTCAACTATGAAAATCCCGTATCCATCATCAACAGTGAAACCAACAACCGCGATGCAAAGCGGTTCCTGGGTGGTCTGAAATTTGATGCCGAGATCATCAAAGGACTCATCGCTACCGTAAACCTTGGTTATACGCGCGATGACATCACGACCAATTATTTCCGTCCTGCCGGCTTATACCAATCGGCCGATGTGGGATTCGGCAAAAAACAATATGACAATGATGTAAAAAAACTCATTGAAATCACGGGAAACTATACCAAGTCTTTCCGCAATGTCCATAATCTGACCGTCCTGGGTGGATATTCCTGGCAGGAGGATGTATACAGCGGATTTTACGCCCAGGGCGGCGATGCCCAGTCGCCATACAGCGGTCCGGATAACCTTGCAACACTGAACAATGTGGTTTGGGGCGATATCAGTTCATGGAAGGGACAATCGACCCTGATCGGGTTCTTTGGACGCGTACAGTACAACTACAACTCCAAATATTACATTTCCGGCTCCCTGCGCAGGGACGGCTCTTCGAAGTTCGGTTCAAACCACAAATGGGGATGGTTCCCGACGGCAGCAGTGGGCTGGAGTATCGATAAGGAAAAGTTCATGAAGTCCGTCAAGTGGCTCAGCCAGTTGAAACTGAGAGCCAGCTATGGTGTTTCGGGAAATGATAAAATCGGGAATTACCATAGCATGGTTATCTGGCAACCAAGTGGCAGAACGATTAATCCTGAAACAGGTCAGAACGTGATTACCTACAGCCCGGCCTGGAATGAAAATCCGAACCTGAAATGGGAACAAACCTCCGAAGTGAACCTTGGTCTTGACTTTGCCTTCCTGAATGAGAAGATCAGCGGAAGCCTTGAAGTTTACAGCAAGAAGACAATTGACCTGCTTGGCCAGTACAGTGTTCCCGTTCCCCCGAACCTTGCCCAGACAACCTTTGCCAATTCAGGATCTTTGTCGAACAAGGGGATTGAGCTTTACCTCCAGGCCTATGTGATCACAGCCAAGAACTTCAAATGGAAGACCAGTTTTACGGCCGCGCATAACCAGACGAAAATTCTTGACCTTGGAACCTATATCAACGGCTCGTTAAGAAAAGCAGGCCAGATTTCAGGTCGTGGAATGGTGGGTGATAATTATTACCTGACCGGGATCATGGTAGGTCAGGATATCGGCGCTTTTTACCTGCCGACCTATGTCACCATTAAAAATGGCTCCTTTATTTATGAATCCATTTCCGGCGGTTTCACCGACAACCTCAGCGAGGCCAAAAGAACCGTGGTTGCAACCCCGACCCCGAAGGCTGAACTGGGCTGGTCAAACAGTATAACCTTTTACAAAAGGTGGTCGCTCGACTTCTCTTTGAGAGCATGGCTGGGCAACCACATGTATAATGCAACCAGGATGTTCTTCGACAGCCCCAGTATCCTTCCCTCACTCAATGCCGTTCCTTCGGCCCTTGACTGGTATGCCCAGGGCAGGACCTCCGGTGCCAGCATTGCCGATATCTATGTTGAAAATGCCTCCTTCGTGAAACTTGATTACATCTCTGTTTCCTATGACTTTAATGTGTCAAAAATTAAATGGATCAGCAAATTCAACCTTTTCGTGGCAGCCAACAATGTCTTTACGATCACAAAGTACACAGGTGTCGATCCTGAAACCAACATCACCGGATTATCTTTTGGCATCGACCAATACAATGTTTATCCGAAAACACGTTCATTTACCGTTGGTTTAAAAGCAACATTTTAATATTTGGCAACTATGAAAATTAAATATTTGATTTTTAGCATGATCGCAGTGGCTACTCTTTCATGCACCAAACTTGACGAGAAGGTCTATGATAAAATCCCGGGAAGTCTTTATCCCGAGACACCCGCACAGGTTGCAAGTCTGAGCGTGGTCACCTATCAGAAACTTCAGGATATGGCCGACGATAACGGATGGTGGTTCCTGGCACAGGAAATTTCCTCCGATGAACTTTGTGCACCTACACGTGGGGCCGACTGGTACGACGGTGGTAAATGGGTCAACATGCACAGGCATACCTGGACCAACGATGACGAAGGGGTGAACCGGATGTGGTCGTTGTTCTGGACAGGCATTACCACCTGCAACCAGACCCTTGACCTGATGAATACCCTCCAGCAAAATGCCGCGTTAACGGCCAAGAAACGGGAAGTGGAGACGATGCGGTCCTTTTACTATTACCTGCTGATTGATAACTATGGGGATGCCCCTTACCTAACAAGCGCCGCCCATGCACCTGCTTTCCCTTATAAAATTACAAGAGCGGCTCTTTGGGATAGTCTCGTCAGCACGATCAAGAATTCATTACCCAGCCTCAAAAGCGTCGACCGGAAATACATGATGACCAAGTACTCGGCATACGCAATGCTTGCCAAGCTTTACATCAATGCTGAAGTTTATACGGGGACGCCTCATTGGGCAGAAGCCGAAGCCTGTTGCGACAGCGTTCTGGCAGGGCCATACTCACTGGCAACGGACCTCTCTGACCCGTTTAAAACGAACAATGAGAATTCCAGTGAAATTATTTTCTCTATTCCTTATGATGAGGACAACTTTACCGGCTTCCGTCTCCATATGAGGACCCTGCACTACCAGATGAACCTGAAATACAACATGACGGTTGGTCCATGGAACGGTTTCTGCATCGTTCCGACCTTCTGGGACTCCTATGATTCCACCGACCTGAGGCGTGCAGCATACAACCTTTACGGGCTTCAATATGCCTCTACAGGTGGAGTCATCTATGACGGGGAAACACACCTTCCTTTGGATCTCACCCCGCACGTGCCTGCCTTAAACATGCAGCCCGGCCCCTTTACTCCAACACAGATCCGCTGTTCCGGAGCCCGGGTCGGGAAATATGAGATTAAAATGGGCGCAAAGGAAAACCTGAGTAATGATTTCCCGCTTTTCCGGCTGACCGATTTTTACCTGATGAAGGCCGAATGCGCGATCAGGCAGGGCAGGAGCGGGGATCAATGGATCAACCCCATCCGCGGCCGGGCGCATGTAGCGGCGTGGACAGGAGCTACCCTTGATCAACTGCTCGCCGAACGCGGACGGGAACTCTATTGCGAAGGACACCGCCGTCAGGATCTGATCCGTTACGGCAAATGGGAAAACGCTTGGTGGGAAAAGGATGCCCAGGGACCTGAGCTCAGAACCTTCCCAATCCCAAAATGGGCTACCGATGCAAACAACAATCTTTTAAAACCACCAACCAAATAACACAATAAATTCAATAAACCTAAGTTTCACAATTAAACTAAATCATTATGAAAAACAGCTTTCAGAAATTGTCAATAATTATGGCCATGATTGCATTGGTCATGATTGTAATCGGTACGAGCTCCTGCAAAAAGAGCAGCAGTACCACCACCACTCCCCCCGTCGTTGTCCTTGACGGTTTTTATGTAAAAGGATCTGTTACAGCTTTTGCTGACTTTAATGAAAAAGCGATGATGAAGGTTACACCTAATGAAGTAACCCAGACCTCCCGTGCCCACCTGATGGAACTTTATATTCCGCTGAAGGCCGGCGCCGCCGGATTCAACATCGTAAAGGTTGCCGGTTCTGTAAAAACCACCTATGGCCCTGCCACAGGTTTTGGCGTTGTTACCACCCCCACCACCGATGAACCGAAAGTTCCTTTCCAGCGTGGTGCCACAACAACCACCAACCCAGGCGTTTTCACAGTTCCCGCCGACGGTTTCTACCATGTGGTGATTGATGATTCTCTCAACAAGGTAGCCATCATGCGCGTACATTGGGGATTGATCGGCGCTGCAACTCCGGGCGGATGGTCAAACGATACCATGCTGACCGAATCAGCTTTCAATGCAACGAATATGTCATGGACTCTTTCAAACTTCAAATTAATGAAGGGCGACTGGAAATTGCGTTATTCACATGGCTGGAAAGTGGAAATTGATACCAGTGTCATGATCGGTGCGAAAAAAGGCGTGAAGGTCAATACGAACTTTGGCGGAACCATTGCCGCCCTGGTTCCCGGTGGCGCCAACATCGTAAATGCCGCCCCCGGCATTTACACGATAACTTTTGCCTACACACTTGGCACAGGCTATACCTTAACAGCCACCAAAACCGGTGACATTCCCCCGATCGATTACTCACTGTACCAGATGGACATCATCGGTGATGCATACCTGAAACAAGACGGCACCCCGGCAAACTGGGACGAAAGTTTTGGCAAATCATTACCTGCCATTTCAGGTACAAACTACACCTGGACCTATACGATCAACTTCATCGCCGGTAAGGATTTTAAATTCAGGCAGGGTGATGACTGGTCAGGAAAATCAGTCGGATTCCCCGATGTTACGATGGCTGGTGGTGCAGCTGCAAATTTTGCAAATGACGGAGGGAACTTCAAAGTTAGTACAGCCGGTAATTATACCATGGTGCTGAAAATTGCAGCAGCCACGGAGACCTATACGGTTACCGCAACCAAAAACTAATCTTTGCAGTAAATTGCATTCATCTTTCAAAAGAGGGGTGTGCAGGCTCAGCCGGCACACCCCTCTTTTAATTATTGGTTACGTTCTTTGACCTGCAGGGATTATTCCGTTTCATAAACGAAATACTCCCACGGGCCAAGTTTCACCTTTTCCCCTTCCCTCCAGTCCTTTGGATGGCCGGTAAATGCTTCGCGGTAATGGCCCGTAAATTCACTCCCGATAAGTTTGACCTCCTGTGCGGCAGGAGACAGGTTGAGCAACACGAACATCTGGCGGTGCGGCTTCTTGCGGAGGAAGGCAAATACGGCTTTGTCGTTGCTGCTGGCCACCTTGACAAAATCACCCCCGACATCCCCGGCTGCAATCAGCTTGTTTTTCTTTTTCAGCTGTGTCAGGTGGGTGTAGAACGACTCCAGCGGATAGCTCCCCCAGTTGATGGTGTCTTTGTCGAAGAAGCGCAGGCGTTTGTTCAGGGCCGATTCCTGGCCGGTATAGATAAGTGGAATTCCCGGGAAGGTGAACGTCAGCACTGCGAAGGCTTTTGCACCGTCGCCCAGCCGTTCGTATTCGGTGCCGTTCCACGAGTTTTCATCATGGTTGGTGGTGAAACGCATGCGAAAGGCATCGGGCGGGAAGCGTTTTGCCTCGTCGGCATAAAGTGAATCTAATTTATCGGCCGTCATCTTTCCCTTGTAAATATCGTTCATCAGGTGATACAACTGCCATGAATAGGTGGCATCGAAATAACCGGTATCGTGCATTTTAGGCCCTTCATCCTCGGCGAGCATGAAAACCGGCTTGATCTTTTTCAGTTCGGGGATTGCATCGTGCCAGAAGGAAATGGGGAGCATACCGGCAACATCGCAACGATACCCGTCGATGTCGGTCTCTTTGATCCAGTAAATGAGGGCATCGGTCATATATTTGCGCAGTTCCGGCTTGGAATAATCGAGACCGGCAACGTCGGTCCAGTCCCTGACCGGTGATATGATATTCCCTGCCGGGTCCTTTTTGTACCAGTCGGGATGCTGCGTAATCAGCACATTGTCCCATGAAGTGTGGTTGGCCACCCAGTCGATGATCACCCTCATGTCAAGTTCATGGGCTTTCTTAACGAGGTCGATGAGGTCCTGCTTCGTGCCATATTCGGGATTAACGCTGAGGTAATCGCTCACCGAATAATAACTGCCAAGCGTTCCTTTCCGGTTCTTTTTTCCCAGGGGGTTGACGGGCATCAGCCAAAGGATGTCAACACCCATTTTCTGCAGCCGGGGCAACTCCTTCTCAAAGGCCTTCAGGGTCCCCTCCTGCGTGTATTGCCTGATATTGACTTCATAGATGGTGGCGCGGCGGCTCCACTCAACGTGCTGCTTGGTACCGGCATTGCCGGCCGGTTTTTTCATTTTGCAGCCGGTCATGGCAACAACCAGTGCCAGGACCACGAATAACAGTTTTTTCATCCGGACGATTTTTTATGGTTGGCAGATTTATGTTATAACAATCAATCTCAGTTGGTGATGACCTCGAAAGAGTTCCCCTGCAGGTTCAGGCTCACTTTGCCTTTGGCTGCTGTAACCGTGTTGCCGAAATGCGCGGTCAACCGGGACTCCCTGAAACGTTCGGGTAGGTCAAAATCGATTTTCCTGGCCGATTTGTCCTTGTTGAAGACCACGACGACCATTTTGTCAAAGTAGGAACGGAGATACACATAAACCTTTTCATTGGTTTTGAGCGCGGTAAAATCGCCATAATCGAGCGCAAGGTTGTCCTTGCGCAGGTGCACCAGGTCGGCAGTGACCTGTTTGAGGTGCTGCTCATTTTTATTAAGGCTGTCGAACTTCATCATCCGGCGGTTGTCGGGATCCCCGGCGCCTGCCATGCCATATTCATCGCCGTAATAGATGACAGGCACCCCCGGTATCGTCATGTTGAAGGCTTCCATCATGGCCAGCTTGCGGTAGCCGATGGTGTCCTTAACCCCGATATCGCGTTTCCAGCCTGCCTGGGAAGCATCCTCGTTCATGCTGAGCGCCCCGCTGGCATAGGAGATGAACCTGGCCATGTCCTGGTTGCCGGTGATGTTGCCCATCAGGTTGTGTTCCCCGAAATAACTGAAACTCTGCTGGAGCGAATAGTTCAGGTCGCGGAAAGAGGTGTTGTCGCTGATGAAGGTTGCTTTTGCATCCCAGTAAAGGTTGAATTCAAACTGGGCGTCGAGCATGCCGGGGTTCACATAACTCCCGATCAGTTCGCGGCTTCCGAATGTTTCACCGATCTGGTAGAGGCTCCGGTTTTCAGGTATTTCAACGTTGCCCGTTAACTTGCCGGTGAGCATCCTCCAGTAACTTTCGGGAACATGCTTGGCGGCATCGTGGCGGAAACCGTCGAGCTTGTATTCCTTGATCCAGAAGGCGGCGGAGTCGGAGACCATGCCTGCCACCTCAGGCCTGGCAAGGTCGAAGGTCGGCAGGAATATATCGAACCAGGTGGTGAGCCGGTTCTCGTCGAACATGCGGATGTTTTTCTTTTTTCCGGGGAGGTCGACCTGGGTCACCCAGTCGGGATGTTTTTTCAGAACCGGGTAGGTTTCGTGGGCATGGTGCGAAACAAAATCGAGGATGATGTTGATCCCCTGGCTGTGTGCCGTTTCCACCAGCTTGTGCATCTCTTCCGGCGTGCCGAAACGGGTGTCGATCGTGGTCAGCGTAATGGGCCAGTAACCATGGTACCCGGAGAATTTGCGGTGGGGGGCCGGGAATTCGACATAGCCTTCGCGCGGGTTCTGCGTGACCGGCGAGATCCACAGCGTGTTGATCCCAAGCTTGTTGAAATAGCCGTCCTCTATTTTAGCCGTGATGCCGGCAAGGTCGCCACCCATGTAGTTGACTTTCGGATCGATCTCCGGGTCTTTCAGCGGTGCGTCATTCCCCGGGACGCCGTTCTTAAACCGGTCGACCATGAGGAAATAGAGCACCATCGCTTCACGGTCGGCACGGGTAAGCTCCTTCGGGTCGGTCAGCACTTTGCCGTCCTGCAGCGGGACCAGGATCTCATTGGAAATACCCACGTTGTTGTAGGCATAAACGCGGATGAAACTGCGCGCCGATTCGCGGGACTTCCGCGGGAGGTCGATGGTGAGGCCGGCACTGTCCCTCTTCCAGAATTTATGGTCGAGCAGGTAATTCTGCCAGAAAACGAAGATTGTATCGGCTTTGCTTTTCAACCCAAGGGTGAGCCTGTATTTTTCAGCCTTTTTTGAAAATAGAACCGGCAGTCCCGCAGCATTGAGATTGCCAAGGGTGAGCAGGGAGTTATAGCCGCCCATGTTGTTCGAGACTGAGTCGGGGTTGTCCACATCCGATCTTTCTTTGCCGTCGAGAATGAGTTTGTACTGGTATTTGCCGGGAAAAAGCTGGAAGTCGATATGCCATTTGCCGTCCTTTTCAAAAAGGTACCCGGCCGACGGGTTCCATTCATTCATCTGGCCCTTGATCTGAACGTGCCTGTATTTTTTATTCTTCGGGTTGAAGGTAAAGCGGTACCTCATTTTCGTCGACTTTTCCAGCACCAGTGAATAGGAGAAACCCTTCGACCAGATCTTCAGAACCGAAAGCTTCGGGAAATCCCGGTCGGTTGGTTTGATAACCAGTTTCGATGAATCCGCCGATATCATGCACCGGAGGGATGGATCCGCCTTCAGCGAATCGATCTCGCGCGGTCTCAGCAGGTAGTCCGACAGTTCCAGGACGGTCGAATCACTGTTGATCCGGACCGGGGCCGTGAGTTTGATCATTTGCGGTTCTTTCGCGACGGGGATGTCATTGTTTGATTTGCAGCTCGAAAAAGCCAGGGCAATAATGGGGATAATGATTGGTAAATGTTTGAATTTCATATGGATGTATTTGTGTTTGTTACAATCTCCTGTTCATGATTAAAATGCCTGGATGATCTCGCTGCTGCGGATTTTATGATGTTCACTAAGCGTCAGTATGTAGGATCCGGGTTTTTGATGATGGTGATAACCGATCGTGTATCCGGAGCCGGAAACCTTTCCGGAATAAATGATTTCGGTAATCCTGCCGGTGATATCCGTGACCGAAATTTCGATATCCGACCCGTTTTCTGCCTTAAAAGGGATCAGCGTAAGGTCGTGGAAGGGGTTTGGACGGTTGGGAAGGAGTTCAGGACCGGGCTTTGCTGATGGTTCATTCATGCCGGTGGTGTATGGGAAAAATTGCATCAGCGGAAGCCTCAGGTGCCCTTTCCAGTTGCCCCAGCTGTGGCCTTCATGCCATTCCCTGAACTGGTAACTGTATCCATTCGACTGCAATATGTCGCGCAGCCCGTGCACCATCGGGATCAGCTCTGCGATGTCGTAGGTGCCGATATCGATGTACAATGCCAGGTTCAGCCGGGGACCGGTTGAGAAGGTGTTGCTGATCACCGTCTGCACATCGCTCGACTGGGCCGCGATCTTTCCGAACTGTTCAGGATGCTTCATGCCGATGTAGAGCGAGATGTTGCCCCCGTCGGAGGCCCCGGCCATGGCCCGGTTGGCAGGATCGGTGCTCGTTTGGTACCTGGCGTCGATCACGGGCATGAGCTCGTCGGTAACAAACCCGGTAAATTTGTCGATGCTGCTTCCGGCATATTCGGCGGTGCGGTCGACCGGCGGGACAAAGATGCCGATGACCGGCGCGACCAGGTGTTCCGAAATCAGGTAATCGAGGATGTTGGCGGCATTGCCGAGATTGAGGTAATCGGGCCCGTCGTGGAAAAGAATCAGGGGGTAGGCGGTGACTCCCGAAGGATAACCGGGAGGCAGGTAGATCCATACATGACGGCTGTTGCCGAGGAGCGCACTGTGGAAAATCGTGTCCTTCACCGTCCCGTGCGGTATCGCCGGGTGATAGCTGACCTCGGGGGGAACCTGGTAGGCAGGCATCCGCAGTTCGGAATTGGGGCCGAACCCGCCGGTGCAGGTGAACGGGTTGCCGGGATCAAGGATCCAGGTGCCCGAATTGATAACCAGCTTGTAATCAAGCCGCGCATCCGGATCAAACAAGGCGTCAAGGTACCTGAAATTGCAACCGCTGACAAGGGTGAAGACCCGGTTCGGATTCCAGCCTGTTGCGTCGCCGGCCATGGATACGGCAGTGGCGGGGCTGTTGTACACAAAATGGACCAGGGTATCCGATTCGGCATAGGGCAGCAAATGACCCGCGTTCATGAAACTGTCGGCGACTGCCTGCCTTGCAGGCTCGGGCAATGAATTCAGCCTTGCAACGAGGCTTGCGAAGGTCTGGCATTGTGCCGTGGGAGCTCCTGCCATTATAAAAAGCAGCAGGATGGTCCATTTTGCCGGTGAAAGGGAGCCTGTCATGATTTTTGCTTGTCGGAGACCAGCAGCCAGAGTGCCGCTGAAATGGCAAGAGAGGTGCCGCTGATGATAAAGATCATGCTCTTGTCGCCGGCGTGTTTGATCACTGTGCCGATTACCGAGCTGGCGACCAGCTGGGGCAGCACCACCGAGAGGTTGAATATCCCCATGAAAAACCCCATGCGGTGTTTGTCAACCTTTTCTGACATGATGGCGAAGGGCAGGCTGACCACCGCGGCCCAGCCCAGGGTGAGGATGCACATCATCGAATATAGGAGGATTTCGCTGCTGGCAAAGAAAACGATGCCGAAATAGCCAACGGCCATGGTGCCCACCATCAGGGCATGGGTTTTCACGCGACCCAGCTTTTTGCTCATGGGTTCGAGCAGGAAAGCCGGCCAGATGGCGCCCACCGCGTTCAGGATAAAGAAGGACCAGCCGATCATCTGCCCGAGTCTCTTGTTGCGGTCATCCACCGACAGGGTGGTCAGCCCGGGCAGTTTTTGCTCAAGAAAGGCGAACATGTATACAAACATGGTCTGGATGCCAAGCCAGGAGAAACCATGAGCAAAATACAGCTTGAAAAGTTCAACCCATTGGGTGGCAGGTGCTGCGGCAACCATCTGACCGGCATCGTTTTTTTTCATCGGGTTGACTCCGGGTTCCGGGGTGTTGGCTGCAAGAACGCGGGGCTCCTCGATAAACAACAGGGGACCAATTGAAAAGATCAGCACAATGATGACACCCGCGTAAATCAGGAAGTAGTTGCCGATCAGGGCGCCCATCAGGTAGGCCCCGCTGCCGAACAGGTTCGAGATCGACTGCATCCAGGTATAGCCCTTGGTGCGCGGCTGGCCGTCGGGAGTTACGTCGGCGATGATCGAACGGGTGGGGTTGAAGCTGATGTTGATCGAGAGGTCGAGGGTGAGGGCCACGGCCACGGCTACGGCCATCACGCTGGCAATGCCGAAAAAGTTGCTGATCCGGTCGATGTTGGGCAGCGCAAAGATCATCAGGGCCGCCAGGATGCCGCCAATAATGATGAAGGGCCTCCGGCGCCCGCCCCAGAACCATGCTTTGTCGCTGATCAGCCCGATGATGGGCTGGCCGAGGATCCCCGCGATAGGACCTGCGGCCCATACGATGCCGATCTGGTCGATTTCCAGGTGGTACCGCGTACGGAGAATCCAGCTGAGGACCGCGATCTGGATGGACAGTGCAAAACCCATGGCCGTGCTGGGCAGGCCTAGGATGATGTAGAACATGTTGCTGAGGCGTTTCTGGATGCCAATCATGGAAAGAAAATTTAAAATTAAAAATTAAGTAACTATTCACCCCCTACAAATGTAGGGCATTAATTTGGGAGAGAGAATGCAAAGGATTCAGATTATTTTTAATCGCAGTATCAATTATCGATCGCAGGATTGCAAAAGATTCGGCGCCA
>Ga0118677_10000957_pt1 | contig 61958 bp, 55 predicted proteins | sample AliMusrvi5mmetaG_FD_86154 | JGI IMG/M metagenome (GOLD analysis project Ga0118677, IMG submission 86154) | reverse complement strand
GCCATTTAAAGTGGTACGCGAGCTGGGTTCAGAACGTCGTGAGACAGTTCGGTCCCTATCTGCCGTGGGCGTTTGAGATTTGAGGGAAGCTGCTCCTAGTACGAGAGGACCGGAGTGGACGAACCTCTGGTGTTCCGGTTGTCATGCCAATGGCATTGCCGGGTAGCTATGTTCGGACAGGATAACCGCTGAAAGCATCTAAGCGGGAAGCCCCTCCCAAGATGAGATCTCACTGGGACCATGAGTCCCCTGAAGGGCTGTCGAAGACTACGACGTTGATAGGCATGGTGTGGAAGCGCAGTAATGTGTGAAGCTAACATGTACTAATTGCCCGTGAGGCTTGACCATATAACACCCAATGAGTTTGAGGTGGTGGCAAAGCGAAAGCAAAGCCAGTGTTACTTGATTGTCGCTAATCACCCCTGTTACAGATTTCCAACGGTAAGCGAATAACTTACCGAAGACGTCAACCCGAGAAGTTGACACACCCGTTTGCTTGGTGACCATAGCGAATGTGAACCACCCGATCCCATCCCGAACTCGGAAGTGAAACCATTTAGCGCCGATGATAGTGTGGCAGTTTGCCATGTGAAAGTAGGGAATTGCCAAGCTCTTATTTAAAAAACCCAGGTCTAATCACTTGGGTTTTTTTTTGCCTTAAAAATGTATGGCAAGCCATAATGTATTGGCATCTGGCAGAGTCCATTCAACTCTGTGGCGTGAATGAGCGGGAATTAACAAATAGTCTCCTTCGAAGAGCATGACTTCTTTTTTAGGATAGTCGAATAATATTAAGGCTTGTCCTTGTAATAGCATTACCCATTCGTCTTTATCTTGATCATACCATTCACCTTTTGGAGTGATATGTCCCTTTGAAATGATACGTTCAATGATAATATTATCTTTCTTGACAATACTCTCAAAATATTCTTGATCAAGTTTTTCAGGAATGCTTGTATAAATATTATTATCTTTGAAGCTAATCATTTTTATACCTTGATAGGGTAAATGAATAGGATAGTGTTGTTATTGTATAATGATTATTATATTTTTACTCTTAGGAGACAAGAATTACCAATTCAATTCAAAGTACATTGGAAAACTTTTCGATTAATAGAATAGCAGTGATTGGCGGTGGTCCATCAGGCCTTATGGCTGCAGAGATTTTAATTAACGCTGGTTTAAAAGTTGATCTGTATGATGCAATGCCTACTGTTGGACGCAAGTTCTTAATGGCTGGTAAAGGCGGGATGAATATTTCTCATGCGGAACCTTTCGCTCAATTTCTATCGCATTATGGGGAGCATAAAGAATATATAGAGCCATTATTAACCCAGTTTACACCAGAAGATCTTTGTAATTGGGTGCACGGATTAGGGATTGAAACATTTATTGGTACTTCAGGGCGTGTTTTTCCCCGTGACATGAAAGCCGCTCCGTTGTTGAGAGCGTGGTTGCATCGATTACGTTTAGCTGGAGTTAACTTTAAGATGCGGCATCAGTGGCTAGGGTTAAGGAACGATAAACAACCTGTACTTGAGTTTTTGACCACAGAAGGTAACATTACTGTAACGAGTGATGCTGTAATATTGGCGCTGGGCGGGGGTAGTTGGAAGCAATTAGGGTCTACTGGTGCTTGGGTGCCTTTACTGGAACAACAAGGTGTTCAAGTTGTTCCGTTAAAGCCGTCAAACTGTGGATTTGATGTGCATTGGAGTGAATATTTTCGACGTAAATTTGCGGGGAGTCCCTTAAAATCGGTTTCTGTTTTTGCACAGAATGCTGAAGGAATTAGTATTCGTCAACAAGGTGAATTTGTAATTACTGAAAATGGGTTGGAGGGAGGAGTGATCTATAGTCTTTCGGCTTTATTAAGAGAAGAAATTTATAAAGTAGGCACTGCAACTCTCTATGTGGACTTGTTACCTAATATAAAGGTTGAAGATTTATATAATAAATTTTCAAAAGGAAAAGGTAAAGCTTCAATGGCTAATTATCTTCGAAAGAAAACAGGTCTTGAGGGTGTGAAATCAGCTTTAATCAGAGAATATTTATCTATCACCGAGTTTAATGATACAGAGCAGTTATGTGCAACGATTAAAAATTGTCCTATACAATTAATTGCTACTCGACCATTAGATGAAGCAATTAGTAGTGCCGGGGGTGTTTCATTTGAGGCGCTTGATGAACATCTAATGATAAAGGCTTTACCTGGGTTTTTCTGTGCGGGGGAAATGCTGGACTGGGAAGCTCCAACGGGTGGGTATCTACTGACAGCTTGTTTTGCCTCTGGTAGAGCAGCTGCTTTAGGAGTATTGCATAGATTAAGCGGTTCTATTGACGCTTAAACTAATTTGACGATACTCTATCCTGTTAACATCTGCTTGGTTTACTTACAATATACTATGCACTTTAGAATGACTTCATTTAATTCAAAAGTAGTGATTTCGTGCAACATAGCTTATAAAGGATATCTATGAAAACCCCAAAAAGTCTTGAACCATTGGTTCGTGACGGTCTTGTTGATGAAGTTATTCGGCCATTAAAAAGTGGCAAGGAAGCATCGGTTTATGTGGTGCTTTCAGAAGGTGAAATTCGTTGTGCCAAGGTTTATAAAGAAGCTAATAAAAGGGGCTTTCATAAGCAAGCGCTGTATCAGGAAGGACGTAAAGTAAGGAATAGCCGGCAAGCCCGAGCTATGGAAAAAAACACACGGTTTGGACGTAAGCAACAGGAAGAGGTTTGGCAAAATGCCGAAGTTGATGCCTTATATCGTCTCGCATCGGTTGGTGTTCGCGTGCCTAAACCTTATAATTTTGTTGAAGGTGTTTTATTAATGGAGTTGGTGACGGATGCAGAAGGAGCGGCAGCTCCTAGGCTTAATGATTTAATGCTAAGTAAAGAGGAAGCGCTGGATTATCATGCTCAATTGATTAAAGAAGTCGTGCGAATGTTATGTGCTGGGCTCGTCCATGGAGATCTTTCCGAGTTCAATGTACTTGTTGATTCGCAAGGCCCCGTCATTATTGACTTGCCTCAAGCGGTTGATGCTGCAGCTAACAATAATGCAGCTAGCATGCTTGGGCGTGATGTAAATAATATGGCCGCTTATTTTGGTAGATTTGCTCCTGAATTATTGAATACTCAGTACGGTAAAGAAATATGGAAGCTTTACGAAAGTGGTAATTTGACTCCCGATGTTAAATTAACGGGCGAATTTAAAGAAAGTACAAAACGAGCAGATGTCAAAAGCATTATGAGGGAAATTAATGATGCTAGGGACGAAGCGATAAAACAAAAATACGTGTTGGACTAAAACTATTTTATGACTATTAAACAACCTGATAATCCTTTACATGGCATTACTTTAGAAATGATATTAAACCAATTAGTGGATTATTATGGATGGTCCGAGTTGGGTCGCATGATAGATATAAGATGTTTTAATCATGAACCCAGTATTAAATCGAGTCTTAAGTTTTTAAGGAAAACGGCTTGGGCTAGAAGTAAAGTTGAAGAACTGTATCTGGAAACAGTAAGACAATTGGATACAAACACATTGGATTAGATAGCTTCTAAGCTGTTTCAAAAATAGTGTGATGACCACAAAAGTTTATAAAAACGGGTTCATAGATTACAATACTGATTATTCTCAAATGCTGAAAAGATAGCACATTGATTACTTGCGTACATCAGATCATCTTCTAAGTATGACAATCTTAACTGAATCAATATAAATGAAAAAAATTAGATGCGCAGTGATTGGCACTGGATATTTGGGTAAATTTCATGCTGAAAAGTATGCTTCATTACCTGATTGTGAATTAGTCGCCGTTGTTGATATTAACGAAGAAGCTGCTAAAGCGGTAGCCGATAAATATGAGGCAAAAGCTTTAACAGATTATCACTCATTACTGGGTAACGTAGATGCGGTGAGTATTGTTGTTCCCACCACTTTACATCATCAGGTATCAAAAGAATTTCTAGGTGCGGGTGCTCATGTTCTTGTCGAGAAGCCTATAACGGTAACCGTTGATGAAGCCGATGAGTTAATCGCTTTGGCTAAAGACAACGGGTTAATTTTACAAGTCGGTCATTTAGAACGTTTTAATCCAGCCGTATTAGGTTTGGATAAGGACGAAAAGCCTTTATTTATTGAGTCGCATCGATTATCGCCCTTTAATCCACGAGCTAACGATGTGAGTGTGGTACTGGATTTGATGATTCATGATATTGATATTATTTTAGCGTTAGTAGATTCCGAAGTAGAGCGTATTGATGCGAGCGGCACTCGGGTTCTTACACAAGGTACCGATATCGCTAATGCGAGGTTATTATTTAAAAATGGCTGTGTCGCTAATGTAACAGCGAGTCGCATCAGTATGAAAATGGAGCGTAAGATGCGTCTTTTTAGACCCAGTTCTTATATCTCAGTTGATTTTCAAAATCGGATTTTAAGCAAGTATAAAACAGGAACAAAAGAAATGTTTCCTGGCATTCCAGAAATTGAAAATGAAGAATCTGTTTTTGAAAGTGGTGATGCCTTGCTTGAAGAAATCAAGCATTTTATCAATTGTATTCAAACCGGTGATAATCCATTGGTTTCGGGTGAAGCGGGTAGGCGGGCTTTAGCAACAGCGATCCAAATAACTCAGTTATTAGGCGATAACTAAAATAATTCAATCAAAAAAGGCAGTAACACTATGATACCGATGGTAAACCTTAAGGCTCAATACGCAGAAATTAAAGAGGAAATTGAGCGTGGCTTGGCTGAAACAATTGAAAACTGTGCTTTTATATTGGGGCCTAATGTTCAGGCTTTCGAGAAAGAAACGGCTGAATATCTTGGCGTTAAACATGCTATTGGTGTGGCCTCGGGTACCGATGCCTTACATTTAGCCTTAATTGCTGAGGGTATAGGAGCAGGGGATGAAGTCATTACTACGGCATTCACTTTTATTGCGACTGCTGAGGCCATAAAGTATGTCGGCGCTATTCCTGTTTTTGTTGATATCGACCCGAAAACATTCAATATCTCACCTGAAGCTATTGAGGGTGCTATTACGCCAAAGACTAAAGCCATTATGCCGGTGCATTTGTTTGGTCAACCGGCTGAGATGACAGAAATAGTTGCGCTTTGCGAAAAATATAATCTAAAGTTAATTGAAGATGCCTGTCAATCATTTGGTGCCAGTGTTGATGGGAAGCAAACAGGTACACTAGGTCATGCGGGTGGATATAGCTTCTTTCCCAGTAAGAATTTAGGTGCATTTGGTGATGGTGGTTTAGTTGTTACTAACTCTGATGAAACGGCGGCCAAAATAAAACAATTACGTAATCATGGTTCAGATGTTCGTTATTACCATGATGTGATTGGATACAACAGTCGTTTAGATGAAATGCAAGCGGTGATTTTACGCGCTAAACTAAAACGCATTGATCAATATAATCAGGCACGTCGGCATGTCGCACATTTATATTCTGAATTGATGGCGGATTTGCCCTTAATTACACCTTATGAAGATGGTTTGGGCGTACATGTCTATCATCAATATACATTACTATCTGATCGTCGGGATGATATTTTAAAAGCCTTACAAGATCATCAAATTGGTTGCGCGGTTTATTATCCAGTCCCGTTACATCAGCAAAATGTTTTTAAAGACGAGTGTGCTGACTTAAGCTTGCCTGTTACTGAATCTGTGGCTATGCATTGTTTTTCATTGCCTATTTGCCCGTTTCTTGGAGACGACAATGTTAGAGAGATTGTCGCTGTCATTCGGGGTGTGTTAACAGAATAACCGTCATGTCTGAACACGCCCCTTTATCGATCATGTTTAGCGCCGGAGAATCTTCTGGCGATCAACATGCTGCTAACCTATTTTTAGAGTTAAAGAAAAGGCGATCTGATATTAAAGGTTTTGGCATGGGCGGAACTAAAATGGCTCAGGCAGGTGTGGATATTAACTATGATTCTGCTGGTATAGGTGTCATTGGGGTCATTGAAGTCCTAAAGCATTACGGTGAAATTCGTCGGGCGTTAAAACGAATGCAGCAGTTGGTGTCAACAGAACGTCCTGATTTATTAGTGTGTGTCGATTATAAAGAGTTTAATCTTAAATTGGCTCGTTATGCTAAACAGCGTGGCATTAAGGTATTGTTTTATGTCAGTCCCCAAGTATGGGCGTGGCGACCCGGTCGGGTAAAAACATACGGTAAAGCGATTGATATGATGGCTGTCATTTTTCCTTTTGAGACGGCGTATTATGATGCCGAACAGGTACCTGTCCGTTATGTGGGTCATCCCTCGGTTGATAAAGTACGTCCTCAGCAGAGTCGAGAAGAGGATATGTCTCGCTTTGGTTTAGATGAGAAAGAGCCTGTGGTCGGTTTATTGCCGGGCAGTCGGATTAACGAAATTAATCGTCTATTACCCGTCATGCTCGATGCGGCAGAAAAGTTAAACGCCCGTTTGCCTAATATCCAATTTATCTTACCTCAGGCTGACTCAATCGATGATGACTTGCTAAAAAATCATCTAAGTCGATCTGCTATAAAGATAACCATCATAAAAAATCGGCCTTACGATGTGATTCAATGTTGCGATGCGGTAATGACCAGTTCAGGAACCGCAACCTTAGAAATTGCTTTGCTGGGTGTTCCGATGGTGATCACCTATAAATTAGCGCCGATAACTTATTGGCTAGGTCGTTTACTGGTTAATACGGCTTTTATTGGTTTGCCAAATATTGTCTTCGGTAGTGGTTTTATCAAGGAACTCATTCAGCACGAGGCAACGGCTGATAATCTGGTCAAAGAAATTGAGAAGATTCTGGTCGACAAACCTTATGCTGATCAAATGCGCATTAATTTGCACAAAGTAAAGCAGCAACTAGGTTCGGGTGGAGGGTCTAAAAATATGGCAGAATTGGTGTTAGAAATGTTGAGCTAAACTAAACAAATATCTGCTACACTTTGCAAGATAATTTGGGGTTCACTTTAGGACTGTCTTATGCAAAATCAGCAAACATGTACAATTGATGGTAATCAAGCAGCCGCTACGGTGGCTCATAAACTCAACGAAGTTATTGCCATATACCCGATAACACCGTCCTCAAATATGGGGGAATGGGCCGACGAATGGTCATCTCGTGGGCAGGTTAATTTATGGGGGACGGTGCCACAAGTCACCGAGATGCAAAGTGAAGCGGGTGCAGCGGGTGCTATTCACGGCGCATTACAGGCAGGAGCAATGGCAACTACTTTTACAGCATCGCAGGGATTATTGTTAATGCTGCCGAATATGTATAAGATTGCTGGAGAGTTAACCCCCACCGTTTTTCATATAGCCGCCCGATCTCTGGCTTGCCAAGGCTTGTCTATTTTTGGTGATCATAGCGATGTCATGTCAGCAAGAATGACGGGCTTTGGCATGTTGTGTTCGAACTCACCACAGGAAGTGCTGGATTTTGCCTTAATTGCTCATGCCGCAGCGTTAGAAAGTCGTATTCCGTTAATGCACTTCTTTGACGGTTTTAGAACATCTCATGAAGTGGCAAAGATTACTACTTTTGATGATGCAGTGATGCGTGCCATGATCAATGAGGCGTGGGTGACAGCCCATAGAAATAGGGCGTTAACACCGGATAAGCCTATTTTACGCGGGACAGCCCAGAATCCTGATGTATATTTTCAGGCAAGAGAGTCAGTCAATCCGTATTATCAAGCAATGCCGAGTATTGTTCAGAAGGCAATGAATCGTTTTGCTGAATTGACTGGCCGCTCATATAAACTGTTTGAGTATGTCGGGTCTCCAGTCGCTGAGCGGGTTATTATCATCATGGGATCGGGTGCAGAAACGGTCGCTGAAACGATGGATTATCTCAATCAACAAGGTGAAATGGTTGGCCTGCTTAAAGTGCGTTTATATCGACCTTTTGACGCGGAACGTTTAATCGTCGCATTACCTGTTAGTTGTCGGAAAATAGCCGTACTTGATCGGACCAAGGAACCGGGTGCAGATGGAGAGCCGCTCTATAAAGATGTTTTAACTGCACTTGCTCAGGATTATAGCAGCGACACTGCTAAGTTTTCGGTTTTACCGAAAGTGGTGGGCGGTCGTTATGGTTTGTCCTCTAAAGAATTTACCCCAGGGATGATCAAGGCAATTTATGATGAATTGCAGAATGAGCATCCTAAGAATCATTTTACGATAGGTATTCATGATGATGTGAGTCATACCAGTCTGACTTGGGATGCAAGTTACCGTAATGATGTGCATACCGATACCTTCCAAGTGATGTTTTACGGCTTGGGCAGTGACGGCACAGTGAGTGCCAATAAAAATACGATTAAGATTATTGGTACCGAGACGGATTTAAATGCGCAAGGTTACTTCGTTTATGATTCCAAAAAGTCGGGTGCAATTACCGTCTCTCATTTGCGCTTTGGACCTAAGCCAATACGTTCTACCTATTTAATTGCCGAAAATGATGCTAACTTTATAGGCTGTCATCAAACGATTTTCTTACTACGTTATGATATGTTGGCAAATGCCGCAGAAAATGCAGTATTTTTATTAAACTCTCCTGAGCCTGTTGAGCAGGTCTGGGCTTCGCTGCCTGCTAAAATGCAGCAGCAAATGATCACCAAAAAAATTCGCTTTTACGTCATTGATGGATACGCTGTTGCTGAAAAGAGTGGCATGGGTAAACGGATTAATACTATCATGCAAACCTGTTTTTTTGCTATTTCAGGGGTGTTGCCACAGGTAGAGGCGATTGCTGCTATTAAAAAAGCCGTTGAGAAAACCTACGGTAAAAAAGGTCAGCGTATCGTTGAGCTTAATTTTAAAGCGATTGATGAAACCCTGGCGAGTTTAAAAGAAGTGCCTTTACCAATGTCGGTGACTAGCCTATTTGATATTAAACCCAAAATTATTTATACAGCGCCTGACTTTGTGAAACGGGTTACCGGACAGATTATTGCCGGTTATGGGGATGCTTTACCAGTGAGTGTGATGCCGGTAGATGGAACATTTCCTACCGGTACGGCAGCCTTTGAAAAACGTAACTTAGCCTTGGAGATTCCGGTTTGGGAAACGGATTTATGCACGCAATGTGGTAAATGCGCGATGGTCTGCCCGCATTCTGTTATTCGCAGCAAGATATTTGCAACGGACGCTGTTGTGGGTGCACCCGAGACCTTCAAGCACGTGCCTATGTTGGGTAAGGACTTTCCGGCGGGGTTGTCGATTAGTTATCAGGTAGCCCCAGAAGATTGTACGGGTTGTACTTTGTGTGTGGATATTTGTCCGATTCGTGATAAATCAAATGCCAGTCGTAAAGCTTTAAACATGCAATCACAACCTCCGTTACGAGTAGCAGAGAAGGCTAACTGGGATTATTTTTTAACCTTGCCTGAATATGATAGGCGCTTGTTAAAAACCAACACGATTAAAGGCGCGATGGTTTTACAACCGTTATTCGAATTTTCTGGAGCGTGTGTTGGTTGTGGAGAAACACCTTATATAAAATTGGCTTCGCAGTTGTTTGGTGATCGAATGATGATTGCTAATGCAACAGGTTGTTCGTCTATTTATGGGGGTAATTTGCCGACCACACCCTGGACAAAAAATACCGAGGGTCGCGGGCCTGCCTGGAGCAATTCTTTATTTGAAGATAATGCCGAATTTGGTTTAGGCATGCGGATAGCCTTAGATAAACAAAATGCCTATGCAAAAGAGTTATTGGTCATGCATCAAGAACAACTGGGTCATGACTTTGTTGAGTCACTTCTCAATGCCGATCAATCTGATGAAGCGGGAATCCATGAGCAGCGAGAACGAGTGGCTTTGCTTAAAGACCGGCTCACTTCAGAGATGCAATTTCAAGTACCAACGGCGCAAACTTTATTAGAGCTAGCCGATAGTCTAAGTAAAAAAAGCGTGTGGATTATTGGCGGTGATGGCTGGGCTTATGACATTGGTTTTGGTGGCGTTGATCATGTCTTGGCCAGTGGGCGAAATGTCAATATCCTGGTTTTAGATACTGAGGTTTATTCCAATACTGGAGGCCAAACATCCAAGTCAACGCCCCTAGGTGCCGTCGCCAAATTTTCTGCCGGAGGTAAATCTACCGCAAAAAAAGACCTGGCTTTATTAGCGATGGATTACAGTCATGTGTATGTCGCTCATGTCGCTTATGCAGGTAAAGATATTCAAACCTTGAATGCTTTTTTAGAAGCCGAAGCGCATGACGGTCCCTCTATTATTATTGCTTATGCGCCTTGTATCGCGCATGGTGTGGATTTATCCAATAATCATAGACAACAAAACTTAGCGGTAAAAAGTGGGCATTGGCCGTTATTTCGCTTTGATCCAAGTAAAGCCAAAGTCGGTAAAAATCCGATGAAGCTTGACTCCGCTGAGCCGTCAATTCCCTATCGTGATTTTATAAAAACAGAAACCCGATTCAGTATGTTGTGGCAAACACATCCTGAAGCAGCGGAACGTTTCTTAGAACAAGCGCAGCAGGACGTGAAAAATCGGTATCGTTATTACAAACAACTCTCTGAACTGGAATGGACTGAATCCACCTCTGTTTCAGCAGTAAAAGCCCAACTTAAGATGGATAGTACTAAGGAGACAGATAATGGTTGATTTAACTACGCATTACTTAGGCTTAAAACTTGCCAATCCCTTAGTCCCTTCTGCTTCACCCTTAAGTAAAGACTTGACGGCTGCAAAAAAACTGGAAGATGCAGGCGCTTCGGCTTTGGTGATGTATTCCTTGTTCGAAGAAAAAATCGAAGCAGAAGAGCAGCAGTTTCAGCGATTTTTTTATCAGCAAGCGATAGGGCATGGAGAAGCGGATTCGTTTCATCCGGTACCAGATACTATTCAGACTTATCAGGAGCAATATTTAGAGCAAGTACAAAAGCTGAAAACGGCTCTCTCAATTCCTGTTATAGCGAGTTTAAATGGGACTTCTTTAAATGGCTGGGTCGATTATGGTAAACAACTTCAACAGGCGGGCGCAGATGCGTTAGAACTCAATTGCTATTATTTAGCCGCTAATGCTGAAGAAAGCAGTGCAGAGGTAGAAAATCGATATGTGGAGATCTTGCAGGCCTTAAAAAGTGTGGTGAGTTTACCTATTACCATGAAACTATCGTCACAATTTAGTTCACCTATTCATTTTGCAAAGCGTTTAGAAGCGGCAGGTGCCGATGGTATTGTCTTATTTAATCGCTTTTATCAACCGGATATTGACTTAGAAACCTTAGAAGTATTGCCAACGCTAGAGCTTTCAACTGCCTCAGAAGCCTTATTACGTATTCGCTGGACGGCTTTATTATATGGACGTACCCAACTCTCTTTGGCGGTTACCGGTGGTTTTCATCAGACCCCTGACGTTTTAAAAGCGTTGTTAGCGGGTGCCGATATCGTGCATCTTTGCAGTGTATTACTGCAACACGGCGTTGGGCATTTAAGCCAGCTATTGACCGAAATGGAGCAGTGGTTGAGTCAACATGAATATGCATCCATTCAGCAGTTAAAAGGCAGCGTCAGTCAACAACACGCCATTGACCCTAGCGCTTATGAGCGTGCTAATTATGTGCAGATACTGGATAGCTATAGTTCACCAACTGGCGTGTTAAGATAAGTTTTAATCCTGATGGTAAAGGGGAATGGCTGCTATTCTGGCATCAATCTGATTGGATAAGGCTTGGTAGACAAGGCTATCAATGGATTGGTAGCGTTGTTTAAACTCTGCGTCATTCATGTGCTCAGGAAGATCGGTCGGATCAGGCATAAAGTCACTGTAATCTTTAATATTCGCCATAGCCTGCTGGATTTTACGCGCATTTTCAGGTGACGATGTCGCTATTTCTCCCAGTTTTGTGCCCGCTTTATCGGCGGCTAAATCAATAAAACTAAAGCCGCTGCCTCCATTAGCATCACTTAATTCTTTTTCTTCACCCACCACCTTAGCGATTTGGCCATTAACAGAAGCGGTAATTGCAGCAGAGCCAATGAAATGTTGAGCCAGATCGATCCTTTTATAGAGGAAGGTTGGATAGCGTGTTTGATCTGTTAGATTCGATGCTGGAAAAGAGAAGAATTTTTTAGTTTCTTTTCTATTGACGTAATTATTAACAGCGATAATGGCTAATTTATTTTCTTCAATCGCATTCTCTAATGTTGAACGTTGTAACGCTAATTCAAATAGGGGTTTTAATAAGTCGGCCAGAGAGAGTCTCCAGTTTGGATTGTGCTGGGCAATGATCTCGGCGAGTTTTTTCTGATAAATGTCTAAATCAGGATTTTCAGTGCCATCAGTTAGAAAGTTTCGGGCCTGAATCATCGTATCCATACTTGAATAATAGCTAATTGACAGTTTTTCAGGGTCAATGGTAATCGTTTTAATCGGTCGAGTTGCCAAGATAACGTAATTTTTTAAAGAAGTATTCTGAATAATCGTATCGATTACAAAGCCGGCTAATTTAGCCGGTAATAGCAGTTTGCCGGCTTTAAATTTTGTCAGTGTAGGTAGTTCGTTTGGATTATCGTTACCTAGCCTAAAGCTAATATTTAGATATTCACCAAAACTGTTTTTAGGTAAAGTGGTTGTGACCGTAAACCTTAGAACATGACTTCTGAGTTCTATGTTGACGGCGCTTTTGCTGTATCTATTTAGCAGATAGTTTGCAGCAAGATTTAAATCGGGTTGCGTTAACTCAATACTGCCAATGTCATCAGGTTTTGTTTTTGCCCCTTCATGAAGAATTTTCTGTGCTCTAACAACATCATCATGAGTTAGTTTCCACCCTACGGCAATGTCAGGTTGATCGCTAACGCCAAAAAAAACGAATAGGGCGCATAAAAGTAGACATAAGCCAGATAAAAATAATACAAACCTCAGTAGAATTTTCATTACCTTGCATTTAATCAAATTCGAGCTTAAATCCAGCAGATTTGATGTAATCGGCTTCTAGTATTAAATCAGCACGCGTCAAGGGAGACTGGTTTAGCCAGTCATTAGGGAACTGTAGTTGAATTCGGGCATGTGCAATGGTAATTTTAAAATCAGGTAAAGGCTGATTATGGCGATTACGGTGTAATAATACGGCCAAGCGTAAAATCAGTGCAAGATAGGGTGCGAAAAAACGCCAAGGGGCGGGTAAATCCTGGAATAAGGATTGAGAAAATTTACGTCGATGGCCTCTTATGATAGTAGCCAATAGGATTTGATCCTGCTTGGAAAACCCTGCCAAGTCGCCATTTTCAATAATATACGCGCTGTGTTTGTGATACTGGCTATGAGCAATATCAATACCGGCTTCATGCAAATCGGCAGCCCAATTCAGAAACTGAATGCATGCCTCGTCAGTTGCCCAAGCATATTCATTTTGTAGTTGGGTCAATAATATTTGTAGCGTCTTTTTAATGCGAGAAGCGTGCTTTTTGTCGGTATGATAACGTTCGGCAACAGATTTAACCGTGGCTGAGCGCATATCATGATTATAAATTCTGCCTAATAAGTCTTGAATAAGGCCTTCTCGTAATGCGCCATCAGAGACCGTCATTTGTTCAATACCCAGACTTTTAAAGGTTGCATAGACAATGGCCAAGCCACCTGGGAAAACGGGTAAGCGTTCCGTGTCAAGTTCAGGCAGATTCAATTCATTGATATGGCTACATTGACCAAAATGAGCCACCAGTTTTTCCAGGCCTTGCGAAGTAATACCGTTATTACTCCAATTCTTGGCTTGTAATACTTTGGCAATGGAGCGCAGACTCCCAGATGCGCCTATGGCTTCATCCCAATTGTTACGCTGAAATTTCCGCTGGAAGGGTTCCAGCTTTTGTTCAGCGTAAAGAACAGCCTGGTTAAAAGCGTTTTTTGAAAGTCGACCGTCTTTAAAAAAGAGGTTACTGATGGTGACGCAGCCCATATTCAGGCTTTCCTTTTCTTTGGGTGTTTGCCCCGTGCCTATTATATACTCGGTACTACCACCCCCGATATCCATCACTAGTCGTAAGTTGGCATTACTGCTCAGGCTATAAGCAACGCCTATATAGATTAAACGGGCCTCTTCGATACCAGAAATAATATGAATGGGGTGATTTAACGCCTGCTCGGCCTTGATTAAAAACTCTGATGAGTTTGTGGCGGTACGTAACGTATTGGTACCGACAATACGGACGCTCCCCTGCGGGAAATGCCGAATTCTTTGCCCGAAGCGCTCTAGGCAGGCTAAAGCTCTTTGCTGGGTCTTTTCATCTAAGAGGTTGTTCTCATCAAGGCCTGAAGCCAATCGAACCATTTCTCTCAATCGATCAATAGTTTGCGGTATTCCATCGTTTAAGCTGCAAACGATCATGTGAAAACTGTTGGAACCGAGGTCAACAGCGGCGAGCATTTCAGGTGGATTATTAGGCACGTGTTATCCAGTTTTGTCTACTAAGCAAGTTATTATCTGTTAAAATTTCAAACTTTTATGAGCCTCATTTTAGCTGTTTAGCTTGGATGCTGCCCGCCTAATTTAACTTATTTAAAGGTTTCCGTTAAGTGTTAGTTTCAATATGAATGCATTATCTATTCGTAATCTTCGAAAAACGTATAACAATGGCTTTGAGGCCTTAAAAGGGATTAATCTTGATGTTGAAGAAGGTGATTTCTTTGCTTTACTGGGTCCTAATGGCGCTGGAAAGTCAACGGCTATTGGTATTATAAGCTCACTTGTTAATTCGTCTAGTGGCTCAGTCAGTATCTTTGGACATGATTTAAAAACAGATTTATCACGTGCTAAAAGTTGCTTGGGCATGGTGCCACAAGAGGTTAATTTTAATCAATTTGATACAGTGAGAAGTATCGTCATGAACCAAGCCGGTTATTATGGCATGGCTCGTAAATTGGCGACCCAAAGAACGGAGTACTGTTTAAAACAGATGGATTTGTGGGATAAGCGCGATACCGTTTCCCGGCGCTTATCAGGAGGAATGAAGCGTCGGGTTATGATTGCTCGGGCTATGGTCCATGCGCCTAAGTTATTAATTCTGGATGAGCCAACGGCCGGCGTTGATATAGAGATTCGTCGCTCTATGTGGAAGATGATGCAGTCGCTGAATGAAAGTGGTACGACTATCATTTTAACCACACATTATCTGGAAGAAGCAGAAAGCCTGTGTCGTAACATCGCCATCATAGATCAAGGGAAAATAGTCGAACATTCAGATATGGCGAGTTTATTGGCTCGAATCAATATTGAACACTTTGTGCTGGATTTAGCCGAACCCTTGGATAAGACCCCTGTTATACCGGGTTATCAACTTGAACGGGTTACAGACAAAGTACTTAATGTCGAAGTACCGAAGAAATTAGGTCTTAATCAATTATTTGTGCAGTTAAGTGCGCTCAATATTAAGGTTTTAAGTCTTAAAAATAAGAGTAATCGGTTAGAGCAGTTATTTATGGATTTAATTGATACCAGTACGGCAGGCTAAACGTTATGAAATATTCTATTGCTTTACGTACCATCATAGTTAAAGAGATTTTTCGCTTTGTGCGGATTTGGCCGCAGACTTTATTGCCGCCTGCGATTACCACGGCACTGTATTTCCTGATTTTTGGAAAATTGATTGGGGACAGAATTGGTACCGTCAATGGTGCTACGTATATGGATTATATCGTTCCGGGCGTTATTTTAATGTCGGTCATCAGTCATTCTTACGCCAACGTGGTTTCGTCCTTTTATTCAACTAAATTTCAACGTAACATTGAAGAGTTATTGGTCGCACCCGTACCTAGTTGGGTGATTTTGAGTGGTTATGTCAGTGGTGGCATCATTAGAGGCTTATTGGTCGGCTTAGTGGTGGCTTTAATATCCATGTTATTTGACGAAATTGTCATCAATAACTTAACGATTACCTTATCGGTGGCTGTTCTGACCGCGACTTTATTTTCCTTGGCGGGTTTTATTAATGCCCTATTGGCAGAAAGTTTTGATGACATATCCATTATTCCCAATTTTGTGTTGACCCCATTGAGTTATTTGGGTGGCGTATTTTACTCTGTTGACATGTTGCCGGGTATTTGGCAAACCCTATCTAAGGGGAATCCTATTCTCTATATGATTAATGCCTTTCGGTTTGGGCTGATCGGTGTGACGGATGTTAATATCGAGTTAGCGTACATCATTACCGGTGGATTTATTGTATTATTGGCATCGCTTAGCTTGCTGTTGCTGCATAAAGGCATTGGAATCAAAAATTAAAACTCAATTAATGGCTCAAAACGAGTAATTTTTCAGACAAATGCGTAACAAATCGTTATCATGACCCATTTTTTAATTTTAAATAAGGTTTAATCATGCAAGTTGCTGACAATATGGCGGTTTCTATTCACTACACATTAACGAACGATGAAGGCGAAGTGATTGATAGTTCGGTAGGTGGTGAGGCATTAGTTTTTTTACAGGGCGCTGGTAATATAATCTCTGGTCTGGAATATGCGTTAGTTGGTAAGACAGTAGGTGACAAACTCAATGTGCGTATTCCGCCAGAAGAAGCGTATGGTGAGTTAGTTGATGACATGATTGATGTTATTTCCAGAGAGATGTTTGAAGGCATTGATGAAATCGAAGTGGGTATGCAGTTTCATGCCGACGTCAGTTCAGGCCCAGGTATTGTGACTGTGGTTAGTATTGATGGCGATAATATTACTATTGATGGTAATCACCCTTTAGCGGGTGTGGCCTTGACATTTGATGTTGAAGTGGTTGATGTAAGACCCGCAACAGCAGAAGAGTTATCTCATGGCCATATACATGGCGCGGGCTGCCATCATTAATTCAGTTTAACCGGTCTTCGTTTAATTGGAGTAAAATAGCTTTAGCTGTTTTTACAGCTAATAGCTGAAGCTATTGCACTCCAATTTTACAAGCACCTGAACGAAATTATCTTTATTACAATGGTATCCGTTAGCATCCAGATTATTGCCCGAAAAAGTGATAGGTGAGCCGTCGATACTGATTTGTACAAGGTATTTACCCCAGCACTGGCCCTTCTAAGCGGTTGGCTTGCGCTTATAACGATTGTCCTGGCGCTTAGAGGGAATGCGGTGAAGGTTCGGGTTGTTTAGGCGGTAGTGTAAGTTGACGCGTTGACAGTCTGGGTTAATGCGGTCGGAGGTTTAGGTTCTGCAGCCAGTGTTCGAGGGATAGCGCCCGCAGTTCGAGGGGCTGCGCTAATGCTTGTAGGGAAGGCACTAACATTTAAAATCTGACACGAATGTTCTCAGTGCTTGCGCCGGGAGTGTTAATCCTACCGCCCAGACTATTAATGCTTGTGCTTAAAGTCTGGCTGATCTTTTTAGGATCTTCGGCAGTTTCATAGAGACCCTCAGTGTTCTTCTTAACACCTTCAGCCGTTCCCTTGATCCGATGTTCCGCACCCTGCTACACTCGGATTAGCGTATAAGAGAACATAACGCTCACTGAGTAAGTTAAGCCGTTGAGGGTGGTAAATATAGCAGTTCAGAACGACGTTCCGGTAACTTCGGCTTAACTGAAATAGTTGTCTGTCGGGGACGCTGTATGGGGAGACGTTTTGTCGTGAAAACGGATGCTTTACTCTTTAATGGTCAAAAGTCTTTTGAAGGTCAATTGATTATCGATATGACTGAACGTTTGAAACTTTACTGAAAAGTCTTTACGCGCTTTCTCTTTTAAACCATCCAGGTTTTGTATTAATACGCCCATCGCTAAAAAAGTATTGGCAGATATTTTTTTGTTTAGCATTTCTTCGCTGAACAATTTCAATGTGTTTTCCTGAACCGCATAATCCTGAAAATTACCCAACACTTCTTGTAGACCTTTTAGATTTGTAATGAAATGTTTAACCGAATTTTCTGGATACAGGCTTTGAAAAAATTCCATTAAGTAGCGTAATTTTTTACACGACTTTCTTAAATCATGCAGTGCTTCACTGGGTGATTTCTCATTGATTTTATTACCCTGTTTTAAAATACGCTGATAGCTTTTTAATAGCCTGCTATTGGCGAATTGCTCTATGGTCAGGTTGGCATTAGGTTCAGTGGGTTTAATAGGGGCTTGTTCTTTTAGGTAGTCTTTCCACTCAGATAGAATCGATAAGTACTGAATTGAGCTGAGTTTTTTGGCAAGTTCTTTTTGAGCTTTTTGTTGTTTGAGTAAAAGGAAGTCGTAAAGTGGATCAAGATCATCTCGGATAGAGAGAGGAAGACTCTTTTTGTAGCTAGCAAAATTTAACAAATAAACATCCAAATCTCTGGTGGGGCTGGTTATTTGCCCTAACCAGGAAAAGAAATCCGCATAATGGGCGCTCATTTTATCGGGTATAACCCCTTTAAATTGACTGAGTCCGGCGCGTGTTCTACGAACAGCAACTCTAAAATCATGTAGAAATTCACTATCAATATCGGCAATAGCGCCTTGTTCATTGTCTTTTATAGCTTTTAAAAGATGGCTATAGATATATTTAATCGCAATGTCAGCACGCATATCAGGGTCTAGATTGATATTGATTTTTGATGAGTAGTCGTTGGGTTTTCTTCCCTGTAGTTTTAACGTACTACCCAGTAACGATTTATTGGTGGCTGTTAACTCTAGTTTTGTGGTTATAACCGAAATGATGCGCTCTGTGGTTTTTTCGTAGCCCTTAACAGGGAGTAAGATGACCCGATTATTTAATAGCTCATGATCTTCGATCATTAAGCGGAGTAAGGTTTTTTTATCTTTATTTAAAACGTTTAGATCAAGTTTTTCATAATCAAGATTGCACATCGGTAATAAAGCACGCATCTCCAATAGAGGAGCCAGCAGATTATAAATCTCTTCAGAGTGGAATTGTTTACTGAATTTTGGAACTTCTTTGAGTTCTGTACTGGCAATAACAAGGTTATTTTCGATGTCTCTAATCAGTAGTACGGATTCCGATTTTGAGCGATTGAATTCACAGGTTATGTTGTTTTTGTAAAGTCTCCAGTCAAAGCTGTCGTAATAAGTTTTCAGTGTATATTGTCTTGAAACAACTTCGATATCCACTTTATCGCTTAATTTTGAAATAAATTTTTCACTGGTTAAGTTTGATGGGAAATTAAACTGTAAGGACATATATGGACAAAAAGACTTTGAAAAGATGGAAAATCCTAGGTATTTTAATCATTTAATATTAATATTTAATGACAGTGTAACAATTACTCGTTATGTTAACAGCTTTTATCAATAGTTCAGAATAATATAAGGACGGTATTCGTAATGAGTAGAGAGTTATGGTTATTAAGGCATGGCAAATCTGATCGTGATCTTGCCGTCGATGATTTTGATAGGCCGTTGAAAAAGAGAGGTAAGCAGGCTGTTCAGCGAGTTGGATTATGGTTGCTAAAAGAAAGTCTAACGCCTGATTATTTTTTAAGTTCACCCGCAAAACGAGCTATTTCGACAGCAAAAATAGTCCATAAAATAATTGCCAATGACTCATTGCCAATTATTCAGGATAAGCGTTTATATCAAGAGGGTTTTGAGCGTTTAAAAACGGTGTTATCTGAGTGTTCGATCGAAAATAAGCAGGTATTACTGGTCGGGCATAATCCTGAACTTGAGGACTTGCTTATTTATTTGGTTGGTGCCAGTCATTTGCCGGATACCGACAAGTTATTGCCGACAGCAACGTTGGTTAGATTAAAAATGCCAGAGGATTGGATTTATTTAGACGCGGGTTGTGCCACGCTTTTATCGATGACTTACGCTAAATTACTTCCCGAAGAAGTTATTTGATCATAAATTGTATTTTTCTTTCTAAAAAGAAAGGCAAGATTATGGTGCTGTCATAATCATGTCATATAATGTTCATATTCTTGTTACGTTGACTATACATAATAGCTTTAAAATAATTAACTAGGGATTCTATGATGAAATTTTCTTATAAAACAAAATCGCTGATTGCAGCGATGGGATTCGCAACTGTTGCATTGGTTAGTGGAACTGCAAGTGCCGTACAATCTGTTGATGCCAATCTACCCACTTATCAAAAAGCAGCGGGTATTGCTGGTAACCTATCTAGTGTAGGATCGGATACGCTGGCAAACTTGATGACGCTCTGGGCTGAAGAGTTTAACCGTGAATATCCCAATGTTAATGTACAAATTCAGGCGGCAGGCTCTTCTACTGCGCCACCAGCCTTAACAGAAGGCACTTCAAATCTTGGACCTATGAGTCGTGAGATGAAGGATGATGAGTTAGAAGCCTTTGAAGATAAGTACGGTTATAAACCAACCGCAGTGCCAGTTGCTATTGATGCGTTGGCGGTATTGGTTAACAAGGATAACCCAATCAAAGGTCTGACCATTCCTCAGGTGGATGCCATATTTTCGTCTACTTTAAAATGTGGAAATCCTGCTGATATTACCACATGGGGTGAAGCGGGCGTGGCTGCCTGGGGTTCAAAAAGTATTCAGTTGTATGGACGTAACTCAGTATCAGGTACTTATGGATACTTTAAAGAAAACGCTTTATGTAAAGGTGATTTCAAAAGCAACGTAAATGAGCAACCTGGTTCAGCTTCAGTTGTTCAATCAGTGACTTCATCTCAAAATGGTGTGGGTTATTCGGGTATGGGTTACACCACGTCTGGAGTACGTATGGTGCCTTTAGCTAAAAAAGAAGGTCAACCGTTCGTCGAAGCTAAACCTGAGAATGCTTTAAATGGCACTTATCCATTAACTAGATACTTATATGTTTATGTTAATAAAAAGCCAAACCAACCTTTAGCCCCTTTAGAAAACGAGTTTCTAAAAATGGTATTATCTAAATCAGGTCAGCAAGTTGTAATAAAAGATGGCTATATTCCATTGCCTGCTAAGGTGGTTGAAAAGGTTCTGACTACTTTAAAGTAGTTCGACTAAAAAGGAATCAAGAGTTGTACATGGATGTATCGATAAGTAAATTATTCTATATTAACATAGCCTTTTTCATCTAAGTAAACGTTAATATAGACTGAAGTGACCAAGATTTAGAATTATAGGTCTTGGTCGCTTTTTTTTGTGAGAGTTATATCATTGTCACATTTCAACTTTAGAATCTCTGCATGTCTAAAATAAACATACCAACTAAATCTTCTTTAGCCCTTAATAATTCAACTGGAGGGGTTCATGAACGCTGGCGACTTATCAAAGATGCGGTGGCTCGTTATGGTGTTATCGTGGGGGGGCTGGGGGTTATCTTTGCTATTGTATTGATATTCTTCTATTTGTTGTATGTGGTCTATCCCTTATTCATTTCGGCAACCGCTCAAGCAGTGAGTCAGTATGATGTGCCTGAGTCTGCACAGGGAAAAACGGTTTTATTAGGTATAGAAGAGCAAAACGAAGTTGGCGTTCGATTCACTGACAGTGGGCAGGTTATCTTCTTTTCAGTAGAGACCGGTAAAACGATTTTAAATCAAACGATTAAAATCCCAGAGGGAACTAAAGTCGTTAGTTTTTCACAGGGTAGTCCGAATAATGAAGGTGCTGTGATTTACGGTTTGTCCAATGGTAAGGCGGTTATCGTTAGGCATCAATATAAAGTGACTTATCCTGACAATATTCGGTTAATTACGCCGTCAATTGATTATCCTATGGGCGAAGAGCCTATCGTCATCAATGAGTCAGGGGCTGCACTAGACAAAGTTGCCGTGATCATCGGCGAAAAAACAAGTGCGATTGTTGCTAAAACCGCCGATAAAATTCATTTAAGTGCTTTTATAAAAGAAAAAACCTTATTTGCTGATGAAGCCACCGTCACTCGTACAGATGCGACGCTAGATTATTCGGCTACAGAGGTTGCCGATATATTAATCGATAAAGAGGGTCATAATCTCTATCTAATCAATAAGAACGGTCAATTAGGTTTATTTGATATGGCTGATAAAACGGCTCCTGCTTTAATATATCAGCAAAATGTCATTGAGGTGGGTCAAGTAGTCACAAGCAGTGCCTTTTTAAATGGCGATCTTTCATTAATGATAGGTGATTCCAGTGGTTTAGTCTCTCAATGGAGTAAAGTGCGGGATAAACTGAATCACTTTGCAATGCAAAAGATCCGAGTCTTTAAAGTGTCAGATAAAGCGGTTGTTACCATTAATCCAGAACAACGTCGTAAAGGTTTTATGACCTTGGATGCAACTGGACATTTAGGGGTTTATCATACAACTTCTGAAAGAAAAATGATTGATGAACCTATGGTAGATTCAACTCCCGTTGCAGCCGCCATATCACCACGCGCTAATGCCTTATTAGTCGAAGCAGAGAATGGTAAAATTAATTACTGGACTTTGGATAATAAGCACCCCGAGGTCTCTATACGTTCTTTATGGCAAGAAGTCTGGTATGAAAGTTATCCAAAGCCGGATTATATTTGGCAGTCATCTTCCGCTAACAGTGACTTTGAGCCTAAATACAGTTTAACACCTTTAGTTTTTGGTACGCTTAAAGCGGCTTTCTACGCGATGCTAGTGGCTATGCCATTAGCATTGATGGGGGCTATTTATACGGCCTATTTTATGACGCCAAAAATGCGTCAATACGTTAAGCCCACTATTGAATTAATGGGCGCGTTACCGACGGTTATTCTGGGGTTTCTTGCCGGATTATGGTTAGCACCGGTGATTGAAGAACACCTCGCTGGCTTATTTGCTTTGTTCCTTATAGTGCCTTTAAGTGTGATGCTGTTTGCTTATGCCTGGCAGTTTTTTCCTAAAGCGCTGTTGCAAAATATACCAGAAGGCTGGGAATCTGCCATATTAATCCCCGTTATTATATTAAGCGCCTGGTTTGCTTTTACCGTGAGTGTGCCTTTGGAAGCCTTCTTATTTCATGGCACCTTGCGTGATTGGTTTAAAACAGAGTTGGGTATCGGTTATGACCAGCGCAACGCCTTAGTGGTGGGTATTGCCATGGGGTTTGCAGTGATCCCTACTATATATTCTATTGCCGAAGATGCTATCTTTAGTGTGCCTAAACATTTAACAGTGGGTTCCTTAGCCTTAGGGGCTACTACTTGGCAAACAATGACTAAGGTTGTCTTATTGACGGCTAGTCCGGGTATTTTTTCAGCGGTAATGATTGGTCTAGGGCGTGCTGTGGGTGAAACCATGATTGTGTTAATGGCGACAGGGAATACGCCAGTGATGGATTTAAGTATCTTCCAGGGCTTACGTACTTTAGCTGCTAATATTGCCGTAGAAATGCCTGAATCAGCGGTTGATAGTACACATTATCGGGTGTTATTTTTGGCGGCTTTGGTGTTGTTTTTGTTTACCTTTGTTTTTAATACCCTGGCTGAAATTATTCGTCAGCGCTTACGCGAAAAATACAGTTCATTATGATGAATATTAACGTTTTTGAGTATTTACGCGAAACATATAACTTATAAAAGTATAACTTATTATGATTAAATTATGGTTTAAAAGCGGATCGCCCTGGATATGGCTTAATGCAGCCGCAGTAAGTGTCTGTATGCTGATGGTTGTGGGTGTATTGGGTTTGGTTATTGTCCGAGGGGTCGGTCACTTTTGGCCGTCTCAAGTTGTCCAGTTTAGTTATCAGGAAGAAGGCAAGCAACCGCAGACCATTATCGGCGAAAAAGTTGATTCAAGTGTCATGCCCGCTTTAATGGCTAAGTCAGCCGGTCATAAAATGACCGATAATGAAGAGACTTTAATTCAGTATTTGATTAAAGTTGGGAACCGTGACGTTACAGGCACTGATTTTCGTTGGATAGAAGAGCGCAATATAAAAGAACGCAGCGAGCCCCTTGAGTTGATGGTGATTGAGCGTAGAGAATGGGGCAATTTCTACGGTCGTTTGCTTGAAGTTAAAGAAGCCGGCAATACGCTTGCGACGGGGGCTGACGCTTGGTCGGTGCTACAAGTCAAGTTAGCCGAAGTACTGGTTGTCTATAAGCAAATAGCTCATTTAGAGAAAAAGGAAATTGGAGCCATTAATTATGGTCTTGAGCGTTTAAGGCTTAAACAAAAGAGATTACAGTTAGATAAGCAATGGGATGAAGCGGCTAAGCAACAAATAGCCTCAGAAACGGCTGCTTATGATGTTAAGTACAAAGAATATCAGGCACAGCTAGCCACCTTATATCAACAAATAAGACGTTGTACGTTGGTGGCTGAGACAGAAAGCGGTACGCAGATAAAAATACCCTTAAATAAAGTAGTTAGAGCTTTTCAGCCTAATGCCATGTCAGTGCTGGATAAAATAGTTCATTACGGGGTTAAAGTCGTCGAGTTTTTAACGGAAGACCCACGTGAAGCCAATACAGAAGGCGGTATTTTTCCGGCTATCTTTGGTACCATTATGATGGTTATGATGATGTCGGTGATAGTGACCCCTTTTGGTGTTATTGCCGCTGTGTATTTACGTGAGTATGCTAAGCAGGGCTTTGTGACGCGGTTAATTAGAATCGCGGTTAATAATCTTGCCGGTGTACCCTCGGTGGTTTACGGGGTGTTTGGTTTAGGGTTTTTTGTCTATATTTTAGGCGGTAATATTGACCAACTGTTTTTCCCTGAATCTTTACCGGCACCGGTTTTTGGTACGCCTGGTTTGTTGTGGGCTTCAATTACCTTGGCGTTATTAACATTGCCGGTTGTGATTGTGTCTACTGAAGAAGGCTTAGCGCGTATCCCTAGCTCGATCAGAGAAGGCAGTCTAGCCTTAGGAGCTACCAAGCTTGAAACCTTATGGTTAACTGTCTTGCCTATGGCGAGTCCCGCTATGATGACCGGGTTAATTCTTGCAGTAGCGAGAGCAGCAGGGGAGGTGGCTCCGTTAATGTTGGTGGGTGTTGTCAAGTTAGCACCTACATTACCACTCGATGGAAACTTTCCATTTTTGCATTTAGATAGAAAGTTTATGCATTTGGGTTTTCATATTTATGATGTTGGCTTTCAAAGTCCCAATGTAGAGGCGGCGAGGCCATTAGTTTATGCGACGGCATTATTATTGGTATTAGTGATTATAGGTCTAAATCTAGCTGCAATCATCATAAGAAATAATTTGCGAGAAAAATATCGGGCACTGGAAGGTTAAATAAATGTCAACACAACAAGTACGTACACACGCAATCGATATGAGTTCTGTTTTGCGTAATAAAGGTAGTGATAATGGGCAGAACGAAACGTGTATTAAGGTAGAAAATTTAAACCTTTTTTATGGCGAGAAGCAGGCACTACATAACATTAATCTGGAAATGCCCAAGAAAAAAGTGACGGCTTATATAGGCCCCAGTGGCTGTGGTAAGTCAACGTTATTACGCTGTATTAACAGAATGAATGATTTAGTGGATAGTGCAAGAATTGAAGGTCAAATTCTGCTGGATGGTGAAAATATCTATGATAAATCAGTCAATGTAGCCGCGTTACGTCGACGTGTAGGTATGGTGTTTCAGAAGCCGAATCCTTTTCCAAAGTCCATTTTTGAAAATGTCGCTTACGGCCTTAGAATTCAGGGCATTAATGATAAGCGGATTTTAGAGGAAACGGTTGAAAACTCTTTGCGCGGTGCGGCGCTTTGGGATGAAATGAAAGATCGCTTGAATGATAACGCGCTGGGTATGTCAGGTGGGCAGCAACAACGATTAGTGATCGCTAGGGCGATTGCAATAGAGCCTGAAGTACTCTTACTCGATGAACCTGCCTCGGCATTAGATCCTATTTCAACGTTAAAAATTGAAGAGTTGATTAATGAGCTTAAAGAAAAATATACTATCGTGATTGTTACACATAATATGCAGCAGGCGGCACGTGTTTCTGATTATACTGCCTTTATGTATATGGGCGAGTTGATTGAAATGGGAACCACCAGCGAACTTTTTACCAATCCTGAAAAAAAACAAACAGAAGATTATATTACCGGTCGGTACGGATAATCAGGAGTAGACAATGGACAACAGCAAAATCGGGCATCATATTTCAGAACAGTTCAATAAAGAACTTGAAGATATACGTAATAAAGTGTTAATGATGGGGGGCTTGGTTGAGCGCCAGATAGAGCAAGCAATAGAGGCTTATACGACGGGCAATATGGAGTTAGCAGAGCAAGTCATTAAACAGGATAATGATGTTGACTTATTAGAGGTTGCTATCGATCAGGAGTGTACTCAGATTTTAGCGTTAAGGCAACCGACTGCGTTTGATTTAAGACTGTTAATCACGGTCATTAAAATTATTCATGAGATCGAGCGAGTCGGTGATAAGGCGGAACGTATAGCTGAAATGGCTATAAAATTAGCCAATGCGGAAATTAAAATGTCGCATCATGAGTTGGAGCACATGGCTCAACTCGTTAAAGGCATGATGCATGATGCCTTAGACTCTTTTGCTAGAATGACACTCGATGAGGTACCCGCTATTACTGCGCTAGATGTTAATGTTGATAGGGAATATGACAGTATTCTTAGACAGTTAATTACCCGAATGATGGAAGACCCTAGAAATATCACCCGGACGTTAGATGTACTATGGACGGTTCGAGCTTTAGAAAGAATCGGTGATCACGCTTGTTATATTTGCGAACATCTGGTTTATATGATTAAAGGCGAAGATGTGCGGCATTTGAGTCAGGAAGAATTGGAAAAAAGGGTTAGAATTCCAAGATAGACTTTTATTTGTTTATTTGTTTACTTGTTTCTACAGTTATCGTGTGCTTTTATCGATGACTGTAGGGCGGGATAATTTAAACCAGCTTTAGAATATATCTACCTAAACAAAATAATTAAACTGATAACAGCCGTGCTAATAATCATCGTCCATAGTGTGGTATTGTGGTTATTATTGAGTTCCTGGCGTATCAAGTTTATTTCTCTTTGCAGTGCTTCGGCTTGTTGTTGTGCTTGAGCCGTATTGTTCAGTGCCTTGTAAATCAAAGAGGGTACTTCTGGGAATTGTTCGGCAAACTCCGGAAATTGTTTGATGATCTTGTTAATCTTGGCTTTAGGACTTATTCGATCCTGGAACCATTTTTCAAGATAAGGTTTAGCGGTTTGCCATAAATCCAGATCAGGATAAAGCTGTCTGCCTAAGCCTTCGATATTCAGCAGTGTTTTTTGTAACAACACCAGTTGCGGTTGTACCCGCATATCAAAGCGTCGCGCTGTTTGAAATAGACGCAGTAAAAGTTGCCCAAACGAAATGTCTTTTAGTGGCTTTTCAAAGATGGGTTCACAGACACTGCGAATGGCAGACTCAAATTCTTCTATCCGAGTCGTACTCGGTACCCAACCTGATTCCACATGCATTTCTGCGACTTTTCTATAGTCACGATTAAAGAATGCTAAAAAGTTTTCTGCTAAGTAACGTTGATCAGATAACGATAGTGTGCCAACAATACCAAAATCAACAGCGATATATTTATCAGGAAGATCAACAAAAATATTACCGGGGTGCATGTCGGCATGAAAAAAGTTATCTCTAAAGACTTGGGTAAAGAAGATCTCCACACCTCGTTCTGCGAGTACTTTAAAGTTTGCGCCTCCTTCTCTAAGTTGTTCGATTTCTCCCACAGGGATACCGTGAATTCTTTCCATGACCATCACTTTCTTACGTGTTAATGGCCAATGAATTTCGGGTATATAAATCAACTCAGAGTTTTCAAAGTTACGGCGAAGTTTAGAGGCATTCGAGGCTTCTCTTAACAGGTCGAGTTCATCCAGCGTTGTTTTTTCAAATTCAGTCACGACTTCCATTGCCCGTAATCGTTTAGCATCAGGCCAGAATTTCTCGGCAAAACGCGCTAACTCATACAGTAAGCCAATATCAGAACGTATTCTTGTTTCGATATCGGGACGCAATACTTTAACGATAACATTTTCGCCGCTATGTAAAACCGCTGTATGGACTTGAGCAACGGAAGCAGAGGCTAAGGGAAAAGGATCAAACTCTGCAAAAGCTTCCTCAATCGTCATATCGAGTTCTTTTTCGATAATATTACGAGCAATTTCATTAGCAAAAGGTGGCACTCGATCTTGAAGCTTGACGAGTTCATCCGCGATATCATCAGGGAGGATGTCTTTACGAGTTGAGAGTGCTTGGCCAAATTTGACGTAGATGGGACCTAGATCTTCTAAAGCGCGTCTTATTCTTACTGCATGAGATTCAGTTCTGGATTTAAGCCAAAAGCTGGGAGTAATAAAGGCTAGATAACGAATGGGACGGAATAAATGGGTCTTTAAAACGATTTCGTCTAGGCCATGGTATACCAGAACCCAATTAATATGGATTAGGCGTAAGATTAAGTGAGGTCGAAGCACGAGTTACCTATGTTAAGAATTTTTTCTAAACGTTCAATGCGACTTTGTAAACGATCAAAGTCAGTGCGTAAGTCATCAACTTGTACGTAATAAATATCCAGTTCCGGTGCTGCGGGAAGTTGACGAGTTTCTTCTTGAATAAATTCCGAGCAGTTAAGTCTGAACGTTTCAATAGACTCATGACTCCAGCTTTGCCCTGCTTTAAAAAACTGACCCAGGCTATCAGCAATCTTATCACCGATGTAAGGCGCTAACAGTTGTTCTAAATTAAGATCTAGATTAGCTAACAGTTCCTGAAACTTTCGACCCGTGTGTGCATCACCTTCAATGCTTACCTGACCCGAAAAAATTGAACGCATCGGCTTTGAACTAAGCCCCATCAAGCTAAAAGCAAGAGCCGAACCGGTTAATGTGGTATCTATTTTATCAGTACTGTAATCCAGTAATTGAATTGAATCAGTCGTTGGGTACAGATAAAATGTTTCATTAAAGGGTTGAAGAGTGATGGCAATCACTTTTCCACTTAAAGGCTCTAAATAAGCACGACTGTTCTGATTTAAATCAAGAAAGGCATTAAGTGCCGTTTCAAATGCACCCATTATCAATGGTTTGATTACCATGCTAGATTTTATAACCTCTATGCACAGCCACAATGCCTTGTGTCATATTAAAATATTCGCAGCGTTCTAAGCCCGCTGCTATCATCATGTTTTTAAGTTCTTCTTGCTTAGGGTGCATACGAATAGATTCAGCTAGATAACGGTAACTGTCTTCATCTTTTGCAACCACTTTACCAATCTTCGGTAGTAACTTAAAGGAATAGAAGTCGTACATCTTTTCAGTGATTTTATCGATAGGATGCGAAAACTCCAGCACAATCACTCGTCCACCCGGTTTTAATACGCGATACATAGACCGTAAGGCCGCATCTTTATCTGTGACATTACGAAGACCAAAAGCGATACAGACACAGTCGAAGGTATTGTCTTCAAAAGGAAGGCATTCCGCATTAACCTGCACATAGCGAATATTACCGGTCAAGCCTTTGTCTATGAGTCTATTACGACCTGTACGTAACATTTCAGAATTAATATCCGCTAGTACAACCTGGCCATCTTTGCCCACACGTTGCTCAAACAGTACCGTTAAATCGCCAGTGCCACCGGCTAGATCAAGCACTTGTTCACCTTTTCGAACATTACTTAACTGTACGGCAACACGTTTCCAGATACGATGAATGCCGAGTGACATCAAATCATTCATGATGTCGTATTGTCCCGCAACCGAATCAAAAACACCGCGTACCAGATTAACCTTGTCTTCAGTTGCAACTTGTTTGAAACCAAAATGAGTGGTTTTATCGTTTGTCATTTTTATACCTAATTTTTTAATGTTTCTTTACGCTTATGGCCCGCAGCTTCTAGGTTATTAAGGTAATTGACCCACAAGACTTGATATTCAGCGCCTAATTTGTACAGTAAATCCCACGTATAAATACCACTGTTATGGTCATCGCTAAAGACCGGAGAAATAGCATAATTACCAATGGGTTTAATTTCTTTAATCGTTACATCTTCTTTATTTAACTGTAATATCTCTTGACCAGGGGCATAGCCTATCGCTTCAGCAGAAGGCGTATAGACACGCAGATATTCACAGGGTAATTGAAAAACACTACCGTTATCAAAACTAATTTCGAGAATATTCGAAACCTGATGAAGTTTGATTTCAGTAGGCCATGTATTGCAGGGTTGTACAGTTAGGCGCATAGGATTTTATAAAATATGATTCAGTGATGATATGCTATTACAAAATATAACGACTCAAGTCTTCGTCATCGGCAAACTCAGTTAAGTGTTGATCAACATAAGCGGCATCAATAATAAGGCTTTGATCTTTAAGATCGGGGGCATTATAAGAGATGTCTTCAAGCAACCGCTCCAGCATAGTGTGTAGTCGTCTTGCGCCTATATTTTCGGTGCGTTCATTAACCTGCCAGCCGAGTTCGGCAATACGTTGAATACCGTCTTTAGCAAACGATAAAGAAACACCTTCTGTGGCAAGTAGGGCAGTGTATTGTTCGGTTAAAGATGCATTGGGTTCAGTTAAAATGCGCACGAAATCGTCTGCTGTCAAGGCACTAAGCTCAACTCTAATGGGAAAGCGACCTTGTAACTCAGGAATCAAGTCTGAAGGTTTTGCAACATGGAACGCCCCTGAAGCAATGAATAAAATATGATCTGTTTTAATAGCGCCATATTTTGTACTGACTGTACTGCCTTCGACTAACGGTAATAAATCTCGCTGTACCCCTTCGCGAGAGACTTCACCGCCACCCCCGCCGAGTTCAGAGCGTTTACATATTTTGTCTATTTCATCAAGAAAGACAATGCCATTTTGTTCTACAGATTCAACGGCGCGAAAGCGAATATCATCTTCATTGACCAGCTTAGCGGCTTCTTCTTCCTGTATCGCTTTTAAAGCTTTTTTAATGGGCATCTTACGTGACTTGGTTTTTCCAGAACTTAAGTTTTGAAACATACCTTGCAACTGGCTAGTCATTTCTTCCATGCCAGGAGGCGCCATAATTTCTACGCCCATTGATGCAACATGTACATCAATTTCAATTTCTTTGGTATCAAGATCACCTTCACGTAATTTTTTACGCATTTTTTGTCGGGTTGATTCTTCGGTTTCGGAGAGCATTCCCCCTTCTGCACGGGGTAATAGCATATCCAAAACTTTTTCTTCTGCTGCTTCGTAAGCTTTGTTTTCAACTTTTTCCATTTCTGCTGTCCGGGTCATTTTGACAGCCGTATCGACCAGGTCTCGGATAATGGATTCAACATCTCGACCCACATATCCGACTTCGGTAAATTTTGTTGCTTCAATTTTAATAAAAGGGGCATTTGCCAAGCGTGCGAGACGGCGGGCAATTTCAGTTTTACCAACACCGGTTGGGCCAATCATTAAAATATTTTTAGGGGTGATTTCATCACGTAAGGAAGAATCAACCTGTTGACGGCGCCAACGATTTCTTAAGGCGATTGCAACCGAGCGTTTAGCACTGGCTTGACCAACAATATGTTTATCAAGTTCACTTACAATTTCTTTAGGGGTCATCTGTGTCATGCGGTTACTCATTGGGTTCTGCGTCTAATTCTTCAATGCGGAGATTATGATTGGTATAGATACAAATATCTGCCGCTATATTTAATGACCTTTCTACAATCTCGCGGGCACTGAGGTCGGTATTTTCTAATAATGCCCGTGCAGCCGCTTGAGCAAAAGCACCACCCGAACCTATTGCCATTAAGTCATATTCTGGCTCAATGACATCACCCGTTCCAGAGATAATGAGAGACGTTTTAGCATCTGCGATGGTTAGCAAGGCTTCTAGCTTACGCAAGGCGCGGTCTGTGCGCCAATCTTTAGCCATTTCTACAGCCGCACGTGTTAAGTTACCACGATGCTTTTCGAGCTTACTTTCAAAATGCTCAAATAAAGTAAAAGCATCAGCGGTTGCGCCAGCAAATCCAGCAATCACTTTATCATGATACAGGCGGCGCACTTTACGTGCATTGCCTTTCATGACGGTATTGCCAAGAGTGACTTGGCCGTCACCACCAATGACTACTTTATTGCCTCGGCGCACAGAAAGTATGGTTGTTCCTCTAAACACGTTAATATCCTATTAATATAAAAAAACAGGTTGCTGATTTTACAGGGTATGCACTTAAGATGTGGGAAAAATATATCAACAACGTAAGTGTTTGCAACATTATTTTATAAAGCAGCTTTTTTCAGCTGAGGCTTCTGCTTCTTTAAGGCGAGATCTTAAATCTTTAGATTGAGCGGGGTCACGGAAAACTGCCCCTGCATCACCTGTTTGTCCCTTACTTAAATAAGTAAAAGTCTTTGCCGATTCAAACTCGCTAAAGCTTAGTTTTTCAGCAATTTTGTCTATTTTACAGCCACAAGCGTATTGATTGATATAGCTAAGGCCGCCATGTTGAGCCACACAGTTTAAGACATATTCAACACGATCGCGGGTTGGGTAATCATTGACTACAGCAGGTGCTTCAACCGGTGCTTGCTCAAGTGGTTTTTCGGATGTTGTTGAGCAGCCGAATAAGAGAGTACTTAATAATATGACTAATTGATAGGTGCTGTATTTAATTTTCATTGGTGATACTGATTCCATCATTAATAAAGTAAAAAGGTTATTGGGTGAACAAAGTTATTTCCATTTATATTAGAATACCTATCATTTTAACTGAAAAATGATTTTGTATTCTACAGTTAGGTAAGACGCAATAATAAACCACTCCATCTAGAGGAGGGTATTTTATTTAGTGTGAGTTACCTTAGGAGCAGAACAACAATTTTCCTGAGTTAATAATATGGATAATCAAAAAGTGATAGCGGGTGTCATTTTAGCGGGTGGGCTTGCCAGACGAATGAATAATCAAGATAAGGGCTTAGTATTGTACAAAGGGAAGCCATTGATTAGCTACGCTATAAAAGCACTCTCTGGGGTCACCGAGGAAATACTTATCAATGCAAATAGAAATCTGGCCGTTTACCAGACTTTTGGATTACCCGTTGTTACTGATCTGACGGCAGATTTTCAAGGCCCCCTGGCAGGAATATTGAGTGCAATGGTATTTACAACTGCCGATGTCCTGGTTGTTGTTCCTTGTGACTCACCGTTGATTAAAGCTGAACATTTACAAAAATTACTAACGATGCGTGCCGAAACTAATGCTGCTGTAGCTGTTGCATTTGATGGAGAAAGATTGCACCCTGTTTTTTTAGCGATAAAAACATCATTAAAGTCTAGTTTACAAAATTATTTGGAGAGTGGTCATCGTAAGGTTGATCAATGGCTAAAACAGCATCCCATGGTGATCGTCGATTTTAGTGACCAGCCTTGTATTTTCAGTAACATAAACACATTAACTGACTTAGAGGTACTTGAAGCTTTAAAGTGAGCCTGACTATCAATAAATTAATTACCTGTTTTAGGCGGCTCATTTAATGGGCTAATAGCAGGGGCATCTGGGTATCTGTAATATCGGGTTTTACTGTCATTGTTGTCTTTAGGTGTGGTCTTCTCCTCGACTATTGTTTTGGTCGTTTTAGGTGCTAGTGTTGGCGAAATCTGTTTAACTTCATTAGCCGGTAGCTTTTTGAATGCAGGCGTTATGTCTACAATAGCAGGCTTGTTAACTGGGGGCTGAGTTGGCTTAACAATTGGCTTTTTAGGTAAAGGCTGAGGCACTTTAACAACGGGCTTATCAAGAGTAGGCTCTGCCACTTTAAGGGCTGTTTTATCAACCGAAGGCTGAGCTGGTTTAACAGTTGGTTTTATCGGTAAAGACGGAGGGGCTTTAACAACTGACTTATCAGGCGTAGGTTCTACTGCTTTAACGACGGTTTTATTAACCGAAGGCTGAGCTGGTTTAATAGTTGGTTTTATCGGTAAAGTCGGGGGGACTTTAACAACTGACTTATCAGGCGTAGGTTCTGCTACTTTAACGACGGATTTATTAACCGAAGGCTGAGCTGGTTTAACAACCGCGTTTATCGGTGAAGGTTGAGGTGCTTTAACAATCGGTTTATCAAGAGCAGGCTGTGTCACTTTAACGACGGTCTTATCAATCGAAGGCTGGATTGGTTTTGCTGTTGGTTTTTTAGATAAAGGGGCAGCGATTTTAGCCTGAGGCTTCTCAACCGTAACCGATGGGGCAAGAGTATCAACCGTTGCAGGCTCAATAACAGGCTTAATCGTGTCCGTAGATATTACCCGTGTCGTCGGTGAAACGGGGCTATTGTTTGTCACCGTGTTATTAATCAATGGTGATAATATTGGCTTTAGATATTTGACTATTTGTACCGGTAATGCGCTGGTAAAATGATAGAGTCCTGAATTATCTCCTTCAACATAGGCTGTGATAACGCCAAAAAAACGATCCCCAACAAAGAAAGTAAAAGTAGCAGCACGACTGATAAACTTCGAATCAAGCAATACGCCGCCAGCTCCCCATATTTGTTTGCGATGATCACCGGTACCGGTTTTTCCTCCGACCGCAAGTAAGTTATTATTCGCATCCGTATAACTGCCATTAAGACGAGATGCAGTTCCGCCTGTCACAACACCTATTAGGGCGCCACGGGACACTTTTGCAATTTCCGGAGCAAAGATACGCTCACCTTCATCGGGCGCTTTGTTCAAGAGTGTTTCATAAGGTGTTCCTACTGCGTAATGAAAGCTTTGGAACCTTACCACGGGTAACTTTACCCCATCATTAACTACAATACCCATCAGTTCGGCCAGTGCCGCAGGTCTATCACCAGAAGCACCTATAGATGTTGCATACGAGGGTGTTAATTCTTCAAAGGGATAGCCTACCCGTTTCCAGGCTGCATGAATTTCATTAAAAGCTTCTTCTTCCAAAAGCGTCATGATTCTTTGTTGTTGAGCATTGGCTCGGTGATTATTAAATAACCAGCGGTAAACGTTTTGCCGAGATTCGGTACTCGCTTCAATGACCTCTTTTTTTGTTGCGTGAGGATGTTGAGCCAGGTACCCGACTAACCATAACTCTAAGGGATGAATCTTGGTAATATAACCTTGATCCTGTAAATCAAATTTCTTTACTGAATATCTATCGTATAAGTCATAAATATCTTCCTTGGCTAAGGTGGCTTTATCTAACTGCTTATTAAGAAAAGCATTGAGCGCCATTTCGTCATTATTGGGATAAATAGCCCGATACAACATAGTCAGACGTGAAGCGGTTGGAAATACTCTTTTAACGAGCATGTCCATGGCTTCTTCTGGCGACTTACCTTCATAACGGGAGAAGAACCTTTGTAAATAAACCTGGCCTTCGTTATTTGCAAAACGTTCTAGATATTCTTTACGTTTGGGGCTATCTGGCGTATCAAGCCAGCTTGCGATACCCTCTGGTTTATAGAGATGATGATAAACAATTTCACGCATCAAACGAATAAAAACCAGATTGACGGAATCCCGTAATGCATCCCGCACTGACATGACTTTATAATCTTCATTCTTAGTAAAATTATTGAAGTGATGAAGCCCCCCCCCTGTAAAGAAGTATTCACCCGGGCTAGCTGAAAAGCGTTTATCAAGCGCAAGATTAAGGAAAGATTCTAAATCAATTTTGGGTGATAGTTTTAACTGCTCGATTACCCACGCCGATATATAATCCCGAGGATGTAAGGTGACCTGGTTTAGAGCGGATGTTGAAAAGTTTTTATATTGCCGATAAGTATCGGTTACCAATTCAAGATAATGCACCATCGTGCGGAACTTGGATGTTGACCCCAAATCGATTCGAATACCTTCATTAATATCCAGTGGTTGATCATAGTTATCGGTTTGTATGCGTAACAAATTGCCCGATTTGTCCTTTTCAAACAGCATTAAGCTATAAACAATGGGTTTAAGATCTGTGTTTTGATTGAGCATTCTAAATCCAAGGATGCCGGCTGCACGTGCTTCAATGGGTTCACTGAGTTGTTTCAGGGCGTGATTAACGGCTTGTTGGGTTGTATAGTCCAACGTGCTTTTAACCGTTAAATCGAGTCGATCCAGATCATAGTTAGATTTAACGCCTAAGGTAGTCGCCAGACGGGCACGTAACACATTCTGGGTCTTTTTTTCTGTAAAGAATTGAGGTTCTGCGGGTTCTATTTTAGAAGGGCGATCACTGTGAATCTGTAATGCCGCATCTCTAAGTGCTGTTGAAATAACACCCTGCTCCGTCATTATCCGTAGATAGCGGTCAGTAAGGGTCTGTAAAGCATCAAAGCCACGACCTAATAAATACGAGGGACGTCTTTGAGATAATAAAATGTTCAACACCTGTCGATAGGCTTTGGCCTGTTGAGGCGTTATCTGTCGGGGTGTTTTTAAGGCATCCGGATTTAGTAAGCGATTGACCCGATTAAAGTCGGCACCAAACCAGGCCGATAAGCCGTCACCTAAACCATGCACTTCGCCTAATTTAGGCGTTGCAGCTAAAGGCATTGAATTCAAATAAGATAAGGCAATTTCTTGTCTCATCTCCAGAGTATTGGGACCCATCATATAAGCTCTTAAAGAGGCCGTGCCCATTTGTCGAAACTTATCAATGACTGAGTTCGTGTAACCATTCTTTGAATGACGATACTTTTCTAGTTGAGTCGCTAGTGTACTTCCACCGGGCACGGAACTTGTAGCACCTAATTTGTTCGCCATTAACTGTAGGGAAGCAAACCCTAAGCGATCCCATTCAATGGCTGGGTTAATGGTCAGGTTTTCGTCGTTAAGGAGTTCTCTATTCTCTATAAAAAGCAAGGTGTTGAGAATAATAGGAGGTATTGACTTAAAATCCGGGTAGCCGTAAGTAGGATAAATGGCGCTAAAGATAACTTGGTCTGATTTATCCACTATATGAAGCCCGGCCTGAGTTTTTTCATGATAGATATTAAACAAACCGTAATTAGCTAGTTCTGTCATCATGGGTGAAAAAGAGGCCTGAGAGGTAATACGATAACCTGATTGATCTAAACGATTGATAACATCAGGTAACAGGGTATAACCTAATCTTTGGTCATAAGGGCCGTATTCTGGGTATTGGATTGATGAACTAGGGCCTGATGTGAGCTTAAAACCTAATTGTTGACTTATTGCCGATAAATACCTGGCTTGATATTTTGATGTTCTAACCTCGTCGCGGATGAGTTTAAAAACGACAAAACAAACTGCAATAGATATAACAATGATATAAAGTAATAAAAATCTCTGAAGACCATTGTTAGTTCTTCGATGTTTAGATATTTGGCGTCTTGGCATGATTAGCTTTTTTATTTGAGTTGTCTATACCGAGAATTCTACTTCGTAGCCACTATACTTCCGTATATTAATAACACCAGTATCCAATAATAGATACTGGCCTTTAATGCCTTGTAAAAATCCAGATACTAGGGGATTTTTGTCAAGGTTAAACGAGGTTATTTTTTTAGGATAGGTGTCTATAGGATAGTGAATGTCTACAATGGGCATATTTGATAAGGGCGTAATATCATTTTCTGCGAAGCGATGGCTTATTTCTGAGAGGTCAGATTCACACAAGTTGATCAAGTTATCACGCTTTTCAAATAAATCAATGGGGTCTACATGATTCTTAAGCATCTGCTGCCAGCTGGTTTTATCACTGACGTGTTTAGCAAAGGCGATTTCAATTAGTCCTGACTGAAGTCGGGATTGAACTTTAAAAATAGGTAAGGCCTGAACTGCACCCTGGTCTATCCATCGCGTTGGAGTTTGTGTTTGTCGGGTAATACCTATTTTAATACCACTAGAGTTAGCTAAATACACAATATGTGGTTGAAAGCAAAATGTTTCCCCCCACTCAGGTTCTCTACAGGTTCCGGCGTCATAATGACAGGTTTCTGGTTTCATGATACACATATCGCATTGCGCTAGAGCTGTAAAACAAGGGTAGCAGTAACCTTGATTAAAGCTTTTCTTAATGGCTCTATTGCAATGCACGCATAAGATTTGGCCGGTAAAACGCAACTTGATGGGTTTACCAATCAAGGCATTTAACGGGATACGTTCGTTACCCACAGGTAATTCATACTGAACAACAGTGTCCAGTTGCGTGTACATTTTAGCGAGAGTGCCTTGCATTAATTGAGTCCTAAGGAGATTAGTCGGAGTTAGAATTAAATATCCAACCAATTTTGAGGCTTTAAATAACTTTCATAAAGAACCGCTTCAGGACTTCCAGGTTCAGGACTCCAATTATAGTGCCATCGAGCTAAAGGTGGCATAGACATCAAGATAGATTCAGTTCGACCATTGGACTGTAAGCCAAACAATGTGCCGCGATCATAAACCAAATTAAACTCAACGTAGCGGCCTCTACGGTAAAGCTGAAACTGGCGTTCTGTTTCGGTATAAGATGTATCTTTTCGCTTTTGTACAATAGGTATGTAGGCTTTTGTATAATGATCGCCTACGCTTTGCATAAAAGCAAAGCTTTGCTCAAAGCCCCATTCATTTAAATCATCAAAAAATAAACCACCGACGCCACGGGTTTCGTGCCTGTGAGGGAGATAGAAATAATCATCACACCATTTTTTATAAGCAGGATAGACTTCCTGACCAAAAGGCTCACAAGCATCACGTGCTGTGGTATGCCAATGGATGACATCTTCTTTAAAGGGATAAAAGGGCGTTAAATCGAAACCACCACCAAACCACCAAATAGCAGAGGCGCCTTCTTTTTCGGCAATTAAAAACCGGACGTTGGCATGTGAAGTGGGCACATAGGGGTTTTTGGGGTGAATAACTAACGAGACGCCCATTGCATGAAACTGACGATTAACCAGTTCAGGACGTTTAGCCGTTGCTGAAGCCGGTAAGTTAATGCCTCTGACATAAGAGAAGTTAACCCCTGCCTGTTCAAATACAGAGCCATTTTCCAGGATGCGGCTTCTACCACCACCGCCTTCGGCACGATCCCATAAATCCTCAGCAAATTTTGCTGTTCCATCTTGATTTTCCAGGGTCAAACAGACTTGATCCTGTAAGTTAAGCAGATAATTTTTTACTCTATTAATGTCGTCAGTATTCATGGTAGCTCGGTTGTATTTCTATTTTCAGTATTCAAGAAAACCAGAGCTAGCATGATACCTTAAATTTACATAGTCGAGTAGATTGGCTGTTCAGATTGGGGCAGAATTTACAGTCCTATAATGCGTTGAATGGCTGCTGACGTTAACCCTGCTTGCCATTGAGGGCTATTTCAGAGACAATAACCTACTCGTTATATGTCTTCATTTGTGTGTTTTTGGCGTTAATGCACGACGCAAAGTTTCGGCAGCGAGTTCTTGTTTTTGTCCCGCCCTAAGTGGGTGTTTATATTGTTATAATAGTGGTGGTAACATGAAAAAAATACTGATTAATTTAACCTTGGTTGGTTCTTTAGCTTTTGGTTCTAATATGGCATTTGCGAATTGCGCTGCTTTACCGAACTATAATGCCCTCGTTTCCGCATTATCTACAGCACGTCATCAAGAAAATGGTGGCTTTAGTTTAGATATGTGGGGTACGATTGTTGACAGAGATGGTATCGTTTGTGCCGTTGCTTTTACGGGGGTAGATCGTGGTGACCAATGGCCAGGTAGCAGAGTAATTTCAGCCCAGAAAGCAAATACTGCTAATGCGTTTAGTCTCCCAGGGCTTGCTTTATCAACAGCGAATCTTTACAGTGCTGTACAACCAGGAGGTAGTTTATTTGGTTTACAAGCAAGCAACCCGGTTGACACTGCTGCCGCTTATAGAGGGCCATCGGTTAATTATGGCAAAACTTTTGATCCTTTAGTAGGTAATAAAATAGGGGGGGTTAATGTGTTTGGCGGTGGCTTGGCACTATATGATCATACGGGTAAATTATTGGGTGCTATTGGGGTGAGTGGTGACTCTTCTTGTGCGGATCATAATATTGCCTGGAGAACGCGTAATGCACTTAACCTGGATTATGTGCCAGCTGGAGTTGCAAAGGGATTTGCTGGAGATACCACGCATCCCGATAATATCGTTTTTGATATAACCACCAATACATCTGGAGTCAGTTCAAGTGCAAGCGGATGGGGGCATCCTTCATGCTACAATACATATTCTGTTAGTCAGTTACCCGCAACGAAATAAGTTAATCTGGTTGTGAAGCCGTTGGATTTAAATCAGCGGCTTTTTAATTTTCTTTGTGGTTTGCTTGGGTAATTAAGGGTATGAAATTAACGCTTCAAATCGCTTTAGGCGTATTTTTGGGTACGCTATCATCACAATTAATTATTGATACTTGGCGCTCCAATCAAACAAATATCGCTAAACAAAAAGAAGAGCGGGTTCGGGCGGAACAAGAAAAAGTCCGACAAGAGCAGGGGGAGCGTATTCGAGCTTTGTTACTACAAAACAATAAGCACCTTAGTCAATAGCTTATTGACTGGATGATTCGATCAGGCAGATTTTGTTGCTGTTAACAGGGCATTAACGGAATTACGATAATGTTTTTAAAAAGGGTGGCGATTCAATGCCATCCTTTTAGGCTGTCTACTTATTGTTGGGTTATCGTTATAGTATTGCTATAACCACTCTGGATTATGTTGGCAATATCTGTGTGACCGCTATCACTGTTGGTATTTTGATTGATAGTGGCACTATTAGTGTCGCCGGATTGACTGACAGTGGCACTGTTGTTCTCAGAGCCGCCCTGGTTAACATTTACATAACTATTCGTTGCAGCAGATTGATCAACATTTGCAGTGTTGTTATCACCTGTTTGATTAATAATTTGTATATTCTGATTATTCCAGATGTTATCATTAATGGTGATCGTATTGCCTGAGCCGGATTGGGTGATTTGCGGGCTGGTGTTGTCAGTTTGCTGAATAGTAACAGAGTTGGAATCACCTACTTGTAAGATGCCGGCCTGAGCATTACTGGCTGTTTGGGAAATACTGGCGCTATTATAGTTACCCTGTTGATTAATAGTCGCTCTGCTGTTGGAGCCTTCCTGGCTAATAGAGGCTTTATTGCTTGAGCCATATTGCGTAATAGACGCTGTATTACCCGAGCCGATGTCCTGAGTAATCAGAGCCGTGTTATATCCCCACAAACCACCTGTGTTATCTTGAGAAATACTGGCGCTATTGGCACTGTTCAAAGCTGTTTGATTTATCGAAGCACTGTTAAGATTACCCCATTGCGAGATGTCTGCGCTATCGCCATTGCCATAAAATTGATTAATACCAGCGCCATTAGAATAACCCGTTTGAGCAATTGTTAACCAGTTTGTTCCAAGCTGATAACCTTGAAAAACACCAGTAGAATTGCTTATACCTTGTTGATCTATGATGGCGACGGAAATATAGTGATCACTGCCGTAGCTATTATGGTTGTCTTGATGGACGCCCACGGAGTTGCTATCACCTACCTGAGAAATATTAGCGACTCCCGATCCGTTGCCGTAAGAATACCCCTCAGCAGATTGGGATACGGATACAGCGTTAGTATTGCCACTTTGTTTGGTTGAGCTTTGGTTGTTATCATTCGATTGAGTGATAGAAATAGAGTTGCCATCTCCACCCTCTTGTGAAGCAGTAATCGTATTGTAATTGCCTGCTGCATCAGCGGTAACTGTATTGTCTGCCATACCTACTGGGGTACATAACACCGTGCTAATGGCGAGTACTAACGGCTTAATTTTCATTAGGGTTACCCTTATATTGTTAATGAAATAGGGCGGCATGCTGAACGGCTGCACTCAAAATTAAAATCCCTCCGTTAGGGCTTACCCGTTTCGGTGATAACTACTTTTTTTCCATTACCTACTTCTATAACTGTGCGGTTATTACCATCGCCTTCCTGATGATGTATCACCTGATTGTTCTGACCATCTTGTAAGGCGATAGCCGTATTATGTTGTCCATTTTGGCCTTGTAGGCTGATATTATTGTTACCGGATTGTGCTACCAGGCTTCTATTAGTCGCTCCGCTTTGTGATTGTACCAGGGTATTGTTATGCCCCGTTTGTTGTACAATAACGTCCCCCATTGAACCTTTTTGAGTAACGTGTGCTTTATTATTGCCTGAACCTGTTTGAGTAATTGAAATCACATTGGCAGCATTGCTGGTCATAATAGAACCTATAAGTAAAGTAACAAAAACAAAGTGGTTAGTTGATTTCATAATAATTGGTTCTTAAGGTTGGATCACGGTAATCGAAACGCCACCTGATTCTGTGATATTAATAGATTGACCATTCCCCATCTGTACAATATTAGCGATGTTATTATTGCCATATTGGGTGATCCCTGCATAATTGTTCGTACCGTTTTGGGTCAAATTAGCTTGATTGCCATTGCCGTTTTGTTCAATCTGGGCTTGGTTATAACCCTGTGACTGGAGAACACTGATCATGTTCGCTTCGCCGGTTTGTGATAACTTAGCATAGTTACCGATGTCTGATTGAGCTACTTGTACTGAATTAAGGACGCCTGACTGCATGATATCTAGTGTGTTAAAGCTGCCTGTTTGTGAGGCACTGACATAATTACCCGTACCGGCGGAACTATTGATTAAATTATCCTGGCTAATGGTAATGGTGTTATTGTCGCTGGTTTGTGTGATGTAAGCCAGATTATCGGTACTCGCTTGAACCAATGTGGCTTGATTGTAGTTGCCGATCTGATCAATAGATGAATAGTCATTGTTGGCCTCTTGAGTTACACCAATGTTATTATTGAGTCCAGTTTGCGACAATTGCGAAAAACTACCGACACTGCTCAATTCTATTGTGAATCCCATTTGCTCAATTGAACTTTGATTTCCAGCACCGGATTGAAAGACCAAGGCCGTCTGTTGATCACCCTCCTGATCGATATAAGCCAGATTATCAGCGCCAGCAGTATTGACCAAACATAAAAACACACTGCCTGCTAAACGCAATCGATACCCGGGATGATTAAACTCATTTCGTTTCATGTGGTTAGCCTTTATTAGAGTTTATCTCTTCGTGCCGTATTCAATATTCCAATCATTGGGTGACGGTATGTGCCTCAGTATCAAATACAGGCGGTGTATAAGGGACATTATCCGTTGATTTTTCCTGTTTATAATTAGCTACGATAGCTTCAGCTTGTTGAGGATCTTTAAACTGCCACAGGCCTTGTAAGACTCCATCAATAATTGTAGTATGTACTGCTTTTTCAATCGCTTCCAATACCGCCAGTTGCGCGGGTTCGTTACTGGTAAAGCCGGTTTCAACTTCCAGTAAATCTTTTAACGCCACAAACTTGAATACGCTTAAATCTACTTTGATTGAGAAAATAGTTTTAGTCGTATCAACGGATTGTAAGATCTGCCCATTTTGTACAGAGACCGTTCTTAAGTAAATACTGACCGAATCACGTTGAAACTCGGTATCGCCACCGACTCCCAAATACTTTGCACCAAAGCCACCGGTGAGTGAGTTGCTTTGATAAGAAATAACCCCGCCTTCCAGGATGAGCGGTGAATATAATAAGGGTGGTAAGCTAGGGGCAGGTTTATCGCCACTGTATTGTTGACGAGTCTGTTGAATGATTTTTCGTTCGTTTAATAAATTAGCAATCGATTCCCGTTCTAATACCGTAAACCACTGACCATTACCAGCTTCTTTTAAGGCTTTGATCAACATGGCCGTGGCGCCTTGAGTAACGGCGGTTGAATAGGTAATGCCGGTGTTTTCTTTGTATTGACCCGTTTGATCTTTAAATTTATAGATCGTCAACACAATTTTTTCTTTAGGTGGTGGCAAACTGCGCAAATCTTGCGTCACTTGCGTGACATAACCTAAAGAGGCTTTTGAAGACGGTATGGGTTGAATTTTGCTGCTACAGGCCGTCATTAAGAATATTGATAACAGTAATAAGCGGTAAATTGTTTTTATACAATAAGCGTTCATGGCGTAGTAGTCATAGAGTTTAAATCCAGGGTGACAAGTACTACGTCGGTCGTCTTGTTAATGATACTGACAGTATTATTGGTAGCATCAGTTACCACCGTATAATCACTCGCAGCATTAGTTACAATATTCTGTGACAGTGTGCTCAGCATTTGGTTAATGATGTTGGCCTGAAGTATTTGCTGGGGTGTTTTAGCGGCAGGGGGGACATAGCCCGTTGACCCACTCACTGTAAAGCTGTTTTGTGCGTTGGCGTTGGCTAAGAGTGGCGTGCCATTCAGTGGGTTGCCACCAAAATCGGGGTTAACAAAGCCATGAGTTAACTCACCCGCAAAACTTTGCGAGCCACACAGTATACACAGACTGAATATCAAATTTTTATACATGGTCATAATCCTTGTAGTTCTTTAGAAATTAAGGCTTCTTGTACAATCACTTCAATGACTCTAGCGACTGCCGCTGCGACTAATTCACTGATACGATCGGCTTGTGGCGTAAGAATGGATTCAAATAATACGGTATCATTCATGCTGACAATAATAACTTTGCGGTATAAATCATTGCGTTCACTAATAACGATATTTTCATTTGAGTTCAAAGAACCAAAGAGCTCATTAAATGAGTCATAAAACTCATGTCCGCCTTTGGTCAGGGTTTCATCAATCACCAGGCCGGTAATAATGAAATTATTATCATCCTCTTTGGGTTCGTTTGAGAACACTAGAGTACTATAGCTTAATAGTAAGACAATAATGACTTTTCTTAGCAAATACATAATAATGATTCGGTAAACCCTAAAAAAGGGCGGGGTACCACCCTTTCAGTGAGTTAACTTATTGTTGGGTTATTGTTGCAGTATTGTCATAACCTGATTGCCTTACATTAACAATATCATTGATACTGTTACCGCCACTGACATCTTGATTGATAGTGGCTATGTTCTTAGAACCACTCTGATTGACAGTGACTACATCGTATTCATTACCCCCTTGAACAACAATCACACTATTGTTATCGCCATCGTTTTGATTGATAGTAGCAGTATTATTACTATTGTATTGAGAAATATCGGCAGAATTGTTTCCGATGACCGATGTAGATGCTTGACTTAGGTTGATAGTGTTGTTATCTCCTGTTTGAGAAACTTTAGCGGTAGAGGCATTACTATAAGACTGGTCAATACTAGCGGTGTTGTAATTGCCTGATTGAGAGAGTGTGGCGAAGCCAGCGCCACTATAGCTTTGATTAATGGTAGCAATGCCATTATTACCGGTTTGGTTGATCGCTGCAGAATTTGTTTCATTCTGAAACGTTTGATTAATAGTAGCAGCAGAACTGGTGCTAGACGTTTGATTTATAGTTGCATCAGAATGAGTGTTAGAAACAGCATCCGAGGCTTGGTGTATTGCTGCGCTATTGCCATTACTATTCCCTATTTGGGTGATAGTGGCGGTATCTCCACCATTGGAATATCCAACACCAAAATAATAATCTTGATTTATGGTGGCCGAGTTTGTAGAGCCATTTTGGTCGACTTTAGCCGTGTTAGAATCTGTCGCCTGGGTTATATTGATAGCGTTTTTATCCCCGGCCTGTTGTGTAGTAGTAATCGTATTGTAACTACCGGACGTATCGGTGGTAACGGTATTATCTGCCCAGACTGCGGTGGAGCATAACACTGCGCTGATGGTGAATACTAACGGTTTAATTTTCATAGTTTGATCCTTTAGTTTGGTTGTGTTGACAGTTTATTACGTTTTTTAACAGTATAGGTGAGTCAATTGACCCTTAAATGTATTATTATCGTTATTGCCCATAGAAGAAAACTTGGCTAATAATTGGATAGCTAGTCATGTGCCTATGAGTGAATAAACTATTTCATCGTTTAATTAAAGTAAACGAATAACGCTTATACCTTAAAATATCAAACCAATCTTTAGCTTGCCACAAATGTAGTGTTTAAATGTCTAGTAACAATAATAATATGGTTAATTTCTCTTTCGAGAATTTAGCATGTTTTATAGGTAAATACAAATAAAATTATGCTTGATATTGAACCGATGGCGTCAGCGTAAACTTAAATATAACTTTAGCTGTTATTAAAGAATAATCCCTATCCCTCAAGGATTTCACTCCCAAAAAGCATCCAATAGCTTCACACACACCATCGATCGAGTTGACGTAACTCATAGAATACTTCGTAAGACCGCACCCATTACCGCGAATGAGTACATATATGCTGTTTCTGCAAAGCATGATTGTTTTTTTTGCAGGTATTATCTAACAATCAAGCGTAGCACCGGTTACCTGTAAGCAAAGCATCTGTGACTTGCAAGCACAGCATCAGTGACCTGAAGAGAAGAGGGGGTGAAAACGTCTTGTCTGCACCCTTGCTTGGTTGAGCTGTATTCGATGCCTTTAGCGTGAGTATTATATGCACTGCGTCATCGTATTGTATGAGGCACCACAACCTATTGGATGTGCTGTTAGTCATGGTGCCTTCATTTATTGCAAAGTATCGAGCAACCCCGACCCTTTTGTATCGACAGCTTATAGGCCGTTATCAATAATTAAGGTCGTTGCCGTTGTTACACCGTTCAAGACATAACCTTTTGATACCTGTACGTTATATCCATTACGAATTGCCTTCGTTAAGCCAGTCCAGTTTCCTTTCCATGTAATGCTGGCACAAGCAGGTACTGTCACAACCGTTTTTCCGATGGTTACGGTAGTGCCCGATACCGCAGTGACTGCGCCTTGCACACCGGCATACGTTTTAGCACCCGCAGGTATTGTACATGAACCCGCTATACCCGCTATAACAGGTGCAGGATTTACTACAATTGAAAGCGTAGTAATGTTGTACTTGTTTTTTTGTGCGTCAGTCACTGAAATGGCAACAGGGAAGGTACCACTTACTGTAGGTGTTCCACTGATTGTAGTGCCATTGAAGGTGACACCTTTAGGCAATGTTCCCGTTACGGCAATCGTATAGGGAGACCAGCCACCCTTCGGTGCAATTATATAGGGACCAAACGCAGTGTTAATCTGCACACTGGTAAAGGCAGGAGCGGTTAATCTAAGTGGCAAACTGACACTCATGGTATTGGCTAAACAAAATTGATTAGCAGCATCCATCTGACCACTGTAGGTAACCAACTGCCCCGCCGCAAATGCGCCAAAGGTTAAGCCGGGGGCAAAGGTTGTATTGGCTTTAGGTGCATAATAGACACTGATGCCGCCTTGAGCCAAACCACCACTAATATCAAGCCAGAACTTATTGGCAAATGAAATGACTGAGTTTGTTCCACTGCAAGCAGCAGCAGGTGTAACTACGCTTAAATTTGAACTGGCAATAGGGCTTAATACTCCCACACTGTCTGTTGCGGTAAATGAAAGTGTGACGATACCCACAGCGGTTGGTTTGCCAGAGATTAAACCTGTGGTTGATAAGGTAAGACCCGCAGGCAATTTGCCACTGGTTAAGGCATAAGTAAATGGCGCATCACCACCTGAAGCCGCTAATGAATAATTATACATAGCACCCGCCGTCGCATTCGGTAAAGTCGCAGTAAACACGATGGCAGGATCAGTGACCTTCATCGGGGTTGTGGCTGTCACCGGTGATGCACCATTCGATACGTCAGTTGCTGTTACAAGTACATTGAAGGTTCCAATTTGAGTAGCCATGCCTGAAACAGTATTATTAGCAGGATTGAAACTTAAGCCGTGCGGTAATCCTGTCACCGTCACATTAACAGTATCACCCGCATGACCCGGTGTAACCGATATTATTTGTTTGTAGGTAACACCAGCAACCGCATCCGGTAAGGAATTATTAATAGCAGGTGCAACAGGAATAACGGCAGCCGGTACAACACCATCAAGATTAACAGCTGCATTTTGGGCACCTTGATAATCACCTTTACTGACATTAGGATCTAAGTCAAGTGCTTCATGGGTTTGAGGATCAAAGCGGCCTTTGTACGAGTAAATTTCAAAACGATAAACAATTGACTTGGCACCTGGATCAGGTGCAACACCCGTTAAATCAACTTTTCCTGAACCATTAGGATTGCCTGAATCATATTGCAATAACTGCCATTCTGTTTGCGTGTTTTGCCCCAATTTAATGGCCGCATTTTCAGCAACTAAATCTTCTACCGCAACATTGTAGCCATAACCGGTCGCGGTTACTTTGTACCATTTAGGCTCACCGAATTCCCATGCCTGTGGAACAGGCGCAATCTTAATAGCAGGTACTGGAATTTGAGGTGCAGCAGGTTGTGCTACTACAGCAGCCGGAACAGCCCAGGACGTGCTGGGAATATTCGACACCGAACTGACCAGTGTTGAAGAAGAAGGTGATGTTTCTAATAACCACTCATAATCAACTGAGGTTGCAACGACTGAGGTGGATACACCGAAATGATCGCAGGGATAAGTGGTCGTATTGTAGTTTTTATCACCCAAAGGCCAACAGCTATCAGTAGGGGCTACTGCCAGTGTGCCACTTTGAGTGCCAATAGGCCAAGCGTTTTTAGTGGGGTCAAAAGTTGCCTGGTAAGTCACATCAACATAGGACATATCAGGTGCATCCGTTACCGTAGGTACGCCGTAACGTTCCATGGTCGGCCAGCGATTAGCAGCACCGAATAGGGATGTAATCTCAGAACTGTGTAAACCATGTAGGCGAATATGAAATCCGTGAGCTGTTTTGCCCGTATCATTGATGACATCAAAATTTTCTACGGGGCCAAAGGTAGTTGCGTTTGCTGACATTGTCATCAGCATACTGACTGTTAAAAGAATTTTTTTCATGGTGTTATCTCTCTCGTGTTATAACAAATTGATTTCACACCTTTTGCATACAACTGCATAGATCACGGGTGTTTAATAGGTGTTATAATACAAGATAATTAAAGCTAACATATATCTATTTTAAAAAATAGGGTAAATTGCAGATTAAGGGAGGAAAGGAAAATAAGATGACAAACAAAATGATAAACAGACTGGTACGTTTAATTAAATTAGCCATCAAGTGGGCGCCAAAAAAGATCGTATTACGGGTCGCTAACTATAAACTCAAAGGCATTGCAGACGTTAAGGATTATGCGGTAGATCTTGATGCTAAAACCGCTTATGCGCACATCCACTTATACGGTGAAGCCGAGTCGATTGAAGTGTGGGTAGAAAACTTTGGCATCATAATCGATGAGGACTCTTATAAGTTTATTCTTCAACAGGCTAAGTCTAATAAGCCTTGGCTTAATAACTCCTTTGCTTTTATTCTTGGGAAAGCCTGGAAAATACCTGTTATTCCACAATTGACTCCCTTTATGCCTCTGGCGTGTGCCTTGTTAAAAACAGAGGTTCCAGTGCAAAAAGTGACGGGTTACATTGAAAGTAGCCGTTGAATCACTAGCAGTTTTAATAATTGTTAATGACCAAAGTGATATAATTTTGTATATTGATGGGGTTTGATTTTTTATAGCGGGATGAACACTTAACGGTTCATCCCGTTTTGTCTATTTGAGGTAAGTTGTTTGGCTAAGTCTGCATTATTAGTGTTAGAAGATGGAACTGTATTTAACGGTGTATCAATAGGTGCTGACGGTTGTTCTGTAGGCGAGGTCGTTTTTAATACTGCGATGACCGGGTATCAAGAAATTCTTAGCGATCCTTCTTATGCGCAGCAAATTGTGACCTTAACGTATCCACATATTGGAAATGTGGGTACTAATAGCGAAGATGATGAGTCAGCAGGTGTTTTTGTCAGCGGCTTGGTGATTAAGGATTTACCAATTCTAGCCAGTAACTGGCGCAGTGAAAAAACCTTGCAACAATACTTATTCGATAACAAGGTAGTGGCTATCGCTGATGTTGATACGCGAAAACTAACGCGCTTATTACGCGATAAAGGGGCACAACGAGGTTGCATTATGGCAGGGGATTCTGTTTCTGTGGAGACTGCCACATCGGTAATCGACGGTTTCCCAGGCTTAAAAGGCATGGATCTCGCCAAAGAAGTGACCGTTGCAAGATCTTATGAATGGACTGAAAACATTTGGAACTTAGAAGACGGTCATACCCAAGGTCAAAACTTAACGAAGCATGTCGTGGCTTATGACTTTGGTGTTAAACGTAACATTCTTAGATTATTGGTTAATCGTGGCTGTCGAGTGACGGTTGTTCCTGCGACTACGTCTGCTGAAACAGTGTTGGCTCTGAAGCCAGACGGGGTGTTTCTATCCAATGGCCCGGGTGATCCAGAGCCATGTACTTATGCGATTGAAGCCATCAAAACGATTCTAGAAAGTAAAGTCCCAGTGTTTGGCATTTGTTTAGGTCATCAGTTATTGGCTCTTGCTAGCGGTGCAAAAACTGAAAAAATGAAGTTCGGCCATCATGGAGCGAATCACCCTGTGCAAGAAATTGCCACAGGTCGCGTGATGATCAGTAGCCAAAATCATGGTTTTGCAGTGAATGAAGCCAGTCTACCCGATAATGTAGTCGCCACGTATCGCTCGTTATTCGATGGAAGTTTGCAGGGGATTAAGCGTACTGATTGCCCTGCGTTCAGTTTTCAGGGACATCCAGAAGCCAGTCCAGGTCCGAATGATGTGGAAGGGTTATTTGATGAATTTATTGGGTTGATGGCTGATCGTTAAATTATGACTGCCCTGCAAAGGCTCGTTCATTTATCGGAACAGGAATATCTGGCAGCTGAATTGACTGCTGAGTTGCGTCATGAATATGTTGACGGGCAACTGTATGCAATGGCTGGTGCGAGTGAGCGGCATAACCGTATCAGTTTAAATGTCGGCTTTCATCTTCGTGCAGCGGCACGCGGTGGGCATTGTGGCGTGTTTGTCAGTGATATGAAGCTGAAAATAGCTTGGCGTAACGCTTATTATTATCCTGATGTGATGTTAGTTTGTAATGCGCAGGATAAAGGCGAATATTATAAGCAACAGCCATGTTTTATAGCTGAAGTCTTGTCGTCCAGCACTGCCAGTATAGACCGTCGTGAAAAGTTATTGGCTTACCAGAAAATACCGGGTTTACGTTATTACTTGCTGGTTAGTAGCGAACAAAAACAAGTTGAATATTTTGTTCGAGATGCCCAGGATGAATGGCAAACGGCATTGCTAGAGGCTGATGAAACACTGGCTATTGACTGTGATTCGTTTCATGCAGTTTTGAGTTTAGCCGATATTTATGAGGATGTGGTGTTTAACAATGTGTAGTGGGTGGGGCATATTTCGGGAAATGAGACGTGACAAATTTTATAATCGCGATGACTGTTTTCCTGTCTATCGTAGGAATAAGTGTAGTCATTTGGTCTATTGTTGATAAAAGACATAAATACTATAATCGAAGAAACTTTCATAGGTCGTTTAAGTAATGAAGTAATAATTGACCCTATAGCCATTTATATAGAACTGTAATCCGATATATTAACCAAAACATCATGAACAACGAATATACTGCAATAATAAAACAAGACGGCGATTGGTGGGTCGGTTGGATTGAGGAAATACAGGGAGTGAATTGTCAAGAAGCTACATACCGCGAACTACTCGACAGTTTAAAAATAACCTTACAGGAAGCCTTAACCTTTAATCGTGAAGAAGCATTATTAAATGCAGGGTCAGATTACCGAGAAGAACGTATTGCATTATGAAGCGTTCTGAGTTGATCAGATATTTAAACGCACACGGCTGTGAATTATTAAGAGAAGGTGGGCGGCATTCATGGTGGCAAAATCCCTTGCAAAACAAGCGTTCCGCTATTCCGCGTCACAATAAAGTAAGTGATATTTTAGCTAATAAGATTTGTAAAGATTTGGGTGTGAAGCCAGTTAAATAACGCTACAAGTATCATACTTTCAAAGAACTATCTCTAGCATATAGTAGAAAAACATAACATTAAAACAACAACATGCCAAAAAGAACTGACATAAAATCCATACTATTACTGGGCGCAGGCCCTATTGTCATCGGGCAAGCCTGTGAGTTTGATTATTCAGGTACGCAAGCCTGTAAAGCGCTCAGGGAAGAAGGTTATCGCGTTATTCTGGTGAACTCTAATCCTGCGACGATTATGACGGATCCTGATATGGCGGATGCTATTTATATCGAACCCATTGACTGGAAAACCGTTGAGAAGATTATAGCCAAGGAACGCCCCGATGCCATTTTGCCAACGATGGGTGGGCAAACGGCTTTGAACTGTGCCTTGGACTTGGATGCGAATGGTGTATTAGCCAAGTACAACGTAGAAATGATTGGTGCCACTAAAGAAGCCATTAATATGGCAGAAGATCGTCAGTTATTTAATGAGGCTATGGCACGTATCGGTTTTGAAGTGGCAAAATCAAAAATTGCTCACTCCATGGAAGAAGCCTTAGCTGCGCAAAAAGAAGTCGGTTATCCAACGGTTGTGCGTCCGTCTTTTACTATGGGCGGAAGTGGTGGTGGCATTGCCTATAATAAGCAAGAGTTTGTTGAGATTTGCGAGCGTGGTTTGTATTTATCGCCGACTAAAGAGTTATTGATTGAAGAATCTGTGTTGGGTTGGAAAGAATACGAAATGGAAGTGGTGCGTGATTCTAAAGATAACTGCATCATTGTGTGTTCTATTGAGAACTTTGATCCTATGGGTGTTCATACCGGTGATTCAATTACCGTAGCACCTGCGCAAACCTTAACGGATAAGGAATATCAAATTCTGCGTAATGTTTCGATAGCGGTTTTACGTGAGATTGGTGTTGATACCGGTGGTTCTAACGTACAGGTAGCTATTAATCCAGTCAACGGTCGGATGATTGTGATTGAGATGAATCCACGGGTGTCTCGTTCATCTGCATTGGCCTCTAAAGCAACAGGTTTCCCCATTGCTAAAGTCGCGGCTAAATTAGCGGTAGGTTACACCCTGGATGAGTTGAAAAATGAAATCACTGGCGGAGCTACGCCTGCGTCCTTTGAACCGACGATTGATTACGTGGTAACTAAAGTGCCACGGTTTACCTTTGAGAAATTTCCGCAAGCTGATGATCGTTTAACCACACAAATGAAGTCAGTGGGCGAAGTCATGGCGATTGGTCGAACTTTCCAGGAGTCATTGCAAAAAGCCTTGCGTGGTTTAGAGATTGGCATTAGTGGTTTGGATGAAATTGTCGACCTGAATGCCGATGATGCAAAAGAAAAGATGCACAGGGAAATGCGGCATCCGGGGCCAGACCGGTTATTGTATGTGGCGGATGCCTTTCGTAGCGGTATGTCGGTAGAGGAGATTCATGAGGTTTGTAAAATTGACCCTTGGTTCTTGGCTCAGCTTGAAGATTTGATTATTACTGAGCAATCCCTGTCCACGAAGACGCTGTCTACTCTAGTCGCTGGCGAGCTTTATAAGTTAAAGCGTAAAGGCTTCTCAGATAAGCGTATTGCTAAATTGCTGAATGCCTCTGAGAATGAAGTGCGTAATACCCGACATAAGCTGAATATTCGTCCAGTTTATAAGCGTATTGATTCCTGTGCGGCTGAATTTTCATCCGATACTGCGTACTTATATTCGACCTATGATGAAGAGTGTGAAGCGCGGGTGTCTGATAAAGAAAAAATCATTATCTTAGGTGGTGGGCCTAATCGTATTGGTCAAGGGATTGAGTTCGATTATTGTTGTGTTCATGCGGCGTTAGCTCTGCGTGAAGACGGTTATGAAACCATTATGATTAACTGTAATCCTGAAACGGTTTCAACGGATTTTGATACCTCTGATCGCTTATATTTTGAATCTTTAACATTAGAGGATGTCTTGGAAATTGTGCATCTTGAAAAGCCTAAAGGCGTTATTGTTCAATACGGGGGTCAAACACCGTTAAAACTGGCTAGAGCCTTAGAGGCAGCGGGTGTGCCTATTATTGGTACTTCACCTGATTCCATTGATTTGGCAGAAGATAGAGAACGCTTCCAAAAGTTATTAGAACGATTGGGATTAAAGCAACCGCCTAATGGCACGGCGCGTTCGATTGAGCAAGCGCTTATTGTCGCTAAAGAGTTGGGCTATCCTTTGGTGGTTAGGCCTTCTTATGTATTGGGTGGTCGTGGTATGGAAATAGTCTTCAATGACGAAGGCTTGCAGCGCTATATGAAAGAGGCAGTCAGTGTTTCGAATGATGCACCTGTTTTACTTGATCGCTTTTTGGATGATGCGGTAGAAATGGATGTGGATGCTATCTATGACGGTGAGCGTATCTTGATTGGTGGTTTGATGGAGCATATTGAACAAGCGGGTGTACACTCGGGTGATTCTGCCTGTTCGTTACCACCTTATGATCTTGCGCCCCGTATTCAGGATGAGTTACGTAAACAAGTGGCTAAAATGGCTGAAGCACTGGGTGTTAGGGGGTTAATGAATACTCAGTTCGCCATTCAGGGTGACGATATTTACGTACTTGAAGTGAATCCAAGAGCATCACGTACTGCGCCATTCGTTTCTAAAGCGACCGGCTATCCCTTGGCAAAAATTGCCGCGCGGGTGATGGTGGGACAAACATTGGCGCAACAAGGTATGACTGAAGAACGTATCCCTGGTTACTATTCAGTTAAGGAAGCGGTGTTTCCTTTTGTGAAGTTTCCGGGGGTTGATCCTTTACTGGGCCCTGAAATGAAATCGACGGGCGAAGTAATGGGTGTTGGTAAAACCTTTGGTGAGGCTTTTGCCAAATCACAGCGGGCTGCGGGTGTCAGCTTGAATGAGAGTGGCAAAGTACTGATTAGTATTCGTGACAATGATAAGTCTAAAGTGGCTGATATCGCGAAGATGTTGGTCGATAAAAAGTATGAGATTGTGGCTACAAATGGTACCGCAAAGTTTATTAGAGCCGCCGGTATTCCTTGTGAGGTCGTCTATAAGGTCAACGAAGGACGTCCGAATGCGGTTGATATGATTAAAAATGATCAGATTCAGTTGATCATTAATACCACCGAAGGGAAAACCGCTATTTCAGACTCGTTCGCTATGCGTAGAGAAGCCTTGCAGCATAGAGTGGCTTATTATACGACGATGGCAGGTGCGCGGGCGGCTTGCTACGCCTTGGGTGAGTTAGAAGCAGGCGATGTGAATTGCTTGCAGGACTTACATAATAGTTTGATTTAAAAAGGTTAGTGGTAAAAAGCCCCATGTATTTTTTAACGGCGGCTTTTACACTATAAAGAAGATTAATGGAGCTTAAATAAAATGAATAAAGTACCACTCACTGTAACAGGTGCTGAAAAACTGCGTGCAGAGTTGGATGAGTTAAAATCTGTTGTACGTCCGCGTATTATCGCGTCTATAGCCACAGCGCGTGCACACGGTGATTTAAAGGAAAATGCTGAATATCATGCAGCAAAGGAGCAACAAAGTTTTGCAGAAGGACGTATCGCTGAAATTGAAGGCAAGTTATCTAATGCACAGATTATTGATGTGACCAAAGTCGATGCTAATGGTCGAGTAGTGTTTGGAGCAACGGTTGAGATAGAAGATATTGAAGCTGAGAAAAGAGTGACCTATCAGATTGTCGGAGAAGACGAAGCCAGTATTAAAGAGGGACGTATTTCGATTGGCTCACCGATTGCGCGGGCTTTGATTGGAAAAGAAGTCGAGGATGTAGTGACGGTTAAAGCGCCCGGCGGTGATGTTGATTACGAGATTCTTTCAATTAAGTATATTTAATTGATTAAGCGTAGGTATTCAGTTCCCCTCTTTGAAAAAGAGGGATTGGGGGAGATTTTATTAGATAAATCCCCCCGCGTCTTGCTTATGCTTACTTATTTGGATTTAATCGATAAATAACGGCGATTTGACCAATAGTTTGAATAAGTTCTGCGCATGCTTCTGTACACATTTGCTCAATAATTAACTTTCGATCATCGCGTTCTGCACGTATTTTTACTTTAAGTAGTTCGTGTGTGTTAAGCGCTATGTCTAGTTCCGCAAGTACAGCGGCAGTAAGACCTGATTGACCAATCATAACAACCGGTTTTAAAGTGTGAGCCTCAGCTCGGCGTTTTTTCTTGTCTGCAGTGTTCACTCGTTATTCCTAAATCAAAAAGTTACCATGCACTATACAACATATTATGGGTCGAAGTAAAAGCAGTAGTCGCTGGATGGCAGAACATTTTGAAGATGAGTATGTCAAAATGGCTCAGGCTCACGGCTATCGGTCGCGAGCTGTGTTTAAGCTAAAAGAAATTCAGGAGAAGGATCAATTGATTAAACCGGGGATGAATATTGTTGACTTGGGAGCAGCACCCGGTGGCTGGTCTCAGTATGCAAGGCAGTTGATGGGTAAAAAGAATAAATTGGTGGCTTTGGATATTTTGCCTATGGATGCCTTGGAGGGGGTAGAGTTTATTCAAGGTGACTTTCGGGAAGATTCTGTGTTTGAGCAACTTCAGGTTGCTTTAGCGGAGGCACCTGTTACATTGGTCATGTCGGATATGGCGCCCAATATGAGTGGTAATAAAGCCGTTGATATGCCTAGGGCTATTTATTTAGGGGAACTGGCTTTAGAAACTGCAAGGGCCATTCTAAGTAAAGAGGGTTGTTTCTTGGTAAAGTTGTTTCATGGTGAAGGCTTCGAGGCGTTTTATCAAGATGTACAGCAAAGTTTTTCAAAAGTAGTTATCAGAAAGCCTAAAGCATCAAGGCCACGCAGTAATGAAGTTTATATTTTGGCGAAAGGGTTTAAATCATAGAATGCTGCCCTTATATCTGCAAAACGAGAATTTTGCCTGACTTTAGACTAAGTTCAAGATAAATAACGACGGTCAGGAAGATGACTCCTGATATAATTAATCAGTTTTTTAAACCGACAGCCGTTCGGGGCTAGGGTGTGTTTGTGAATGATATGGTAAAAAATATAATCCTGTGGGTGGTCATCGCTGTGGTGTTGATGACTCTGTTTAACAATTTTGGCTCACAAGGAGAAAGAATCGATTCATCATTATCCTATTCGCAATTCATTGAGTCAGTGAAGGCGGGTCAGGTACAACAGGTGATGATTGATGAACACATTATCAAGGGTAAAACCCAGAATGGTCAAGTTTTTAAAACTTATGCACCGAATGATGCCCATTTAATTGATGATCTGTTAGCGAATAATGTCGATATCAAAGCCGTTCCGCCAGAACAACCTTCGTTGTTAATGCAGTTATTGGTTTCTTTTGGGCCGATGCTATTGTTGATTGCTGTCTGGGTCTTTTTTATGAGGCAGATGCAAGGTGGCGGTGCGGGTGGTCGAGGTGCTATGAGCTTTGGTAAAAGTAAAGCCCGTATGCTTGAAGAAGATCAGATTAAAGTCACTTTTGCTGATGTGGCCGGTTGTGATGAGGCCAAAGAAGAAGTGGTAGAAATGGTCGACTTCCTTAAAGATCCTGCAAAATATCAAAAGCTGGGTGGCAAGATTCCACGTGGGGCATTAATGATTGGGCCTCCAGGAACGGGAAAGACATTGTTAGCCAGAGCGATTGCAGGTGAAGCTAAAGTACCGTTCTTTACTATTTCCGGTTCTGACTTTGTTGAGATGTTTGTAGGGGTCGGTGCTTCGCGTGTTCGTGATATGTTTGAGCAAGCCAAGAAACATGCACCCTGTATCATTTTTATTGATGAAATTGATGCGGTCGGTCGTCAACGTGGCGCGGGTTTAGGCGGCGGTAATGATGAGCGTGAACAAACCTTAAACCAGTTACTGGTTGAAATGGATGGTTTTGAAGGTAATGAAGGCATTATCGTTATTGCTGCAACTAACCGCCCAGATGTATTGGATAAGGCATTGTTACGTCCGGGTCGCTTTGATCGCCAGGTCACAGTGGGTTTACCTGATGTGAGGGGGCGTGAGCAAATTCTGAATGTACACATGAAAAAAGTGCCTTCCGATAATGATGTTCAAGTTAAATATATTGCGCAAGGTACACCCGGGTTTTCTGGTGCGGACTTGGCAAATTTAATTAATGAGGCTGCCTTATTCGCTGCCAGAATGAATAAGCGTGTGGTCAACATGGCTGATTTGGAAAAAGCTAAAGATAAGTTGATTATGGGTGCTGAGCGTCACACCATGGTCATGGATGAAAAAGAAAAGAAAATGACAGCCTATCATGAGGCTGGACATGCCATTGTTGGTAAATTAGTCCCAGAACACGACCCAGTTTATAAAGTGAGTATCATGCCAAGAGGTCGGGCTTTAGGTGTCACTATGTTTCTGCCAGAACGAGATCAGTACAGCGCCAGTAAACAAAAACTGGATAGTATGATTTCAAGTTTGTATGGTGGACGTATTGCAGAAGAAGTTGTATTCGGCTGGGAACAGGTGAGTACTGGCGCTTCTAATGATATTGAACGGGCGACTGAGCTAGCCAGGAATATGGTGACCAAGTGGGGTTTATCCCAACGCTTAGGGCCATTATCTTATAGTGAAGAAGAAGGTGAGGTTTTTCTGGGGCGTTCTGTGACCCAGCATAAAACAGTTGCAGAAGAAACGTCCCATACTATTGATGAAGAAATTCGTTCGTTTATCGATAGAAACTATGAGCGTGCTGAACGTATCTTAAAAGAAAATATTGATATTTTGCATTCGATGGCTGCGGCATTAATGAAATATGAAACGATTGATAAGTTTCAAATTGATGATTTGATGGCTCGTAAACCGGTAAGAGATCCTCAAGGTTGGGATGATAAGCCGCCTCGTGGTGATATTAATGTTGACGAAAAAAAAGGGCTCGATGAGAAGCAAAACGATAAAGCTATTGGGCATACTGCAGAACAAAATTAATTTGTTTTGACTATAGAATAAGGAGAGGCCTGCTGCCTCTCCTTTTTTTATTGTGTTGAAGCTTGATTATTGTAAGTTTTGATTGGTATTTTATAGGGTAAATCTCTATATTTTTAGAATGGTGAGTTTTATGGTTATGGAAAGAAAATATTTCGGTACAGATGGTATTAGGGGTAAGGTGGGTGAGTTTCCAATTACAGCAGATTTCTTACTGAAGCTCGGTTGGGCAGCAGGGAGAGTTTTTGCCAGTGAGGGGCATGGCTTTGTTCTTGTCGGTAAGGACACGCGTATTTCGGGGTATATGTTTGAATCTGCTTTGGAGGCGGGCTTATCTGCGGCGGGTGTAGATACTCGTATGTTAGGGCCCATGCCGACGCCAGGGGTTGCTTATTTGACGCGTACCTTAAGGGCAAAAGCAGGTATTGTGATTAGTGCTTCACATAATCCTTATTATGATAATGGCGTGAAGTTTTTCTCAGTACAAGGTACCAAGTTGCCTGATGATATAGAAGAAAAAATCGAGTATTATATCGACTCTCCTATGACAACGGTGGAATCGTCGGAATTGGGTAAGGCAAAGAGAGTGGTTGATGCTTCGGGTCGTTATATTGAGTTTTGTAAGGCAAGTATCCCAACACGGTTTGATTTTAGCGGTATGAAGGTGGTTGTGGACTGTGCTAATGGTGCGACCTATCATATTGCTCCGCATGTGTTTAGTGAAGTAGGTGCGGAAGTGATTGTCATCGGAGCCGATCCTAATGGGCTTAACATAAATGATGACTGTGGGGCGACAAAGCCTCAAAAATTAGTTGCCGCAGTATTGGCTCATCAGGCCGATATTGGTATTGCTTTGGATGGTGATGGTGACCGGTTAATTATGGTTGATCACAAGGGCGAAGTGGTTGATGGTGATGAGCTTATTTACATTATTGCAAAATCAAAATTAACAGCAGGTCAGTTAGTTGGGCCGGTTGTTGGTACGTTAATGACAAATCTAGGTATGGAGCATGGTCTTGATCGCTTGGGCGTCAGGCTCTTAAGAGCAAAAGTAGGTGATCGTTACGTGTTGGAGATGATGGCTGATCATGATGGAATTCTCGGTGGAGAAAGCTCCGGACATATTATCTGTTTGGATAAAACTACGACGGGTGATGGTATAATTGCCGCGTTGCAAGTCTTGGCGGAGATGTATGATAGCGGTAAAAGCTTATTTGAGTTGAAGTTGGGTATGCAAAAATATCCGCAGGTGCTACTTAATATTAAGACCGGCAAAACGGTTGATTTGAGTAATAATACAGTGATACAAAAAGCGGTGTCTGCGGCTGAAAACAAGTTAGGTGATAAGGGACGTGTCTTACTAAGAGCCTCAGGAACGGAGCCTTTAATCCGTGTTATGGTTGAAGGTGAGTCCGAAACTTTAGTCAATAATTTAGCTCAGGAATTGGCCGAAGGTGTTAAGAAAGTAATCGATGCTTGAATTATGAGTTATAAGGCTATATCATTAGCGGTTTGATTCTTTGTGGGAGTAATGTTGATGCGTCGGTCTCTGGTGGTCGGAAATTGGAAAATGAATGGAACTCGCGAGAGTTCTGAGTCGCTTGCAAAAGGTATTGTTGCAGGCTTAGGTTCAAATCATGCGGATATCGCAGTCTGTGCGCCTTACGTTTACTTGCCCTATATCGCTGAAGTGGTAAAAGGTACTGCGTTAGCATTGGGTTCACAAAATGTTGCTGATCAGTCTTCAGGAGCCTATACAGGCGAAATTTCAGCGACTATGCTGAAAGAAATTGGTGTCACCTATGCGTTGGTGGGTCACTCTGAAAGACGTAGCTATTACGGCGATACGGATGCCTCTGTTGCGGCTCGTTTTAAACAGGCGCAAGCACAAGATGTTGTACCTATTCTTTGTGTGGGTGAGACGTTGGAAGAACGTGAACAAGACAAGACTTTTGCAGTTATTAATGAGCAATTGGATGCAGTGATTGATCTAGTTGGCATTGCTGCATTTGATGCGGCAGTGATTGCTTATGAGCCTGTTTGGGCCATTGGTACAGGAAAAACAGCAACTGACGAGCAAGCGCAAGAAGTTCATTATTATATTCGCCAATATATTGCAGCAAAAGATCAGTCGATTGCTGATAAAATACAAATTTTATACGGCGGTAGCGCTAAGCCGGATAATGCAAAAGGTTTATTTGCCATGCCTGATATTGATGGTGGCTTAATAGGTGGGGCTTCCTTGGATGCGGAATCCTTTTTAAAGATTTTTAATTCGATTTAGAGCAGTTTAGACTTTCATGTATCAGGTAATTATCGTTATTCATGTGTTGCTGGGTTTAGGTATTATTGGTTTAATATTAATGCAGCAAGGTAAGGGAGCAGATGCGGGTGCCACTTTTGGTACGGGTTCTGCGGGTTCTGTTTTTGGTGCTCAGGGAGCGGCTTCATTTTTGTCTCGTGCTACTGCAATTTTAGCAACATTGTTTTTTATAACAAGCTTGGGGCTTGCGGTCATTAATGGGCACAAAGGTGCAGCATTTGACCTTATTACAGGCAGTAGTGACAGCGAAAGCGCTGTTGATGTTGCTGGACAAAAAGAGGTAAACACACAAGCTGAAGTGCCATCAGTTCCAGAAGTTAAGTCAGCTTCTGAAGCTAAAGTTGATGCACCTGTTCCTAGTGCAGAGATTAAAAACACAGAAGTACCTAAAGCCGAAGAGTTGAAGACGATAGGTGAAGGTAAATAAATCTTTGTTGAATTTGGATAAGGATGTAATAAAAGTTTATGCCGACGTGGTGGAATTGGTAGACACGCCATCTTGAGGGGGTGGTGACGCAAGTCGTGCCGGTTCAAATCCGGCCGCCGGTACCAAATAGGGGTTCTAAGAGACCCAACGAAGTATTAAAGCCCACATGTTACCTGACTTGTGGGCTTTTTTATTGTCCAACGAAATACAGTAACATTTACAGTAACTTTAAATCAGAAAAAAAGTTACTGTAATTTTGATGGGAGTTGCTGAAAATACCTAGAGAATGTGCTTTGGTAACAGAAATAGTCACTCTATTACCAGCGTACAAAAGTGAGGGGGATTTAGGCATCCTTCATTTACCGGTTTACACTTTATGCAATTCTTGGCTTTATAAAGTCATGAAAACGGGTTTCTTTCGATGTACAAATGAACACAAACCTTCAGTTCATTGTACAATGAAGGTTTATATCCATGCCATTAGCCAATCCAGATGATTTCCAATTCGCACTTGAAGAG
>Ga0118677_10000956_pt1 | contig 61967 bp, 43 predicted proteins | sample AliMusrvi5mmetaG_FD_86154 | JGI IMG/M metagenome (GOLD analysis project Ga0118677, IMG submission 86154) | reverse complement strand
ACCGGCTTGCGCGTCTGAAACGTCAACCCGTCTGCCGCTAGATCCGTAAACAGATGCAGTTTGCCATTCACGCTCATCACAAGCCGTTTCTTGCCGGTACCATCGTCCGGCATCAGCGCGACATAGCTGCCGTACACATCATACGGGCGTTCCTCGAATGGAAAATACTGCGGCACCATCGCCCGGTCACCTTGGTAGTTAATGAACCCGGCGAACTCGTATTTCATCCCGCCGCGGTTGCGATACAACGCCGTGCGGCGCAGCGCCCACTGGCAATGCGGATCGTAGCAACCGTGCAGAATCAGGTCGCGCGAGTTCTTTCCAAACCAATCCACTACCAGCGGCTGGTACATGAACTCGAACCGCGCGAAATCCGTGCCCTGCAAAATGACCGGCGTCTCGTAGCCTTTACCGGACGTCTGGTACCAGCGCAGGCCGGTGACCGGATCGAGCACAAACAAATCTTTGACACCGGCATTGCGAATGTCTGCAAACCGAACCTGCACACCGGCCGCAATCGGCTTACCGGCGGCGGTGAGTGGCGTTGCCTGTTCGAGATGCGCCACGTCGCTCTTCGATGGCCGACGAAACCAGACGACGCTTTGTCGTGTCGGCCAATCTACGCGAAACGCGTTGCAAGCGTATGGCGTTTCTGTGCTCACCAAATCTAGTAAACCGTCGCCATCAATGTCCATAACGACCGGGTTTGGTGCGGCAATGGATTGGCCGTCGGGCGTCGTGATTTCGATGCCCTTGTCGAACCACGGTTTCTCACGCGTGCCGACATTTTTATAAAAATACAAGCCGCGCGCCGGTGTCTCGGTGAGTTTTTCCATCCACGTCGAACGTTGATACGTACCGGTTGTCATGCCGGTAACGCCAGCAAGTGCCGTAAGGCCCGACGCTTCTTCTTTGAACCGGCAAATCAGTAAATCCTCCAACCCATCGCCATCCCAATCAGCCACTGTCCATGTCAACACCTGCCGTGGGAAGACGCCTTTACCCCAGTACATGCTTTCCATGCCGACGGTGAAACGCGTGTTCTCCTTGATCATCTCAGGACTACCGGGGAAGTACGGTGCCGGCATTGCGAGGTTCCAGTGATTCGGACCGTGCTTTGTGCCGGTGTTGTAAATCATCCGTGGCTGACCATCGTACACGAGCATATCCCAAAGACCGTCATGGTTGAGGTCGCAGATCGCGCGCGTCTGTGTGAAATACATCCCGTACGGCTCGGCCTCGGTCAAGTTCAACGGATACCACAGCGCATGACCAAATTTCGGTTCAGCCAAGCTACCCTCATTTACATGAATTACGCCGGCATGGATGGAGCCGTCTTCGAGAAACAAATCGAGTTTGCCGTCGTCGTTCCAGTCGATGAAATCAAACCCGGCATCCGACGCCAACTGGCATCCCGGCATCCGCACGCCGTCCGATGAAATCCGCGGCGCATCCGCACCCGCGACGGTCGCCAACACAAGTGTCAGCAGGACCAATTTCACGCCAGTTCCACCGGCAATGACATAAGTTTTGGTCCACACGAGAAGTAATACCGGCCATCAATGATTGCCGCGCCACCGTGGAAGAGTGAAATACCAAAGGGCTTGGCATCATCGCCCATGCAACGGTAAAGCTCCTTGATCTGGCCAGTTACCGGGCACCAGCGGAACAGTACCATCCACGTAATCCCGTAAATGTTGCCATCTGGCCCGAAGCACATCGACTGCTCGCGCACACCGGAAATTTCCGACGGAATCACATAATCCATCTTCAGGCGCAATGGATCGAAACGAAAAAAAGTAAACCGGTTTGGTCCTTGGTGGCCACTCACCGTCGTGCCGTAGAGTTTGCTGTCGCGGTACAACAAGTTATTGAGCCCCTCCATGCCAGGAATTGGAACCACGCTCCACAGCGTTTTTTTCTTTCGCGTGTCCCACGCAAACATCCGGGCTTCCTTGGTTACCGGTGTCAGGCCACCGCCACGCCCGCGGCCGGTGCCGCCATAGAGGATGTCGCCGTTCTCATCCACCGTCAGCGAAATGATACACTGATCGCGAGTAACTTCATCAAAAACAGTGAGTTTGCGCCGCGGGATATCGTAACTGGCCAAGCCGCCATGCCGGTAACCGTATTCCGGTACGCCCCCTGCCCAGACGCGTTTCCGGCTGTCGATGCACATCGCGCGCGGCCGGCAATTTCCCTTGCCAAGATAACCGACCAGTTGGGGGTTGGTTTTCCATTTCATCCGGCCCGGCAGGTCCTTGTGCCATGGCTTTGCCGGGTCATAACACATCAAATTGCCCAGTGAATAATTGCCGTAATAAAGCTTCCCGGCGCAATGGCCAAAGGAATACGCCTCGCCGTTGTCCGGTCCGCCGCGACCAAGGTTCTCCAGTGTGTCGGTAGCCGGCGTGTAACGCATCAAGTACAGCGGCATGATCGTGCTGCCGTACACCGCTTTGCCGGGACCTTCGGCCAGGTGAAAAATGTTCGCGCCGCCAGTTTTGTATTCGTAAGAAATAATCTTTGCCCGTGGCCCCTCGCCGACCTGAATCGCGTCAGGATCGAGCCGAGTTAAAGTTCGACCATCCGGCAACTGCTCGAAATAACCCCACTCCATCCCTTTTAATTCGCGGTGTTCCCGGCTGTTTTTCCCTAACGGGAAAGCTTCGCCGTGCGCGCACCGGTAATCATTGCCTCGTTGCGTGTGCACGTAGATATGTCCGTCCCGGCCACGTCCGAAAACGTCGAGAAAATACGGCTGCACTTCCGATTTCGGCAGTAACGCTTTTAAACGCCCGGTCGCGATGTGATACGCGACAATTTGCGATGCGGTACAGCCAATCGAGCAGTACACATAGCCGTCGTTACCGGCAACAATTTTGCGGAGATACATCTGATCGGGACTGAGCGAACCAAGGTCTTCGAGTTTCTCCGTCGTGGCATCATACCGAAACAACCGGCAATCGGATGACGCGCCTACGTAAAACTTGCCATCCGCGCCGCGATCAATCGTCCACAGCCACTTGCCGGTGTTGGCAGTCACCCACGACTTGCCGGTCTGCGGATCAATCCGGCACACCTGCCCGCTCACACTGGTGACGAGCACGTGCCCCTCCAACGTGAACGCCATCCCCCACGGCCCTTCACAGCCTCCCGGCAAGTAGAATGAACGGGAACTGCCGGTCAACACGTCCACCTGCACAACAAGCGAGGTAGTGCTAATGATGCCGCAATAAACGTAATCGCGACCGGTCGCAGCATCGCGCCAAGGCTTTATCGACAAACAGCACCCATTGTGCACGGCGATGCCATGATCACGCAATTTGACGAGAGCAGCATTCATAAACTCACCATTAATCGAGCGCTACCGGCAATGACATCATCTTAGGCCCACATGAGAAATAGAACCGGCCATCAATAATAATTGCGCCGCGGTGGAAGAGCGAACCGCCAAACGGTTTTGCGTCGTCGCCCATCACCCGGCACAACTCTTCGACCTTACCGGACTCAGGTCGCCACCGGTACATCACCATCCACGTGATGCCGTAAATGTTGCCGTCCGCTGCAAAGCATATCGACTGCGGCCGACCGGCAGAGATTTGCGAATCGACGACGTAATCCATCTTCCGCGCGACCAGGTCGAAACAGAAGAACTTCATACCCATCGTGCCGTACAGCTTGCCGGCGCGATAGATCAAGTTCTCCGTCGACTTCGCTTCCGGGAATGGTTCCATCTTCCATAGCACTTTCTTCTTCCGCGTGTCCCAAGCAAACAGCCGCGCGCATTTCGTGACCGGCGTCATCCCGCCGGCACCGCGTCCAATGTTCGTGCCGCCGTAAAGAATATCGCCAGTCGCATCAACCGCGAGCGCGTCGATGCTTTGGTCCGGGATGATCTTGTCGAAGGTCGCAAGCTGTTTCTTGCGAATGTCGTAACACGCCAATCCGCCATGTGGGAAACCATAATCCGCAAACCCGCCAACCCACACGCGCTTCTGAACGTGATCAATGCTCATCGCGCGCGGCCGGTGATTGCCGATGCCAAGATAGCCGAGCAACTTTGGATTCGTCTTCCATTTTTGCGCGCCCGGCGGGTCTTTGTGCCACGGTTTGGCCGGGTCATATTCCATGAGCAGTCCCAGCGAGTACGTCGCGTAGTACAACTTGCCGTCGCAATGCCCGATGGAATACGCCTCGCCGTTGTCCGGCCCGCCGCGTCCGAGACTTTCAAGTTTCTTCGTGGCCGGCGTATACCGCAACAAAAACAGCGGCATAATTGTGCTGCCGTACACCGTCTTGTTTGGCCCTTCCGCCAGATGAAAAATATTCGCACCGCCGGTCTGGTACGTGTACGGAATGACTTTCTTGCCGACGCGAATTGCATCCGGGTCCACGCGTGTGACCGACGTGCCGTCCGGCAACCATTGCCAATAACCTGACAATTCCTTTGGCGCATTCAGGGCCGGGAAGATCGCGCCATGCTCGAATCGGTATGAGTTCCCGCAATTCGTATGCACGTAAATCCGTCCATCGCGACCGTGTCCAAACAGATCGAGCCAATTCGGCGTGACGTCCTTCTGCGGCAGCAGCTCCTTCGTCTTGCCGGTCGCGATGTGATACGCCACAATCTGCGATGCCGTGCAGCCGGTCGAGCAATACACGTAACCATCCTGGCCGCACGCCACCCGGCGCACATACGTTTGTGTCTTTGATACCGGGCCCAGGTCTTCGAGCTTGTCAGTGTTCGCGTCATAGCGGAACAGCCGGCACTGCGGCGACGTGCCAATGTAGTACTTTCCGTCCGCGCCGCGCTCAATGCGCCAGATCCAGTGCCCTTTGGTATCGGCAACAATCCAAGACTTGCCGGTTTTCGGATCAATCCGGCACAATTGACCGCCAGTACTTGTCGCCAGCACATGGCCTTCCAACGTGATTTCCATTCCGAACGGCCCGCCACTCGGCGGGGCCATGGGAAAGTATTTCGACTTACCGGTCGCGACGTCCACCTGCACGACCACCGATGTCGTGCTCAGGATGCCGCAGTACACGTAGTCGCGTCCCGTCTCCGCGTCGCGCCACGCTTTGAATGACCGGCAATGACCGTTGTAAACTGCGATCCCATGATCGCGGCGTGCGGTTGTCAGATTCAGGGGGGCAGAATTCATTTTGTAGTAGTCTCCAATGGTAAGCGGAGCGACATCACCTTCGGTCCGCAGGAAAAATAGATGCGCCCGTTGATGATGACCGCTCCGCGATGAAACAATGACCCGCCGGCAAATGGTTTAGCATCGTCACCGAGGCACCGGTATAACTCCTCAATCTTCCCGGTCTCCGGTCGCCACCGGTACAGCACCATCCAAGTGATCCCGTAGAGATTGCCGTCCGGTCCGAAACTCAGGGAGTGCGGACGGGGGCCAGAGATTTCCGACTTCACGACATAATCCGTTGTGCGCGTTGCCACATCAAAGCGAAAGAATTGAAAACCGGTCGTGCCGTATAGCTTGCCGTCGCGATAGAGCAAATTGCTCATGTGCTTGATCTCGGGAACCGGGACGGCCTTCCAAGCGACTTTCTGTTTCCGGGTATCCCACGCGAAGAGATACGACCCGGTCGCCACGTTCGGCATTCCACCGTTGCGCCCAATGTTTGATCCACCGTAGATGATGTTGCCGGTTTCGTCCGCGGCGAGTGCATCAATGCTTTGATCCGGGATGACTTTGGGGAACAGTGTGAGTTTCTTGCGAATTGTGTCGTAGCATGCCATGCCGCCATGCCGGTAGCCATACTCAGGAAAACCGCCAACCCAGACGCGTTTCTGACTGTCGACCGTCATCGCGCGCGGCCGGCAATTCCCGGTGCCAAGATGACCAATCCAGCGTGGGTTAGTTTTCCATTTCATCGCCCCCGGCGGATCCTTGTGAAGCGGCTTGGCCGGGTCGTAACACATTAAATTACCGGACGGGTAATTCGCGTAGTACAGCTTGCCGTCACAATGTCCGAACGAATAGACCTCGCCGTTATCCGGTCCACCGCGCCCGAGGTTTTCCAATTTGTCCTTGGCCGGCGTGTACCGCAGGACATACAGCGGCATGATCGTACTGGCGTAAACTGTCTGCTTGGGGCCTTCAGCCAGATGAAAAATATTGGTCCCACTGGTTTTATATTTCAACTGGATGATTTTTGCTTTTGGTCCTTCACCAAGTTGTATTGCATCCGGATCGAGCTTGATGATTGGCCGCCCATCCGGCAACTCGCTGTACCCCGGCCAATATTCAATCAACATCAGCAGCCGTTTGACAGCCGCGACATCCTTGACCGGAAATGCCGCGCCGGATGCGAACCGGTACGCATGCCCGCGATTCGTCACCAAATAGATCTGGCCGTCGCGTCCGCGTCCAAATTCGTCGAGAAAATACGGCGCGACTGCGGATTTTGTCAGCAACGGCGTAATCTTTCCCGAGGCGATATGATAGGCCATGATCTGCGAGGCCGTACAACCGACCGAACAATAGATGTAACCATCCCGGCCATCCACGACGTGGCGCAGATACACTTCCGTCGGAGCCACTGAGCCGAGGTCTTCAACTTGTTCCGTCGCCGCGTCATACCGGAACAGGTGACATCCCGGCGAAGTGCCGATGTAGAACTTGCCATCCGCGCCACGAGTCATGGTCCAATTAAGTTTGCCGGTATTGGCGGTACCGCTGACCTTGCCCGTCTGCGGGTCAATCCGCAGCACGCGCCGCTGTAAACGGCAATTCCGTGATCGCAAAGATTAGCGAGGATTGAGTTCTCCATGAATATTGATCCCATCACTGATGTAGAGCCGACCGTCCGGCCCTTCTTTGGTGTCATAGCCCGGTAACGGTTCCGGATAAAGCGGCGTCGTCTTGCCGGCGGCGTCGAACTCGTAGAGCGCGCCGTTGATAAACAGCAGCAACGTCGGCCGGCGGCGCCACTGGAACATGGCGAAAACTTTTCCTTTCGGATGCGCCGCCGGCAAATCCATCACGCCGGTATCCGCGTGATACACAAACATCTCGAAGCCGCCGCCAAAAATATTGCCGATGACCAAGTTGCCAATCGTGCCCAGAAACCGAATCGTTCCGATCTCGCACATTGCCGAAGTCATCACGCCATCACCGGGACGTTGCGGCAGTTGGATCGTCCGCTTGATCTTCATCGCTTCCGTATCCCACACGACAAACTTCGCACGATTAGTCCCGATATAGACTTCCCGGCGATTTGGCGATGCCGCAAGACTCCACAGTTGCTCACCGGCAATCAGCGGGTCTTCAATGTGCAGCACTTTCTCCGACTCTGCGTCCACTGCCACTAGCACGCCTTCCCGGCGGGTGCAGTAATCCGCTCGGCTGATGTAATAAATCTGGCCGTTCGGCGTTGCCACAATCGCGCTTGGCCGGTGCTGGCCGTCGTGTTCCAAGTTCAGATTCAAGATGTGCCGCGGATTGTTGCCGGCGTCTTTGCCCCAATTGTCAGTCGGCTTCGTCACATCCACGCGCGTCAACACCGAGTGCGTGTAGCTGGCAATGAACATCTTGTTCTTCCAATTCGTGAAGTAATGCAGTTCGCCACCGTGGACTTTCACGACATCACCATGGTTGGTGAACTTGCCGGCTTGATCGACTTCCCACATTTCGTGGCTGTAGCAGCTCCCGTAAAACTTGCCGTCCGGCCCGATGTTCCACTGAAACATTGCTTGCGGATGTTTGTATGGCCCGTGTAACCGAACGCGCGTCGTCTTTTTCGCCAGGAGATCCGCGCGATATTCGCCGGCGACCAATGTGTGTTCGCCGTGCAACGACCAGCCATCTCCTTCCGGTGCATCGTTCGGCAACTCGCCGATCAACTCAAACTTGCCGGTCGCGACTTCGAGCCAGCCAATTCGCCGCTGTTGCCGGACCAGGGCGCGGCCGCCGCGATCCAGCAACGCCGTGGGCGTGCGATTCCACCCACCGCGCGTTTGCAGCGTGTACGCTTCGTTGCCGGTCACCGGGAACGACGGCGTGACGAGTTCGGCTGTGCGGGCATCCGCAAAAATCTGTCCAGCCCAAATCAGATTCCCAATCACCACCGGCATGCCAACGTTCGCCGCCACCCGGCGCGGGTCAACCGATTCACCGGGCTTGCCCCAGACTACGCGGGTCTGCCGCGTGGCCGGATCGAACACCGCCAGACACGAGATCGGGTACTGGCTCGTCCAGATGCGGCCGTCCGCTGCAACGGCGATCGTCATGTGTGTTCCCGGCGCATAGAAATATTCGTCGGGTGTCACATCCGGGAATTCTTTCCAACCATTCGAGCGCGGGTCGAAACAGCGCAACGACCGGGTTTGCACGAACCAAATCCGGCCGTCCCGGTCGAAGTCCATCGAGTATTGGATCGGCAAATCGCAGACGATGCGCGGTTGCAGTGTGCGCCGGTCAATCTCCACCAAATGCTTCCGGTCCGCCAGCCACACCAGTGGCCGGTACGGGTCAACGCCGAGACACTGCGTCGAGTCGATGCCGTCAAAGCCGATAACGTCTTGCCGGTCCGAGTCCACTTCCACCGCGATCAAGTCCGCGCCGTTCGCCGACCCGGTCCATTCGCCGAAGAAAACTTGAGCCGGCACCCCTGCCATTGACGGAGCGTAGGCGGCCGCCCAGATGCAAAACATATTTTGGCCTGGCGTGCAGAGTTTTCGAAAAGCCGGCGCAGGCGAAATGGAATTGCTTGCGGCGTTTATCAGCTTATTTAATTTCCCCATAAATACTAATCCCATCGCTAATGTAGAGTCGCCCATCCGGCCCTTCTTTTGTGGCAAATCCCGGTAACGGTTCCGGATAGGCAAGCGTTGTTTTGCCAGCGGCATCGAACTCATACAATGCGCCGAGAATGAACAACAGCACTGCCGGCCGGTGCTGCATTTGAAAAACACCAAACACTTTCCCGCGCGGATGTGGTGCCGGTCCATCCATCACGCCGGTATCGGCGTGGTACACGAAGAAATCAAAGTTGCCTCCAAACCGATTGCCCGCCACCAAATCGCCAACCGCGCCCATGAATTTTAGGGTGCCGGTTTCGGACATGGCTGAGGTCGGCTGGCCATCGCCTTCCCGTGGTGTGACACGAATGGTGCGCTTGATCTTCATCTTCTCCGTGTCCCAAACCACAAACGTCCCCCGGTTCGTTCCGATGTAAACCTCCGGGCGCGACGGCGACACAGCCAAGCTCCACGGCTGTTCGCCGGAAACTAACGGGTCTTCGATGTGCAAGACCTGCTCCGTCTCAGCGTCCACCGCCACGAGCACGCCTTCCCGGCGCGTGCAGTAATCGGCGCGACTGATATAATAAACCTGTCCTTTGGGCGTCACCGCAATCGCACTCGGCCGGTGCTGACCATCGTGCTTGATTCCCAAATTAAGAATATGCCGGGGATTGCTATCAGATTCCGTACCCCACCGGTCGGTTGGTCGCGTCACATCCACGCGCGTTAGTGCCGAATGCGTATAACTGGCAATGAACATCTTGTTCTTCCAGTTCGCAAACTGATGCAACTCGCCGCCGTGGACCCGCACCACATCGCCATGGTTCTTGAATTTACCGGCCTGATCCACTTCCCACATTTCGTGGCTGTAGCAACTCCCGTAGAATTTGCTGTCCGGTCCAACGTTCCACTCAAAGATCGCCTGCGCGTGCTGGAACGGCCCACGGATTTGAATCCGCGTCGTCTTCTTTGTCTTCAGCTCAACGCGAATCACATTGTCGCTTTGTGACTCGTGCGCGATCAGTGTGTTTTCGCCATGCAACGACCAGTCATCACGTAACGGCATCTCTTCCGGCAACTCACCAATTAACTCAAACTTGCCGGTCGCAACTTCGAGCCAGCCGATGCGCCGCTGTTGGCGGACGAGCGTCCGACCGCCACGATCCAACAACCCGGTGGGCGAACGATTCCATCCACCGCGCATCTGCAGCGAATACGCATCGTCGCCGGTGACCGGGAATGGCGGCTCCACAAGTTCAGCCGTGAGCGCATCCACAAAAATCTTCCCGGCCCAAATCAGATTACCAATTGCAACCGGCGTACCGCCAGCGGAGGCGGTGCGCCGTGGATCAACGGACTGACCGGGCGTCCCCCAAACCACCCGTGTTGCGCGCGTGCGCGGGTCAAACACTGCGAGACACTGGATCGGATACTGGTGTGTCCAAATGCGCCCGTCTGGTCCGACGCCGTGGGTCATGTGGGTACCAGCGGTATAATAATATTCGTCCGGCGTTACGTCCGGATACTTGGTCAGTTCATTCGTGGCCGGGTCGAAACAGGTCAGCGACCTAGTCTCCGCAAACCACAGGCGTTGCTGCCGGTCCACATCCATCGTCGGCCTGCCGGATGACATTTCGCAGGCGACGCGAACTTTTAGCGTCCGCCGGTCAATCTCCAATAACTGCTTGCCGGTAGTCATCCAGAGTAGCGGCCGAACCGGATCAATCCCCAGGCATTGCGTGCTTGAAACATCGTCGAATCCGAGGACGTCTTGCCGGTCCGAATCCACTTCCATCGCGATCAGATCCGCGCCCTTTTGGGAACCGGTCCATTCGCCGAGGAAGATTTGCGCCGGTGCGCCAGAGATTGGCGGGCCATATGCGGCCGCCCAGATACAGAACATGTTTTGGCCAGGCGTACAAAGCTTTTGGAACGTCGGTTTTTTCATTGAGCAATCAGGGGGCGATAGGTTTGCGGACGACGATGCGCCCGGCGCAGGGCAATCCAGTCCGGTGTTGCAGCCGGCGCGCCCGAAATCGGATGTTTGACGCCGAATTCCACTTCGCCAACTGCAAAGCCAACATCCGTACCGGTAACATAGGCTTTAAGTTCGCCGTTCGGCGCGATGACGCAGGATTCACGGCAGCCGGTATTGTCTTTGGCAAAACAGGCATAGACCAACGCGGCGTGAGCATCGGCAGCGCGGACGCGGAGACGCTGTTGGCCCATGTCGGCGGGTTCGCCGGGGCCGGTGTAACCGCCGGATGGATGGAGGATGATTTGCACGCCTTGCGTTGCCAAGCAGGCGATATCTTCGGGGTATTGCATATCGTAACAAATCGCAAAGCCAACCTTGCCGATCCGTGTGTCAGCGACGTTATATTTGCGACCGAACTCGACGGTCTGCTTTTCATCAAACGGCAGGTGAACCTTTTCATACCGGAGCGCGAGTTCGCCGTTTTTATCAGCGAGCAGGCCGGTGTTGTAAATCTTACCGACGCGGACGGTAAAACTAGCCGCGGCGATCAACATGCCGGTCGCCTTCGCCTGCCGGCGCAGCCACTTGGTGAAGAGCTTGCCGGACCACGTGAAGACGCGCAACGCGTCGGCACGGGCGTTAGGGTTCAGTGGAATTGTCGGGTGCACACCGGCGGCGACCCCGGGCTGGAAACAAAATTCCGGGAACAACAGCAGGTCGATTTTCCGGTTCGCCGCCTCGCGCACCTGTTCTTCCAGATAGTCGAGATACTCTTCGCCGTTGGTGCGGATGTAGGCTTCGTCGAACGTCGAGGCGTTAATGTTGTATTTTTTGAAATGTTCGTTGCGTTGGACGGGATCGTTGGCAAGACGCTGCATAATACGAGCGTTCGAGCTGAGGATTTGGGCGGCGGCGAGTTTCATAATGCGAGTTCTCCTTGGATGACCGTGGCGACTTGCCGGCCGAGATGCCGGTAGCCGTCCGCGGTAAAGTGACAGCCGTCAGTGGATATGAGCCGATCCAATTCCGGCAATGCGCAGGCGTACAGATCGTTGATTACGATGTCGTGTGCAGACATGACGCGCGCGGCGACGGCATTGTAGGGCGCGACTTCCTCCGGTTTGCAGACCAGTTTGCCATCGTCCCGCAATGGCGTACTGGCAGCCCAAATGAGTTTTGCGCCGGTCGTTTTCAAAATCTTGACGATAGCTTCGAGGTTGGCAGCGTACTGCTCCGGTATGGTGCGGCGGACACCGTCACGCTTAAATTGGGCGACACTGGGTTCCAGCGGATCTGCTGCGGGATCAAGATAATGCCGGTCCCAACAACCCCAGTTGAAATGGATGAGGTCGAAACGTTCGTTGCCGAGCCAGGTTTTGATGTTCCGCAGCCCGTACGATGAATACTGAGCGTTACCGGGACTATGAGTAACACTGGCCCGACCATTCAGTACCTCCGCCACGACCGGCGTGTAGCCCAGCGAAATCGAATCGCCGATGATGTAAACGCGGTTCATTGGAAGAGATAATTAATATCAATGCCGTTGCACCAGAACCAGCGCTTGAAGGCGCGACTGAGTTCGTTGCGCATCCGAGCTTCATCGCGAACGCTCACCGCTTTCACGAGCGGGTCAATTAACGCGTCCCATTGGTGGCATCCGATTACATCGTCCGGTAGAAAGACCAGAACATTTTTCTCCATCGCGAAATGCTCGAGGTAGCGCCAGTGCGCGGCCATCAGTTGATCGACGAGTTTTTTCCGATGGCGCAAGGTGGTGATGAATCGTTTGATCCGGGGACGGAGTTTGGTCACCGGCGCATAGCCGATTGCTTCAAATATCTCGCGCGATTCGATTGCCAGGGGGCGGTCGGGGCCGGCGGCTTTCATTAACTGATCCATCTCCGCCCGGTCCAGCAGCATCCGCCAACGATCTATAGCATCGCGATGGCGCGGCAGATGCGCTTTCAAGTTCCGCGCTTTCGCCAATAAGCCGGCAACCGTTTTTGCTTCAGCCTTCAGAAGGGCTTGCGCGCCCCAGGTTGTTTCCAAGCCACAAATCAATTCGCTGCCGGCTTTCACATTCGCCTGCCCAAAGTAATACCGGGTGTATTCGGTCAGAATCCCGGTCACATCGCAATCTGGATTCCACAAGCGACCGGCATACACCGCCGCATTCAAGTCCGTGTACATGCCTTCCGAATACAAATCCGTGCCCCAACCGGCACGCGCGACACGTTGCGCTTCAGCGGCCATCCGCTGCGGTGCCGGGTTCGCGCCGTTGCTGCCGTACGAGCAGAAATAGCAGTCGAACATGCTGATCTCTGGGAAGACCGCGCGCGAATATTGTGCGGGCGGAGTGTACTCACGCATGTGATCAGCGTGCGAGAGGATGCCGTGAAACCAGCCGGCGCGTGCGTCGCATTGCGCGTAAACCAGCTTGCGCTCTGTCTCGTCCATCAACCAGGTGGAAACAACCACCTGAACAGCGGGATTTACTTCGCGTGCAACCGCGGCAATCTTTTCGCCGATCTCGAGAAACTTCTTCCCCCACCGGCCCGGCGCATGCGCACACTGCGCACACCCGCAACCGCCTTGGTCATATGGCCAGTGGATGTGAACATCATATTTGCCCAGCAACTGCATGACTTGCCGGCGATTTTCGAGAATCATCGCCAACCCACCTGGCTTCGACGGACAAATCTGACTGAATTGATAAAACCCACCATGCCGGCCGCTAGGGTCAGCTCGCAACTCAGCCGGCGGTTGATAATTGAACCCCTCGTTGCCGAGGCCGCCGCTCGCGACCTTCATCCCGCAGGCGCGGGCCGTGGCGATCATCCGCCGCAGCCGGCTGATCATCTGCATCCCGCGACTCTGCGGGTCGCACCAGAAACCATGCGGGAACCAGTTCATGTCGAACCAAAACATCCACGCATCGAACCCCCACAGCGCCATTTCTTCAATGTAGTGTTCGACCTGCTCGATGGGCGCGGCTTCGTACCAATTGTTAAAATGCGTGGCGAAATACACGCCCCGGTTGAACACCGCTGGCATCCGCGACTCGTTGATTACCGGCAGCGCGACCCGGCCGGGCGTGAAGACCAGTTGCCGGAGCAGATGGCCCAACCCATACAACACGCCATGCCCATCCGCACCTGCAACGACAAGCTTTTGACCGGATGTTTTGATTGAGTACGACTGTGGCGGACCAGATAATCCATCTTTGATGACCAATTCCCAATCCGGTGTCTTACAGCGTGTTCGATCCTGCCAACGCTTCGTAAATAATTCCACAGCTTTGGAGATGAGTTTGTCTTGCCCAGCTTGGATCGTCAACTTGACCATCTTAGATTTCCCCGAGAGAGACGTAGAATAACCAATTACTGAACACAAGTATGCGGTTCTCGCCTTTGTGCAACTTGACGGTAATGCGGTCAGCATCCGGATGATAACCGCGCAGCGTCTTGCACTGCCAAATCAATTCGCCATTCCACCACACCGCGTAGCCGGGCGAACCGCCCAGATGTAAAACGGCTTCCGTGTCCTTGTCCGACTTCACAATCGCCACGGCGAAAGCGCCGGCATCCTTGCCCGCCGTGCCGGGTTTGCCGGCGACAACTTCCTGACCCATCGGCATCACACCGCCGCGTTCGAGCCAACTGCGTTGCCACCAGCTCGTTTTAGCAATCTCGGCTTCCCGGTCAAACTTCCGCCAATCTGTGCCGGCGGCTGCCGGTAACGCCGGCAACTGGCTACTATCCTTCCACGGAGTGGCCGGGCTGATCTGCCAGTCCGTGAGCGTATCAGTATACAACGACACTTTTTCGAGCAGCGATGCCTGACAGCCAAGCGCATCGAGAACACACCGTCCCATCGTGCGCCAACCGTTGATTGTGTGATGCACGCCATCCGGTCCCCACAAAATCCGACTGGTCTCCGCCGCTGCTCCCGGCAACGATACCGCTGTCTGCTCCGCCGCCGACGCAGCACGCGTTCCGCCGGCAAAAGCCGCGTGAAAATCCACAATCGCGCAATCGTAAGTCTTGGCCAACTCGCGCAGCACTTCGCCATACGCCACGACATTAGCGTCGCGCTCCGGTTTCTTCGGATCATTGATGCCTGGCGGGATGCACAACAGCATCCGCGCCCCGCTCTGACGCACTTGTTTCACCATCGCCTCAACGTCGCGCCGGTATTCTTCGACCGGTTCCCGGTCATTGGTGCCAATATTCAAGACGACCAGATCCGGCTTCAAGTCCACGACATCGTGTTGGAAACGGAGCTTCAGAGTCGGCACCTTGTCGCCGGCAATGCCGGCATCGTTCTTGATCAGGTTGGGATAATCGTTTGCCTTCAGTGTCTCGATTACCCAATCCGTCCACGCCGAGCCATCGGTCAAACTATCGCCGACAAACACAAGGCGATGAACACCGGTCATGATTTTGTTTTCATCCGCCATGGTTATTCCGGTAATAAGCAGCGCAAGAATCAGCACTGTCTTCATCGCACAATCATCCAATCGAGCTTGGCATCTGCGGGTGCTGGCTTCTCAAACTGCACGGTGAATCCTTTAGTGTCCTTATGCGTGATGGCACGGTAACCTAGCCAGCTCTGTTCCACGAACACCGCGTAATCGCCGTCTGTTTCGGCAACTGGGAATTCGACTGTCACGCTATTAGCGCCAGCTTTCACCGCCACGTTTTTCCCGCGCAAATTGCGCGCGGGCGTTTTATCAGCGGAGAGACCGGTCGTGGTGACCGGGCCGTCGAACCGCGCACCGCCACCGGCAAAGGCGAACTCACCGGTCTCTCGGGAAACCGTCAACGACGCCACCTTGGCTGGTTGGTTGCTTTCAGTGCCATAGTAAAACCATTTCAACGGCTGCACGTGATAGGGCTGGGTGAACAAAATCGCTGCGTTGGCGGTGTCGGCTCCGAAGCTGATCCCGGTATTGCAGGTGGCATCAAGGCGCAGGAGCTTGTTCCACGGCGGATTCCGGTCGTAATGGCTGGCCTTGTCTTTTTCGATGTCGCCGGAGGAGTTGCCGTGCAACCAGAGCAGACTGTCGCGCATCACGGCCCCGTTGTTGGCAATGTCGAATACCGCCGCCGGGAAGGCGCCGGGAACTTGGTCCCACAGCCAACTACGGAACGGCGTTGGTTTGAACGGATCCGGACCGATTGCTTGCTCAACGGCATCACCGGCCGCAAAGTCTGCCGGCGTCAGCGTGAACGGCGTGGGAACCAATTTGATGGTTCGTTTCGCATTGTTCACGCCATCCGCCACATCGTAGGCATTGGCGCCCGGCGCGATGATGTACTTGAGCGGCTTGAGGTGGCCGTCAGCGGAAAAACTCTCCGGCTTGTAAAGCGTGGGTGAACACATGGCCTTTGCGCCCCACCAGTGCCGGATGATTTTAATGTCCTTCGTCCCATCGGGATTCTTGGTCACGCTGTCGATCAGATACCAACGCCGGACATCCGTGTTGGGCACGTATTCATCTTTTTCATCCACGGCGAAATAGCGTCCGACGACTTCATCAGTGACCGGTGCATCGGCCGAGAAATGAATTAAGCCGCCCATTTTGAGCGAGGGAATGCCGAGCTTATTTTTCTCAATCGTGGTCGGATAGGTCTTGCCTTCAAACACTGGGCATTCCATTTCAGGAATCGAGTCCCAGCCGCCCGGTCGCACGATCATGACGGAACCGCCGGTAATCCACTTGGCGGGATTCAAGTTGATGATTGGCCGCCCACTGCCGAGGGTTTCGCCGGTTGGGCCGGACTGGTACTTGAGTTCGCCAGTTTCCGGACTCCACTTCTCGACTTTACCGCGAAAGATGGCTGTCTCAGACTCGACGAATGCCGCGTAAAGCACACCGTTTTCGTCGCCGGCAGTCGAGTGGACATCACTCATGTACTTAAAGCGGGCATCGAACAGGTAGTTATCGCCTTGCGAATAATTATGTCGCCACATCCGCACATCAAATGTCTGGTTTTCGGTATGTGAGAAAGTCTCCATGCTCAGCACGTTCACGTGATTTTTGTTACTGATGAGCGCGCCCTTTTGAACGTCCACATCGGTGTCGGCCACGAAGTACCACATCTTCTTCTCTTTGTCGTAACCCAGCGATTTAACGCAGAGCCGCGGGACACCGCCGCTATATTGCAAGCCGTTGACAAATTCGCCCGGGAAAATCCCGCGAATTGTCGCCACATAAAACTTTTGATCCTTGCCGGCCGTGACGGGTTCCTGCAACCAGTCGTGATAACTAGTCGAACCGTGGAGAATGGTGTTCTTCAACGATAGCAACGGGAAATAACCCCAGTGCGGCAAGCTCTCGCCTGGCGCCAGGTTTAATGTCCGTTGGATCACCATGCCGTCGGCTTGTGGCGGCATCACCTTCGTCGTGCTGCCACGCACATCAACAACCGTCACACCCGGTCCAGTCTTCCAGCTCTTGGTCTGAGCTGGAGCAGCAGGTGTGCGCAATTCGTGCTGGCTGGTGTTCTTCGGCGTCCAAATGTCAGGCACTTGGGCCGGGATAACGATAATCCCACCACCGGCAGCGATGATGGCGCTCGAAGCTTTCTGGAATGTCGCTTCAGCGTTATCAACAGTATTAACCGGTCCAAACTGCTCCAGCGAAAAGATTGCCGCATCTTTCGTTGCTGGCATATTGGTTTGCGCCCACAGCGCCGGACTAAACATCAGCAAACAGATTCCGACAATGAGTCTCTTTTTCATAGTTTCCTTTTTTACGGTAATTATCGAACGATCATCCAATCGATTTTTGCGTCAGCCGGCGCCGGTTTTTCGAACTGAATCGTAAAGCCTTTCGCAGTCTTACCGGTAATCGCCCGGTTGCCGAGCCAGCTTTGTTCGACGAACACGGCATAGCTCCCGTCGGTTTCTTCCACCGGGAACGTGACCGCCACCGAAGCCGCACCGGATTTCACGATGACATCTTTGCCGCGCAGATTGCGCGCCGGTGATTTGTCAGCTGAAATACCGGGAGTGGAAATCGGCGTGCTGAACGTGAATACGCCGGCATTCGTGCTCACCGTGAGTGTGGCTTCGGCGACCGGTTTCCCAATTTCACGCGGGCCGTAGAGCCACTTGATCGGCTGCTCGTGGTTCGGCTGCTGGAAGAGGATGGCCGCGTTGGCGAAATCGGCTTTCCAATTCAAGCCCACATCGGCGGCGGCATCAAGAACGAGGACGTTGTCCCAATTCGGACGTTGGCATGGACTGTTCGTGAGGCCTTCCAACGTGGCGGCGCCGCCGTGGACATACATGGCGGCATACCGGGGCGTGACACTCCGATTGGCAAGGTCGAGGATGGGCGACGGGAAGGCGCCGGGCACGCCGTCGAACGTCCAAATGCGCAGGCCGGTCGGGACGAACGGGTCGGGACCGATGGCTTGAATAATCGGATCTTCCTTTTCGAAGTCGAAGGGCGTCTTCATATCCCGGTACGGCGCGACGCCGAGGAGGTTTTCGATTTTCTCCCTGCCGGCCGGCACCGCGCGGCTGACTTCGGACACATAGGTGCCGGGAGCAATGACATACGAGAGCGGCCTGATGTGGCTGTCCCATGTGTAGTTGTCGAGCCGGTACAGCGTGGGGCTGCTCATGGTTTTGGCGCCCCACCAGAAACGTTGGATGGTGATTTCTTTGGTGCCGTCGGCGTTCTTGGTGAAGCCGTCGATTTGGTACCAGCGGAGTTGATCGGTGCGATGGTTGGCATGGCCGTCCCAGACGCGTTCGGTTTCATCGGTGATGGCAATCCAGCGACCGACGATTGACTCGTCCCACTGGCAATCCTTATCGCCACGAATCAAACCGCCCATCCGGAGTTTACCTTTCGCAACGCCGGTCGGATAGGTTTTGCCTTCGAACGGATATTTGCCGGTGTCGATTGTGTCCCAATAACTCTCCGCCGGCACGACGATGATTTTGCCGGCGGTGATCCACTTCTTGGGATTCATGTTGATGAGCGGACGCGACGCGCCGAGGGTCTCGGCTGTCCTGCCATTCGCCACGAATTTCACGGTATTGCTCGTCCAATCCACATCGGCCACTTTGCCGTTGAAATTGCCGGTCAGGTTCTCAGTGTACGCGGCAAAGATGTTGGCGTTTTCATCGCCGCCGGCCGAGTGGTTGTTCCCCATGTACCGGAAGCGTGCGAAGTACATGTAGGTGTCGCCGAGCGAATACTTGTCGCGGTTGAGCATGATGTCGTAGGTCTGCTCGTCGGCGTGGGTTTCCTGCTCCATCCAAATCACGCCTTCATTGCTCTTATTTTGAATAATGCTACCGGCACCGAATGGAACCGACGTGTCGGCGGTGAAGTAATGCATCTTCTTTTTTTCGTCGTACCCGAGGCTCTTGATGCACAGCCGTGCAGCACCCTTGTTGCCGAGGCCATTCGCGAACATGCCGACACGCAACCCGCGGATTGTGGCCACGTAGAACCTCGCGTCCGGTCCCGCCGCAACTGGTTCTTGCAACCAATCGAGATAACTCTGTGAACCGTGCACGATATTGTCGTGAATTTTAAGCGCATAGTCCGTGGTCCAATGGCCCAGGCTGTCGGTGAGCGGCATCCGGAGGGTGCGTTCCAGCATGAGGCCGCCGAGAGGTGGGACTTGGATTACCGTATTGTTTTCGTTCTCCTGCACGACCGTGATGCCGGGACCGCCAAAGGTGGACCAGCGCTTGGTCTCTTGCGGGAAGGGCGGAATGCGCTGGGAGGATTGGCCCGTGTTCTCCTCGGAATACAATTTCGCCGCCGCCACAGGAACGACGAGTACGCCGCCGGTCTCGGCCAGCGCCTGTTTGGCTTTCGCGTAGGCAGCCTTGACCTGTTCCGTGGTGCCCAATGGCCCAAACTCTGCCAAGGAGTGAATGTTGGTTTGCGCTGACACGGATAAGCCGGTCAGCAGTGCAGCGAGCAGGAGTGTGTATTTCATCGAACTATCATCCAATCTAGTTTGGCGTCAGCCGGCGCCGGTTTTTCGAACTGAATCGTGAAACCCTTGGTTTCTTTTTTCGTAATCGCGCGAATGCCAAGCCAGTTTTGTTCAACGAACACCGCATAGCTCGCGTCAGCTTCTTCGTTCACGAAAATGATCGGGACGGACATCGCACCGGCTGGCACGGCGACATCTTTGCCGCGCAGGTTGCGCGACGGGGTCTTGTTGTCAGCCGACAAGCCGGTCACAGAAATCGGACCGGAAAAATTGAATTCGCCGGTCTCACGCGAGACGCTCAGCACGGCTTCCTTCGGCAGCTTGTTGGCCGCGAAACCGTAGTACCATTTGACAGGCTGTTCGTGGAACGGTTGCTGAAATAGAATGGCGGCCTTGGTGAAGTCGGCCTTGCAGTTCAACCCGACTTCGGCGGCGGTATCGATGATAATTCCATTTTCCCACGCCGGTTTCTGCTCCTTGGTCTTGATCAGATCGTCCCGGTTTTCCACTCCGCCCCGCACCTCCAGAGCGGCGTAGCGCTGGACGCCGTAGTTGGCAATGTCCAGCACGGGCGATGGGAATGCGCCTGGTATCTGGTCCCACATCCACATCTTGAAGGGAATCGGTTTAAACGGATCGGGACCGATGGCTTGTTCAACATCATCGCCCGGGGCGAAGTCGAACGCCTTGCCAGCGTCCGGACACGGCGTAACACCCAGCACCGGTTCGGTTTTGTAACCGTCCGACGGCACGGCCTTGGAGACGTCATTCACGAAGGTGCCGGGCGCGATGGCATAGGCCAAGGGCCGTTCGTGGCCATCCCAGGTGTAGTTGTCCATGCGGTATAGCGATGGGCTCCCCGCATCTTTGGCGCCCCACCACAGCCGGCGGATGGTGATATCTTTCGTGCCATCGGCGTTGACCTTCAGCCCAGTGATCTCAAACCAGCGGTAGAGCTTGCCCTCGATCGCCTCCGTCGGTTCGGTGACGGTGAAAAAACGGCCGATGATGGAATCGTCCCACGGACAGTCCTTGTCGCCACGAATCAGGCCACCCATGGCTAAGCCTTTCGCGTTGACGCCGGTTGGGTAGTTCGTGCCCCGCCACGAATAGAGCCCATGATTCATGTCGGTTTCCCAATACGATTCGGCCGGTACGATCCAGACCTTGCCGCCGGTGACCCACTTTTGGGGATTCAGGTTAATCAGCGGGCGCGAGTTGGACAGGGTGTCCGGATTTGCCCCATTTTTGAATGTCAGTTTGTTGGTGGTCCAGTCCGCCTTGTCCACCTTGGCGCGGAAGTTGTTCAACAGGCTGTGGACGTACCCGCCGTAGATGGTGCCGTTCTCATCGCCGGCGGCCGAGTGGATGTCGCTCATGTAATCGTACCAGCCGAAAAACATATAGGTGTCACCGGCGGCATATTGCTTGCGGCTGAGCATGACATCGTAGGTCTGTTGGTCGGAGTTAACGGTCTGGTTAAGCCACATCAGTCCGACGTTGTTTTTGTTGTGCACGATCGCCTTGGCAACATGATCCACTTCGGCGTCGGCCACGAAATAATAACTCTTCTTGACGTTGTCGTAGCCAACGGATTTAACGTACAGGCGATCCACGGCGCCGGCATAACCGGGCCCTGCGTGGGCGTTGAGGAATTGACCGGGCCGGATGCCGCGGATGGTCGGCACGTAGAACCGGGCGTCCTTGCCCTTGGCGACTGGCTCAGTAATCCAATCCAAATAACTGTTGGAACCATGGATTAGTTTGTTGTCCAGCTTGAACAGGTGATCCGTGGTCCAGTGCCCCAAGCTGTCGTTTGAATCCATGCGCAGGGTGCGCTTGAAGTTCAGGCCAGTCATCTGAGGGACATCGATGGTTGTGCCTTTCTCGCTCACCTCGATGATCGTGAAGCCGGGACCGGCACCCCAGTTCTTGGCGGGCGCGGGCGGGGCCGGAGCGCGGAACGAGTGTTGGTAACTGTTTTCAATTTGCAGCTGGCTGGATTCCGCCGGTGACAGCAGCAGCACGCCGCCGGTCTCCGAGAGCCTATCGGTGGCTTTTTTGAAAGTCGCCTGGATCTCAGCCGGTTTCCCCACGGGCCCGAAATCTGACAAGTTAACCGTGGCTTGTGCCACGACTTGAGTCGCAGCCTGCTGGGCCAACGCGTTCAACGCGCCCGTTCCGGCCAGCAAAGCCCAGGCAACCGACCAACTCAACCGAATTTTATTTCTACCGGTTTGTCCGTTCATGCGATCTCCCTCATGTGGTTTTTTATTACCGGACGATCATCCAATCGATCGTGGCATCAGCCGGTGCTGGTTTCTCGAACTGAATTGTAAAACCTTTGGCATTCTTCTTCGTGATGGCGCGATTGCCGAGCCAGCTTTGCTCGACGAACACCGCATAGCTCGCATCGGCTTCTTCGGTCGTGAAAGTAATTGCCACTGCCGTCTCACCGGCTTTCACGGAAACATCTTTGCCGCGCAGGTTGCGCGCCGGCACCTTGCTGTCGGCCGACAAGCCGGTCGCCGAGATCGGACCGGTAAAGTTTAAAGCACCCGTGGCGCGCGAGACGGTCAGGCTGGCGACCTTGGGGGGCTCATTGGTTGCACCGTAGTACCACTTGATGGGCTGCTCGCGATCGTGCGGCTGAGTGAAAAGCAACGCGGCATTGCCGGTGTCGCCGGCGAACTTGATGCCGGTATTGCACGCGGAATCCACCGTGATAATCCGGTCGTAGTGCGGATTGCGGTCGTAGTTCTTGGTTTTCTCGGATTCGATGTCACCGTTGCCGGCGTGGACCGACAGCACGGTGTCGAGCATGACGCTGCCCATGTTGGCCACGTCGAAAACTGAGGACGGTAGCGAGCTGGGCACGTGGTTCCAAATGAATGCGCGGAACGCGGTCGGCTTCCACGGGTCGGGGCCGATGGCTTGTTCGATCTCATCACCCGGCGCGAAATCCGCAGCAGTACCGGTGAATGACGTGGGGACAAGTTTGATCGTGTGTTTCAGATTCTTGACGCCGTCGGACACATCGTAGGCATTCGCCCCGGGTGCGATGATGTAGGGCAACGGCGCTTCATGGCCGTCCCAACTGTAGTTCTCAGGCTTGTAGAGCACGGGCGAACCGGCCGACTTCGCGCCCCACCAATGCCGGATGATGCGGACGTCTTTCGTGCCATCTGCGTTCTTCGTGACGCTGTCGATCAAGAACCACCGGCGCACAATGGTCTTGTTGGCCGGCGTCGGGACATACTCGTCCTTCGCGTCCAACGCAAAATACCGCCCCACCGCATCTTCAGTCACCGGCGCATCCGCCGAGAAACGCATCACGCCACCCATGCGCAACGAGGTCACGCCGATTCGGTTCTTTTCGACGGTAGTCGGGAACGTCTGGCCATGGAGCTTAGCGTTGTCGAGATTAGGATCGGTCTCAGTCCACGACGCCGGACGAACGATTTGAACCGTGCCGTTGGTAATCCACTTGGCGGGATTCAGATTGATAATCGGGCGGCCTGAGCCGAGCGTGTCGTCGTGAACCGGTTCTGTGAACTTGAGCGCTTGGCTAGTCGCATCCCACTTCTCAACTTTGCCGTGGAAAATCTCCGTCTCGTTCTGGACAAACGCGCCATAGACGATGTGATTCTCGTCGCCAGCCGTTGAGTGGTTGTCGCCGGTGTAATGGAACCGGCCCATGTACATGTAATTATCACCCTGCGAATAATTATGGCGTTCAAGCATAATGTCGCAGGTCTGATTCTCGTTGTGCGAGTACGTGTCCATGGCCAGCACATTGACGTGATTCTTGTTACCCATGACCTCGCCTTTCCGAACGTCGGCATCGGTATCGGCAGTGAAATACCACATTTTCTTGGCGTTATCGTAGCCGAGCGTCTTGGCATGGACGCGCACAACGCCATGCGGATAACTCGACACCGTCACATATGCGCCCGGAAATAGGCCGCGAATGGTTGCCACATAAAACTTCGCGTCCTTGCCGGCCTTGACGTCTTCTTGCAGCCAATCCCGGTAAGAGTTCGACCCGCGCAGAATCGTATTTTCCATGTGCACCATCGGATACATCCCCCAGAATGGCAGGCTGTCGCCTTCCGGCAGGTCCAATGTGCGGTTGATTTCCATCCCGCTCAACTGCGGCACCATCAGCTTCAATGTCCCGCCGCGCGTATCCACGACGGTGACCCCGTTGCTCAAGGTCGAACGTGTGGATGGCGCTGGTAATGGCGGCGACCACCACGGCGTCTGACTGATGTTTTTGGGTCGCCAGGTTGGGATCGTCTGCTTCGGAATAATTAACACTCCACCACCGGCGGCGATGATATCTTTCGATGCTTTCTGGAAAGTCGCTTCGGCGGCCGGCAAAGTGTCGACCGGACCGAATTGGTCCAGCGCGTAACTTGGGGAATTCGTTTGCGCAGGGAGCGATGCGACGAAACAAATACTTGCCAAAATCAGCGCCGGAACCGGTTTCATATGATTGCCTCTGGGAAGACCATTTTCAAACCGTGTTTCCGTTTATTCATCGGGACGGCAAAGCGTAAAAAGAATCCCCAGCCCTGTCCATGGTCGGTGTCCAGCGCCACTTGCAGCGTGTGGACGCCCTTGCTCAGTTTGACCCGCGCCACCGTGCGATCGGGTGTGCCCGGGTTGCGGCGTTCCAACTGTTGCGCGACCGGTTGCCGGTCCACGAACAATTTTGCGCCGCCGTCGTGGCCGAGCCGGATTTCCCATTCACCGGCTTGGCGGACCCGGACCTTGCACTCGGCGTATGCAATTCCATCCCGTTTGTCGAAGAGCGGGTGCATGTTGAGGAAACCGGCCTTCGTCGTCAGAATCTTGGCGGTTTCGATTGTGACCGCGCGGCTCGCTGCCAAGCCACCGGCCGACTTTTTCAGCAGTTTGCCGACCCGCCAATCCATCACATATGGCGACACCCATTTGTCGTCCGCCTTGCGTTCCAATTGACCGCGCTCTTTCCGGAGCATGGCCGCAAACGCCGCCTTGCCGGAAACCGCTGGCTCAGACAAGTCGAGCATCTCCTGCAACACCTGCGCGCCAAGGCTGCCGGGCTGACGCGCAATAATTTTCTTGGCCATCCGCTGGCTCGCCTGTAGCAGCGGCAACTCCGGCAACAGTCGCTCGGCCGCTTCGCCGACAGCACTGGGATTGTTCAAATCCGCCATGATCTGCTTCGCGTCGCGGTACGCCCGGTACAACACGGACGTCTTAATCAGATTGCGCATCGTCTCAGAGAAATGCAGCGTCACGGAGGTATCCTGATTCTTCGGGAACAAGGCTGTCCGATGATCGAGCTTCGGCTGATCGAAGTTATCATTGCGCCACGCCGCGCGCTGTTGCGGATCGCGGAAATCCGGCACGTCGTAGGCTTTGCCATTCTCGACCGCCGACCGGTACGCGAGGATGCCGGGAATCGTGCAATCGCAGGCTTTGTAAATTTCAAACGGTCCCGGTTCGCCAAAGAGGATATTGCGGGCAAAATAGTACAACACCCAGAAATCGCCGCCACCGTGACCGGTCTTCGCGGCGAGTTCGCCGAGGTCATCCCAGCTTGGTTTCACGTCGAGCACAACGCCACCGCCGGTCGCACCGACGCGCACGTTCAGCTTGCCGTGCAGCATTTCGGCCGCGGCATTCGTCCCCCAGATCCGCTGCTGATGCGAGTCGTTGGTCGTGGCGCCCATCAAATTGCGGACGACGGCACCATTCGACATCGTGATGAGCGACGGGGCAATGCCGCCCATCCCGCGCTTGGCATCGCGCATTGGATAACCAGCCATGCCAACCGACGCCGGCAGAGAGACCACGCGCGTCGGCCGCAACCCGGTGATATACATCATCGGCCCGAGGGAATGCGTGTTGTAGTAATGGAAATTCAGCCAGCTCCGCCACGAGTGCAGTTGATTGCCGGGGTTGATTGGCGTGCCGTCGATGTAGGTATAGGCCAGCATTCGACATTCGTGGACGTACTCGAATTCCGCGTACATCAACTCGCCAAAGAATCCTTCGCGCCATTTCCGCGCCAGCCACATGTTGGCGGCTTGGAACGGATAGTTTTCGGCGAGATTATAAACGAGTTTACGCTTCTCGACTTCCTCCACCAGCCGGACCCCCTCGGCCATTGTGTGAAACGAGGTGACCTCCGACAGCACATGCTTGCCGGCGCGCAAACAGGCAATCGCGTCGTCCGCGTGCGCGACACAATACGTGGCCAGCAACACGGCATCGAAGTCCATCGCCAAAAACTCGGCGGCATCAGCCGTAACGTGCGCACTGGGATTCGCTTTCAGAAAACCATCGCGCATGTGCTGGTTGTAATCGCAACCAGCCACAATATCGAAATTCAGCGCCCGGCAACTGTCGTAGAACGACGCCCCGCGTCCCAATCCCCAAATTCCCAAGCGAATCTTTTTGTCGGTCTCAAATATTTTTTCCATTAGATTTCTCCTAGTGATATGTAAAACAGCCAGTTCGTGAAAACGAGGATCCGGTTCTCACCCTTGTGCAACGTGACCGTGATCCGATCCTGTGAGGGATGGTAGCCGTGAAGGAAATGTCCGTTCCAAATCATTTTGCCGTTCAGCCAGACCGCATACGGCGGCGAACCGCCGACATGCATGGTGGTCTGTTTTTCCTCGGGTGAATTGACGATGGCGAGGGAATACGCGCCGGCATCACGGGATGGTGCGCCAGGTTTTTCTTTCGTGACTTCCTGTCCCATCGGCATCACACCGCCGCGTTCGAGCCAGCACTTTTGCCACCAACTCGTCTTGGCAATTTCGGCGGCCCGGTCAAACTTCCGCCAGCCATCGGTTTTCTCCGGTAACGGCGGGTACGCGCCTTTACCGGCGGCGATGGGATCGTAATCCTCCGGCATATTTTTCAGAACGACGGGCGCGGTATTGCTCCAGGAAATTGCCGGGCCGATGTACCAATCGGTGATTGCGTTGTAATAGATCGCGGTTCGTTCAATAAGTGGTGCGTGACAGCCGAGCACGTCGAGAACCGCGCGCGCCATCCCGCGCCACGCGTCGATCTTGTGATGGATGCCATCCGGCCCCCACATATCCTTGCCGGCGGCGACACCTTCATCGAAGACCGCCTGCGTATCCACGACCAGGCAATCGTACTGTTTGGCGAGTTCGCGGACGACCGGCGCGTACACGACCGACCGATATGATGGGTTGTTGGTATTGCGAATCGGCGCGGGCGACATGAGGATCATCTTCGCCCCGGTCTGGCGCGTGGCGGCAACTATTTCGCCGAGGTCACGCCGGTAATCTTCCGGTGGTTTGTTGTCCACCGTGCCGATGTTGACGATGACCAAGTCCGGCTTCATGCTCAACACATCTTTCGCATACCGGGCTTTGAGCCTGGCCGTGTCGTTGCCGGCGACGCCGGCGTTGAACATGATTAGATTCGGATAGCCGTTCGCCTGCAATGTTTCGATGACCCAGTCGCACCACGCCGAGCCGTCGGTGAGGCTGTTGCCACAAAAGACGATGCGGTGGACACCGGTCATCTGATTTGTTTCTCCGGCGTTCACAATTCCGGCAACCAATGCGACAAGAAGGACAAATCTCACCGCACGATCATCCAATCCAACTTCGCATCGGCCGGGGCCGGCTTCTCGAATTGGATAGTGAATCCTTTGGCGTCCTTCTGGGTGATTGCCCGATTCCCGAGCCAGCTTTGCTCCACGAACACGGCGTAATCGCCATCGGCTTCTTCCACCGGGAAGGTGATCGCCGCGCTGGTGCCACCGGCTTTGACGGCGACATTTTTGCCACGCAGGTTGCGCGCAGGGGTCGCATCGGCGGAAAGGCCGGTCGTCGAAATCGGGCCGGTAAACTTGAACACGCCGGTGTCACGGGAAACCGTCAGGCTCGCGACCTTGGGCGGGTGATTAGTGGTGATGTCGTAGTTCCACTTGAGCGGCTGTTCATGGTACGGCTGGGTGAACAGAATCGCCGCGTTGGCGGTGTCGGCCCCAAACCGGATGCCGGTGTTGCAGGTGGAATCGAGCCTCAGGAATTTGTCCCACGTCGGATTCCGGTCATAATGGCTGGCTTTGTCCTTTTCAACGTCGCCGGAGGAATTGCCGTGCAGCCAGATCAGGCTGTCGCGCATGATGGCGCCATTATTGGCGATGTCGAACACCGACGACGGGAAGGCGCCGGGAATCTGGTCCCACATCCAGCTGCGGAACGGCGTCGGCTTGAATGGATCCGGACCGATCGCCTGTTCGATGGGGTCGCCCGCCGCGAAGTCCGCCGGGGTGCCGGTGAACGAGGTGGTGACCAGCTTGATGGTCCGTTTCGGGTTGTTCACGCCATCCGCCACATCGTAGGCGTTGGCGCCCGGGGCGATGATGTACTTGAGCGGCTTGAGATGCCCGTCGGACGAGCAATTCTCCGGCTTGTACAGCATGGGTGAATCCATGACCTTCGCACCCCACCAATGCCGGATGATCTTAATGTCCTTTGTCCCGTCGGCGTTCTTCGTCACACTGTCGATCAGGTACCACCGCCGGACATCTGTGCGCGGCACACATTCATCCGTCTCATCCACGGAAAAGTAGCGCCCCACCGCGTCGTCGGTGACCGGGGCATCGGCGGAGAAATGAATCAGGCCGCCCATTTTCAGCGCGCCCATGCCCAGCTTGTCTTTCTTGATGGTGGTGGGGTAGGTCTTGCCTTGGAAGACGGGGTTGTCCATTGCGGTACTGTCATCAATCCAGGCCGCCGGTTGGACAATCATGACCGTCCCCTTGTTGATCCACTTTTCAGGATTCATGTTAATGATCGGCCGGCCACTGCCGAGCGTCTTGCCTTCGGTGGGACAGGCGGAATAGACGAGTTCGTTGTTCGCCGCATCCCACTTCTCGACTTTGCCGCGGAAAATGCCGGTCATTGATTCGACGAACGCGGCATAGATCACGCCGTTCTCGTCGCCGGAGGTCGAATGGACGTCGCCCATATACTTGAACCGCGCGTCGAACAGGTAGTTGTCGCCCTGCGAATAATTATGCCGCCACATCCGCACGTCAAACGTCTGGTTCTCGTTGTGCGAGTCGGTCCACATGTCCAGCACGTTGACATGGTTCTTGTTTCCCATGATCGTGCCCTTGGGTTGACCGGCGGCGGTGTCGGCGGTGAAGTACCACATCTTCTTTTCCTTGTCGTAGCCGAGTGTTTTGACGCAGAGCCGCTCGACGACGCCATATTCGCCGCAGCTCATGAACATGCCCGGGAAGACACCGCGAATTGTGGACACATAGAATTTCGAGTCCTTGCCAGCCGGGGCTGCTTCCTGCAACCAATCCCGGTAGCTGGTCGAGCCGCGGAGGACGGTGTTGCGCATCGTGAGCATGGGGAAGTAACCCCAGAATCCCAGGCTCTCGCCGAATGGCAGGTCCAGCGTGCGTTCGAGCGTCAAACCGGTTGTCTGCGGCGTCAGAATTTTCGGGGTATTGCCGCGCGCGTCCACGACAGTCACGCCGGCGCCATGCCCCCAACCCTTCGTCTGTTCGGGGGCGGGCGGGGTCCGCCGTTCAATCTGCGAATTGTTTTTGGGAACCCAAGTGGGCGCAGCTTGGGAGGGGATAATGATCACGCCACCGCCGGCGGCGATGATGTCTTTCGAGGCTTTCTGGTAAGTCGCCTCGGCTTCGCTGGCGCTCTTTACCGGGCCGAACTGCTCCAGCGAATAAATTGGCCCCTCTTTCACTGCCGGCACATTGGTCTGCGCTGAGATTGAGCAGCACACCATTGCCAAACTGATTCCCGCCAAGACCGTCCGATTGACTGTGAACATAAGACACCACATTCCTTTCGATTATTGTCTGGGAAATTCCCAACCAGAACTATGCGCAAGCACTAGCAGATATTACATGTTTGTAAAATACTATTCCAACCGGGGTTAATCGACGGCCTTCCGCTTATTCAGTTCAGCAACTCAAAGTTCGCTGGCGTAAAGACCTGAAAATATTGGTCAAAACACTCGCGCTCCGTCCGTGGTCTGCCGGGCGTGGTGGGCACCGCATCGCGGCGCTGCGCAATCAACATTGTCACATAGCCATTGGCAAAGTAATCTGCGTAGTGGCCAAGTGGCAGTCCAGTGTCCACTACAATAACTTGCGGCGGCAGGCGTTGTGGGATTCTCTGAGTCTGCTGAAGCCTGTTCCAATACGGTAAGCTGACAAAAAATACGACGGCGTCAACATCGGCATTCTGTTCCAGAAGATTCTTAAAGGCGCTGCTCGAACAACCCGGCGAGCCGTCGCCATGCTCAATTTCTGAGATCACAGGTCCAAGGAGAGTAATTTCGGAATGCTTCTTTAACTCGCGCTGGAACGCCTGCCAGACGTCGAAATGCGACCCACCAGAAATCGTACAGCTCCAATCGATCACAGCCAAGACATGGCCGTGGTTGTGTATAGCGGTAGCAGTTTCCATTGCCGTCACTTGACCGATGCCGCCAAACAGTGTGTGATTTAAAGTCAGCGTAGCGGATTTGGTCTGCGACCAGATTACAACCAGCGCGACAATGAGTACTCCACCGGCAATACTGACAGTGGTTTTCCGGTCTCTGATTTCGTCCAAAATTCCCATGTCTTATCGCGTTACCTGACAAAACTGATTTGACGAGACGCAAATTGCTGTCCGTTGTACATAAATATCAATCTTTCCTTTGTGGAAAGTTGTAACCTGGGAACTGACCAGTATACCAAGATTTTGCTTTACCATCATTAAAAAACAACCAACCGGATGAGTTCATGGCGGTACCGGGGGATTGATATTGCACACTATAATTCGTGAGTGTACCGATAGAAATTTGTTCCACATGGCCATCGGGAAACAACGTGTTCATGTTATTCCTGTGCCACGCAGCCATATACCCATTGCAATATGCGAAACGGGTCAAATTTGTCCAAGTATGCGCAAGATTGGGAACGCCAGCATTCGTGCTCACCCTATCCGCAGTCATATAAGGAGCATCGTTGCCGCCTGGCAAATAGGGCAACCCAAAATTATTCGCCGGGGAGCCTGCAGCCCACACATCCCATGGCATTTCTCCAATTAGCGCCAGACTGGAGGGATGATTGATGTCGGCCATATTCATGCACTTGTTGAAGCCGGCAGGATTATTGCAGTTTCCACCACCCGCGTTCCAATCGACCGGGAACCCATCGCCATTCATGGCATACGTGGTTGCAAAAACGCGCCACGAGGTATCCCCACATTGGGGCCAACCACCAACAGTAGCTAGGCCCATTCCAAATATAGGAATTTGCCAAGGATTCGATGGACACTGCATAAACGGTGCATACCCCGCAATAGCATCATAGGTTGGCCCACTACACCACCCAGAATACGGTGCTGGACAGAGTGTCGAGCTGTACGCGCCATTGTTACAAAAATTGTCACCAATATTTTGGATGAAGGCACATGATGAATATCCGTAATACGGGGCCAGACTAACATTCCAGCTTGGTGACGCTGTGCAGTAAGCACCGCCACCCGCGGGACCAATAGGACCAAGGGCGCAGCCGCCGATGGTATGGTTGTTCGTATCGTTAACGCAACTGGGCAGGACATAGGGATAGAAACCCTGATTGTCGTTCAAATAACCGGTGAACGCTTCTCCCATTCGTTTTTCATTATGCGCACAAGTCACTGCTTTCGCACGGTCTTTGACCATGCCGATCTCCGGCAACAACAACGCCGCCAAAATGGCAATGATGGAGATTACCACCAGCATTTCCACCAAGGTAAAAGACCGATTGTGGGTGTTCAAAGGCTTGACCCCTCCAATTTTCATCGGCTGCCGCCCATAATGTCATCAGTGGCCGAAGCCGGGTTGGTCCAGAGACCTGTCCAACCCGAGCCGCAGTAAGTGAAGCCATCCGGTCCAAAGGAGAAGAGGTCATAGGTAGTGGGGTTAACTTGGCCACCGGACATAGAACTTCCTGTGTCACCATATGGCGTTTGGGGCGAATTATAGTAAACAATTGGCCTGCCAAAAGCATCGTAAATGTTCAGGACTGCGTTATTTTGTTGGTTTGTTAGTACAAACTGTGGGTCATTGTACTGGGTCGCAAAGTTAGTGCGGATCTGTGCGGCGGGAAATTGCAGGTAAGTTTTGCGGTTGGCGCGGCTGATAACCGAGGCCATAGCATAGCCTGCCACCGATTGTGTATAAACAACAGAATTCAACGGGTACAGCGCACTAAGCAACGCCCAGTTGTTTGAGCCTTGCTCGAGACCACTCGTTGAGAGTCGCACAGAACCTGTCTTCGGATAATAACCCCAGTCGGCTTTGTACATTTCCAGCGCTGCCGTGATCGTGGCAAGCTGGGCTTTAGTAGTGGAAACCGCCACCTGATACCGAACATAACCGGCAACGCGAATCACAAGCCCGGTTAAAACCAAAATTATCACCACCACCGCCAGCAATTCGATCAGTGTAAAACCAACCGGGCCGGCTCGTTGGCGGCGTAACCCGGGCGTAACCCGGCACTTTGGCTGATTGTTCGAAACCACGGTTGAAATATACACCCGACGACACGTAAGACAATCAAAATCACGGCAGGGGATTTAAGGCAGACGAGCCGCCGCACCCTGTGTTTCTGCCGCAAACAGGCCTAAAATGCCCATTTCACGGGTTTTGACCCCTTACAAAACCATTTTGTCGTCCTTCAAAATGATTTCGGCGTACGCCGAAATGATTCTGGCGTACGAGAAAATGATTCCGGCGTTCTCTAAAATGATTTCGGCGTACGAGAAAATCATTTCCGCGTACGAGAAAACGATTTCGGCGTACGCCTAAATGATTCCGGCGTTCTCTAAAATGATTTCCGCGTTCTAGGAAATCGTTTCGTTGCCCTTTAAAACCGTTTTGCAGCCACCCCGGTCGCCGCCGGCGGTCGTCAGTTTACATTTTGGAATCAAATTTGCCGGTTTGAGTAAGAATAATCTTGGTTTAGGCATATGGTTTGGTAGACAGTCATAAATTCCGACAACAAAAGAAGATTGCAAACACGCGCGTTTCTTGGCAAATAGATTAAGCAAGTTTAGGGACTGATTTCGTGCCGGCTGATACCACCCAATATCCACATCGCGGACTAACACTGCGCGCCTTTGTCGTGGCCATTGTCGCACTGTTCGCGATGGGTGTGTGGATTGAGTACGAGGAATTGTACAATACCGTCGGCGGCCCACTGGCGGAAAACTCCCCACCCAACAGCGCTGTTGGGATCATTTGCGTGCTGCTGGTGATTTGTGCCGTGCTTTACAAATTGCGAGGCGCACTGCGATTGGTGACGGCTGAACTGGTGGTCGTCTATGCGGCGTTGGTACTGGCGGCGCCATTAATGACCCAAGGAATGTGGCACCGGGCTTTCGGGCTGATGGCTGCAATTCCACACAATTCGGATTTCAAGACGTACCAGAGCCTGCCACCAATGTTGTGGCCCCACGGCGACAATCTTTGCCCGAACAACCGTTTTCAAAACAAGCTCGACGGCTACACGCCGGTCGGCGGCGGAAGTTTGGCTTGGGAGGATGCCAAGGTTCAAGATGGCGACGTGCGATCCAGCCCCGTACTCGGCAGCGATGGCGCGGCTACGTCGCATCCCGCGCTCGAATGGACAATCAACCGGTACGATGCGAATGGCCGGGAAGTGTTGGTGCCGGGCGAGATGTTTTTGTTTTCCGCGCTGGTGAAGACGGCCAATTTTAACAAAGGCTCGGGCTACTTCGTGAAGATGCAGGCGGATGATGGCCCGGTGCAGCCATTGTTGATCAATGCCACGGAAACGCGCCCAACTGTTGCCTTACCGGGTGGCTTTGAGCGGGTCGGCCTCAACCCGGTCAAGATTCCGACGGATTTGAAAAGCCGGTTAACGTTTCAGATCGGCTTGACCGGTGCCGGCAAGCTCACGCTACAAGATGTCGAGTTCTTCAACGTCGAGGCAGTCGAGGGCGCGTACGCCGGGCGGCGTGTTGTGACGGCAAGTGAGCTTGCCAAGCTGGATCAAAGTGAACGTAATTTCACCATTGTCCGGCCGGACAATCTCCTGAGTCTGGCCGGTTTGAAATATCTGGTAACCGGCTTTATTCCGCTGCACCAGTGGAAACAGCCGGCAATCGCCTGGAGTGCATTAGTGGGCGGCTTGTTCATGGGCTTTCTGGGGTTGAATGTGTTGATGCGCAAGCAGTGGGTCGAACACGAACGCTTTACGTTTCCGCTGACGATTCTGCCAAAGGCCTTATTTGAAGAAACGACGACACCCGCCGGTAAGGTGGTTCGGCCGATCTTCCGTAATTTGATGATGTGGATCGGATTTGGGATTGCGCTGTTCTTGGCATCATTGAAAGGTCTGCACTTCTACATCCCGCAAATCCCTTCGCCAGCTGTGGACTCCATGACATTTCAAGGCTATGTGAACAGCCCAGTACTGAAGGCATATTTAAACAATGTTGGCATCGGTATGGGAAGCCCCATCGGGTTGTCCATCGGCGTGCTGGCAATCGCCTTGTTGATTGAGACTGACATCCTCCTGTCTTTGTGGTCAATGTTTCTGATTTTCCAATTGTGGAACTTGTGCGGCCGGGCCTTCAACCTCACCCGCTTTCCTGGCTATCCATGGGAGTCACAACAAGGCATGGGTGGGTTTATCGCGTATGCCTTGCTGGCGGTCATCGTCGGGCGCCATCATCTAGCGAAAGTTTTTCGCCTCGTATTTCGGCGAACACACGTGCAAGCGGGTGAGGAACCGGAAGTCGTCTCCTACCGGACCGCATTGCTGTTGGTACTCGGCTCGTTGGTTGTGTTGCTCGGCTGGGGTTGGTGGACAAAGATGGGCGCGGCGGCGAGCTTGCTGTTTTTTGGCTACATGTTGCTGTGTGGTTTTGCCGCGAGCAAGATTCGCGCGGAATGCGGGGCCCCGATGGGCTCGCTCACGCCGTATGTGGGTTTTCAGTTTATGACCGCGCTCGGCGGGATTGCGGTCTTCAAATCGACGGCCATGCTCGTCGCGACGCTGGCGAGCGGGTTCATGTGCACCACGGTCTTTTTGTTGATCGCGCCGGTGCAGGTGGAAATGATGGAACTCGGCCGCCACTTCCAAGTCCGGCCGCGCGATATCGGCGCGGGATTGACGCTTGGGTTGGTCGGCGGTCTGCTCATTGGCGGCTTTGCCTTGTTGTGCTGGATGTATGGTTTTGGAATCAACAATCTCAAAACAATCTATCCCTACGAACAAAATTGGTATTTCAATCATTTCCGGCCGGTCGATGCCAATGCGGATCGGGCCCTGGTCGCCGGCACCATCGGCAAGAATCCCGATTCGCAGCCGTTGAATATTTCCCGGAACGTCGACGCCAAGGGATTGGCCATCGGTGCCGGCATTACCGGCGTGTTCGCTTTCATGCGGATGAAATTCATGTGGTTTCCATTTCACCCGCTGGGCTACGTTCTCGCGTCCAGTTATTTCATGAAGAATGTCTGGTTCACGCTATTTCTGGCGTGGCTGGCGCGGCTGGTCGTGTTCCGCATCGGCGGCGCACAGGTCATGCGGCGCGGGCTTGTGCCGTTGTGCGTTGGAATGTTTTTGGCGTGCGTGACCTCAATTATCTTGTTTGACGTGATCGGAATTTACCTGCGCCTGCATGGCGTGCTGGATATCTACGCAAAGATGCCTTGAAAACCCAACGCCCAATCTCTTGGAGTAATCAGTGGCTCGTGGCCGGGCTGTTCCTGCTGGCGGGGCTGGGCCTGCTGATCTTCTTCGTGCACTTTGCCGAGCCGGTACATCGGGCGCATCGCGCCCCGTATCAGGAAAATTACTCCGAACAGCAATTACTCGACCAACTGACGGCCACCAACCTCGACGCCCGGATCGCCCAAATTGCCGCAGCCAGCGTCCAACCGGGCGAACGGCAAGTGGGCCGGTCAACAGGCAGCCCGGGTTTTTACCGGACCGAAAAACTGATTGAAACGGCGTTCCAGGCAGCCGGGCTTGAAGTGCAGCCACAGGCGTTTGACGTGGTCATGCCGGAGCGGGAAGAGTGCCAAGTGTTGGGGGCCGATGGCCAGCCGTTACCGGGAGTGGAGTTGTATCCAGTCGAACCGGCCGGGCTGCTCCCGACGGTCTTGCCGGCGGCAGGAATCACGGCGCAGTTGGTCGAAGCCGAGACGACCGACCTGACGTTGCTGACCGGCCACAATCCACGCGAGACAGTGTTGCTAACGTATATCAATGACCAACTCGATTGGTTGACGCCGGCCAATGTGGGTGTGCGGGCGATCATTGCGCGCGAAGATGAAGTGGCCAAGGCGCAGCGTGCCAACCCCGACGTCCCGGCACCGTGGCAGAAATTGTTCAGCGGAACCGAGGTGGCTTATCCGCGGTTCGTCGCGCGCGGGCCGATTGAGAAATTTGCCGGCCAGCAAATCACCATTCATTGCAAAGTGACGTGGCAGCCCAAAACGGCGCGCAACATCATTGGCGTCCTGCCTGGCAAAGGAACGACGCACGAGGCTCTGGTGGTCACCGCTTATTATGACAGCAGTTCAATTGTGCCCGAATTGGCGCCGGGTGCGGAGGAATCCTTGTCGCTCGCGGCCCTGTTGGAATTGGCCAAGGCGTTGGCCCCATATCGCGGCCAGCTCGAACGCGACGTGGTGTTCATCGCCACTGCCGGTCACGCGCAAGGAATGACCGGTGTCTGCCGGTTGATGGAGGCCGTCGAGACCTTTTCGCGAACGCGTCCGGAATACCGGTCACTCCTACAGCAACGCGGCGATCAGGCGCAGCAACTCGAGTACGCCCGGCAGGCGTTGGCAATTTGTGAACAGTTGGCGGCGGGCCAACCGTGGTCATTGAAAGATCCACAGTTCGCCACTTGGTTCCGCGCGGCATTCAAATTGATTGCCGGCGAGATCAATCTCGACCGGCGCAACGAAATGCTCGCCGCTAAGCTCGCTTACCTCCGCGCCGGTAAGCCGGTCTTCCGCGATGGGTTCAAAAATGAAACAGCATCTGACCAAGACCGGGCGCAACCGGAAAATACACATCCGCTCCTGAAGGAGTACATTGCGGCGCAGACCAGCGACAATGTGGCCGCCAACCTGATGGGGTTGACAGTCGAAGAGTTGGTGAAGCGGCCGGAGTTTTCCAAGTGGAATTACCTCGAGAAAGCCCGGGCTGTTTTTGCCACCCGGCAGGCGTACCACCAGTCCCAACTCGCGCAGCTAGACGATTCCATCGCGGTGCAAAAACTGTTTACCGGCTACGAGCGGACGCTGACGCTCAATCTTGCTTTGTGCTCTGGCGGACGGACGGCTTCACCGCAACTGGCGTTAGCAGCAGGACTGGATAAACCGGGGGCGATTGTTGAGCCGCAAATCAGCGATTTGGCGAATGCCATCATCGCGAAAGCGCCGTTCCGCGTGATTCATTGGGGCTCACGTGATGCGACCGGTTCCCGGGAAAATCCCTGCCCGATTAATCCCAACTATGGGGAAGGCGAAGCGGCGGTTTGGTTCCGGTGTGGTCGGCTGGCATTTTCGGCGGTGAATGCGGTTTTCTTTCCGCCGAAAGTCGGCACACCGGAGGACACATGGGACGGGTTAGCGACCAGCGCGTTGCACCAACAGGTACCAGCGCTCGGGCGGGCGGTGCTCGCGTTGGCGTCGGGACAGGTGCCATTTAAACAAATTCCGCCTCAGTACGGTATTTACACTGTGCGCGGAACGGTCTTGGGCAACGCGGGTGCGGCGAGTGTCGTGCCCAGCCATCGGATGGCGACCCGGACTTTCCTGCGGGCGTATGCGGCCCAATTCGCGTTCTATGACCGAATCACCACTCATGGGGTGGCGTTGTATCCGATCCTGCAGACCAATCCCTATGGGGAATTTACGCGGCAGTTCGCAATTGATTTGGCCGCTTGGGGCAATGGGTTCATGGCCACGGCAATCCGGTTCGATGCGCAGGGCATGCCGGAATACATCAACGATACCTCGCCAAGCAGCCAGTCACTCTTCAACTCGCAAACCATCTCCCTCAAGGCCGCCCTCGCAACCGGGCCACATCCGGCCGAGCCGATCAATCTCTCGATGTTCCGCTGCGTGCCGGTCATGTTGTTCAACTCGATCAATCCCCAGACGATGCAGGCCTTCAAGGGTGTCGCTTATGTGGACAATCTCGGATTATCCGGGCCAGCCCGGTTTAACTTTCTCGGGACCACGGCGTTCCTCGAACCGGATCTGAAGTTTTACGTCGCCTTGCTCGACGGCGCGGCGAACAACAAAGAACTGCTCACCGACCGGGCGTTCATGCTGAATGTCGATCCGAACGCCCCCATCAAGCCGGACGAGCCGGAGGCTTATGGCCGCGGCTATCTCGCCGCTGATACCGAGACATTGACGATGCCGGCGTTGGATGGAGCAGCGTCGATTTTGCGAACCAATGAGAAACGGCTCCGACTCCAGAAACGATTCGGCATGGTCGACGAGCAAATGCTCAGCTTTCACGAACACGGCACGAATTGGCTCGCCGATGCGTACGAGAAGCTCCAGCAGAACGATCCCGCCAGCGCGGTCAATTCGGCTGGTGCAAGTTTCGCGTATGCCATCAACAATCATCCCGTCATTCGGTCGCGAGTTTCACAGGCGGTGGTGGGCATCCTCTGGTATCTGGGATTGCTGGTGCCGTTTGTGTTTTTCACGGAGAAACTTATTTTCGGCTTCACCGACATTCGCAAACAACTGGTTGCCAGCGGTGGAATTTTCCTCGTTGTGTTCGCGCTCTTGCAACAATTTCATCCAGCTTTTCAAATGGTGCGCTCGTCGCTGATGATCTTGCTCGGATTCGTGATGTTATTGCTGACGTTTCTCGTGACGTTGATGGTTGGCGGCAAGTTCAAGCAGAACCTCAAGGATCTTCGCCGCAAAGAAGGGCGCGTCGAAGGTGCCGATATCAGCCGGGGCGGTGTGGTCGGCACGGCTTTCATGCTTGGGTTAAACAACATGCGCCGCCGCAAGATCCGGACTGGGTTAACCTGCGCCACGTTGGTGTTGATTACATTCGTGATGATTTGTTTCACGTCAGTCTCCAACGATCTCGTCAATGTCGAACAGCCGACCGGACGGTCGACATGGAATGGATTGATGATTCGCGATCCGAACTTCCAGTCGTTGGATGCTGCTCAGGAAGCCAATATCCGCCAACTTTACGGCACCCGTTATCCGGTCACCGTCCACCGCTGGCTGGTGCCGGCGACGCAGTTAGCCAATGCGGCGGCGACCAGCGCGGAACTCACCATTGATCGGGAATTCTCAGTTGGTGACGAAAAATTCAAGAAGCGCAGCCATGTCACTGCCGCTGTGCAAATGGAGTGGAACGAGCCGACGTTTTCCGGCATTGATCGTTTCCTGCGCACCAATAAGGGCTGGTTCCCCCGCCCACCGGAAACCCGCGCCGACCGACTCGAAGCCCAACGCACTGGCTACAAGGCGAAAAATTTGGTGATTCTGCCCGACACACTGGCTCGCGAACTTGGGATTAATCTTGAGGACGTCAATCAGGGACTGGTGGCAGTTAATGTTAATGATGTTGAATATGAGGTGCAAGGCATCATCGACTCAGCCGAGCTGGCGAAGGTTCAAGGCTTGGATGGCCAGTCGATTCTGCCGTACGACGTTAATAGCGTACAAAATTTCGGCGCATCCTCCGATGGCGCAGCCTTGATTCCGCCGGATGCCAGTCGCCTGCCGGCGACGCAAGTGATTCTGGTAAATTCAATGCCCGCGACCGGCGGACGACAAATTGCCGCGGCTTGCATGGTGGGACTCCCCAAGACCGCTTACCGTCTTAAAACTGACCAGAAGGATGCATATCCGGCGCTGGACTACCGGACCCAACGCCGGGTGGTGTTGAGCTACTTGGAACGCATTGGCAAGCCCGCGTATTACGCCATCGATGGCGTAGCGTATTACGGCTCACGGCAACGCGCGACGTCCTTTGCCGGGTTGTTGGAGTTGCTGGTGCCAATCATCATCGCCGCACTGACTGTGTTCAGCACCATGCGCGGGTCGGTGTACGAACGTCGCAGCGAGATTTATGTTTACAACGCCGTCGGCATCGCGCCCAACCACGTGTTCTTCATGTTCATGGCAGAGGCGTGTGTGTATGCGGTCGTCGGTGCGGTCCTCGGTTATATTTTGAGCCAGGGAACCGGCCGCTTATTGACGGCGCTCAATTTTACCGGCGGCTTGAACATGGATTACAGTTCGATTGAAACCATTTACGCATCATTGGCAATCATGGGATCGGTTTTACTCTCGACCATTATTCCGGCGCGTGATGCAGCCCGGCTGGCAGCCCCATCGGAAATCAAGAGCTGGGTGGTGCCGGAAGCCGACGGCGATGTGATGACCTTCAACTTGCCGTTCACGTTTACCGCGCACGACCGAGTGGCTGTAATTAGTTATTTCCAACGCTGGCTTGACGCGAATGGTGCCGGCAGCTCCGGACCGTTCTACTGCTCGCCGCCGGTCATCCAGCTTGCTGGCGAAGCCGACCTCGTGCCGGCGGTGGTGAGCACGGTTTGGCTGAAGCCATACGATCTCGGCGTTTCGCAGCGAATGGAGATTTCACTGCCGACGGATCCCGAGACCGGCGAGTATATTGCCAGGATTACGTTGACGAGATTGAGTGGCCACATTGCCGGTTGGAACCGAACACTGCGTCCGTTTCTCGGAGTGTTGCGCAAACAGTTTTTGAACTGGCGCGCGACGACGGACACGGAGCGGCGGGAAATGTTTACCGAAGCCAGCCGCCTGCTAAATGATTTTGCTGCCAAGGAGAACTCGAATGCCTGACGCGAAAAAACCGGTTGTGCTCGATAAGGAGCTAGAGATTTACCGGTCCGTATTGGAGACGCCAACGGAATTCAAGAACGGATTCACGTGGGTCGCCGTGGCCGGCGCATTTTTCTGCGGATTGCTGATGATGCCGGGCGCGATTTATCTCGGGTTGATGACCGGCGGCGGGATTGCGGCGGCGTGGGTGACGTTGATTATTTTCTCGGAGGTCTGTCGCCGGGCGATGCGGACGTTGAGCCAGCAGGAACTCGTGATCCTGCTGACCGTGGCCGGCGCAATGGCGGTTGGCGGACCGTTTGCGCAGCTCGTCTGGCGGCAATACTTCATCCAGAGCGATGCGGTGCGCGATATCGGCTTGCTTGGCAAGTTTCCGTCGTGGTACGCGCCATCGCCGACCAGCGACGCGATTCTGCAACGCAACCTGTTTCACCATGCCTGGTTTGTGCCGATTCTGATGATCCTGTTTATGACGGTCATCGGGCGGCTAACGAGTTACACGCTCGGCTATTTCTTCTTCCGCGTGACCTCTGACGTCGAGCGCCTGCCGTTCCCGTTTGCTTCGATCAGTGCGCAAGGGGCCATGGCGTTGGCCGAATCGGGCGAACGCAAGACGACTTGGAAGTGGCGCGTGTTTTCGCTTGGGTCAGTTATCGGAATTGCTTTCGGGGTGATCCAAATTGGGGTCCCGTTAATTACCGGCTCGTTGCTGACAAAACCAATTCAAATCATCCCGTTGCCGTGGTACGACATGACGACGTTAACTCAGAGCATTCTGCCGGCAACACCAACAGGGGTGGTCATCGACTTGGGGTTGATCATTGCCGGGATGGTGATTCCGTTCTGGGCGGTCGTCGGCTCGGGAGCCGCCATCCTGATGACGTTGATTATGAATCCGATCCTCTACCGGTTGGGGGTGTTGACGCGGTGGCAGCCGGGGATGGACACGGTTTCCACGACGTTTGCCAACTCGCTTGATTTTTGGATGAGCTTCGGCCTTGGTGTGACCGCCGCCATCGCTGTGATTTCGATTTACCAGACCACGCGGGATGTTATTCGTAAAACGCGCGAATTACGGAAGCGCCGGGTGGAAACCAAGAGCGAGAAGCGTGAAAATGTCTGGGCCCCGCCGCCAGGACGCGGTGATTTCTCACCATGGCTGGCCGTGGGAATTTACATCTTTTGCTCTTCAATCGTGATTTTCGTGTGCCACCAGTTGGTGCCAAAATTTCCGGTCTTATTCCTCATGTTCTTCACGTTTTTGTACACACCGTTGATTTCCTACATCAGTGCGCGGCTAGTCGGGATCGTCGGACAAAACGTCGAGATCCCATTCGTCCGAGAGGCGGCGTACATTTTGTCAGGTTATAAGGGCGTTGAAATCTGGCTCGCACCAATTCCGGTTGAAAACTTTGGTGGCGCGGCGCAGTCATTCCGCTCCCACGAGCTGACCGGCACCAACTTTTGGTCCTACGTCAAAGCTGAATGTTTGGTGATGCCGCTGACGTTCATTCTTAGTCTCGTTTTCTGGGCGTTCATCTGGCATTCAAGCGCGATTCCATCGGACCTGTTCCCGTACGCCAACAAAATGTGGGAACTCAATGCCAAAAACGCCGTACTGCTTTACTCGGCAACATTGGATACCGGCGGCGCGCAACCGCTGTTCTACCAAGCGCTGCATCCGAGCGTGATGGCCGGCTCATTTTCATTTACAATGGTGGCGTTCATCCTCCTGTCGGCGTTCAGCTTGCCGGTAATGGCGGTTTATGGCTTTGTGCAAGGTGTGGGCGCGATGCCACACGGGTTTATATTGATTGTGGTTGGCGCGATGATCGGCAAGTTTTATTATCACAAGAAATTTGGGCAAAAACGGTTCCTAGAAATCATGCCCGTGCTCGCAGCTGGGTACGCGACCGGAGTCGGCCTCATCGCATTGATTGGGGTCGCCGTGAACTTGATCGTATCCGCAGTGTCGTCGTCGCGGTTTTAATGGAAAACAAATGGAGCAGATCGGAAAACAAGTCAGATTGCCGTTTCGCCGGGCGTTTCAAATCGCCCTGAGCGGAATCCGCATCCGGTTCGGCCGGTCACTAGTGACTGTCTCGGGCGTAGTGCTCGGCATTGCCTTTTTGATGAGCAACCTAACCGGTCAGCTAATCAAGCAATCCATCGCACAGGAATCCGAACAACGGAACACCGTCAACTTGATGTTGTCGTTGGTAAAATCTGAAATTGGCGACGTCAGTGGTCGTCACATTGCAGTCTCATCGTTTGGCAATCTTTCGACCGTCGAACAACTTCTCCTGTCACAACTGAAGACCACTGCCGATGTCCGGGAAGGCGACGGAGCTGTCCTGAGAATTGTTCTCGGTAATCAGATCAATAGCCCAGCATCGCTAACAACACTCACTGCCGGCATGAGCCAGAGCGTGGTGCTTGATTCGTTGGCCAACCGGGTTTACGCCGGCACTGCCGCGCCCACTATGCGCCGGGAACTGTTTTTCGGTAAGGAAAGTGATGAACAAATCGCCAAGCAGACACGGCAAGCCCGTGCCGACAAATTCCGCAACTGGTGGATCGTAACGATTTCATTGCTTGTAACTGTCTTCGGCGTGGCAAATGCGCTCCTGATGTCGGTTACCGAACGCTTCCGAGAAATTGGGACGATGAAATGCCTTGGCGCATTGTCTAGCTTCATTCGCACGCTATTCCTGATCGAAAGCTCATTGATTGGCCTAGCCGGTTCAATACTCGGTGTAATACTTGGCGCACTACTACCGTTAATCGCATATGGATTTGTGTACCGGTTTGGTTTGGTGTTTGGCACGCTTCCGTACGGTGGATTATTCGGATATGCCGCGATGGCGGTCGTCGTTGGAACGTTGCTCGCAGTAATGGCGGCAATCTATCCGGCCCGGTTTGCTGCCCGCATGGTGCCGGCCTCAGCCTTGAGGAGCACCGTATGAGTCTGACCACTCGACTTGCTGAAACGTTGCGCCAAGCCGGTGATTCAGCTAAAGGGCACTATGTCATCCGCGCGGTTGACGTGAAGAAGATTTACCGGATGGGCGAATCCGAAACACATGCGTTGCGCGGTGTCACGCTCGATGTCCGCCGGGGCGAATACATGTCAATCATGGGGCCGTCCGGTTCCGGTAAGAGTACATTCTTCAACATGATCGGCGGTCTCGACAAGCCAAGCGCCGGCAAGGTTTACATTGATCAAGTGGACATCGCCCAACTCGACCCATATGAACTTGCCTGGTTGCGCTGCCGGAAGGTGGGTTACATTTTTCAGAATTTTAACCTCATCCAAGTCATGTCGTGCATCGAAAATGTGACGTTGCCAATGTCGTTTGCCGGCAAAGACAGCGAAGAGGCGCGGGATCGGGCCCTGGAAATTTTGGAAATGGTCGGCCTTCGCGACCGGGCGTTGCACAAGCCGGGTGAGATGTCCGGTGGCCAACAACAGCGCGTCGCGATTGCGCGCGCCTTGGCCAACTCGCCAGACATTTTGCTTGCCGACGAACCGACGGCAAACCTTGATTTACGAACCGGCGAGGAGATCATCGAATTATTTCGGAACCTTCGTGACAAACTCGGCGTCACGATCATTACCGCAACACACGATCTCAAGATGCTTAAGGCCTCCGACCGAATCGTCTGGATTGACGATGGCCGGTTGGCACGGATCTCAACACCCGCCGAAGCCAACATTCAAATTGGCGAGGTGCATTGATGGACACACCACGTAATCCACTCGCTGCAATCCCGCTCAAACCGGCGAACGTTGAAACGCGCGAGGACTCTTACGGCCGATTGCATCTGTGTCTAACTCCAAAATTGGGCCCGTGGCAACGCCGCGTCGCCACCTGGCTTCGGTACGATTACACTCGCAAGCTTGAACTCGATGAAACTGGCACCCAGTATTACCGGCTTGCGGATGGCGCCCACACGCTAACGGCCATCATTGATCAATTGTCGATGCAGCTCGGCAGGGACCGCCGCGAAGTTACCACGATGGTCGTCACATTCACAAAAATGCTGATGACGCGAAACATGATTGCTTTGAAAATTTCTGTAAAACCATGAGCACCTCCGACATCATCGCTCGCGCGGTCGCGGTGACCCGCAAGTACACGCTCGGCAAGGAAATCGTCTGGGCGCTGCAGGGCGTGTCGTTGGACATTTACCGTGGCGAATATCTTTCCATCATGGGGCCATCCGGTTCCGGTAAGTCCACATTCTTCAACATGATCGGTGCGCTCGACGTCCCAACAACTGGCACTGTTGAATTTATGGGTGCAGATCTCTTTGCGCTGCCGGAAGACAAGCAGGCATGGATCCGGTGCAACAAAATTGGCTATATCTTCCAGACCTTCAACCTCGTCACTGTCATGACCGCGCTCGAAAACGTTTCACTCCCATTGATTCTCCGCGGCGACGAACCCGCCAAAGCCAACGCCCGTGGTACAGAAGTTTTAGAATCGGTCGGATTGGGACACCGTCTGCATCACTTGCCACTACAGCTATCCGGCGGCCAGCAGCAACGTGTTGCCATTGCTCGTGCGCTCGTCAATTCTCCCGCCGTGATCCTTGCCGACGAACCCACCGGTAACCTCGACAGCAAAACCGGTCAGGAAATTATTGATTTACTCCGGCGGCTTCAGCGCGAACAACACGTCACTGTTATCACTGCCACCCACGACGTCCGGATGATCAACATTTCCGACCGGGTTGCGTGGATTCGCGATGGCAAACTTGAACGCCTTGAAAATCGCGCCAACATCACCATTAAATCTGGGCACATTGACGATTCACACCCAGCTGAATCAAGTCAGACGACTCATTAGCTGAAGCCAATTACCGTCAGAAAATACAAAGAGCGTCCAGTCGTACTGGACGCTCTTTGCTTTGATTAATCTTTGCTGGCTTATTTTTTACCTATGGCGGCGCGGACTTCGTCGAGGTGGCCAGCACTGCCGAGCACTTGGTTCTTGTGCGCGATCATCTTGGCATACTCTTCGATGAATGGAACACCAACGTCACGCAAATCGAATTTTTCGGGCTTGTCGCGGAAGAATTCACGGTGAACACGCGTCCAGAGGAGCCGGCCGTCGGTGTCGATATTGACTTTACACACACCCATTTTGGCTGCTGGCAGGAACTGGTCTTCCGGCACGCCGCTGGAGTCTTTGATCTTGCCACCGGCGGCGTTGATGCGATCCACTTCATTCTTCGGAACGCTGCTGCTGCCGTGCATGACCATCGGGAAGCCGGGTAGCAATTTCTGAATCTGCTCGATGACTTCAAAGTGAAGGCTGAACTTCTTACCAGGTTCGGCCTTGAACTTGAATGCGCCGTGGCTGGTGCCGATGGCAACTGCCAACGAATCGCAGCCGGTACGCTTGACGAATTCTTTTGCTTCGTCCGGGTTGGTCAGCTTTACCGAGCCAACAATATCTTCTTCGACGCCACCGAGTTGGCCTAATTCGGCTTCAACACTGATACCTTTGACGTGTGCGGCATCCACAACACGCTTGGTGATGGCAATATTTTCTTCGAACTCGTGATGGCTTGCATCAATCATTACCGAACTGTAGAAACCAGACTTGATACAGTCGTAGCAGTTTTCTTCGTCGCCATGGTCGAGGTGAACGGCAAAGATAGCTTCGGGGTACACTTGGTCAGCGGCGCGAATCATCCCTTCGAGAAACCGTTTATCGGAGTATTTCCGCGCGCCTTTGCTTATCTGAATGATGAATGGCGCTTTACTAGCAATATTGCCTTTGAACAATCCGACGGTCTGCTCGAGGTTGTTGATATTGTAGGCGCCGATGGCGTATTTGCCATAGGCCTGTTTGAATAATTGGGCAGTGGTAACAATCATGTTTGATTTCTCCTGATAACAACGGGGTGCCACGACATTACCGAAGAAGCTCTCACCGGTCAAGCAAGAGCACACATGTCGAAACGCGTCACTTCACCAGCAATCGCGTGAGGCTGACAAAATCGTCGTCGCCCCAGCCGCGCGCCAAGCCGATTTCGTACAACTTCATCAATGCGCGGAGCTGCGGCAGCGGTTGAGTGCCGGCGGATTCGATCGCCAACCGAAGATCTTTGCCCATGTGCTTCAGCGAAAATTGTGGCGCCCAATCGCCGGCGCGCAGCTTCGGTTCTTTGAGAGTGGCCAAACCCGACTGGCCGACATTGAGTTTGAGCGCGTTAAAGAATAGGTCATCGGAAATTCCGGCCGCGCGCGCAAACGTCAGACTTTCACCGAGCGCCTCGGACATCAACGCGAGATTAAGATTCATCGCCAGCTTCAACGCCGACGCGCTGCCGAGCTGCCCGATATATTCGATGGCGCGGCTGAGCCGGCGCAAGACCGGCCGGCTCCGCTCCAACACTTGTTGGTCGCCACCAATGTAAAACACCATTTGCCGCTGTTCGGCGGCCGGCTTGCTACCGGTAAATGGCGCCTCCAGAAATGCTGCGCCGGTCGCCTGCACTTGCGCCGCAAACCGCAGCGTCGCGTCCGGCGAAATCGTGCTCGATTGCATCACGATCTGACCGGCGTGCAATACTGGCAAGATTTGGTCGAGTACCTGTTGCACGGCCGGCGGATCGGCCACGACGATGATGACAAAATCCGCTTGCGCTGCCGCCGCGCGCGCGTCGCCGGTATAAAATGGCAACGCCGGTTTCGCGGTTCGATTCCAACCGCGCACCGTGTCGCCGTCGTGGTGCAGATTTTCAGCCCACACCCGGCCGATGATGCCCAAGCCAAACACGCCGATATTCATAATGCCGGCAGCATACAAACCGATTCCGCAGCCGGCAAGCTTGTGCTAATTTACCGGCCATGTTCAATGACCAACGCGCCGCGCAAGTCCACCGACTGTTCGCCCGCATCGCGCGCCGGTACGACCGGCTCAACGACGTGATGACGCTCGGCTGGCACCGACTCTGGAAACGCCGGCTCGTCAAACTTGCTGGCCAACCCGGCAACGTGCTCGATCTTTGCTGTGGCACCGGCGACTTGGCGTTGCGATTTAATAGGCGGGTGGTCGGCGTGGATTTTACCGGTGAAATGCTCCGCATCGCGCAAGCGCGTAACCCGGCCGGCATTTGGCTGTGCGCCGATGCGCTCCGGTTACCATTCCCGGATAATTCATTCGATGTGGTCAGCGTCGGTTATGGACTTCGCAACTTGGCCGACCTCGATATCGGCTTGCGTGAGATTTACCGGGTGCTGCGCCCAGGCGGAAAATTATTGTCGCTGGATTTCGGCAAACCAGAGGCGACATGGCTGCGCCGGGTGTTTTTCGCACATCTCCGGTTTCACTTGCCGTGGATGGGCCGGTGCTCGTGCGGCGACCCGGCGGCCTATGAATACATTTTGTCGTCACTGGAAAAATATCCGGCTCAGCGCGGGGTTCGGCAACTCATGGAAATCGTCGGTTACCGGGATTGTGGCTTCGAGGAATTTTTCGGCGGCACGATGGCGATCAACTTCGGCGTCAAGCCGAGCTGAATCGCCTTACCGGGAACACAAGTAGTCGCGGATGTAATTGAAACTTTGTCGGAGCGAGTCGAAGGGATTACCGGGACAGATGTCTTGTTCGACAGCGAACCATTGGCAGCCGAGTTTCTGTAGGCGGGCCACGATTGTGTGCGGCTCGCTGAAGATCTTGTCGCCCGGCTCGTGGGTGGCGCAGATGGTCAGGCCAGTGTCGCGGCAAAGCTTGACGAGTTCGTTACCGGCGATATCCGCCGGGGTATTAAGGAACTCGCGGACGGAATAGAGTTGGGCTGCGAGTTGCCCGGTTATCACTTACCGAATCCTTTCGTGAATTCGGCGCCGGCAACGGTGCCGGGGTGAACTGCCTTTTTTGCAAATCGTGAATTTTTGACGAGCTGGTTGAGTATGCGTTTATAGGCAGCACTATCAAGTGGTAGTTCGATGGTTTTGTTTTTCAGCGATGAATAGAGCATCGCGTTGCCCAGCTCGACGGAGTTCAAACCCTCAGCAGCCGGAGCGATGAGCGGCGTGCAGTCGAGGATGGCGTCCACAAAGTTTTGGAGGATGGCATTGTGCTGGCCGCCATGGTAGTCACCAAGCGGAAACGTTGTGGTTTTATTGGCCGGCACATTAAACAACGACTGGGTGGTGCGACTGAATTCTGTGGTAGGCACTTCGTTGCGAGTGAAGGTGATGAGGTTGTTTTCGTAAACCAGTTTGCCGTTTTCGCCGGTAATTTCGAGACGGTTGGTGCCGGGGGCTTCGCCGGTCGTAGTGATGAAGACTGCGGTCGCGCCGGTGGCGTATTCCATGTATGCGGTAACGTCATCTTCAACCTCGATGTGATGATACTTGCCGAGACTGCAGAACGCGCGGACGCGCTGCGGCATCCCACAAATCCATTGGAATAAATCGAGGTTGTGCGGGCACTGATTCAGGAGCACACCACCACCTTCGCCAGCCCAGGTCGCGCGCCAACCGCCGGACGCATAATACGCCTCACTGCGAAACCAATTCGTGATGATCCAGTTGGCGCGGCGGATAGCGCCGAGTTCACCGCCACGGACTAGTTCGCGGATTTTGATGTAATACGGATCTGTGCGTTGACAGAACATCTCAGAAAACACGAGGTTCGTCCCCGCGTGCCCGGCAATGAACCGCTCGCAGTCGGCCTTGTGGACACCGAGCGGTTTTTCGGAGAGCACGTGGATGCCGGCCTGGAACGCCGCCAGCCCGATCGTGGGATGTGAGTAGTGCGGCGTGGCGATAAGGATGGCGTCGACCTTGCCGGACTTGAGGAGCTGTTTGTACGTCGTAAATTGCGGCACTGCCGGATAATCTTTCAACCGCGCGGGATCGATATCGCAGACCGCGCTGAGCACGCAACGGTTGATTTTGTTGGCCAAAACATTTTTGGCATGGGCACCGCCCATGTTGCCAACGCCGATAATCCCGAGTCGAATTTGATTCATATTACTTATCCTTTACCAAATACGGCGCGACTTCATTATGTTTTTTGTGCTCCGTGACTTTCTTGAAATTGGAAGTTTCGCAAAGCTGCCGGAGCTGTCGTTCAAACTCCGATCCATCCAGTGGCAAGCTGACCGCCTCATTGTGCAGGGACGACCACAGCATCGCGTTGGCCAGTTCGACAGCGCCGATTCCTTCCGCCGCCGGCGCAAGCAAAGCTTGGCCATCCAGAATCGCATCCACAAAATTCTGCAAGACCGCGACGTGCTGACCGCCGTGATCCGGAAATTCAAACACTTGCTCTGTTTGCTCCGGCACGGCGTAATGCTGCGGCGATTGCCTGCGGAAATCGCGGACTGACCCGGCTGTCTGCGTGAAGCGCAACTTGTTGTTTTCGTAAACCAACCGGCCGCGGTCGCCGGCGACTTCAAGCCGGTTCGTGCCGGGCGCTTCGCCGGTCGTGGTGGTGAACACGCCGGTCGCTCCCGTGGCGTATTCCATGACGGCGGTCACATCGTCTTCAACTTCGATATTGTGATACCGGCCGAGGCCGCAAACCGCGCGGATCCGGACCGGCATCCCGAACATCCATTGCCAGAGGTCGAGGTTGTGCGTCGCCTGGTTGAGCAACACGCCCCCCCCCTCGCCCGCCCACGTCGCACGCCAACCACCTGAATTGTAATACGCGTCGGTCCGGAACCAGTCGGTGATCGTCCAGCTCAGCCGCTGCAATTCGCCCAGCTCGCCACTTTTCACCAGCGAGCGAATTTTTTGGAAATACGGGTCGGTGCGCTGGTTAAACATTGCCGCAAATATTTGCCGGGGTTTTGTCGACGCTGCCAGTAATCGGGCACAATCGGCCTTGTGAACCGAGATCGGTTTTTCGACGAGTACATGCAACCCGTGCTGGAGCGCATCCACCCCGATCGTCGTGTGATCGTAATGCGGCGTCGCAACAAGCACGGCGTCCACCAGACCCGACCGGATGAGTTCCCGGCTGTCGGCAAACCCGGGCAGCCCCGGAAATTGCGCCAATTGCGCCGGATCCAAATCGCTGACCGCCGTCAATGTTGCCCGCCCAATTCGGCCGGCAGCCAAACTGCGGGCATGATACGCTCCCATGTTGCCGACGCCGATGACCCCACAACGAACTGATTTCATCTTGGCGTGATACGGCGCGCCGGGAAGCGCGTCAACTGGAAAAACTGGCCTTGCCGGCGCCGGCCCGGTATATTCGCCCCATGCACTACCGAAAATTTGGACGAACCAATTTACAGTTACCGGTCATCTCCTGCGGCGGGATGCGCTATCAACACGCGTGGCAGGATGTCGCGCCAAACGAAATCCCAGTCGATAACCAAGCCAACCTCGAAGCCTGCATCCATCGCGCGCTCGAACTCGGCATCAATCACATCGAAACCGCGCGCGGCTACGGCTCCTCGGAAATGCAGCTTGGCAATGTGCTGCCCAAATTGTCGCGCGAAAAAATCATTGTCCAGACGAAGGTCGCTCCCGCCGCCGATCCCGCCGAGTTCCGGCAAACCTTTGAAAAGTCCATGCAGCTTCTCAAGCTGGATCACGTGGACCTGTTCAGCCTGCACGGCATCAATAATGACGAGACTCTCAACTGGGCCATTCGCAAGGGCGGCTGCCTCGAACAGGCCCGGCAATTCCAAAAGGAAGGCCGATGCCGGTTTATCGGCTTCAGCACGCACGGCGTGCCGCGCGTGATTTCCGCCGCCATCAATACCGGCGAATTCGATTACGTCAACCTCCACTGGTATTTCGTCAACCCGCTCAACTGGTCATGCGTTACTGACGCGACTCGGCAAGACATGGGCGTTTTTATCATCAGCCCGAATGACAAGGGCGGCCTACTGCAAACGCCGGTCACAAAAATGATCGAGTTGTGCCGGCCGCTGACGCCCATGCAATTCAACGCCCTCTACTGTCTCGCGCAGTCTCAGGTGCACACGTTGAGCTGCGGGGTCGCGCGCCCGACGGATTTCGACGAACACGTCCGCGCCCTCGATTTTTACGACCGCATCCCAGCCACCATCGCGCCCATCGAATCCAAGCTGCGCGCGGAATTGGAACGCGCGCACGGCCGGGACTGGTGCGCGCACTGGTCTGACAACATCCCGGAGTTCGACCAAATCCCCGGACGGGTCAACGTCCTCGAAATTCTCCGCCTATGGACCTACGCCAAAGCGCTCGACATCGTGGCCTGGGGCCAGATGCGTTACAATCTGCTTGGCGGCGGTGGTGGCCATTGGTTCCCCGGCGAAATGGCCGGCAACTTTGATGAGCCAGCCGTGCGCGCTGCCATCGCCGGCAATCCGTTCGCCGCGAAAATCCCCGGCATCCTCCGCGAAGCCCACGCGCTGTTCTACACCGAACCCAAGAAACGCCTCAGCAAAAGTTGACTGAGTATTGCTCAAATAAACGGATCACCCGATCCATGTGGATTACGATTCAGAACTGTGCGCCAGCATCGACGACCAGTTTATGTATTTGGAATTCTAACTAGATGAATGCACCAGTTTATGTCTAACGATTATCGAGTTTTAATCTCCCCAAAAAGATTAGCCGCCGATGCCAATATTCTGACCGGCCATCCAGCCGAACAGGCGGCTTGGATTTGGATTCAAGAACCGGCGCGCCCCATCACGCGCTTTTTGCGGTTTGAAAAAAACTTTACAGTCGCAGCCAATGCGGATGACTTAGTGCTGCACATCACCGCTGATCAGCGGTACCAATTATACTGCGATGATCAACCGATCAGCTTCGGTCCCGATCGTTGCGACCTGCATCATTGGGCCGTCACCACTTGCCGGTTGTCGCTTCGCCCGGGGGCCCACCGGCTCACGGCCATAGTCTGGTGGATTACGCCACAGTACGCCAACTTACAACTCGTCAATCCACCCATGGCGCAAGTCACATGGCAGGGCGGCTTTTTACTGGCAGCCGAAGGTGTGTTTCACGAGCAATTGAGCACTGGCTTTACTGACTGGCGCGTGACCGACCTGACGACTGCTGTCTCTCTCGCACGCAAGCCCATGTTCACCTATCATGACATCGGACCGAGCTACACGGTTGATCTCGCCCGCTGGCAACAAGGCACACCGGCGCACACGATCGTGGTCTTGCCGCCGCTCGCCGCCAACGATACTGGCGTGCGGCGACCGGGTTGGGTACTGACGGCAGCCACGTTACCAGAACAACAACGCCGCGAATGGACCGGCGGTAAAATCCGCGCGCGTTGGTGCCAGGATTTTGGCGAACGCCCGCTCACAACACAGGATCTTGCCGCCGATAGCCTGTTGGATTGGCAAGGCCTGCCTGATGGACAGCCGGTGGTAATTCCGCCGAACAGCCAAGTCGCCGTACTCTGGGATTGTGAGTCTTACCAGACCGGGTATCCCGCACTGAGCTGGTCGGGCGGTGCCGGTGGACAGATTGAAATCGAATGGGCTGAATCACTTTTTACGACTGCGCCTTCGGCTAATCCCGCCCATCCATTCGCCAAAAATAACCGGAGCGAGCTTTGCGGTAAAACCTGGTTTGGATTTGGCGATACCTTTGTTGCGGCCGGTACAGAACAGGAATCAACCCCGCCACTATGGTGGCGCACCGGTCGCTATTTGCGGCTCCGGATTACCACGACAAATGCGCCGCTCCGCCTGACGCGACTGGCAATCCTGCAAACTGGTTATCCGCTGACGGCGATTGGCCAATGGAAATCCTCTGATCCAAACTGGGATCGGCTGCTTCCACTTCTGGAACGGAGCTTTACGGCAAACGCCCACGAAAATTGGTGCGATTGCCCGTACTACGAGCAGATGATGTACGTTGCCGACACAGCCCTCCATGCATTGTCCAATTACGCGTGGTTCGACGACGACCGGCTAAGCAAGCGCGCGCTCGAGATGTTCGATTGGTCCCGCGATGTCACCGGCCTGGTCGCTGAGCGTTACCCTTCTGGCTATCGCCAGGAAAGCACCACCTTCGCCCTCATCTGGGTATCGATGGTCCGGGATTACCTCTACTGGCGTGACGATTCTGATTTCGTCCGGCAACGCTTGCCGGGCGTGCGGTCACTGCTGGAGCAAGCCCTGGCACTACTCGGCCCTGACGATCGGCTGCATGAGGTTCCCGGTTGGCCGTTTGTCGATTGGGTGCCGGAATGGGATAACGGCTGTGGACCGGGCGTCCGCACCGGCGACTCTTCAATTGTAAATCTGCATCTGGTTCTGGCATTACAATCCGCCGCGGAAATCGAGGAAGCCATCGGCGACATGGTCCTGGCTGATCGCTGGCGGCGCATTGGGCGCCGCGTCTTCGATGTGGTGATGGCCCGCTACTGGGACGGGGTCCGTGGCTGCTTGCGTGATACGACTGGGAATGCGCCACTCAGCGAACATGCCCAAGTGTTGGCTTTGCGCACTGGCTGGTTAAACACGACTCAAACCGAATCTTGCCGGCAAGTGTTGCTGACCGATCCCCAACTGCTGCGTTGTACGATCTATTTTTCGTTCTATCTGTTGGACGAGTTGTACCGCATGGGTGCGGTCGCGGCATTCTCCGAGAAATTGAACTTCTGGCGGGAACTGCCCGCTCACGGATTTATAACCACGCCTGAAGCCACCGATCCCTCCCGCAGTGATTGTCATGCATGGGGCGCACATCCGTTATGGCACATGGTCGCCAGCATTGCCGGCATCCGCCCCGCCGCACCGGGCTTTGCGCGGGTGCGCATCGCACCAGCTCCCGGTACATTCACAAACTTCCGCGTTCGCATTCGCCATCCCCGCGGTGCAATCGAATTGACGTTGCGGCGCAACGCTGGACGAGTGCATCTGACAGTGAACACGCCACCCGGTGTGCCTGCGCAAATTGAGTGGGGTTCACAAACCCATCAATCCGCAGGCGGATACGTCGAACTTGACTGGCCGGATTTACAAATCTAATTGAATGGGCTTGCCTTGGATACAAACCAAAGCGTAATAGTATATAGTTAATTTGTGTTCATGATTTATCAAGTAGCGATCTGAAAGCAGCTGTTGCTGTAATTAAGCGAACGGTAGCCGACGTGGCGGAACTGGCAGACGCGCTGGACTCAAAATCCAGTGCCCGCAAGGGCGTGTGGGTTCGATTCCCTCCGTCGGTACCAACTTACCCCTGTGAAATCAGGTGGGGCACTTGCAGACCCAAAACATAATTCTTAAGATTCAGTTTTTCCCATAATTGCCTTCACAAGGCGCTAACTGTTCCTTGGGCGCAATAATTCCTGACACAAGAAACCGTTGTGAATATGTAAATCCCATACAGGTATTGACTAGGAGTTGGTAGTCGACTGAATCTCCGAGTAGTAGACAACTTTCACCAATTGGCAATCGTATGGGTGACACAAATGAAACAAGCTTATGCGCGAAATCCTTCGCAAATGTAAATCCTGACGGAAGATTGATGTCTTCAATTGGATAAATCTTATCTTCAACACTGAGTCGATAATTCATAATTTTCTCCTAGCAAAAACAGCGGTAGGCCTCACCGCACCCCTACCGCTATTCTGCATTCAACCTGACCCAGCCTCACCAAACTCTCACTGTAAATCATTTGCCTGATATGACGATAGCTGATCCAGTCAAAATCACAATCGGGTGAAATGTGTATTTGGTGGTCGGTGAAACTACTTAGTCAATGTGGACGGAAAGCGACCCGCTCCTGCGCTGCCCTCGGAGAGGAAATAGTTGTGCTATAATTCCAGTCAGCTTAGAAAAGGTCACCACGATGCAAACAAGAACGCTTGGCCTCGGCTGTAGGCAATTAAAGATATTCCTGACCTGTGCGGTAATCCTAAGTTCAGGTTATGTTTACGCCGCCGACCCAACGGCAGACTGGCGCACCCGCTGGGAGAAAAACATTATCAGCGATGCCCACAACCGGTATTGCGACCCGCCGTGGTACCTTGCACTTCAGTCGGGTGCGCACTAATCACCCACTATGAATCGGCCCATTCAACTGGACTTCTTCTTAGAACCTACTCCTCGCACACCCAAAGCGCCAGCGACCAAGCGGGTTGAGGTCACTTCTGCTGTTGGTAAGCTACAGATGCCCGCGCCGAAAGGATTGACAGTTGCCGAACAGTTGAACCGTGGCATCAAGGTTGCATTCCCAAAAAACGCCAATGCCATCCGCGTGACCATCGGCAACAAGACAACCGTGATTCTCAAGATGGATGCCGATACGTTGAAGGGTGCTGGAGTTGCAACCGTGATTAATTTTGGCACGGTCAAGAATGACGCCAAAGGGCATCCGATCCGCAAGGATTTCGCAGTATTAACCGACGCCAATGCCGACAATCTGTTTTAATCTGGCTGACAAACGCCATTTAACAGCCGCTGAGGGCTGGCTTGAGCTTGGCCTGCACCTTGAAGCCAACGCGGAACTGGAGCAGATCACGCCGCAGTTACATGGTCACCCAGACGTGTTGGACATACGCTGGCAAATTTACGCGAAGGAAAAAAAGTGGGAAGCCTGCATTGATATTGCCACTGAGATCATCAAGCGTGAGCCAAAGAAATCATGTGGCTGGATTAATCGCTCCTTCACCCTGCATGAAATGCAACGCACCCAAGAGGCATTTGATCAACTCCTGCCAGTGGTGGACAAGTTTCCGAAGATCTGGACCATCCCTTACAATCTGGCCTGTTACGCTTCACGGTTGCACCGATTTGACGAGGCGCAAAAGTGGCTTAAACAGGCGATGGAGGTGGATGCGGAGACCGTTCAGGCTGCCGCACAAGAGGACGAAGATTTGAAACCGCTCTGGGACAACTTGGGCGGGGTATTAGCAGCTGGCTGTGAATTCAAAAAGAGGGTGAATTTTTAGTGGTTAGTGTGGTGCTTCCGATGGTGACGGCTTGCTTTGCGGTGATGCTGACGTTTGGCGGAAGCCTTCATGTGGTGATGGCTGACTGTCGAATCCGCCGGCACGATTTTGGGTGGCAATGACGCTTCCGTCTGCGCTGTTGCGGCGATGCCACATGCCATGGTCACAATCATGGCCACGACTAAAACACGAATATACAATTTCCCCATGTCCGTAATCTCCTTGGATATTAACATCGGTCATTCCAGCCTCCTTGGTGCTGAATCGACCGTACTGGTTGCAGAAGATATGGGATTGTGGCGTGCAGTCAAGCACATCTGTATCTTTCGGCTGCATTTTATCACTCGCAGGATTACACTACTGTGGAACTGATTCCTATTTCTAATGAACTCCCTTAAAGGCCAACTACTACTCGATAGCGGAAAGCTCGCGGGTTCGGAATTTCACCATACAGTTGTGCTGATCTGCCAGCATGATCCCGAAGGCGCATTTGGATTGGTGCTGAATCGTATGAGTGAGCAAACAGTCGATGCGGCACTGTCCGAAAAGATGCCGGTAACGGTACAAGATTTACCGCTGTATTTTGGTGGACCTGTGCAACCCAAAATGCTGAGTTGCCTCATTTATGATCCAGCTAATATCGAGATAGACCAAATGCCCATTCTGCCAGGTCTGCGCCTAATGCATGATTTGGATGAGTTATTGAAGCCCAGTGAAAGCGCTGCGGCATTTAAGCAGATTAAATTCTTTGCGGGCTACGCAGGGTGGTCACCTGGGCAACTTGATAATGAGATACAAATGGCTGCCTGGCTAACGCACCCTGCCTCAATTGATCTCGTATTTCATCCAGAGCCTGAAAACCTGTGGCGGCTGATTCTACGTGGGAAAGGCCCAAAATATCGACTGCTGGCTGAGGCACCGGATGATTTGGCAAATAATTAAGCTGGCGAAAAGCAGCCAGAATTTTAGGCAGGGGACAGGTGGGGTGGTGAGCTTTTGCCAACATCTAAATTTAACATTGATGCTTTAGAGTTGGTGCGCGGGACAGGACTTGAACCTGCACGCCTTACGGCATACGCCCCTCAAACGTACGTGTCTGCCAGTTCCACCACCCGCGCAACCGGTTGGCTGAAGTTCTCGTAAAATAGCGCGTCGACAGACATCCGGCAAGTCCGGAGTTTCCCGCCAGTCCGCTGCTTATTTCTGTTTACTAAAAATCAGCACGCCCAGATTTTGATTCAGGCGCTCTTCGTCTTCCGCCACGGCACCGAGTTTGCCAAGATAATCGTCGAGACGATTCACCAAATCCGTACGCTTGTCGTCCACGCTTACGACTTTCAACCAATAATGTTCGGTTGTGGCCCGGCCGGGACCGGTCACGTCGTTGGTATCCTGCGCTTCGAGCCAATATTCGACGCCGGTGTCCGCCGGCAAAGCGGCGGTAACCTTGGTCAAATCCCACTCATGCCGACGCCGAAGTGCGCGTGGCGTTTCGCCGGCCAGATCAAGTTCAACGGTTTGCTCCTGACCGCCGCGGATGGCCGGGCTCCGGTAGTGCAGCGTCAGCTTGGCGACACCGAAATCATCGTGCGCTTCAAAGCCGAGCAACACGGTGGCGCGTGCGGTCACTAATTCCTCCTTCCGCTCCGGCAACGTTAGCGCCACGGTCGGCGGCTTATCTGGAAGGATGTCAATCCGGTATAACGTCAATTCCTTGGCGCTCAACTCGTCGGTGTCGCGCAATTGGATGGTAAACCCGGTCAAGCCGGTTTGTGGCACGCTGATTTCGCCGGTCAGTTGCTGCTGGTCAAGTGGATTGACCCGCAAAGACGTCTCAGTGTTGAGCCCGGCCAGCCGTAGACTTGCCGCCGCAATCGCTTTGTTGGCGTGCAACGTCAACTGCAACCGGCTGCCAGCCAGCAGCGACAAATCTGCCGGCGCGAGCCGGCGCGCCGGCAGCCGAGTATACGCCGGGAAAATTTGCTGACATTCGAGGCTGGTCACCACCGGCCGCTCCAACGCGCTCACTGCGAACGACTCACTGGTGTCGTCGTTCAAACGCACCCGGTAGGTGAAGGATTCCTGCACATTTTCCACCGTCTGCGTAAAATGCGTCGGGTCGTCGCCTGCCGGCACGATGGCAAATTGCTGCTGTTGACCGGACGCAAACCGGATCAACAACCGGCCGCGTGCCGGCACGAGGCCGGTCGCCCGCGCGCCGATTACGACAGTTTCACCCTGCCCAATGCGCAGGTTGCCGGACAAAACTTGCACGTGAGTTTTGTGCGGGACCGGCACATTCAACAAAAACGCCCGTTGCAACAGCACCCCGGTTGCCGGCGCGCCAACACGTAGTGCCACTGCCGCCACTGCCAGCATGAGGACCGCCACCAAACTGCACAGGGCAAATTGCCGGAAGTTGACCACCGACCGAAAATCAACCTGCTCCGCCAGCGTGTTGGTTTGGCGGACCAGCTCGCGCACCAGCCCGGCGGAGTCGCCGAGCCGAAGCACCCCCGGCCGCGTCAATTGCACGCTGGCGATCAGCCGCGTGCGGAAATCCGGCCGTGCCTGTTCGACCAACAAGGCACAGCCATCTTCACCGGGGGCTGTCTGGATCGGGATGATTACCTGCCGGCGCGCGATCAACCCAATCAACCCCAAATTCACCAGCAGCAGCACAGCTCGGCCCGCCCACGGCAATTCTTCAAGCCAATCCACCACCATGCCGATGCTGAATAAAGACACAACACTGATCAGTACCAAAGCCGCGCCGGTGCCGCCGGTACTGAGCAGCAGCCGACGCCGCACGCCGGCCAGCCGACTGCGCAATTTTTCAATGCCTGGGAATTCAGTGGTCATTTCAATTGGAATTTCTTGCGCAGCGCCCATTCCACGCCGGTCAGCAGGACAAACAACGCAAACACCAGTGGCGACGACCAGATTTCCACCTCGGTGTATGACCGCACTGTCTCGACTTTTTTATTGATCAACCCCGGTAACCGGTCCAAATCCTCTTCCCGAAAATATGCGCCGCCGCTGACCACGGCCATTTCTTTTAGCAACGGCTCGTTCATCGCGGTCTGCCCGAATTCATACTTCGGTTGCTGAACCACAAAATCCAATTCCGTCTCCGCATCGCGCTCAACAAAGAACTTGTACGCCCTACCGGCCGGTGCGACGAACTCGCCACGATACATCCCCGGCTGACCCGGCAATGGTCGTAGCGTCACCTCGCCGGCGCTGATGTCACTGGCGATTTTGCTATCGCGCGGCGCATACCTGCCGGTCACCTGCGGATCGTTGACCGCGTCGTAGCTGGCCGTGTACAAGCGCGCAAAAACGGTCACTCGGTCGCCGGTAATATAGCTTTGCCGGTCGCTGCTGAGCTGCGTCCGCTTGGCCTCGCCGAGCAACCGCGACAACGCCATCCGTTGCACCACCTGGCTCCAAAACAACGTGAAATACTTATCGCCGGCATTCTTGCGCCATCGCCAGGTCGAGTCGGTGCCCATGAACAGTGTTTGGCCGAGGCCGTATTTTTGCAGCACAAGCACCGGCAATTTTTCGCGGCCGCCCGGCTGCGGTTCCTGTGTCGCGACCAACACGCTCGCCGCCGGCTTGATACCGGCGACTCGTGCAATCCAATACAACGGCGGCAACCCGTGCCAGACAGCGAGACTTTCGTCCGGTTTGTCGGACAACGCGAGCATCGGACTTTCCTTGCCAACCGCCGTCAACTCCAGCGCGATTGGCTTGTCCGCCAAGCTGTCATCGGCGTGTGTCTTTTGGATGTCGACCGGCAACGCGGCTTCGAGCGGCGTCCGCGCGTAGGCGTCGGGGCTGAATCGTTTACCGGCAATCATCACCAACGCGCCGCCGAATTTGGAAACGTAATCGCGCAGCGTTTCCAGTTGCTCCGCCGTGAACAGTTTTGGGTCCACGTCACCGAGCACGATCACGTCGTACTTGAACAAGTCTTCTTTTTGCTTGGGAAACTCCGCCAAGTACGGCGTGTCCTCGCCTTGCGTCACGCCGGGGTCAGCCTCGAACAACAGACATTTCACGGTCATTCGTCGATCCCGCGTCAGCATCGCGAACAGATAGCGAAACTCCCACCGGGGCGCCTGCTCGATCACCAGCACTTTCAGTTTCGTGTCCACCACGCGCAAGCGTTTGGTCTGGTTGTTGTTGTCTTTCACCGCTTCTTCCGGGCGCGGTGTAATGGCGACCTGCAACTCAAACTCGCCAGTCTGCGGCGGCGTGAATTTCATTTCGACGACCTGTTCGGCTTCATTTTCAAAAACAATTTCCTGTTCCGCCACCACCTGGTCGCCGAGTTTGAGCGTGACCGTTGCTTTCTCGCCGGCATAGCCTTGATTGCGCACACGGACGGTGACCGCCAGCTCGTCCTTCACAAACGCCACGTCTTCCGAAAAGATGCTTTCGACGATGATGTCTTTCGGTGAGGTGATGCCGATGCCGTACAGGTAGAGCGGAAATTTTTCCTGCCACGCCAACGCCGCCGCGTCGAGCGGTGCGCTGCCGCTGTTGTTGCCGCCATCGGTGATCACGAACGCGCCGGCGACCGACTGGCCGCGTTGCCGACGCATAACTTCCCGGATGGCGTCGCCGAGTGCGGTGACCGGGCTGTCCGGCTGGTATTTGCTGAGCATGTCGCCGGCGGGCAACTCGGCCAGGTCTTTGCCGAATGAATACGCCACGAGATCGAAGTCCGCGCTTAATCGTTTGAGCAAGTCGAGTTGCGGATTTTGCAATGCCGCTCGCAACAATTCCGCGCGCGAGACATTGGCCAGTGCGAGCGCCTTGCCGTGATCGAGTGTTTGCCCGAGGCCGGCACGCGCATCGAGCAATCCCTTGGCAATCGCGGCGCGTTTCAAATCCGTGTCAGTGGACCGCGGGTCTTGGATGCGCATGCTGCTGGTAGCGTCGAGCAACACCACAAAACTGCGCCGCACCTTGCCGTCAATGCCGAGTTGCAAGACCGGCTGCATGATCAGCGCCAGCAACGCCATGAACAACGCCACGCGCAACCCAGCCAACGTGTAGCGCCAGCCCGGGCGCAGTTCCACTGCGCCGCGCCGGTACAGCCACACTGTCAAGACCGCCAGCACAATCCCGGTCAGCAGCCAGAGGCCGAGATTCGCGCCGCGAAACTCCAGCGACCAGTCCGCGATGTCCATGACATCAATCCCGCGCGCGCCGATAATTTTGAGAAGCAGGTGAATCATTTCGGATCGCTGAAGAGTTGGCCCAACACCGTTTCGACTACCGCCACCGCCAGCGCCGCGTACGCCAGCACGCGCCAGATCTCCCAGCCGCCGGTCGTGTTCGGATTACTTTGCAGCCATGGTGTGTCGGGCTGCCAGTGGACAATCGTGGCAACTGCGCCCAACTGTGCC
>Ga0118677_10000955_pt1 | contig 61985 bp, 48 predicted proteins | sample AliMusrvi5mmetaG_FD_86154 | JGI IMG/M metagenome (GOLD analysis project Ga0118677, IMG submission 86154) | reverse complement strand
GGGGATTCTCGCTTGGTCCGTGTCAAAAAATGCTTTCTTCCTGATGTCTCCTTTGCACAGTCTTTTCCCAGGCGTAGCGAAAAGGCCCGTATAGGACGAAACTCACGCAAACGATCGACACGGCGTAGTCGCGAATAACCATAATTGCCACGACGCTAAAAATAATGCCTACCAGGTGACGGAGCGGTCGCTGCCCACGAAAGACCTGATTGACCACATGGGGATAGGGAATCCGCGAGACCATCAACATGGCCGCCAAGAGGGCGAAAAATGGCAGCACGAACTGTAGGCCGATATCAATCTGCCGCGCGAATATCAGCGGATTATCTTCTTTGCGGAGCGTATAAAACATGATGGCAAACCCAGCCACGCTCGCCGCGGCAGCCGGACTGGGCAGACCGCGAAAACTCATGTGATCGTCTTCGTCACTCGTCTCCACGTTAAATCGCGCCAGCCGCAATGCCGCACAAGCCGCAAAGGAGGCCGCAATCACCCACACCGCTTCCTTGTGAAAAAACGAAAACTGCGGACACATCTTCACCAGCAAGAATGCCGGGGCCACGCCGAAGGCCACCATATCACAAAGGCTATCCAACTCGGCCCCGAATTCGCTGGCCGACTTCGACAGCCGGGCGATATAGCCGTCCAACGCGTCAAAAACCATCGACAGGAAAATCAGCCATGCACTATCCATGCAGTTGATCGAGTCGACAGCCAAGGTTTGCGCAAGGCCTTCCTGCGTGGGCGTCGGCACTCGTGACGCGATCACGATGGCAAAGAACCCGCACACCAAGTTTCCTAGGGTGAACATCGTCGGCAGGATGGCGAAGGTACGGATCGGACGCATGGGAAGAGGGATTGGGGACTGGGGAAAACGATTATGAAAAAAAATAATTTTCCTATTTTCTTTATTCTAACTCCTAACTCCTAACTCCTTGTACTCCGCCACGACCGTCGTTCCGGCTTTCACCCTCTGCCCGACGCAGACCTTCACTTCCAGTCCGTCCGCGGCGGGCAGGATCAGTTCCGTCCGCGAGCCAAGTTTGATCATGCCGAAAACATGCCCCCGCGGGATCACTTCGCCAGGCCGCAAGTCGCAAACGATCCGCCGGGCGATCGCACCCGAAATCTGCCTCACGACTAGGCGTCGGTGTGGCGGCGAGTCTTCCTCCAGCGCAATCCATAGGTTCTCGTTTCGCAAGGCACTTTCCGGCCGCAGGGCATTGAGGAACTCACCCGGCGAGTACCGCAGGGCAATCACTCGCGCGGCTACCGGCGAGCGGTTCAAATGTACGTTAAAAATCGACAGAAAGATACCGATCCGCACGGCTCGGCCGCCCACGAAATTATCGTGCTCCAATTGGGTAATTTCGGCAATCGTGCCGTCCGCCGGAGAAACCCATAGGCCCGGCCCCTGCGGCACGCGGCGCGGTGGACTACGGAAGAAATAAACGACGAATCCCAGCATCACTGCCGGAGGCAAAGCGAGATACCACCACTGCGACACGGCGGCCAGGATAGTCAGAACCAGGAGCGGACCGCCCATCAGGAACAATTCAGCCGTTCCCCACGGCGCCAGCGGAATCGACCTCCGCCAGCGAAACGGATCTACGGTCTCCGCCCAGGAACAACCGCAAACATTACGGCAGTATTTCAGATCCCGTGAATCGATGACATCGTATGGCGCGTTGCGGCAATCGCCCTGACGTAGATCGGCCATTCTCCTCACATAGCCGGGCCGAAAATGAGTCAACCACCATCGCCGCCATCGTCCCCAGGCAAGCTCGACCTGACAACAAATCCCCCCCCCTGGTTGCACACTGCGAATATTCTCTGGCAACGGCTGAGGCTCGGCCCTGATTGGCATTTTTCGTCCACTTTGGATGTCACTCATAAAACAACCTCCTGCATCCCCCCCATAATAACAGGAGACAAAGACGAATGACGAATGACGACAATAAAGCAAATTTCTGCATGCCCTCCATAATACCCAAGCCAAGCCGAAGGAGGAAGGCAGAGGAAAGCCTTTTCGGGCTTTCCGCCAAGTTTGTGGTGTGGGCGTCTCGCCTGCCTAGTTTTTCCCACAATATTTTAGGCAGGCAGGACGCCCGCACCACTATCGTCAGCAAACCAGCAGAGAGCACGCTTTTCGTCATTTGTCATTCGGATTTCGTCATTTTCCCCTCCCTCCCCCGCTAGTCAATTGCCGGCTGATCGAGGAGAATAACGGCCTTTAGACTACCCGTTTGTTTGAGGAGAGTGCCATCATGAATGCAGAAATTCTCGATATCCATGCCCGACAGATCCTTGATAGCCGTGGAAATCCCACCATCGAGGTCGACGTAGAATTGGCCGATGGTTCATTCGGCCGGGCGGCGGTTCCCAGCGGCGCGAGCACGGGCGTTCACGAGGCATTGGAACTTCGCGACGGCGACAAGTCGCTTTACCTGGGCAAGAGTGTGTTGAGGGCAGTCGATAATGTCAACGACATCCTGGCCGACGAACTGGCTGGCATGGATGCCCTGGATCAGGCCGCGTTGGATCAGCGGATGATCGATTTGGACGGCACCGAGAACAAGAGCAAGTTGGGGGCCAACGCCATCCTCGGTGTTTCGCTCGCCACGGCCCATGCCGCGGCGTCCCACACCGGCCAGCCGCTGTTCCGTTATCTTGGCGGCGTCGGTGCCCGCTTGCTGCCTGCCCCCATGATGAACATCATCAATGGCGGCTCGCACGCCGATAACGATGTCGACGTCCAAGAGTTCATGGTCATGCCCTTGGGCTTCAACTCCTTCACCGACGCCATCCGTTGCGGCTGCGAGGTGTTTCATAATCTCAAGAAGGTGCTGCACGACAAGAAGCTCTCGACGAATGTCGGCGACGAAGGCGGGTTCGCCCCGAACCTGAAGAGCAACCAGGATGCTCTGGATGTGATTGTCGAGGCCGTTGCCAAGGCTGGCTATGAATTGGGCAAACAGGTATTCATCGCCCTCGACGTGGCCGCATCGGAGTTCTACGACGCCGCCAGCAAGACCTACACGGTCGACGGCAAGAAGATCTCGGCCGCCGAGATGGTCAATCTATTGGCGACCTGGAGCGAGAAATATCCCATCTGCTCGATCGAAGACGGCTGCGCCGAAGACGATTGGGAAGGCTGGAAGCTCTTGACCGACCGCATTGGCAAGAAGATCCAGCTCGTCGGCGATGACTTGTTCGTGACCAACACCAAGCGTCTACAGCGGGGCATCGACGAGGGCATTGCCAACAGCATCTTGATCAAGGTCAACCAGATCGGCACGCTAACCGAGACGATCGAGGCCATCGAGTTGGCCCATCGCAACGGATATTCGTCGATTTCCAGCCATCGCAGCGGCGAGACCGAGGATTCGACGATTGCCGACTTGGCCGTGGCCATGCGTACCGGCCAGATCAAGACCGGCTCGGCTTCGCGGACCGACCGCATGGCGAAGTACAATCAGTTGCTGCGGATTGAGGAGATTCTCGGCGACACGGCCGTCTATGGCGGGCCGTTGTTCAGAAAGAAATAATTCGTCACTCGGCAAACTCGACTTCAACCGGCCCGGTGCCGAGGCGGAGATCCTTCGTCAGCCAACGATAACGGCAACGCCGCAAGAGATCGGCAGGCGCGTCGAAGTATTTTCCGAGTTCCGCAATGTCGCGCTGCTCAGACGGCCCGTCCGGCCCGCGGGTCGCTTGACGCGAGATGATCAAGATCCGATAGCTCCCGGCGACCGGGACAAAAAGTGCGAAGTTACCGGCGGTGTCGGCCCGGGCCGACGCGCCGCCAAACTCGGCCACCGCGAGCGACGTGGCGTCGCTCGGCGGCGGATCGCCGGGTCGTAGACCGGCAATCGGCAGCCGCTTGTCCGATAGCTTGTCGGCAGGCAAGGCGATGATGATGGTTCCCTCGTCGCCCCGCTTCGTGCCGATAGCCGGGGCCAAGAGCACCTTACCCTCGACCGGCACTCGCATCTGTACGTTGACGTCCTCTTTGCTGGCGACCGACGAGCCGCCACGCCCAGTGAGATAGCCCAGGCCGAAGGCAGTCGCCGCCACCGTTAAGTAAAGCACTGCCTCGACGTAGAGCATGCGGCGGGGAAAGAGGATCTTGTCGGATGGCACGGGGATCAGCCGAGAAGGCTGCGGGCTGGGAACGCGGAGTTCGAGGCTACCTTCCAATTCGGAGTTGGGAATCCGGAATTCAGAACTATTCGTGCCACCTTGCACTGCTGGTTCTCCATAGACTACTAATCGGCATCATCCGACCGGCCCAGAGCGTGGATCGCCTGAACGAAGATCAGGCAGACCAACACTACGATCCAAACGACCCCACCCGCCAGGGCCACGTAACGCAAGACCACCCCCCCCACGGCATCATTCATGGCAGCCAGGAGCGAGGCCAGTGCCAGGACAAGGCAGATCGTAATCGGCAGGACTAGCCCCGCGACCATCAAGGCCAGCAATAACATGGAAGAAACAGGCTTGCGACTCATACCCCCATTCTGTCGTGAGAAAAGTGGTTTGTCAAGCAGGATCGGCTTGACATGCCATGCACATGGAGCACAATGGATCGTGAGGAGAAGAGCGCAGGAAGTCGAGCGAGGCATGCAATGAAGCGTTCATGGCACGGATGGCGGCGGGCGGCGGCCGGCATCGTCGGTAGTCTTGTGGTTCTGCTTGCCATCCCGGCAGTAGCGACGGAAGTCGTGCTCAAAGACGGCCGAATCCTGCGGGGCCGCATGGGCGAAACCGTCGGGCTGGCCGAGCAGAACGGGGCTGGCGAAGGCGATGCCCTCAAGCAGATCGTCTTCGTCAACGACGATTTTCGCGTGATCTTCGTTCCACGGCGGCAGGTCGCCGCCGTGCGGCCCGACACCTCGCTGGAAAATGCGGAGAAATTCGAGTGCGAACAGCCGCGTGCCTTGATCGGCCACAACGGCCGGCAGAAAGTCATCTCGGTCGGCCCGCCAGCGGGGCCAATGAAGGATTTCGACGACTGGGGCCGGCGAACTTATCCCATGCGCACCACCGGCGGCGTGCTGAACGTCGTGCAGGTCATCACCGATCTCACGCCGCAATACGCCCGAGTCGAGGCATTGAAACAGACCTGGGACATGCGGATCGCCACGAGCACGCTCTCCGATGCCTTGCTCGACAGGATCCTCATGCACCAGATTGATCCCAAGAAGCTCGAACACCGCAAGAAAATCGTTCGTTTCTATCTCCAATGCAAACGCTACGGCATGGCCGTGGCGGCCTTGCAAAAGATCATGCTGGATTTCAAAGACGACACGCAGGTCGCCCAGGAGCTTCAACCCATGTTGCAAAAGTTGCGGCTCAGGTACGCGCAGCAGATGCTCGACGAGTTGGGGTTGCGTCGCGACGTCGGACAGCACGTCCTGGTGCAGAGCATCCTCAAAAAGTTCCCTACGGAAGACGTGACGGGCGAAATCCTGCAAACCGTCCGCGAGGTGCAAGAGCAATATAAAGAGTTCGAGGCGAAGCGGATTGCCATTGAGAACGCTTGTCAGGCATTGATGCCCCAGGTAAAGCAGCGCGCCGATCGCGCGGCCCTGGCGACGGCGCTGCAAGAGATGGGGCCGGGGCTGAAGCCCGAAATGCTCCCCCGCATGGCGGCGTTCTTGCTGAATCAGAACGACCCACAGCTCAAAGCGGAAGAAAAACTCTCGCTGGCGGTCAGCGGTTGGCTGCTGGGGTCTGACGCAGCCTCAACCGATTTGCCGGCAACCCTCTCGACATGCCGTCTGCGGGGGCTGGCGCAAGAATATTTGACCGAACCACTGAAGGTGAAACGCGACCGCAAATTGCAACCGATCCTTGCCGAACTCGCCGCCAAGCCGGAGGCGCTGGCCGCGCTGGTGGCACACATGACGCCGCCCTACCCATTGCCCGACCTGATCGACGAGAAGATCCCCGGCTACTCGAAGCTGGAAATCAGCGTACTTTCCGGCCAGCCGGATGCGACCTACTACGTGCAATTGCCTCCGGAGTACAATCCGCAACGCCGCTATCCAATGATTGTTTCGCTGCACGGCATCGGGCACGACCCAACGATGCAGATCGATTGGTGGGCCGGCGAACATCCGCCCGACGGCCCGCCAGGTCGGCAGGGACAGGCGGGACGATACGGGTATATTGTCATCGCACCGGCCTGGACCGTCGAGCATCAGAAGGAATATGAATACTCGGCGCGCGAGCACGCCGTGGTGCTGGGCTGTGTCCGCGACGCCTGCCGGCGGTTTGCCGTTGATACCGACCGCGTGTTTCTCTCCGGCCATTCGGCGGGCGGCGATGCTGCCTGGGACATCGGCGTGTCGCATCCCGATCTCTGGGCAGGCGTGATTCCCATCTCGGCCGAAGCCAAAAAAACATGCGTCTTCTATATCGAAAACGCCCGCCACGTCCCTTTTTATGTTGTGCTGGGCACGTTGGACGGCGGCCGCATCGCGCGCAATGCCCTGGTCCTGGACCGCTATTTTCGCAACGGTTACAACACGACGGTCGTGGAGTATCTTGGCCGCGGGCACGAGCATTTCGTCGATGAGCAGTTGCCGCTGTTCGACTGGATGAACCGCTGCAAACGGAGCTTTCCCCTGCCTCGCGAACGGGAACTTTCGCACGAACGAGAATTTGTCTGCTCGACGATGCGGCCGGGCGACAACTTCTTCTGGTGGGCGGAAATCGAGAGCCTGCCGGCGAACGCCACGATCACGGGCTGGACGTCTACCCATGAGGCAAAGCCGTATACAACCGGCTCGGGTCTGACAGCGCCCATGGGAGGCAGCGCTTTGCCGAGTTCGCCGCTTCCCCTCGGCACGCGGCCGCTGCTGGTGCGGGGTAATGTGCCGACGGACAACACCCTGGTCCTCACCGCGGGCAATTCGCGGACCACGATCTGGCTCTCGCCGGAAATGGTCGACTTCAAGAGCCGCATCAACATCACGGTTGGCGGCCGGCGGCCCAATGGAACACCGGCAACGATCAAGCCCAGCGTCGAAACGATGCTCGAGGATCTGCGCGTGCGCGGCGATCGCCAGCACCCGTTCTGGGCAAAAGTGGAGACTCGGTGAAGTTACTTCGTCATCAGCGCACCCTTGGTGAACAAGCCGTTCTCCTCGCTGGTCATGGCGGCGGTTGACGGGCCCAACGCCTTGCGGACGACATCGAAGTCGGGCAACTTGCTGCCGTCGATCCTTTGATGCCGCGGCGATCCATTCTTGCCGGGAGTCGCCAAGCTGTTGAGCGTCCGGCCCAGCAGCGATTCACTCTGCGGCATCTTGCCCTGACGGATCAATTCGTACGTAGGCTGCAAAGCGCGATCGGTCCAGGAGAAGCCGCGGGAGGCCTGCTGCTTCAATCCGAACTTGCTGAAGGTGACGTTCCAGACCTGCTGAAATTCCAGTTGCGTGGCTAGGCGGCTGTTTGCATCGATTGGCTTCAGGGTTTTGGCCAGGAAGTCGATGTGCGAAGCGATGAACAACTGCCCATGAGCGACGGTGATCGCGCCATGCGGCAGGAAGTGCGCCTCCTTTTCCTGGTCGTCTTTTTCGTCCGACTTGGACTTGCCGTCGTCCTTCTTGGGCGTAAGCGAAGGCACATCGACTTTCAATATTGGCACGTTCGCGTCTTCCTCCTCGACAATTTCCCAAACGACGTGCCCGGCGATCAATACCTTATGGATCGTGGGATCGTTCTTGACGCACTTTTCAATGGCCTTGGCCACGGCAGCTTCGTCCTTGGTCTCGATGGCCCAGAGCAGCCGCTCGCTGGTCGTGGTGATCGGCAGATTGTAGTCGGTGACCATGGTCACCCGCTGTCCAAGGTTGGCAATGAGTTCCTTGCGAAGATCGATCTGCGGACCGCTGGGATCAGTCGCCATGCCCTCGAGAGTCTGCTTCCAAACGCCCTTCTCGTTGATGATTTCGTCGTACAAAGGGCCAAAATTGTCAAAAGCGTTCAAGATATCAACGTAGACTGTGAAGTACGTGGCCACGTCGCGGCCGACCCACGGTTGCGGAGTGAAGTCTTTGCCGTTGGGAAAGACGAACATTTTCATCGATTCCTTGTACGGCGGCGGAGCATACACTGCGGTACTGTGGAGGATCTGGTAGCCATCAGTGGAAACGTCAACGTAACCGCCAATGCCCTTGAACGCGGCGTAGCCTTGATTGCGCATGATTTCGATGATCGTCTTCCCCTTGCGCCGCTTTTCCGGCGCGGTCGCGGCCCGGCTTGCCTCGGCGTAGCCAAGGGGGTGGATAAACCAGCGGATGCTTGGTAGACGATCGGAGGCATCGGCCGCACAGCGCTTCATGACCATCCGATACCCTTCGACTTGGGACAGGCTGCCAGCCTGGTTGCCGTTGACCAGTCGAGCGAGGATATCCTGCGTAACGGCCAGATTGTCGCAGGCGCCAAAGAGGTTATCGGTGAGAAAATAGACAGTCTGACCCACTGCGGCTGCTGCCGTGGCTCCACCCTTCCCTGCCGCAACTTGCTGATCCTGGGGCAAAGGAACGGCGTAGACATAGACTGAAATTCCACGAATCGTCTGGATGGTTTCTTTTGCGCCGCTACCCTTCAGGTTTGCGCGGGCCTTGGCCAAGAGGGCCTTGGCTTTGGCGACATTACCGGTAACATCCAAAAGCAGGCTGGTGGCCGCCGTGCCCGGTTCCGGTTCCAATAAGGCCAAGGAAGCCTCGCCGGTGGACACTCCCCGCAAATCGTCGAACTGGATCCCCAGCCGATCGGCCAGTACAGACCATTGGGATTGCATTTGTACACGAAAGTCCTCCGCAAACGGTTTCATGACCGGATCGGTCATGAGTTTGCCGAGCTGGGTTTTGTTCCATTGTTCCGCCAAACGGATCGAGTTCGTTGCCGAGACGAATCCGACAGTTGTTTTGGGTAACAGCGTGTCCATCGACGGAGCGGCCGCCGAGAGCCTTGGGGGAACCATCAGACCGTAAATAACAATGAACCACAACACAGCAGGCCGCAAACTTGGCACGGCAGAACTCCTTCCGGGAAAATTCAGCGGTTATTGAAGCTGTTTCAGAACCGCACCACCTAGGCGAGACCCCTGCGCTGTGCGGGCCGGTTTTGAAACCACTTCTTTGGAAAGTAAAAGTTTACCTATCCTTGCCAAATTATGCCAGATCGAATCCGGAAATTAGGAAAAGCAAAAAACCTTACCACTTCTCAAGTGCGGTAAATCAGGATGCTTGGCATGGCACACGGCATAAGTCGGATGAAAATAAGACAAATAGGGCGTTTAGGTAATACTAGCCGCAGCGTTCGCTTGCTAACGGCGGAAGATACATCGGATTTTCCAATGCTCCTGCTTCAGCGACTGTTACAAAACCGCCCAATAATGTCGCAGGGTGAGAAATCCTGGAATATTTTGGGCCAATCCTGGACGCCACCCCCCACACTGAAGATAATATCGACATGAACGAATTCATCAACGCCAGCCTCAGCCACGATGTTATCCACGGATATATTCCTTTCACCTCGCCTCAGGGGTTGCCCGAGGGAGAGGTTTCCGAGCAAGCGGTCATCGATCATCCCTGGATCCAGCGACTCCGCCAGATTCACCAGTTGCAAACTGCCTGGTGGGTTTATCCGACGGCCGAACACACCCGCTTTCAGCATGTTCTGGGGGCGATGCACCTAGCCGCCCGAATGATCGAGGTGACCTACGATAGCCTACAGCATGTCTGTCCTGACGTACCCAGTCGCGGTTATGTCGAGTCACTCGTGCGGATGGCGGCCCTCTTGCACGACGTGGGGCATGGGCCTTTCGGTCATTTTTTCGATAGCCATTACCTGGCCGAATATAAGCTAAATCACGAGATTGTCGGCAGCCGGATCATTCTTGGCCCCTTGGCCGACTTGGTCCGCGGGGTGCGGCGAAACCCCAACAGCCAGATGATCGACGGCGAGCATCTCGATCCTCAGCAGATTTGCTTCCTGATCATGCGGCCTAGCGCCGGCACGGCCAGCGATGGTCCGCAGTGGCTCCGTTTCCTGCGCAGCTTGTTCTGCGGGCTGTATACGGTGGACAACATGGATTTCGTGCTCCGCGACGCCTACATGTCAGGCTACTCTCAGCGGGCTTTCGATCTCGACCGGTTGCTGCGTTACAGCCTTTTCACCAGCCGCGGCCTGACGATTCACGAACGTGGCCTTTCCGCGCTGGAGCGATTCATCGCGGCACGGGGTGACTTATTCCGCTCGGTCTATTATCACCGCACGGTTCGCGCAATCGATCTGACCTTGCAGGAATTGTTCGCCGACAGCAAGGCCGACCTGTTTCCCGGCAACCCGTTGGATCATCTCGACGACTACTTGCAGTTCACCGAATGGTCGCTACTGGTCCATGTGGCCGACTGGCATCGCAGTACCGACCCGCGGTTGCAGGCGTTAGGTCAGCGGTGGCGGGAGTTTCTCGCGCGGAAGCTGCGTTGGAAGATGGCCTGCGAGCGGATGGTTTTTTTCGCACCGGGTCAGCATGAAGGGGCGAGTGTCTTCAGCGACGAAGAGGTTTTGCAACGGCGGATCCGCAAGAATCTGCCGCCGGAGCTGAAGGACATCGTCTTCCGCATCGATATTCCCCGGCATGTCTACCGGCCCGAGGCCCTGGCCCCCACGGCCGACCAAAATTTTCTCCTGGACCCAGCCACGGGCAAGATTCATCGGCTCAATGAACGGGAACTGTTCCGGCGGATCGCCTTGAGCTTCCGCATTTTCCGGATCTATGCGGAAGACAGTTCTCACAATGCAGATTTTGCAAATGCGATGGATCAGATCGTGGGGCCGACGTCGGTGGATGATTCGACGAATATGTAATTGCTCCCCTTTCACTCGCCCCTACTGCGCACGGTGCCTGGGGGTAACTGGGACGAAATCAGAGTGAACAAAGCAGGAGGAAAGTAAAATCAGGAAAAAGAAAAGGCGGGAAGCAATCCAAGCGGGGGGAATATCGTTCACAAATGCAACCCAAAATGTCGATTATGGGAAATACCCACTTGCCCACTTCAGAGTAGAATAACCTATGGGATCCAGGAGATATTCGCATGACAACCAAGACAGCAGACGGCAAGGGGCGCATTGCGCTGGGCAAAGCCTTCGCCTATAGCACGGTGATGGTCGAGCAAGTTAGCCCAACCGAAGTGCGGATCATCAAGGCTCGAGTCATCCCGGAAAACGAGGCTTGGCTTTGGGACAATCAGGATGCCCTCGAGATGGTTAAGCGTGGTTTGCAGCAAGCGAAGAATCAAGAATTTGCCGAAAACCCGCCTGACTTGGATTTCGATGGCTCCCTGGCTGGCGAGATTGACGACTGATGTTCACGCTGCAATGGACCAAGGAAGCCGATGAACAGTTTCGGGCATTGAAGGAGCGTGCCGAGAAAAGTGCGCGGGCCAACAAGTCCAAGAAGAAATGTTCAAAGTCAAAGGATGCAGGCTTGTTCAAGCAGGTCAACAAGACACTGAATCAGCTTCGAGAGAACCCACGGCATCCAGGTTTGCAGACTCATCCCTACTACTCGCTTCCTCATCCTTACAAGAAGGGTGACAAGGTTTTTGAGGCTTACGCCCAGCATGAAACACCGGGGGCTTGTCGAGTGTTTTGGTGCTATGGTCCCAAGGAACGTGAAATCACGATCGTTGCAATCACTCCACACCCTTAACGCAAGGGCAGAAGGAATATGTAGTTTTTGTTGGTTGCCGTCAATCACGCGATCCGTGGCGTAGCGACTTTCCGGCAATCTGTATATAATGGTCAGATAGCACGGGGTACGCGCTGCTCGTATCTTCTTTACCATGGATTTGGTGGCGATTTGGAAATGACCGTACAAGTCAATCTCAACACCATTGGCGGTGAATTAGGTAAGGAAATCTTCTATCGAACGCTCGCCGCCAGCATTCGCGCTCTTTTGGGCGACGAGCGCGACTTCCTGGCAAATGCCGCGAATATGGCGGCGGTGCTGTACCAGGAATTGCCTGCGGTGAATTGGGCCGGATTCTACCTGTTCAAAGGCCAGGATCTGGTTCTCGGACCTTTCCAGGGCAAGCCGGCCTGCACGCGGATTGGGCCTAGCAAGGGCGTATGCGGCGCGGCGGCTTCGAAGCGGGAGAGCGTGGTGGTGGAGAACGTGAAGAAGTTCCCCGGGCATATCGCCTGCGACAGCGCGTCGAAGTCGGAAATCGTGATACCGATGGTCCGCGGTGGGCGGCTGATCGGCGTGCTCGACCTGGACAGCCCGATTGTCGCCCGCTTCGACGACGAGGATCGTGCCGGTCTGGAGGAGATCGTGCGCCTGCTTCTGGAAACCTCGGACGATGAGTACTGGGTACTGAGTTTTCTGACAACTGACAACTGACAACTTCCCCACTAGCACCATGTCCGACCAAAACAACCAGTACGACAACCCCTTAATCACCCGCTATGCATCTCCCCAGATGAGCGAGCTGTGGAGTCCGCAGCGAAAGTTCAGCACTTGGCGAAGGCTGTGGGTAGCCCTGGCGGAGGCCGAGGCGGAACTCGGTTTACCGATCAGCCCGGTGCAGATCGCCGAGTTGAAGCAGCACGTCGATGACATCGACTTTGCCGCAGCCCAGGCTCACGAGCGGCGGCTGCGGCACGACGTAATGGCCCACGTACATGCCTATGGCGACGTCTGCCCCACAGCCCGGCCGATCATCCACCTGGGTGCGACAAGCTGCTATGTAACCGACAACACGGATCTGATTTTGTTGCGCGAGGGGATGAAAATGGTCCGCGACCGTCTGGTCGCCGTGATCGACAGCCTGGCGAAGTTCGCCCAGAACTATCGGGCGTTGCCCTGCTTGGCCTTCACGCACTTTCAGCCGGCCCAGCCGACGACGGTTGGCAAGCGGGCATGCCTCTGGGCCTATGACTTCGTGCTCGACCTGGCCGAGATCGAGTTCCGGCTGGCAAACCTCAAGGCCCACGGGTCCAAGGGCACGACGGGCACGCAGGCCAGTTTCCTGGCACTGGTCAATGGCGATCACGAGAAAGTCCGGCACCTGGACGAGTTAATCTGCCGGAAGATCGGCTTTGCCGAAAGCTATGCAGTGACCGGGCAGACCTATCCGCGGAAGATCGACTCGCAGATTCTGGCCGTGTTATCCGGCATTTCGCAAACCGCGCACAAGATGGCCACCGACCTACGGCTTTTGGCCCATCGCAAAGAGCTTGAAGAACCGCATGAGAAAGAACAGATCGGCTCGTCGGCAATGGCCTATAAGCGAAACCCAATGCGGAGCGAGCGGATCTGCTCGCTGGCCCGTTTCGTAATGAGCCTGGAGGGGAACGCCGCGGCGACGTTGGCCGTGCAATGGCTGGAACGCACCTTGGACGACAGCGCCAATCGGCGGCTGGTTCTGCCGCAGTCGTTCCTGGCCACCGACGCCGTGCTGATTCTCTGCCAGAACGTGACCAACGGGCTGGTCGTCTATCCGCGAGTTATTGCCGCCAATCTTGAGACCGAACTGCCCTTCATGGCCACGGAAAATATTTTGATGGCCGCAGTTGCCGCCGGCGGCGATCGGCAAGACCTGCACGAACGGATCCGCCAGCACAGCCTGGCCGCAGCCGCCGTGGTGAAGAACGAAGGGGGCAAGAACGACCTGATGGATCGTATTGCCACCGACCCGGCATTTGCCAAGGTCGATCTAACGTGCGTACTCGACCCGGCCCAATTCGTCGGACGGGCACCGCAACAGGTGGATGAGTTTATTGCCGAATTGATCGAACCGATCCGGGCGAAATACGGCGATCGGCTGGCGTCGGACGCGGACTTGAGGGTGTAGCGGGAGCAACACCGGCCGATTCTCTGGGAAAATGCTTGACGTGGTGAAGTCCGTTGCCCTAGGCTGGAGTTATTCACTCCGTCGCCCCAGCCACAGCACCGGCGAATGTCCAAGGGGGTGGGTTTTTCTGATGAACGGACGGGCGGTCCCCGCCATGATGCGAACACTTATCCCGGTTTGAATTACCCGGGCATAGAGAACTCCCAAAGAGAACTCCCAACTTGCCAAATGATCGAAACTCAAGTAAGATGACTTGGTTGAGGTTGTTGCCCAATTTGTCAAAGAAACGCCTTATGATCACCGATGAAATCACGGTCCATGTTCATTCTGACTTGGCACGTGCCTACAAGGCCGCCTCGGAAGCAGACCGCCGAAAGATAGATCTCTTGGTAAGCTTACAACTTACCGAGTTCATGCAATCACCGCAGTCCTTGGATGAGGCGATGAACACGATGAGCCGTGAAGCTCGCCGGAACGGCCTGACGCCAGAAATCTTGGATTCCATTCTTCATGGCTGACAAGCCGCGACTGGTATTCGATACGAGCGTGCTTGTCAGTGCCGCAATTTTCCGGGAATCGACTCCCGGACTTGCGTTGACTGCGGCACTGCATCAGGGCACCATTCTTCTGTCGCTAGCAACGGCCCAAGAAGTGAAAAACGTACTCGCACGGCCGAAGTTTGATCGCTACATTTCGACCGAGACGCGAAATTGCTTCCTCGCCGCACTTCTCCGCAATGCGACTTTTCTGGAACCTGAGGAATCGATTCAGGCTTGCCGCGATCCCAACGACGACAAGTTTTTGGAGATTGCCGTAGCCGGACAAGCAATGTACCTGATCAGCGGTGACGAAGACCTCTTGGTTCTGGATTCCTTCCGCGGAATCCGTATCGTTACGGCGTCGGAATTCGCTGTGAGCGGCTTGGAAAAACCCAAGTAGTCGACAAGGTCCGCAGATCAGGCGAGAAAGATTGGGGATCACCAACCACTCGGTGAGCCGAAAGCCGTTTGGCGACCTGTCTCCCAGCCAGCGTTGCCCGATCCTTCGTGGTGATCAACAACTACTACCCGATCTCATCCAGCAGCCGGCTGACGGTTACTTCAAGCTTGCCGGCCGTCTCATAGGTGCCGGAGGCAATCTGGGCGCGGAGCGCCTGCACCCGACCCTGACGAATGTCCGGGGCCTGCTTGGCCTGCTCGACTAAGCGAGCAGCATCGGAGATGTTGACTTCGTCTTGAATTTTCGACGACTCCACTTGCGAGGTGGAACTGGCAGCCCGCGTCATATGCGGGGCACCAATCGCTTGGGGACCATGTAGTTGTGCGGGGCCATAAATTTGCATCGCTAGTTCTCCTTGTATTCTACCTTATTCCCACCAGCGCCGCACGCACCATCCACCATGACGCAACGAGCGGTTCTTCTGCCAGAACCTTCGCAACCACACCTGTCCAAACCTGGACAACTTCCAGTGCGGTTCGTGTTGATTCCTCACCGAGGTTCCATGTCTGCTTCGTTGTCATCGGCCATGAGCGCTGGGGGATTCAGGGAATCCGTAAATGCTCGAATCCTACCGAAAAAACACCCTTTCACGAATTGTATCGCCTGTGCGGCCTCAATCCGGGCGAGTCTGATGCGCGGCAGCATCAAGTGTTTCCTTTTCTCCACTTGAGTCTGCCGATCATGCAGCACTGATACCTATACGAGATTCCACTACGCAGGGTTCTATAAGTTTATCCGGCTCCACGGATTTCGCCGCCAATGATAGGATTTCGGATTATAGGTAGAGCCAGAACTTGGAACAAGGCCAATAGGCGGAGAGTTGCGAAATAGGAAAAATCGTGGCAAGCGGGGATTATGGGAACCGTGGGAGCCTATGTGCTCGTCCAAAACAACTTGTGGTGCGGGCGTCCCGCCTGCACAGGCCGCCAGGACGGCCGCACCACAAAAAAACAGAATTTATGTTGGACAGGTACTATCCTGCCTACTAAACCCCCTAAAAGACCTAGTCCATCCCCTCACAAAATCGAATCGGAACGCAATCTGCAAGAGAACTGAAACAGATGGCGAGTGTCTTACGTATTAGATGAAAGAAAGGAAGAGCAATGAACACACAGTCGCAGACCGAAACCCCTGTCGGAGATCTAGCCCGCAAATGCCGGGATGTTCCCATCCGGGTCCGTCTCGTGTCTTTCGTCGCTTTCAGCCATTGGCTGGACGAGGAACTGGAGAAACTTGTAATCCGTTGGCAGGATAAGGCGGCCCCGTGTGCATTGCTCAATCGCCGGTAATCTGCCAAAGTCAGGTCAGGCCGACCACAAATACATGGTTGGCCTGACGTGCTAGAATCGCGTTCACCTTCAGCTTCATGGCTGCCCTTCTCACGACCCGAACTCGGGCCTTCTGCGGCCGAGTTGGTTCTTCAGCCGATCGACGATCGAGCTGTGCATCTGGCTGACGCGGCTTTCGGAAAGGTCGAGCGTGGCGCCGATCTCTTTCATCGTCAGTTCCTCGTAGTAATAGAGGATGATGATCAGCCGCTCGTTGCGGTTCAGACCCTTGGTGACCAACCGCATCAGATCGGCCTTCTGGATCCGCCGCGTGGGGTCTTCACCCTTCTTGTCCTCGAGAATGTCGATCTCGCGGACGTCCTTGTAACTGTCGGTCTCGTACCACTTCTTATTCAAGCTGATGAGGTTCACCGCGTTGGCGTCCATCATCATCTTTTCCAGCTCGCCCACCGAGATCTGCATCTCTCCCGACAGTTCGTTCTCGTTGGGCTGGCGACCGAGCCGGGCTTCGAGAGTCTTCACGGCCTCGTTGAGCTTACTGGCCTTTGAACGGACCAGTCGCGGAACCCAGTCCATCGTGCGAAGCTCGTCGAGCATCGCGCCGCGGATGCGTGGCACGCAGTAGGTCTCGAATTTCACGCCGCGAGTGAGATCGAAGGCGTCGATGGCGTCCATCAGCCCGAACACGCCGGCCGAGATCAGGTCGTCCAACTCGACGCCCTCGGGCAGCCGCGACCAGATCCGTTCACCGTTGTATTTTACCAACGGCAGGTACATCTCGACCAACCGGTTGCGCAAATCCTGGTTGCTCAGGTCGCGTTTGAATTCAATCCATAGTTGTTCAACGTCTTCTGGGGCGACAATCGTGGCCATGCGTTCCTCCGTGATGGCTAGCCTTGCGGCGTCTTTTCGTGTCTCGAACTACTTCTCGGTTTTATCCGGCCATGCCAGCCGGCCGCGGTAAGGCAGACGACTGAGCTGGTTTCTTGTCTGGCAACTCCGACAGGATCTGACTGCTGACCGATTCGCGAACGATTCGCTCGGCCAGCCAGCCGATCACCGCACCGAGGACCGTAAACGCCAGAAGACCGAGCCACGCTGTCCACAGCGTCGCTTCGCTTGCGCCACCGGCAAGGATGCCTCGCATGAGCGAAACCACCAGTGCCAAAAGGCCAAGAATTCCAGCGTATTGACGAGCCAAGGTGCATCTCCGGACTGCCGTCAAACTTAACCTAATCGGATTAGTTTAACAGCGCATCGACTAGCAATGCTTGTCCTTCTCTATCGGATACACCACTGTTTATGTTTAGGCTTTATTTGCGGATTGAGTCGATCAGCAGCAAAATTCCCAAAGCCGCTTGCGGCTTCGTAATGCTGATTTCCCTCACTTCCGCATCGTTCTCCTTATTTACTTCCTAAGACATGAATTTTCATCTCACGCCACAGCAGGCTGTCGCGCGGCGTCGCGATTTCCGATCGCCCGGGCCACTTGCCGCAAGTGCAGGCTGGCCTTACATGCGGGTATCGATAGTACATAAGGCTCGCCTCGCGCGGCACATTGCAGCACGGCGCCATCTTCCGGCACATGACCGACACTTCGCAAGGACAGGCCAAGGAACCGCCGGCAGGCCTGGGCCAACCGATGTTGCGCCTCGTCAGCCATCGATTCCTTGGGTGAGCGATTCACAACCAGGGCAATCGACGCCAACCGCGTCGGATCGGTCAGCAACTTGATCGAGGCATAAGCATCCATGATCGCAGCCGTCTCCACCGTGGTCACCAACAACACGCGATCGGCCGCCTGCCAGAGCTGCCGTGCCAACGAATCGGGCCGGCTGCCAGCATCGATTATCACCACCTCGGGCCGAGGCGAAAGCGACGGCAATTGTGACATCAATCGATTCCAGGCATGTTCGGCCATCTCGTGCCAGCGGACGAGTTCCCGCGTACCGGGCAGAACCTGCACACCGGCCGGGCCTGGATGCAATATCTGGGCCAGCGTTCGGTTTCCGCCAAGCGCATCGGCAAGTGTGTGCCGCGGCTCGAGGCTGCATTGCAGGGCCACGTCGTCGCCCGCCGCATCGCAGAGCAGACTGTGTTGGGCCTGTTGTGCCAGGGCCACCGCCAAATTCACCGCAATCGTCGTCGTGCCCACGCCGCCCTTGCCGCCAAAAACAACGATCCGCCGCGGCCGGACTGCCACCGGCGCATTCACGGTCGCAACCTGTCGGACAAGTGCTCGGAGATCGGTGGCTTGGTCCATAACAATAAATGACGAATGACGAACGACGAAATCCAAATGACATTTTTCGTCATTCGTCATTCGTCATTTTTCTTCCCTATCCTTCCATGCCTAAAATCAATCTCGCGACGCGCATCGACTCGGCCACTTCGATGTCATCCGGCACGTTCTGGCCGTTAGTCAAGTAGCTCAACGGCAGTTGGCTCATGCGGACCAGCGGCAGGATATTGCCCAGGCCGGTCGCTTCATCGAGCTTGGTGAGGATCAGCGACGTCGTGCCGACCGCGGCAAAACGCTCGGCCGTTTGCTCCAACACTCGGGCACTGGCCACACTGCTCAACACGAGATGCACCTCGTCGGCGTCGGCCTCGGTCAAGAACGCGCGAAGCTCCTGGATGCGGACTTCGTCCTTGGGGCTGCGGCCGGCCGTGTCGAGAAGAATCATGTCGAGATTCTCCATGCGGCCCACGGCCTCGCGCATCTCGCGAGGCGTGGAAACCACCTGCATCGGCAGGTCGATGATGTCGGCATAGGTCCGCAACTGCTCGACGGCCGCTATGCGATAGGTATCGACCGTGATCAGTCCCACGCGGCGTTTTTCTTTCAGGTGGTAATTGGCCGCCAGCTTGGCGATCGTCGTCGTTTTGCCCACACCGGTCGGACCGACCAGGGCCACCAGTCGGCAACGGCCGGGCGCGATCTGGATCGGGCCGGAGACACGCACTTCCGACTCGATCATCCGCGCCAGTCGGGCCTTGACCATCAACAGGTCGTCGAGGTGCGAACCTTGAGTCTCCGTCCGCACCCTTTCGACCAGTTCCCGAGCGAGTTCTTCGCTCAGGTCGGAGTCCAACAGGTCGGTGAAAAGCTGGAACAGTTCCTCGGGCAGGTCGTGGCGAGGGGCGTCGCTGCGACGGCAAAGCTCCTGGACCATCACCTGCAGTTCAGTCAACTGGTTCTGCATCGCGCCGTGCAATTCCGGTTGCGGCCGCAAAGGTGCGGAGGGCAATCGGTCTGCTCCGTCATGCCGCGGCACGACGTCAGCGTCGCTTTCGCGTTCCTTTTCAGAAGCGCTCCATGCCGGTAGTCGACTGGGCACGTTAACGCCGCGGGAGGCAGTGACTTCAATCTGCCGCGGTCCATTCACCAAGCCGAAGAACCGACGGGACTGGACTTCGCGGGTATGCAGCACGGCCGCATCGGAACCCAGGTCGTGGCGGACCATGGCCAAGGCTTCATGCATGGTCGTGGCTCGGTAGCTTTTTAGTTCCATGACTGGAGAAGAGGGTTGGGGATTAGGGATTAGGGGCGAAGTTTCACTACGTTAAGGTCACTTAGGGATTAGGGATTCCGCTACTTGGCGTCGGACACCATCGCCATGGCCTCGATCTTCGTATCGCGGGTGATCTCGTTGTAACTCAACACCACCAGGTTTGGCAGGTGCGAGACGGTCATCTGCCGCAAGGCGGCGCGGATCTGCGGACTCACCAAGACCACCGGCGAATGGTTGGCCAACGTCAATCGCTCGATGGCCGCGGCGATCTGCCGGCAGGTGGCCTCGACGGCCTGCGGCGACATGCGGATGAACAGCCCATGCTCGTTGTGCTCGAAGCCGGCGCGAACGCGGTCCTCCAATGCCGGATCGAGTGTGACGACGAACAAACGATTCTCGGCATCGCGATACCGCGTGCAGATCGAGCGTGCCAGACGGTGCCGCACGTATTCGGTAAGCAGGATCGGCTCCTTGGTTCGCGGAGCATAGTCGCCCAAGGTCTCCAGAATCGGGCCAAGCTGGCGGATCGGCACGCCCTCGCGCAAGAGTGTCTGCAAGATCTGCTGCACTTCACTCAGTTTCATCACGCCGGGGATCAGTTCGTCGACCACCACGGGCGTGGTCCGCTTCAACTCGTCGATCAAGTGCTTGGTCGAGTCGCGAGTCAGGATCTCGTCGGCATGGCGGCGGATGGTTTCCGTGAGGTGCGTGGCGATCACGCTGGCAGGCTCGACGACCGTGTAGCCATACATCTCGGCCTGATCGCGAACCGTCGGTTCGATCCAGACGGCGGGCGTTCCAAAGGCCGGTTCGCGAGTGGCCATGCCTTGCACGCGGCCACTGGTCGTGCCGGAGTCCATGGCCAAAAACTTGGCCGCATAGACCATACCCTCGGCGACCGGCATGTCGGCGATCTTGATGCGATATTGGTTCTGGTCCAGCCGCATGTTGTCGCGAATGCGGACCTTGGGCAGGATGATGCCGATCTCGCCGGCCACGTTCTGACGAACCCGTTGGATGCGTTCCAGCAGATCTCCGCCACGGCGTGGATCGGCCATGCGGATCAGCCCCACGCCGATTTCGACTTCCATCGGATCGACGCTCAAGTAGTCTTCCACGCGTGTCTCGGCCGGCTTGGTGGCATCGGCCTGCTTCTTCGCGTCCGTGACTGCCTGGGCCGCCGCGCCGCGACGGTTCATCGACAAGGCGCGGCCGATGCAGGTGGCGCCGATCAATAACAGTGGAATCCGCGGCAGACTGGTGAAGATCAAGATCGAAAGAAAAACGCCCGCCACGATCAGGGCCGGGGGACGCGAAAACAGTTGCTGGAGGAATTCCCGCGGCAGGTCGCTTTCGCTGCTGCTGCGGGTGACCAGCAAACCGGCAGCCAAAGAGATAAGGAAGGCCGGAACCTGGCTTACCAATCCGTCACCGATGGTCAGCGTGGTGTAGAGCGAGGCGGCCTGACCGATACTCATTCCCGACTCGATCATGCCGATAAACAGCCCACCCACAATATTAATCAGGGTAATAATGATTCCGGCGATGGCATCGCCGCGAACGAACTTGCTGGCACCGTCCATGGCCCCGAAAAAATCCGCCTGCTGGCTGACTTCCTTACGGCGGCGTTGGGCCTCGCGCTCGTCGATGATCCCGGCATTCATATCGGCGTCAATGGCCATCTGCCGGCCTGGCATCCCGTCCAAGGCGAAGCGCGCGGCCACTTCGCTGATGCGCGTGGCGCCCTTGGTAATGACGACGAACTGGATAATGACAATAATGGCAAATATAATCAGGCCGACGACAATCTTGTCCGTGCCCGTCGATCCGCCCGTAACGAACTCGCCAAACGTCTTCACCACGCCGCCGGCGGCAAACAGTCCTTCGGCCGCGCCTCGCGTGAGGATTAATCGCGTCGTGGCCACATTGAGCACGAGGCGGAAGAGCGTGGTGGCTAGCAATAAGGATGGAAAAATGCTGAATTCCAGCGGCGTGCGGACATAGATGGTCGTCAGCAGCATGATCACTGCGATGGCCAGATTGGCCGACAACAGCAGATCCATCAGCGCAGGAGGCAGCGGCACCAGAATGACGAGCACACTGGCAACGATTCCGACCGGAAAGATCAGGTCAGACAGCCGCGCGATGCGGCTCGCGGACAACAGTGATGTTGACGCTGCGCCGGAAGACATCCATTTCTCCGGAAATCCTGCAATTGGGACGAAGCATTGGCCACGGATTACCTGCCTGATGCCAACTCTTCTCGTCGCCGTAAACGCGACGACATCGACAAGAGGTGGGGAGCGTATCGCAAATCGGAGAGAATGTCTAGGGCGGATTATTCATAAATTATCCGCAAACCCGGCGGAGAGCCAACGAAAAAAGCCCCGTGGAACGGCCACGGGGCTTTCTTTCCCAAGCTCGGGAAAGCAGACAATCCGATTTCCGGATCATCTGTAATGTTGTAGGGTGGAGTCGAGCAAGTCGTGATTCTGGTGGGTCTTCGGTCGCTTACCAACATACCGCATCGAGCCACACCTTTAGGTTTGTGCGACCTCGACCCACCCTACCTAAACAATCCATTTAGCCTTTTCGCCGCCGCGAGGCACGGAACGCGATCAACAGGCCGCCGACCGCCAGCAAGACGAAGGTTCCCGGCTCGGGCACGGCGGCCGCGGCCACCGCGCTGCCGGCAGTCAACTGGCTCACCGTCCCCGCATGGTATGAGGGGTCGAAGATCAGTGTCCCGCCCGCACCGACGGTCAGGCTGCTGCCATCCTTCAAGGCGAACGAGTTCGTCAGGACAAGAGTGCCTAAATTGACGGTCGTGCCGCCCGAAAAGTTGTTCGATCCGCTCAAAATCAGTTGACCGCCGCCGTTAAGCGTCAGAGGCAGTCCGGGGGAAAGTTCGCTGAGATTGCCCGAAAGAGCCAGCGAGGTGTTCGGCGAGGCTAGAACGTCCAGGCCGCCGGCCAGGACAATCGGAGCGGAAATCGAATGGGTTCCGCTGAGCACCGGCGCCACGGTCAGGCTGCCGGCAAGGCCCAGGGTGAGCAAATCGGTCGGTCCACCGGTAATAGCATAGTTGCCCGACGCCCCGCTGCCGCCAAATTGCAGGGCGCCGACGGAATGCGGCCCGTCCATGCTTACCGTAGCGGTACCGCCGCTCGTGGTGCCGGAGAAGACGGCCACGCCGCCGCCAGGGGGGAGTGTGCCACTTCCTAACCAGTTGCCACTCGTAGCCCAGCTTCCACCGTCGGGGTTATTCCACACTTTCACGGGCGTAATCGCCGCGTTCAGATTGATGGTGCCGCCGTTCAGGCTGAAGCTATAATCGCCAGCCGGGGCACTACCAATACTTAGCTGGCTGGAACTGAACGTGTTGGTCAGCGAGCCATAGGGGATGGCGAACAAGGGATGGACGCCGTCCAGGCCGCCATAAGCGTTGGAGAGGTTGATGGTCGCGCTGCCCGAAGTGGGCAGGTTCAGTTTACTAAATAGACCATTGAGAACGATCAGATCGCCGCTGCCGGAGAAGTCGCTGAAGGTGACGATCGAGCCGGCATCCAGGCTGAGGTTGCCGTTGACTACCAGCGTGCCAGGCGTTCTGGGGGTGCCGCCCGAAGCGGGCAGGCCCGGGAAGAGTGTGGCGCCAGAAGCCACGTTCAGGTTCATGGACCCATTGACGATACCGACGTTTCCGATGCCGCCAAAGGTGCCACCGCTGACCGTGACATCACCTTGGCCCGTGGCCGACGCGCCGGAGTTGCTGATAAGAAACTTGCCGCCGCTAACCGTGGTGCCGCCGGAGTAGCTGTTGCTGCCCGTGAGGATCAACGTCCCCGCTCCCGACTTCACGAGGCCCAGTGGTTCAAAACCGTCGGAGATGGCTCCACCGAAGGCATTGTAGGGCACGGTCGAACCACTAATGGTCAGCGTTGACGGTGAATAGCCATTATTCTTGATAGTGAAGTTGGACTGAGCGGTGGTGGACTTGGCAATACCACCATACGACAGGGAGGCGATTTCCTGGTTGAACCCGTAGAGATCCAAGATTGGGGCAACCGTGTTCACCTGGGTTCCCCAAACCATATCCGAAGTGGTGGGAATGGCATTGTTGACTCCCAGTCGGGTAGTCGCCACGTTACCGTTCATCAACGTGGTGCCCGTGTAATGAAACGAGCCGGCCAGAATGAGGTTGCCGCTACCGCTGCCGTTGAGGTCGTTGCCGCCAAAGATCACGTCGGAATAACCATAGACATCTCCATATATTTGCAAGTATGAACCGTTGATGGTGGTACCGGGGTTTGTGCCGCCAATGGTGGCAATGAAACTCTTGCCGTCGGTTGGCGGCAAACAGGCGGTTCCGGCAGTGACGTCGCACTTGCTGAATCCGGAACTGGAGGTAACAAGACTATTAAGGTGAATCGGCACAAAGATATGTCCTCCCACCGTGTCCCCGCCGTTGGAGTCGGTGATCATCGTCATGGTAGTGAACGATCCCGAGTACGGGCTGGTCCAGGTCTGCTGTCCCTGAAACTGCATCTCTCCGGTTCCGGTGAAATCGCCTGCGTCAAAATTGGCGCGGACCGTTTTTTGGAAAATCAGATTGCCGTCGAAGACACCGCCATTGCGTTGCATGAACGGATTGCTGCGGATCTCCACAGTACCGTAGATCACGCTGGATCCGGCATGGATATTCATCTTGCCGAAGTTGTTGAGGGCTATTTTGCCGTTCATCACGACGTCGCCGCCCTGCACGTCCAGGACGCCACTCGTGCCGAAGGTCCAGCCCACAATGCCTGTGCCGTCGGTAGGCAGCCCGATTGCTAGCGTGCCGCTTCCAACTTTCGTGAACGTGCCGTTAATCACGATCGATCCGCTAGTCGAGGAACTCAGTCCATTGCTGTCGAACGTGCCGCCATTGGTGCCGATCGAGAGACTTCGGGTGGTGGAGGCCAGAGGCGCGCCAACGGTCTGCACCGTTCCGCCGTTCAGAGTCAGTACGCCGCTTTGATTACCCAGCCGATTATCGCCGCCATCGACGACCAGGGTTCCGCCGGTAACATTGGTCCCGCCGCCATAGGTATTGGACGCAGCCAAGGTGAGCGTACCCGATCCGCTCTTGTTGATCGCAGCGAAACCGCCAATCGGCCCGCCCTGTAGCTTATATGCGGTGGCCGAGTTATTGACGGTGATAGCGCCCGGGATGACACCCGTGGAGGTGGTTGAAACAACCACGCTGCCAATACTGGGTCTGTCCGCGAACGTGACGTCGTCATAGTCTTTGTACAGCGAACCTGCCGGGCTGCCGTTGGCCCAATTTCCGTTTATTGTGTCCCAGGTTCCTGAACTTGCGTTCCAGGTGACGTGGGCTTGGATAGGAATTCCGCCGATCAAAAGGTCGATTTGGTTTGAGCTGCCGGTGCCTGGATGCACCACGGAATCTAATTCAAAGTCGTAAGTATGACTTCCGGCAGGTATGTTGTTGGTGCCGCTCACGGTAAATGTGCCTACGCTCGAAAGCCCTGGCACGAAATTGGTAAAGCTGCTGGTAGACGAGATGGTGAACAGCGCGAGTTCGCCCGAGATACCGCCCAAGTTGTTGAGATTGATCGTCACATGCTGACTGGCAATAGCAGGCAGGATCAGGTTGCCGACGACGGCCACCTTGTCTTTGAAGTTGTCGCCGGGGGCAAAGTCGAAGCTGACGCTGGAACTGGCGTCAAGTTGCAGGTTTCCAAGCACATTCAGGGGCAGGCCGGCGGTGCCGGGCCCGCCTGGGAGCAGAGAGCCGTTCGTTTTGATCTCTACTAGACCCGTGCCGGGGGCACCGACCGAGCCGCCGAGGATCGGATCGCTGGCCAGCGAGGCGCCGCTGCCGATCGAGACCGTGCCCGAACCGGTAGCCGAACCGACCGTGTTGCTGACCTGGAGCATACCATTGGTGATCGACGTGCCACCGCTATAACTATTGCTGTTGGCAAGTAACAGGCTACCTGCGCCATTCTTGACAAGCTTGATCGGGTTGACGCCGTCACGAATCAGGCCGCCAAAGGGTGTGGCGGGCGTTACCCCACCCCCAATGGTTAGCGTCGATGTGCTGGCGCCGCTATTGGTAATCACAAACTTTCCCGCACTGTTTGGGTCCGTGGTCGTGCTCGAAATTGAGTTGACCGTCTGACTGAATCCGTTCAGATCGACCGTGGGGTTGCGAGTTGGCGACGTATTGGGAAATCCGAAAATCAGGTCCGTTCCCACGGGCAGGGCATTCGTGATGCCCAGGATGACGGTGGCAGGAACCTCGCTCAAATCGGGACCGTTGCCACTGATCATCGTCGCGCCGGTATAGGAGTTTGTCGCACTAAGTCTCAGACCGCCGCCGCCGGTCTTGATGCCGTCGACATTGCTATTGGTGCCGAGAATAACATCCGCATTGCCGGAAATGCCTCCCGAGAACGTCGTGCCGCCTAAACCCGCGTTCTTATTCATGCCGAAGCCCACGAGGAAGCCGCCGTTGGCTGCTGTAGGCGGAGCGAAGGGGGCCTTCGTGACGTCGCTCTTCTGAAAAGCGAGGAGCCCGCTGTTCAGGACGATCTTGTTGGTGACGACGCCACCTGCGCTCCCCGAGGAATTGCTGAAGAGTGTGAAGGCCGTTCCCAGTTCGCCGCGGTTGGTGACCAGAATGCTTCCAGTGCCGCCCGTGGTCACGCCGTTGAAATCGATCAAAAGGGGCCCGGCGATGACGAGATTACCGTTGATGGTGGGGTTATTGTTAATCTGGATTTCGCCGCTTCCCCCCAGCGTCAGCGACCCGGAAGCGCCGATCGTCAAGGCGGCTGCGCTGCCCAGCGTCACGCCGCCATTGAAGGCCAAATCGCCGCTTCCCGTCTTGATAAAAGCCCCGTTGATGGTGGCCGGAGTAGCAAACGAGGAGTTGAAGCTGTTGGAATTGAAGGTTGCCCCGTTAGTACCAACGGTCAAGGACCGCGAAGGCGAAGTAATGCCCACATTGTTCGTCTGCAGCATTGCGCCGTTGTCCAGCAGCAGCCCGCCGCTGGCGGAACCGAGGCTGGCATCGCCGGCCCCGGTAACGAGGGTGCCGCCGGTGACTTGGGTTCCGCCGCTATAGGTGTTTCCGCTCGACAAGATCGCCATGCCGCCGCCCGACATGAGCAGGCCCGAGGTTCCGCCACCCCCGATCGGCCCGCCGCTGAAGGTGTAGGTATTGGCGGGATTGCTGATGGTAATACTATTGGGGCTCACTCCGCTGGGGGCAACGGAGATCGTGGAACTCACGGCGATGGCGCCGAAGGTCACATTGTCGTGCTCCTTGTAGCGATTTAGGTTAGGGTCGCCGTTAATCCAATTGTTGCTAGAGAGATCCCATGCGCCGCTCGTCGTATTCCAGGTCACGCTCGACGCTGCGCTGGAACCGGCGGTCACACTCAAGTTGTCGATTGCCAGGCCTTGGCCGCTGCCGGTACTGCTGCTGATTTGCCACGTAAGCCAAAGATCCTTGCCGCTGGCCCAGGGGGTATTGAGGTTGATAATGTCGCTCAGCGTTGTGGAGCTCACCGGGCCGGTGGCCGGGGCATTGGTGCCCGGCCAGGTGGCGGAAGTCGATACGGCCGGGGCATAAGTCAGATTGGGATCGGAATTGCCTAGCGAAGAGGCTGAATTCAGGTCGGCTGTCCCATTGTTGTCGATATAATACTTGAAGTTCAATGACTTGGCCACGGAGGTATTGCGCCAGACCTCGCCAAGGAACGCCAGAGAAAGCTCGTTGTACGACGTCCCTGAATTGTTGGTCAGGTGCAAGCCGAACGTGGTTACGCCGGCGCCGCTGGTGCCCACCATGCCCAAGGCCCGGTCGCCACTCGTGGGCAGGCCGAAGCCGATGATTCCGCCGCCGGTGAGGCTGCCGTCCTGGGCGCCAAGTTTATCGGCCACGTTTCCCACGCCCCACCAGCCATTCATCGAGGCCGAGATGGGGGTGCCGCCGCCGATCGCGGCGTTGGTAAAATCAAACGGCGTATTCGCGGCAGGGAGCGTGTAAGTCACGCTACCGATGGTTGCCGTCCCCGAAGAATCGATCGGCATGCCCGACTGAAACGGCAAGGAGTTGAAATCTTGGGTATAGGTGCCCCCGACGTAAGAGTAGGCTGTTGCGGCAAGGGCCGCCTGTGAAGAAAGCACGAGCACGGCGGCCAGCGCGGTCAGGGACGTCAGGATTGCGCAACGCGCGGCATTGGTGGGAACGCTTCGCATGGATCGAAAACCTCTCTTGGTACGGTACAAAAACTGTGAAATAAAAGGACTGTAAAAAAAATGGTTCGTTACTTGGACTCCAAGGTGAAATCGAACGTGTTCTCGCCCGATTTCACCTCGCACTCAAGGGTCGTCTTTTCGTTGTACTTGGCGGGCACGCGCTCCTTTTCGTGCGCCGCCTCGGTATCCTCGGCGCCCGCCGTCCGGATAGTCACCTTATGGGGGCCGATCTTCGCGCCGAGAAGATCGCGTAGATAGGTGAGTTTATAGTGCCCCTCCTTATCGGTGCGGTCGCTCGATTGCCTGCCGCCACCCACGGGATGAAAGCTCACGGTCGCCTTTGCCAGTGGATTGCCATCCAGCGTTACCGTGCCATGAACGGTCCCCAGTGGCGGCCGATCACCGTTTCCGCAACTCGTCAAAAAGGCAAGGGCGAGCAGGGTCGCGACGGCCGGAATGAGACCGGGACGAACCGCCCTTCGATCGTTGGAATAAGCTAATCTGTCTTGTGCTTTCATGGAGAAAACGAAGCGTTAGGGGACTTGGGCCAACATGCCATCTGCCATGCTGCCGAGAAGAGGAAACACGGATTTGTTGTCTTGGGAATCGATGTTCTCGCTCAGGAAGACGACGGCGCCGTCGGCCATGCCGAAGTTGGCGCCGCCGATATGCTGACTACCCGGCGACTCGAAGAACCAGTTGCTCATGCCGCCGGGATTGCTGTGCTCGGGATCGGTGGCGGTGGCGAAGAGCGTCGCGCAACCGCCCAAGGCCCAACCGTCGTACGTGGTTTCCCAGTCGGGGCGAGCGGAAGCAGGCCGCGGCCGCAACCGCTGCACTTCTCCGATGGCAATCGTGTGGGAAGGACCGTCGGTGATCTCGGTCAGCTTTGTGCCCACATTGGCCCTCGCAAAAATGCCGCGAAGCGGGCCTGGCGGGCCGGAGGAGTCCTCGATGGAGAACTGGTGGTGGTTGGTGGTCTGGTTCTCCCAGCCGTTAATTCGACCCACGCAGCCACCGTAGTCGTTTCCGCCGCCGGTCGCTCGATCGGTGAGCATGAAATCGGTGTCGTGAGGCCGCAGCCCTACCCGCCGTGAGGGACAATAAAATTCCTTGATATCGGTGAACGCCAGCCGCGAGTTCCCCATGACGCTCTTGCGATAATCCCACTGATTGACGATGCGGTTGTATTCCATGAAAGAGAGGATTTCGAGCATCCAACTTTGGCCGTGCATGCCGTTGCCGAGACTCATGTTGGATGCCTCGGTCCAGGTGTCCCAAGTCTTGGGCTTGTCGACGATCGTCTTGCAGATGCAGGCCGCCGGAAATGTCTGATTGGCGCCATAGTAAGTTTGCAGCGCCAGGCCGATCTGCTTCAAGTTGTTTGCGCAGGCCGCCCGCCGTCCCGCTTCGCGGGCCGAATTGATAGCCGGAAGGAGCAGGCCGACGAGGATGCCGATAATGGCGATCACCACCAGCAGTTCAACTAAAGTAAAACCGTGACGTTGTCTCATGGCTATCCGTTTCTATTGGAATGGTTTTCACTACATCCACACTTCAGGAAACGGGTAATGCTAACAGTCGCGTATTAGGGGTTTGTGAGAAGATTGTAAGCTTCGTGTTAAAAACAATTTTTTCTGGGCAGCTTTCTGGCGCGACTTTTCTCTTGTACTTGGCAGGTGGTTGAAAGGAGGATACCGGGCCACCATTGCTGATGGCCCGGTATTGCCGAACTAATCAGGCTTGTTAAAACCAACCACTAGCCATTCCGCTTGCGGCGGGCATAGCCGAGCAGGCCGATGGCCCCCACGGCTAGCAACGCGAAAGTAGACGGCTCGGGTACGGCTGCCGGTGTGCCGCTGAAGCCTACGTTGGTGAAACGCCAATTTCCGGAGTTGTTGTTGTAAACACCAGATTGTTTTCCATCGGCACTGCCATAGTTAAGAGGGCTAAGCGTGTTGTCGTAGACCGATACGAGCCGCACACCAAAGTTGGGATTGTTCGCAGCCGCTGGAATCCCGGAGAAATCGATATTTTGCGTGGAGGAGAGAAATCCTTTTGAATTGGCCGTCAAGGGCGCGTTGATATTGATCCAGCTTGACCCGTCGAGGGTGTACTGCTCTTGCAAATTTTTCACGCCCTGTGCGGTACTGTACCAGTCGAAATGGAAGCCGATGTCACTGTAACCAGCAGTGCTGGCGGTAAATTCGGCACCTTGGGTGTACTGTGGCGCCTGGAGTGCCCATCCGTTTCCGGTGTTGGCACCACGAACACGCCAAGCATTCGGAAGGCCACTCGGTGCAGGTGTACTACCATTGAGAGTGATGTCACAGCTTGTTGTACTGCCAGTTGTCACGGTACCGCCGGGAGTGAAGGTGCCAGAGCCAGTGATGATGTTAGGACCCGTCGAGAAAGTATAGCCGTTGTCCATGCCCAGCGGCGTGGCAATGCCCGAACCAATGCTCGGTGCGGGGTTGTTGTCGGGTGCCGCAGTCACAGTATCAAAATTCCATTGCGTGATCGTATCGGCATTCGCCGACAATCCGGAAAGACAAAAAACCAGGGCGAACGACGCCGCTAAACCAAAAAGGAAACTCTTCATTTTGACTCCTCTAAAGTAAGAAACAAAAGGTGAACGCAAAACTACAAATCGACTCTCAGAAATGCTGATGTGGCCACCAACCCACGACGAGGCAAACCTCAAGCAACACGCTGTTGCAAAAGGCTCGGATCGTGTTTTGTGGGCAGTGCCACCAATCGCACCGGTCATGCAGAGCGGAAGAACGAAGGCGTTCTAAAACCCGAGTGGCTCTTGCCTTACGCTTTTGCGGTATAGAACTGCAATCCTTGCAGTCGTGGAAATAAACTTCAGAATCCCTAACAAAACCGTCGCTTCCTCGAAGCCCATCGCTCCACAGATAGCAACGCAGTTGTTAGGGGCTTGGGAGGCCCATACCCATCCCGATACTCCGTGCAATCCATGCACGGAATAAACCAACCAAGTGGCTCAAGCGGGATGACGTTGGAAGAACGCACTGGAACGATCGCAGTTTCTGACTGCGACGTGACACTCGCACTGTCCGGTGCTAACGCTGCCTCATGGTCTGGGGTGAACGGGAATTGGGAAATTGTCCTCAGGACTCCCATCAATCTACAGGACGGTTATTAGGCGATTGTGAGCCGTGCGCTAGAGTTCTGCTAATTCCCAAAATTTTTGGGTCTGAATTTATCCAAGGCCCTTTTGCCAGCCCTAACGATTCTTCGCCCGCTGCACTTCGTCGATCACCGCGAGATTTTTTCCCGGCCGGGCGTCGATCGTCTGGAGCGTTGCGGTATTGCCCTCAAAGGTCAGGAAGGTGATCGCCGGGAAAGAGGTGACTTTAGGCGTGAAGGCGGTCTTTTTGGTATAGGGCTGCGGCTTCTTCCAGGTTGCGCCGCCCGCGCCGTTGATGACGTGGATGATCCCTTTCGCTTCGTCCAGGCTGCCGTCGGGCGCCAGCGGCTTGGTGCGGAGATAGACGTGGGCGTGGCCGTTGAGGACGAAATTGCAGCCGTGGCGGTAGAGACTATCCAGCCACGGTTTGGCGGTTGCCAGGGTGTCTTCCTTGTAAGTCAGATCGCCGTAGCAGGGGCAGTGCCAGACGCCGATGAGCCACTCGCCTGGCTGAACACCTTTGAGATATTCATCCAGCCAACTCTGCATCACCGCGGCCTTGGTGAAATAGGGATCGCAGGTCACGACATGGACGTTCTTGACCTTGAAGCCGCAGAAATGCGTGCTGCCGTCGGCCGAATTGACCGGCAGCACTCCGGCGGTGTATTTGTCCCAGGCGGCGGATTTTTTGTCGTGGTTGCTGGTACACATCAAGAATTTGTCCTTGACGAAGAGCCGCGAGATTCCCGGGTAGGCCAGCGATTGCTGCCAGTCGGCGTCTTTGCCGCCGTGCGTGAAATCGCCGCTATGCACCGTGAAGTCCCAGTCGGTGATCTTCGTCAACAGAATGTCGGTGATCTGATCGACCGCATGGTCGGCATTTTCGCGGGAGTCTCCCCAGAGGGCGATCTTCACGCGGTCGGCCGCCATCGCGCTGCCGCAACCGAGAACCAAAATGAAAGTTAGCGATATCGCCACGGCGAATCGCTTCAATAGACTGTGACGGCAAATCTTCATGGCATTCCTCTTAAGGGCTGTATGACGGAAACTCCCGGAGACAGAGGGAACCAGGATTCCGGCTTTCCGAATAGCCTGTTCACCGTCCAAGAACATTCACAGCCTACCGAAAGAAAGTTAGCCGCTTGCAAGAATTCTGTTAGATTTCAGCTAAAATCTTTCGGTTGCGGAAAGAGTCAGAAGACTATTGTGCAGCCAGTCAGGCCTGGTTTGCATTCCTTACTTAACCAGCCTTGCCCCCAGCCAATCGGCATGGTCCAGCACATCGCCGGCCTCGCCGAAGTCGACGACGAGATCAAGTTTCTTGGCATCGGTGAGATCGATGGACACGGCCTGTGGCGGCATGCCGCCGCGGATCGGCGGACTGATGTATTTCTGCACTCCATCGACGAGGACGCGAAAACCGACACTGCCGCGGCCGCCGGTCGAGTCGTCGATTCCCAGTTCTGCCTGGAAGCGGCTCCAGGGCTGATCGAGCCGATAGCTCAACCGCGATGCGCTGTGCAGTCCGAGACCTTTCAAGTAGAGCCGACCGCCGCAGCGCAACTGCCCACCGGTCACGTTGCGGTCAGTCTTATAGGGCCACTTGGTTTCCAGGTAAGGCACAAAGCGATACTCGTCCGGCCGAATGTCGGAAAGATAGACGGCATGGCTAGTCCGCGGCATGAGAAAGACCAGATCCTTAGCGGCCGCTTTCCATTTGGCGCCAGAGTGAATCGTTAAATCTAGCGAGTCTCCTTCCAGTTGCAAGCGGTTGGCAAGGAAGCGGGCACCGTCGCTTAGCCCGATCCAGGCCGCGCCGGCCTGCGCGGCAGGCTGTTGCCGCAAAGCCGGATTGAAGACCAGTGCCACGACACGACGGACCGCAACCTCAACCGGCCCGAGATTGCCTTTGATCTTGAGCTTGTTGCTCCCTAGACTCTCGGCCTCGATCAGGCCCGCAACCTCGTCGCCATTGTCGAGGATCAGACGATCGGTTTGGCCCTCTCCTCGGGCGACGCGATCGAGCAGGGCGTCCAGTTCCGCCAGATGCGGCGGCAGACAAAAGATAATTCCTGCGAGTGAGTCCAGAGGCATTTTCAGGATGCCCAGCCGAGCCGAGTCGGCCGACAGATAAGCCCTATCGGCACCGAGCAGGGCGGCCGGCAAAAAACCGCCATCGGCCATCACGAGAATCGGTCCCCTCCGCAGTTCAGCCGGCTGCCCCCAGGTAACCAGATTGGACGCAGTAAGCATTCGCGGTTTGCCGGCCGCGTCGAAGCCGAGTTTCCCCTGGGCATCGACGCTTGCCAGCCGCGCCCCAAACGGTTCACCATCCACCGGCACCGCCAGCGGTGTTTGGGCAAGGGCGGACGCGGAGCACACGACCACGATTGCAACCGAAAAGTCAAACCACGAAAAAGACGAAACAGACGAAAAGGGAAAGGAAATGGTTTTCGCCCATAGCCAAAATATATTGAGGGCAGAAGAATTGAACGCAGAACATTTGCCCCCATCTTCCTGCTTTTTTGTATTTCTTTTAGTTCTTGGTTTCAATCGCATTATCTTCTTTCGTGTGATTCGTGTATTTCGTGGTTTATCCTTACCGGAACGAGGCGGGGCTTCGCCGCCCCTGCTGCTGATGTCCGACGACGGATACTTACCGCTGGAAAATCGGCAACTGGTTCTCGGGCATCTGCAAGATGATGAGGCACATGGCCGTGGCATATTCGGATCCGTAGGTCGAGATCCACGAACCGTCAGGCCCCTGCCGGGAGATAAGTTCATCGCGGATGGCCGGATACCAGCGTGTCCAACGCTCGCCGCCAGCCTGCCAGAGGGCCTGCACGGCATAGTAGTGACCATATTCGTAATACTGCTCGCGCCGCGCGACGCCTTGCTCCGGGCGGAACTGGGTCAGATAGTCGAGGCCGTTGGTGATTTCCTTTTCCTTTGATTCGTTAGCGATGTAAATGCCGGCGCTGTTCAGGGCGACGATCCCGGCCGCCGAGCGGGGAAAGGAACTTTCGCCGCCGCCACTCAGCATGTAGAGGAAACCGCCATCGCGGTTCTGACAGCGTTTCACATAATCGACTGCCCGATCGATGGTCTCCTTGGGAACGTGCATGCCGGCGTTGTGCGCGGCGCGCAGGGCCATCACCTGGCAGACCGTCACGGAGATGTCGGCGTCGTCTTTCTTGGGGTAATAGCGCCAGCCGCCTTCCTTGTTCTGCGAATTGACGATCAGCTTGACGGCCAGGCTGAGTTTGTCGCGGAGCTCCGTTCGCCGGGACATGCCGTAGCACTCGGCCAGGAAGAGCGTGGCAAAACCGTGGCTATACATCGGTCCGTGGGTCGTCGGCGTCGGCTCGATGAGATAGCCACTGGGCTGGGCATTGGCCAGCAAGTAATCGACGGCCAGCTCGACGCGAACGCCGTACGGTCCGCGGCCAGGCGTGCTTCCGCCCGACATGAAGGCCATGCCGCACAGACCGCAGATGGCGGCATTGCCGCGTTGGGCACCGAGGCCGAAGCCGCCATCCTCGTTCTGTCGGCTGGCTAGCCACTGTAGTCCCTGATCAATGGCCCGTTGTGCTGCCGGGTTGATCATCTCCGCCGCCGTCTTTTCCGGATCGGCCGTTTGAGCGGCTGCCGGGACAGCAAGAAACAGGAGAGGCAGGATGGCCAATTTGGTGTATGGTAATATCCTCATCATGGTCTCTTTACCCCAGGCTGATCTTCCGACAGGCGGCGGAAATAGTCTTCGATCTCCAATTCGTACGCCGGCAGGAAGTACTCGCTGGGTAATTCGAGCATCTGTTGGCGATTGAGTTGCTGCAATTCCGCGCGGAACGACTCGATCATCTGCTCACGCGCCCGCGCCGCTTCCTCGGCACGAATCTCCTCGGGTTTACGACGGAATTGCGGATTGCTTTCCTGCGCGGCAGCCGGAGGATTCTCGGAGGCCTGTCCCGGGTTCTGTGCCGGCTTCTTATTGCCATTGCCGGTGGGCTTGCGGCCGTTGGACTTATTGTCGCTTTTGGATCCCGATTCCTTTTTTACTTGCTCGATCAATTTCTCCAGGTCCGAAACGATCTGCCGCTGCAAGTGTTGCGTCACTGCGCCGGAGTCGCGCTGGTCGAGCCGTGGCGGCACCTCGCGCATCACCCCGGCAACTTGCAGGAGTGCTTGCAGGAGCGGATCCTGCGGCTTGCCTTCCTGTTGGGCAGCGGGGCCAAGTTCCTTTTGCAGCTTCTTCTGCGTCTCCTCGTCGGCTTGACCCTTGCCGTCAGGCTTGGCCGGATCGCCCAGCAGTTCGCGGTCATAGTCATCGCCGACCTTGGAATTCAAGCTCTCGCGGAGCTGGTTATCGGTCGAAGGCAGCGGGTCGGCGGCAAAAGCGAGAGAACCGACCCAAAGAAGAAGGAATTGAAAATTGAAAATTGAAAATTGAAAATTGAAAATTGGGAAGAGAAGCCAGCGAGGTAAAGCCATGCAAGCCCGCCTGGAGATCGCTGCCGACCGTGAACTTTGCCCCAGTGGTCCAGTGTTCCCCTCCCGCCAATTTGCAATTTTCAATTTGCAATTTTCAATTTTCAATTTCTTTCTCAAGGCTGCTTCTCCTTCGCGTCGTTCACATCCTCCGTCGGCTGGCCGTTTTCGGACGGTTGCGAACGAAGAAGTTGGAATGTCAACTCGGCCAGGCGGCCCTGCTCTTCCGACAACCGCGCGTATTGCCCACGAAGTTCTTCGGTCAGCTTGCCGGCTACCTCCGTCTGATTCAATTGCTGCGTCCGTAGGTTTAGATCTTCCTGCAAGAGCTTCAAGAGCTTCAGTTGTGCCAGGGGTAATACGCCGCCGCGTCCGGAATCGGCGTTAGCTTTCCCGGCTTTGTTCGGATCATCTTCGTTTGCGGTTTCCCCCGGCTTTTCTGCTTCCATGGCCGAGAGGAGCAAGTTTAGCCGGTCGATGACATTCTGCTCGGCCGCCTGGGTTGTGGGGCCGGTCTGTTGCCGCTGAAGCAGTGCGGAGGCCCGCCCCATCTCGCCAACAACAACCGACAGGGCCATGCGAAAGAGGTTGGCCGGTTCGAGCGATTGCATCACCCGGTTCGTCTCGTCGCGAAGCAGCTCCTGCTGATGGGCCAACTCCAACAGGCTGGAAATCTGGGTGCGGGTTAGCGGGCCGCCGCGCTCCATGCCCGCGAATTCGCGAGTTTCAGCCGCGATTCTTTTTTCCTGGCGATGGAGGTGTTTGATAGTGTCCTGTAACTGGGCCTGCTGTTCCATGGCCAGTTGGGCCTCAATTTCAAAACGCTTGGCGCCGAGAAGCCGGGAGGCATCGTTGAGGGCCTTCTCCGCCTCCTTGGCTCGCTGGCTTGCTCCTTGGCGATCGTCGGCCTTGCCCGCGCGGCAGCCCTGATCCATAAGCCCGGTCGCTTGCCCCACGGCACTGGCGGCTTCCTCGGCCAACAGTCGTTCCAGCCGCCGTTTGAGTTGCTGGGCTTGCTGGCGAAGCTCTTCCTGCCGGCGAGCCAGTTCCTGAAGTTCAGCCTTCTGCCTATCGCCCTGGGGATCCTTGGAGTTGAGTTGGCCCGCACTTTCGTCCGTCTTGCGGCGGAGCCTCTCTTGCTGCCTGCGGAGCGCGTTGAGATCCTTATCGGCCTCGCCGAGTTTCTTGGCAAGGCGCGCCAATTCCTGTCGGCGATTGTTCGCCAGAATATCGAGCACTTCTTGCACGTTCTGTAAAACTCTCTGTTGATCGGCAGGAACCAGACCCAGTCCATTGTTTTGAATCTTAATGCCTGCGGCAGACATATCCGCCGCAATCGCCAGTCGCCGGGCTTCCGCCACGGCGTCGGCCAAGGTCTCGGCCGCCAGCGGCTCGCTCTGGCCCAAGGAAGCGATGGTCTGTTCCATCTCCTCTTCCAGTCGCGTTTCGCGGCGGGCCAGTTCCAACTGATGCTCCGCCAGGATTTTCAGGTCGGCCAATTCCTGCGGCGTCAATTCCTTCAGGTCACGGCCCACCGTCTGCGAGCCAAGGGCCGTTGCGTTGCGAGCCAACTCTTCCTGGTCGCGAAGAAGCTGAGCCACCTCGCGATGGAAGCGGCGGTAGTCGTTCCATTGACGCAACCGTGCCAGCATGTTTTCCAGTGACGCGACGACCTGCTGCTGGTGCTCGCCCGCGCTGACGAGGTACGATTCGCTCTGGGCGTCGCGCCCCACCGGAGGCGGCACGGATTGCAACCGAACCTGCGAAGCTTTGATCGCGGCGGTTAGCTCCCTGCCAATCGGGGGTAGATGTTCGCGCTGGAGGCGATCAAACTCAGCCAGCAGACCTTCCAAGCGGCGCTGAAAATCGGGGTTGTCGACGCGATTGTTCTCTAGGTCGGTCAGCAGACCAAGCGCCTGCATCGGCAGACCATCGGTACGGCTGGTCAGGCTCCGCACAACCTCGCGCTGGTTGAACTCCGCGGACTGCAAGCGATCGATATCAGCCTGCTCCAGGCCCGTGGACTCGTGGAGCCGGATATCCAACATGCGGACCTGGCTGCGGGCGTCGCGCTGGAGTTGCAGCACGCGGGCCAACTCCGCCAAAATCTGGCTCTGCCGCACGGCCATCCGCTCCAGCAATTGGTCAGTCGTGATGACGGTCAATACCCTCGAATCGCTGCGACCGGTCTGGGGACGATAATCGGCGGCTACCGCATGACAGGTCAGTTGCATGCCGGGCATAAGCTGGAATTCAGAAAGTTCAACTGCGCGGTCGATCGTCATGGTTACGCACGTCGCATCCGCATTCAAGGCCGAGGGAGACGAAGGCGAAGGCTTGTCGGATCCGTTGAAGAGATCAACTGTTTTTTCCTTGAGTGCCGTTGCATCCGATCGACTGAAAACCAGCACGACCTGCCGCAGGGCCAAGTCATCGCGGGCGCGAACGCGAAAGTTGACGATAGCTCGTTCCGTGACAAAGAGATCGCCGGCGGGCTGCTCGATGACCGCGCTGGGCGGGGCATCGGTCAGCACCCGAAACTGCCAGATTTCATCACCGCCACCCGCGACGCCGTCAACATCGATCAGTTGAAACGTGTAGCTAATCGATTTCTCCACAATCAGCCCATGCGACGCGTCAGCCACAAGTACGTCAGGCTTTCCAGCCTGACCGGATGCATTGGGCGACGGTTTTCCCACGTGGAACGTCAGGCCGTCCTTTTCGATCTCGATGGGAAAGACGCGGCCGTCGTCAAACCGCAGCTTGCTCGCCGGCTTGAGCCGCTTGGTCGCTTTACCGACAAGTCGCACCCGCGAGCCGGCCAGGAGCGGCCGGGGTGACGTTGCCTCGCGCTCTTCCGCCGGCCAAGTCGTGTAGGCGGGAGGAGTGATTTTGAGCGTCAGCGACTGGACTGTCGGCGGCTCGGGTGGGTCGATAACCTGGACCATCGCCCAATTATTGTTTCGATCGTCGCCACCGGTAAAGCAAAACTCCAGCGAAGATGTTACATTTTCACGCCGCGCAACCATGACTTTACCCAACAATTGCATCGGCTCGGTTTCTTCTCTCGTCCTTCCTTGGGGATCGGTAAGGCGATAGTGGATGCGACAGTCGGACGGCAGTGGAGCATCCCGGGTGTCGATCACTTCGATTTCCAACGGACGGCCACGGACGATTGTCTCGACCGGCTGCCGCAGGCCCAGGTGCGTTTTCTGTGGCCAGTCGGCCGTGCCCAGCGGAAATGCCAAGCGAGCAAGGACCGTACGCGTAGCCGCCGCGTCGGTTACTGTCAAGAAGATGGCCAGCAGGCCGACCAGCAGTGCCGCTGCCGCCGAACGCAGCGCCGGCCGCCGATCGAGCACCGCGCCGAAATCGAGATCCTCGCTCGCGGCAACCGCCTGGGCGATCGCTGCTCTCCGCATTGCGACCGAACCGGCCGCTGCGTCATCTTCCGGCTGCCGGAGAAACTCCACCGCGCTGGCCAGTCGATCCTTGACCTCGGGGAAACATGCCTCGAGATGCAAGGCCACGTCGATTTCGCCCAGGCGGGCCATGAGCAGCCGTCGCACGGCCAGGTATCCCGTCCAAGCAAAAACCCCTAGCACGGCCACGGCAAAGACAACCAACACTCCCCGGTCTCGAAAGCGGACCCAATAGTCGATCCCTCCCATCGCAATCACCGTCGCCAGCACGGCCGCCACAATCACACTCAGGCCACGGATCGCCAACAGCCGCACAACGCGGCTTCGCAATGCCTGGATTCGTTGTTGGAGAGAATGGGGGGACATGGGGGAAGTTGTCATACATTCTCCATGCCGGAGCATAACCAGGCAAGAAGAAATACATTATCCCTATATAGTGCAACGATTTCCGGCAAAACCGATCAATTCCATCGGGCATTCGAGTGTCGAACCGATCATCGGCCGTGTCGAAAAGAACGACATCTATTCTACAGGTTTTTCCGGTTCAAGGTACGAGGAGTTGGCAAGACAAAAATTGCGATGCGAGACCTGGACTTGCATTGCCCGAAGTGCACCGCTGACGGCCACTGACTTCGCGCATCAGAGAGCCGGGAATTCTCTCGCACCAAAACACTCCGCCAGGGCAGCAATTGTTTGCACGATCTGCTGTTCCGTGTGTTCCGCCGTAATGAAAAACCGCACGCGAGCCTTGCTCTCCGGAACCGCAGGGTACAGGATGGGCTGGGCGTCGATTCCCCGATGCAGCAGCGCGGCGGAAATTGCCAGCGATCGCATCGAATCACCCACCACGATTGGAATGATCGGCGTGCCGCCGCTGGGACCGGTATCGAGGCCATGCTGCTGCGCCAAGCGAAGAAACAATTCCGACCGGTTTTGTAATCGTGCGACCCGTTCAGGCTCCTTCTCCAAAATTTCGAGCGCGGCCAGCGACGCTGCCGCATTAGCGGGAGAAAGCCCTGTGGCGAAGACACTAGCGGGCGTGGTGTACTTTATGTATTGGACAAAACTCTTGCGCCCGGCGAGGAAACCGCCGCCGCTTGCCAGGGCCTTGCTGATGGTTCCCATGCCCAGATCGCCCTCGCAAGGATCGACGCCAAAGTGCTCGAAGATGCCTCGCCCGCTCGGTCCCATGACGCCCAGCGAGTGCGCCTCGTCGATATAGAGCAATGCCTGATGACGCCGCTTTATCTCCACCAATCGTGGCAGATCGGGATAATCGCCGTCCATGCTGTAGACGCCTTCCACGGCAATGACCACCCGTCGAAAGTCGTTGCGGATCTCGCCGAGTAGTTTATCGACAAAATCGAAGTCATTGTGTGGAAACGCGCGCCGGGATGCCTGAGACAACATCGATCCCTGGATGATGCTGTTGTGCGCCAACTCATCGTAAAGAATGAAATCGTCCGAGCTGAACAAATGCCCGAAAACCGAGGCATTGACTCCGTAGCCGCTGGGCAGCGTTACCGCGGCCTCCACGCCAAGAAAAGATGCCAGGGTTTCGTCCAACTTTTCGATGATCGGATTGTTGCCGCCCACGAGGCGACTCGCCGAGGCGCTCGTGCCCAAACAATCGATCGCCGCCTTGGCCGCCGCGGCTACCCGCGGATCGCGCGCCATGCCTAAATAATCGAAGCTTGTGTAGCTGATTATATCTCGGCCGGCTATCTGGACGGTTGTCCGATCGACGCGCTGCTTGACCCGGAAGAACGGATTTACCAGCCCGACCGCTGCCGAGCCGGCCAATCGCTGGGCGAAGGCAACGCATTCCGGAAACTGCTCGACATCATAACATTCCGGCGAGATGCTCCTCGCGACCGCGACTTCTGTCTTCCGCGGCGGCGTTGTAGCAACCGGCGCGACCGCCGCCAAACTCGTCGCTTGGGGAGCTGTCTTGGCGGCAATGTACTCGACCAGATCGCGACAAGTCTCGATGTTATACAGCGAGTCTTCGGTAAACCGAATGTGAAACGCCTCTTCGAGGCAATTGACCACATGCATGCGGGTAAGCGAATCAAGCCCCGCGTCTTCCAGGGAGCTGTCGATGGTCAGATCGAAGTTGAGGCCGTTGGGCGCCGCACGGCGAACCTCATCAAACACGGCTTGTGTAATTGTGGCCGACGGGTCGTCGCTGGAAATCGGTCGCATGGTCATGAGTGGTTTCACCGGTCCTCAGCCCGGATTATTCATCGTAGGGTGGGTGGAGTACGGAAACTCAATCGCAGTGGTGCGTTGCACGAACCGGTCTAAAACCAGGGTGAAGTGTTGCCGTTCGTTAGATTCTCCGCGCAACCCACCATTTCTCTAGGGGTTCGCTTCACGCACCTACAGTTTACAAATAATCCGGGTTAACGGTAATCCGGGTTAACGGTAATCCGGGTTAACGGTAATCCGGGTTAACGGGGCGGAAGCCACTTGTTCTTGGGCTTGGGTTTTTGGTCGTGCGTCAGAAAAGATTCGGCAAGTGCAATGCAGCCGTCCAACTCTCCGTCATATTGTTCGGCCACAAAATCCTTTGCCAACTCCGACCGGCCACCTACCGGGAGACAACCATATGTATCTTTCCAGATGGCACCGAATTCGTCGTCGGTGATCTTACTCAACATCGATTCCAGTATATCCCGCTTTAGCATGGGTCTGTCCTTCTCTTCGTTGGACCACACCGCCTCTTCGGCATCTGGGGCAAGCAAGATTGGCCCGGCCGCTACATCACTATTGCATTCAAGATGCAAAGGGCCGGACTATACCAGTTGGACGTTCTCGGCACACGGGCCTTTCGGACCCCGGCCTTCGGTGTAGGACACTTTCTGGCCTTCACGCAGTTCGTCGAAACTGACGCCCTGGAGGCTTTTCGAGTGGAAAAACAGGTCTTTCTCGCCCCCCGTATTGATGAACCCGAAACCCTTGTCCGTCAACTTTTTAATGCTACCTTCAGCCATTTGTACAATTCCCGTAGTGATTGATTCAACGCAGCCCAGCTTGGGATTGCCATCTGGTCGCCGTTCATTGATTAGGAACAGTGTACACGATCCGCTGGCCATTCGCAAGTGGGGCCAGGTAAGTGTCGGAGCCAGGTAAGTGGGGCCAGGTAAGTTGCAAAGACATCGAGTGCCCGTAGTCCCACCTAGGAAATTGCGTAAATAGTTTCTGATGCGGAAATAGTCGTGGGGAGGGGCGTGAATTGACCAACCGCTACGGTATCATGGTAATCTGGACAGTTTTCTGGCTGCTACGACCAGCCCAACCCTCTGCAAACGATTGGAAGAGTGTCTCGATGACCAAATCTTTTTTTGATAGTCGCTGGTTCATTGCCCTGGCGGGGACGGCGCTGCAACTCTGCCTCGGAACCGTATACGCATGGAGCTACTTTCAGGAACCACTCAAAGCGTACGGTTGGTCCAGTGTTCAAGTGACGTGGACATTCAGTCTGGCCATCTGCTGCCTGGGGCTTGCCGCGGCCTGGGGCGGACTACAGCTTCCCCGCCTCGGTCCGCGACGATTAGCGATGATCGGCGGCGTGCTCTTCGGAGTTGGCCATCTCGTCGCTGCGCTTGCTCTGCACTGGAAGTGCCTCGTGCTGCTCTACCTTGGCTATGGGGTATTGGGCGGATGTGGCCTTGGGTTGGGGTATGTGACGCCGGTCGCCACCGTGGCCAAGTGGTTTCCCGACAAGAAAGGACTGACGACAGGCATGGTGATCATGGGCTTCGGCTTCGGAGCCTTATTCATGAGCAAGCTATTTGTACCACTGCTCGAGCGGGCGACGGGCGGAGACCTTGTCATGGTGTTTGCCTGGCTGGGAATTGGATTCCTGTTAAGCATCGTCAGCTTGGGGGCCGTCCTCCGCAATCCGCCACCAGGATTTTCCCCGGCCGGGACAGACTCGCCTTCAGCAGGTGTTGCTATTGTCGCCGGCGGCATTTCGAGCGAAGACAGGCGAGTCTATCCAGGTCTTTTCAGTTGCCGCTTTGCCACGATGTGGCTGGTTTTTTTCACAAACATCTTGGCAGGGATATCGCTCATCAGTTTTCAATCGCCATTGTTCCAGAACCTTTGGCAGAACCACGATCCGGGACTGTCCAAGGAAGTATTGGCAGCCTACGGCGCGACACTGATTGCCGTCAGTTCCCTGTTTAACGGCGCGGGGCGGATGTTGTGGGGTTGGCTCTCCGACCGTATCGGGCGTGTGCGCACGTTCCAAATCATGCTCGCCAGCCAGATTGTCGCCTTTGGCGTCCTGACGCTAGTCGGCAATCCCTGGCTATTCGGTGGGCTGATATGTTACATCCTCCTCTGTTATGGTGGTGGTTTCGGGACAATGCCTTCCTTTGTACTCGACGTGTTTGGTCCAACCAAGATGCCGGTCGTATACGGGGCGATCCTCACGGCATGGTCGGCCGCCGGAATCGTCGGTCCTCAACTCGTCGCATTGATCAAGGATCATTACGCAACGCAACTTACCCAGTATGCATTTCTATGCAATGTTGCCGTCCTTTCCGTGGGACTCGTTTTGGCGAGTACGCTACACGACGGTCACCCCGACGCACCGAGAGATCAGTAGGCGCCTGTGCCGAATGAACTTACTCCATCGCCACGGAATCAGGATTCTTCCGGCATGATCGCGACCGTTTAGCAAGGCGACTAAGGGGCCCGTAACTGCTCGGTCGCAACAGGCATTGTGCAAGTACGAAATAAATTCCGTTCCACGTAGAAGATGTTCACGCCCAATGAAATGCTGTAGGATACGTGGATGAAAATAGGAGGCCGTCTGAAAAAGTCGAAATCCATCCCCTCTGAAGGAGGGTTAGAGCGAGGGCTGTTTGCGACAGAACTCAAAACAACCCTTGCCACGAGGGTAGGCACTAGGTATGGCGCGGGTCTCCTGACCCCGCCGAAACGTCCGACCGAAGGTCTCCCGGTGCATGGGAGACCTTCGGTCGGCGGTGTGGCTCGGTCGGGAGACCGGCCACAACAGGATATTTCGATTAAATCGCCAGCCACCTCGCCCGGAGGGTAGGCCGCATGGCATTTAAGTTGACACGCCGTGCAAAAACAATTACCATATTTCCGGTTCTGATTGGTTAAATTAGTTTTTTTGTCCCGTCCGTTGCAATAAAACATGGATTCCCAACCCCTGTTTACGTTCCCAAAGTGGTCGAACAAGCTGGCCCTGGGGCTGTTGCTGTTGCTGGCGACAGGTCCGGTCTACGTCGGCCTGCTGCTGGCTTACGGGGCCAACCCGACGACGCTGAATGTTGGCTATGCACCCACGCAGCCAGTGCCCTACAGCCACGCCCTGCATGTTGGCAAACTGGGTATGGATTGCCGCTATTGCCACAATACGGTTGAGAAATCGGGCATGGCCGCCCTGCCTTCGACCGAGACCTGCATGAACTGCCACGCCGCCATCTGGGCCAATTCACCGAAGCTGGCCCTGGTTCGCGAGAGCTACAAGAGTGGGATGCCGATCCCCTGGGTCAAAGTGCATGACATCGCCGATTATGTCTATTTCAATCACAGTGCCCACGTCAACGTTGGGGTGGGTTGTGTTGAATGCCACGGACGGGTGGATCAAATGGATGTGGTACAAACGGTCAAGCCATTGAACATGGGCTGGTGCCTCGATTGCCACCGCAATCCAGAGCCATCGCTACGTCCAAAAGATCAGGTAACCAATATGCAATGGACGCCGCCGTCCGATCGGGCCGCCTTGGGCAAGCAGCTCAAGGATAAATATCACGTAAACACCAATACGGACTGCGTGACATGCCATCGATGATACCGCCGGAAACGCTGAACCCCGGCCCCGATCAGTACGTCAGGCTTTCCAGCCTGAAAGTATTAAGTCAGGCTGGAAAGCCTGACTTGCCGGCACCGCACTATTGGCGAAGCCTGGAGGAATTGGCGGATACGCCGGAATTTCGCGCAGGGCTAGAGCGCCAGCCGGCCCTGGGCGCGGACGAAGCCCTACATGCCTCACGGCGGCGATTCCTGCAAACGATGGGTGCATCGCTGAGCCTGGCAGGTCTGGCCGGCTCGGGCTGCATCCGTCTGCCGGAAGAGAAGCTGGCGCCTTACGCCCATCGGCCAGAAAATCGCACGCCTGGCAACCCGGTCAGTTATGCTACCGCCCTGGAGATCGGCGGCATGGCCCAGGGCCTGCTGGTCACAAGTTTCGACGGCCGGCCGACCAAGATCGAAGGGAACCCGAGCCACCCGCTCAATCGCGGCACTGCCGACCTGCTGGCCCAGGCGAGCGTACTGGAGCTTTATGACCCCGATCGCAGCCGCGGAGTCGTAAAACTGCGTGGCCGCGGCGGCGATGGTCCGGGTGATGAGCTCGACTCGATGTCGGAAACGATTACTTGGGAAAAGTTTAGGAGCGAGTTCACCACGCAGATCCCCGTGGATGGGGCGGGCTTTTGTGTTTTGAGCGAGGCGAGCAATTCGCCGAGCCTTGCTGCGATGCGGACCAAATTTCAAGAGAAATTCCCCAAGGCCCAGTGGTACGAGTACGAAGCGGTGAGCGACGACAACGTCCGCGAAGGTACGCTTGCCGCCTTCGGCCAGAACGTGCTGCCGGTGCTCGAGTTGGCCGATGCCAAAGTCATCGTGAGCCTGGACGCCGATCTGTTCGGCGGCGGTTCGCCCTTGGCCATCAAGTATGCTCGCGATTTCACCGCCGGGCGTAGGCTGCACGACGAGAAAACGCAAACAGAAATGAATCGCCTGTATGTGATCGAGTCGTTGCACACGATCACGGGTGCCTCGGCCGATCATCGTTTAGCCCGCGCGTCCGGTGAAATCGCGGCCATCACCAGCGAATTGGCCGCAGCCTTGGGCGTGGCGGGCGTGGAAGCTCCCAAGGACTCGAATCTTCCGCTGCTTCATGCGATCAAGACCGATCTGGAAGACAACATGGGCCATGCGGTGGTTGTGGCCGGACCGCGGCAGTCGGCCGAGGTCCATGCTCTGGTCGCAGCCATCAACCACAAGCTTCATAACGTCGGCAAGACGGTGATTTACTATCCCGACCCGCAGCCCAAGCGGCCGTCGTATGCGGCGGCATTGGAGGCCCTGGTCAATCGCATGAGGCCCTTCGAGCCAACGGCAGGACGCCATCAACCTGTTTCCGAGGTCGCCACTCTGCTGATCCTCGGCGGCAATCCTGTTTACAACGCCCCGGTGAATCTGAATTTTGCCGATGCCCTGAAGAGGGTTCCCAACACGATTCACTTAGCGATGCATGAGGACGAGACCTCGCGGCTTTGCAAGTGGCATCTATCGCAAGCCCATTACCTGGAGTCTTGGGGCGACGCCCGGACCTTCAACGGCACGGCAAGCATCGTGCAGCCGCTTATCGAGCCGTTGTTTGAAGGACGCAGCCTGATCGAAGTCTTGTCGCTGATCGTCGACGAAAAGCCTCGATCCGGCTACGATATCGTCCGCGAAACGGTCAAGTCTCTCGTGGGCAAGTCGTTTACCGAGTACCGCTGGAAAAAGCTGCTGGCTGAAGGTGTAATCGCGGGTACGGAGTGGAAACCGGCCCAGATCGAGAAGCTGAACGACAGCGCCATCAAGGCGGTATTACCAACCGCAGCGGCCAAGGACGGGTATGAAGGCAAATATCAATTGGTCTTCTACACCGATAAGATCCACGACGGCCGTTTTGCTAACAATGGCTGGTTGCAGGAACTGCCCGATCCGATGACGCGACTTACCTGGGACAACGCCGCGGTAATGAGCGAGAAGACGGCACGGGCCATCGACGTCAAGCAGGACGAACTAATCGAATTGTCGGTGAAAGGCGCCCAGATTCTGGCTCCGGTCTTCTTCCTGCCCGGCGTGGCCGAGGGCGTGATCGGTCTAGCCCTCGGCTATGGCCGCAGCGTTGCCGGGCATGTCGGTAAAGACGTGGGCTGCAACGCATACACCCTGCGCACGACCGGCAATCTCGGCTGGTGCAGCGTGGCAGCCCGGCCCACGGGCAAAAAGCACCGCTTGGCCACCGTGCAGGACCATCATATCGTCGATCATTACGGCAAAGAGGCCGTGCAGAAGCGGATCCCCGAACTGCTCCACGAGGTCTCGCTGGCCAAGGCGCACCAAGGCCGCCGCGAAGAGCCTGCAAAATCAATTTTCGACGAGCAGAAGTTCGACGGCACGTCGCCCGCATCCGGCGATCAAAGCCAAGTGCCGAAGCACGATCTGCACCGCTGGGGGATGGCGGTCGATCTCAGTTCTTGCACCGGCTGCGGGGCGTGCGTGGTGGCCTGCCAAGCGGAGAACAACATTCCCATCGTTGGCAAGGAGCAGGTGTTGCACGGCCGCGAGATGCACTGGATCCGCATCGACCGCTATTTCCGCGGTGAACCCGAGGAAGCGGTGGCCGTCCATCAACCGGTGCTCTGCATGCACTGCGAGAACGCCCCCTGCGAGTCGGTCTGTCCCGTGGCCGCCACCACGCACAGCCAGGAAGGCATCAACATGATGACCTACAACCGTTGCGTGGGAACCCGTTATTGTGCGAATAACTGCCCCTACAAGGTACGGCGGTTCAACTTCTTCGACTTTAACCGCGGAACGCTCTCCGACCATTACGTGCCGAACCTGCTCCGCCAGCCGGTCACCGAACTGATCGAGATGCAAAAGAACCCCGACGTGACCGTTCGGATGCGGGGCGTGATGGAGAAATGCACCTACTGCATCCAGCGGATCGAGCAGACGCGAATTTCGGCCAAACGAGAAGGCGATCGCCCCATTCGCGATGGTGAAATCCAGACCGCTTGCCAGCAGACCTGCCCGGCGCAGGCGATTGTTTTTGGTGACTTGAATGACGCCGAGAGCCGCGTGTCAAAGCTTCATGCCTTGTCGCGGACTTACGGGATGCTCGACCCAGAGTTGAATACCAAACCGCGGACGCAATATGTGGCCAAGGTCAGAAATGAAATAAGACATGACGAATGACGAATGACAACCGAGATTGATAATACTCCCGACAATCCACGCCGACGCGCCACCCTGATCACGGGCGAGACGGGTCTGAGCCTGCATGCAGTCACCGTTGCGGTGGCCGGCGTGGCCGAGTCCGCCCGCCCGCCGCGGGCATGGTACGTGGCCATGGCCATTTCGCTGAGCCTCATGGGCGTGCTGGGCCTGATGGTCCTGTACTTATTCTTCACCGGCGTGGGCGTTTGGAACCTCAACCGTCCCGTGGGCTGGGCCTTTGACATCACCAATTTTGTTTTCTGGGTCGGCATCGGTCACGCCGGCACGTTAATCTCGGCCATTTTGTTCCTCTTCCGGCAGAAGTGGCGGACGAGCATTAACCGCTTCGCCGAGGCGATGACGATCTTCGCCGTGGCCTGTGCCGGACTGTTCCCCGCGATTCACATCGGCCGCGTCTGGATCTTCTACTGGCTCTTCCCCTATCCGAACCAGATGGCCATGTGGCCAAACTACCTCAGCCCGCTGCTGTGGGACGTCTTCGCCGTGAGCACCTACGCCACCGTCTCGGTGCTCTTCTGGTACATGGGCATGGTGCCCGACCTGGCCACGTTCCGCGATCGGGCAAAATCGAAAATCGCCTATTATGCCTACGGTATTTTCAGCCTCGGCTGGCGGGGTAGCAACCGCCATTGGCACGTTTACGAGAAAGCCTATTTGATCCTGGCCGCCTTGGCCACTCCGCTGGTACTTTCGGTGCATAGCGTGGTGAGCTTCGATTTTGCCGTTTCGCAACTTCCCGGCTGGCACACGACGATTTTTCCGCCCTACTTCGTCACCGGGGCCATTTTTAGCGGCTTCGCCATGGTGGTAACCTTGGCCGTCCCCGCCCGCGAGCTGTTCGGCTTGAAAAATTTCATCACCCTGCGGCACATCGACAACATGGCCAAGGTCATCCTCTTGACCTCGTGCATCGTGGGCTATGCCTACTCGATGGAGTTTTTCATTGCTTGGTACGGCGGAAATTCCTGGGAGCAATTCCACTTCCACAACCGGCTCAACGGGCCAATGTGGTGGGCCGGCTGGACGATGCTTACCTGCAATGCCATCGTGCCCCATTTGCTTTGGTTCAAGAGTGTCCGCACCAGCGTCTGGGCCTTGTTCGTGGTCAGCCTGCTGGTCAACGTCGGCATGTGGTTCGAGCGATATGTGATCATCGTCGTCGGCCTGACTCGCGATTTCCTGCCGTCAAGCTGGGGATCCTACGCGCCAAGCTATGTGGAGGTATTGACGCTACTGGGCAGCTTTGGGCTTTTTTTGACGCTGTTCCTTTTGTTCTGCCGCTACCTGCCGATGGTGGCCATGGCCGAAGTGAAGAGCATCTTGCCGTCCCAGCAACATCCTGAAGGGCACGAGCACGAGAAGGTCTAAATAATGGAAACCACGACCCAAATACCGCCCGCTGAAGAACCCAAGCTGTGGGGACTGCTGGCCGAGTACCCCGATGCGGGCGAGCTGAAGGCCGCGGCCGAAAAGGTCCGCGATGCCGGCTACCAGCATTGGGATTGCTACACGCCCTACCCGGTTCATGGGCTTGACCAGGCAATGGGCGTCCGACCGACGATCCTGCCTTGGCTGGTGTTGGGCGCCGGTCTGACGGGCTGTGCCGCGGCGACCGCTTTGCAGTGGTATTGCAATTCTCCCCAGACCGCCAGCCCGGCCGCGGGCTTGCTCTCGGGCTATCCTTTGGTCTTTAGCGGCAAACCCTACTGGAGCCTGCCGGCGAATATCCCTATTATCTTCGAGCTGACCGTGTTGTTTTCGGCGCTGATGACCTTCTTTGGCGTGTGGGGCCTGTCGCGACTGCCGCAGCCTTACTTTCCGGCCTTCAGCAACCCGCGATTCCGCCGAGTTACCGACGACGGCTTCTTTATCATCCTTGAGGCCCGCGATAAAGGTTTTCGTCTCGAACAGGCCCGGCAACTATTGCTCGATACGAATTCCAGCGCGGTGGAAGAGGTTTTATCGTGAGGGGGATTGAAAATTGAAAATTGAAAATTGCCAATTGCAAATTGAAGAGAGACGCGGCCGGGTAACCGAGCGGTCTTTCTCCTCGCCGCGAGTGGCTAGGTCTGTCACGGCAACTATTCGCTACGCCACCCCTTCTGCCAATTCTCAAATTGCAATTTGCAATTTGCAATTTGCAATTTTGCAACGGAGGACTCCATGAAGACGATCCTGGGCTTCGTCGTCGTGGCACTTCTTGCGGGCCTGGTCCCCTTGGGATTGATCGCGCTGGCCCGGTCGCAGACATCGGCCCAGCCGCCGATCCATCCGATCCAGGACATGTTCAAGCAGCAGAAGTTCCGTCCCCAGCGGGGCAACGCGATGTTTGCCGACGGCCGGGCAATGCGTCCGCGATTGCCGGATGCAACGTCCAGCAGCGATCTGCAAGTACAGAATGAAATGGTCAACGATCGCGACAATCCCCACATGATCGGCGACCGAAATACCCCGATTGAGCTTGACGATGAGTTGACCTACCAGCGCGTGGTCGAAGGCACCGAGCCGCAGGCCGACGGCAAGCCAGGTTATGTGAAACGGATTCCGCTGAAGGTGTCGCTGGATCTGATCCAGCGTGGCCGCGAGCGGTACACGATCCATTGCGCGGCTTGCCACGGCCAAGGCGGCTACGGAGATGGCGCCGTGGCTCTGCGTGCGGCCGAAATGCAGCAGGCCGTCAATGGTGATGCCTCGGCTTGGGTCGCCCCCAAGAACTATCACAGCGACGACATGCGGCAGCAGCCGGTCGGCAAGATATACAACACGATCGCCAACGGCGTCCGCAGTATGCCGGCCTACGCCAAGCAGATTTCCATCCTCGACCGCTGGGCCATCGTGGCCTACGTGAAAGCCTTGCAGCGGAGCCAGGATGCGAAGGCCGAAGATATTCCGGAAGATGAGAAAGACAAGTTCAAATGACGAATGACGAATGACGAATCCCCAATCCCTACCTCCCAGCCCCATGCAATCACCAACTACCACCCTCAACTCCCAAAGCGAGACCCTCCGGCTGGGACCGGCTGCGCAGCGAATGATCGTGCCGGGCTTGGCGCTGGCCGCGATCGGAGCCGTTGGGGCATTCTATTGCGGTTTCCGCGACGAGTCTGCGCGACCGCTGTTCTATCACGCCTATCTCGTGGCCTTCGTCTTCTATCTGACAATTACGCTTGGCTCGCTCTTCTTTGTGTTGCTGCACCACTTGGCCCGGGCTGGCTGGAGCGTCACCCTTCGCCGCCTAGCTGAGGCCCTCAGCGGCAACGTGACCCTACTCGCGATCTTGTTCGTGCCGCTGGCCTTTAACCTGCACGAGATTTATCCCTGGGCGGAACCTCTGGCCGCTGCGTCTGAAACCATCGGACCGATCGGACCGCCCCATTCGGCAGGTGGTGAGGCTCAACACGTGGTTGCCGGCCGCGATCTCTGGCTGACGCCCGTGCGATTCATCGGCCGTTTTGTCATTTACTTTGTCATCTGGGGCTTCCTGGCCTGGTACTTCCGCGGCCATTCGATCCTCCAGGACAACACCGGCAGCGTGGGACTGAGTAGGAGCATGGAACGGCTCTCCGCCCCCGGCATGATCCTCTTCGCCTTTACCATCACGCTGGCCGCCGTCGACCTGATCATGAGCCTAAATCCACACTGGTCTTCCACGATGATCGGCGTATATCTCTTTGCCGACGCCGTACTCAGCAGCTTGGTCGTGCTCGCGTTGCTAACGCTCTGGCTACAGTCCTGCGGCCTGCTTCGCGGCGTTATAACCAAGGAGCATTACCACGACCTGGGCAAATTGACTTTCGCGTTTGTCTTTTTCTGGGGGTATATCGCTTTCAGCCAGTACATGCTCATCTGGTATGCCAATATGCCGGAAGAGACGCAGTTTTACATGATCCGGCAGATTGGCCCTTGGGCGGGAGTTTCGCTGGCCCTGATCGTCGTTCATTTTGTCCTCCCGTTCTTGGGTCTGATGTCCAAACATGTGAAGCGTGCGCTGCCGCTGTTTGCCTTCTGGCTGATCTGGCTGTTGGTGGCCCACGCCTTCGATTTGTTCTGGCTGATCATGCCGAACGTCTTCGTCCGCCAGATTGGCATGCCGCTGCCGGAGGCATTCAAGACGATCCTGGTATCGCAGCAATCGGTCTATCAACTCGATCCGGGTTCAACGCTGCTGATTGACGCCGTCAAGGCACCCTTGCAACCCTTGGCGATTGCCACCGTCATTGGACTGTTAATCGGCATGGGTGGTCTCTTCATGGCCAACACGGCTTGGCTGCTGAAAGGTGCTGCACTGATGCCCGTGAAGGATCCGCGGCTGATCGAATCCCTGAATTTCCATAACACTTAATTCGAGTCATGAGTTATCCACACAGCGAACCCGATGTTACCCCCGCGCAAGCGGGCCACGGTGAAGGTATTTCGCATATCGAGTCCGACGATATCGGCATCGGCCTGTTGACCGTTTTGTTCGCATTGGTCGCCGTCGTGGTTTTGCTGATCGTGGTCTTGCTTCAGGCCTGGTTCTATAATTGGAAGGTGGAACTGTCGGCCCAACGCAGCGGCCCGATTGATGCGCAGCAGACGCCCGCGTTAGTTGCCAAAAAACAACTCGAGCGGATCGAGACCTATGGTTGGGCGGATCGCAAGACCCGGACCCGGGCCATTCCCATCGGCCGGGCGATGGAATTGGTCGCCGCGGACCTGGCGGCCGAGCCGGTGGCACCCGCGACACCCGGCAAGGAGATTGGCGGGAAATGAGCGAATCACAGGTGCGGATGCTGGCTTCCTGCCCCGAAGGGGCAATTGAAAATAGCCCAGCGATTTATCGCTGGGGCAGAAGGCAAGCAAGCCCGAAAGTCCCGGAGGGACGATTGAAACCAAACGCTGCAAAACATTTCAGCCGTCCCCACGGGACTCAGGAGATTTCTACGTCGCCCGTCCACCCAGCAGTGAACTGCTGGGCTATTCTCAAATGCCCCTCTGGGGCTGAAACTCGCCGCTTGTGTAGAGCGGCAAGGGCGGTATTCTGGGCTGTTGCAGCGATCCCCTTCGTCGCGGTTATTCTTTGCGCACTTCTGCTTCCCGTCGCACCGGCAATGGCCCAGGTCAGCGATCTTGCACCTGGGCCGACTGCCGGAGCAAAGATCATCGATAAGCCCGACGCCCAGGTTCCGCTGGATTTGCAGTTTACCGACGAGTCGGGGCAGCCGGTGAAGCTCGGCGACTACTTCCAGCCCAACCGACCGGTGCTGCTGGTCATGGTCTACTTTGGCTGCCCAAAGTTATGCGGCCTTTCACTGAACGGCGTAACTGCGGCCGTGCGGAAGGTCGATTTGCAACCCGGCCGGCAGTATGAAATTGTCACCGTCAGCTTCAATCCGCAAGAAGGCCCTGAGTTGGCCGCGGCCAAGAAGGCAAATTATATCAAGTCGTTAGGCAAGCCCGAGGCTGCCGCTGGCTGGCACTTCCTCACCAGCAGCGATCCGGCCGCCGCCAGAACGCTGGGCGACGCCATCGGTTTCGGCTTTCGACAGGATCCGCAGACCGGACTCTACCTGCACGAGGCGGGCATATATCTTTGCACGCCCGAGGGCCGCGTTTCGCGGGTCGAACAAGGCGTCCAGTTTGACCCGGAAGCGCTCCGCGATTCGCTGGTTCACGCCTCGCAAGGGAAGATCAGCTCGGGACTGTTCGGCGTGGCCCTGGCCTGCGGGATCGTCCATTTCGACATGCAAACAGGAAAATACACGTGGGCCGCCATGACCATCATGCGAGTCACGGGAATTACGACTTTGATTCTGCTGGCGTCGGCCATCGGCTGGATGGTCTACCGTGAGGCGAGGCAGAAAACGGCAATAGGTCCGACAAACGCCGGGCCGTGACGAATGACGAATGACGAATGACGCTGACAACAACCGACAACCGACAACTGACATGATATCATCGCTCCTGGCGCAACGGACATTCTGGCTTGAATCGCCGGCATCGACATCGGCCGAGAACCACGACTTGGTGTTCTACGCCCTGCTGTACGTGATGGCTTTTTTCTTTTTTCTGGTCGTCGCGATCATGCTGGCGTTCGTGGTTTTGTATCGCCGCCGCAAGGGCCAAGCGTACGACAACGCCCCCACGCACAACACGCTGCTGGAAATTCTATGGACGGTCATCCCGCTGGGCATCGTCATCGGATTCTTCGTCGTCGGCCTGAAGTATTACGTCGATATTGAATCGCCGCCCGCGGGGGCTGACATCGTCGACGTCGAGGCCAGCCAATGGCAATTCAATTTCAAGTATCCCAATGGGGCCGACTCGAACGAGTTGTACCTCCTGGTCAACCGGCCAGTGCTGCTGAAGCTCACCTCCAAGGACGTTACCCACGCCCTCTATATCCCGGCCTTCCGCGTGCAGCGCAACGCCGTGCCGGGGCAAAACACCGAGCTATGGTTCCAACCAACACAACTCACCGCCAAGGATCCAACCACCGGCGAGGAGAGTTTCTATCATGTCTTCTGCACGCAATACTGCGGCAACGGTCATGCGGAAATGAATACGAAGGCCTTCGTGCTGACCAAGGAAGACTACGACAAAAAACTGGCTGAAGCTGCCAACATCTTCGTGGACAGGAATTCCAACCAGCCGCTGCCCTACATCGAAGTCGGCAAGAAACTCTACACCACCATGGGCTGCTCCCAGTGCCACTCGATCGATGGCGCCAAGGGAACGGCGCCGACCTGGAAGGGGCTTTACAAGCGCGATCACGAGTTCTCCAAGACCAACGAGCCAGGCTACACGCTCAAGGAGAGCGACGACGACAAGAAATGGGACGATTACTTTCAGCGGTCGATCCTCCATCCGGAGGCTGATATTGTGCAAGACTTCCAAAACGTCATGCCTTCCCAGGAGTCGGCGCTGAGCGGATCGCCATATAAAGAAAAAAAGCTCGCGGCCATCATCGAGTATATCAAGAGTCTTGGAGATCCAAAGTATTACAAACCGATGAAGACGCCGGATTTGCACGACAGCCAGAAACCGCAAGCTAGCGACACCGCGAAACCGACCGCGAAGAAGGACGAAGGAAAATGATCGCCAAGAGCCAAGACAACGATAATTACCTGACGCACAGCCGTGGCATTTCCTCCTGGATCTTCACGCTCGACCACAAGCGGATCGGCGTGATGTACTTGATATCGGTCCTCGTGGCCTTTCTCTTGGGTGGCCTGTTCGCGATGCTCATCCGCGTGCAGTTGCTCGCGCCCACGGGACTCCTCTTCCATAAAACCGAAGTCCTTAAAGACTTGGTTGTTTATAAGCCGTACAACCAAATCTTCACCGTCCACGGCGCGGTAATGATCTTCCTCGTGCTCATCCCAGGCATCCCGGGAGCGCTGGGCAATTTCGTCCTGCCGATCATGCTGGGGGCCAAGGACGTCGCCTTCCCCCGGCTGAATCTCTGGAGCTATTACTTTTATGTCTGCGGGATGCTCTTCGCGCTGTCATCGTTGGTGCTCGGAGCGGTCGATACGGGCTGGACCTTCTATACGCCTTATAGCGTGCAAACTTCCACGGCCGTGATCAGCGTCGTCTTCGGGGCCTTCCTGTTAGGATTCAGTTCGATCTTCACCGGGCTGAACTTCATCGTCACGATGCATAAACTGCGGCCGCGGGGCATGACCTGGTTCCGCATGCCGCTCTTCTGCTGGGGCCTCTATGCCACGGCCCTGATCCAGATCCTCGCCACGCCTGTGTTGGCAATCACGCTCCTCTTGTTGATTTTGGAGCGATTATTCCACCTCGGCATTTTCGATCCAGCTTACGGCGGCAGCGCGTTGCTTTTCCAGCACTTCTTCTGGTTCTATTCGCACCCGGCCGTCTACATCATGATCCTGCCCGCCATGGGAATCATGAGCGAGGTCATCGCCACCTTCAGCCGCCGCGAAATTTTCGGCTACCGCTTCGTGGCCATGAGCAGTATCGCCATCGCGTTGATCGGCTTCTTCGTCTGGGGACACCACATGTTCCCCAACGGCCAGTCGGCGCCTGCCAACGTGATCTTCAGCGGCTTGACCGTTCTGGTGGCCATCCCCTCGGCGATCAAGGTCTTTAATTGGCTAGCCACGCTATACAAGGGATCGATCGACTTGAAGACGCCCATGCTCTACGCCCTGGGGTTCTTCTTCATGTTCTCGATCGGGGGGCTGACCGGTTTACCGCTGGCCATTCTGCCGACCAACTTCAATGCCCACGATACCTACTTCGTCGTTGCCCACTTCCACTACGTGATGTTCGGCGGCGCGCTTTTCATGTTCATCGGCGGCATCCATTACTGGTGGCCGAAGATCACGGGCCGGATGTACAACGAGTCGCTCGGGAGGCTCTGCTGCCTGCTGGAGCTTTTGGCCTTCAACCTGACATTCTTCCCGCAGTTCATCCTCGGCCTGCACGGAATGCCGCGGCGCTCCGCGGTCTACTCCCCCGAGTTCCAATACCTACACGTCCTTTCGACCATCGGCGCATTCATCCAAATGGCGGCGTTTCTGGTTATCGGAGCCTATTTGCTGCATTCGCTCTTCCGCGGCAAGAAGGCCCCGGCCAATCCGTGGGGCGGCTCAACCCTGGAATGGAGATGTTCCTCGCCGCCGCCGCACGACAACTTCAAGGAAACACCCACCGTCGGCATGCCTTATGACCACCACGGCCTGAAGTGGGACGAGGAGACCGAAGGTTTTGAACGCAAGGAAAAGGAACTCGTTCTCCATGCATGAGGATTGATTTGTAGGGCGGGCCGAGCGCACCCTACGAATTCGGTCTGCGACTTGCCCCCTAAAAATCATGACCCAACTCACTATCCCCCAATCTCCCCACGAGCATCCTGAGCACCTGGCGCATCACTTCGAGTCGCTCCAGCAGCAGTATGACTCGGGCAAACTCGGCATCTGGCTCTTCCTCACGACGGAGATCCTGATGTTTTCCGGCCTGTTCTGCGGCTATGCGGTGCTTAGATCGCTGCACCCGGAGATCTTCCTCTATGCCCATCGCTACTTGTCCGTCGAACTCGGCGCGTTGAATACGGTGGTTCTGATCTTCAGCAGCTTCACGATGGCCTGGGGTGTCCGCGCGGCGCAGCTTGGCCAAACCAAACTGCTGGTCCGCCTGCTCACGATCACGCTGGTTTGCGCCTTCGTCTTCCTGGGCGTGAAGTTCGTCGAATACAAGAACAAGTGGGAAGAGAACCTGCTGCCCGGCAAGTTCTACCATCCGGAAGAACCACCGCCCGGTGGTGAGTTTTTGAAGCTCCGCGGGACAGATTCCCAATCTGTCAAGAATGACAAGCCGGCGGATGTGAAGCCGCAAGTGACGGCTGGCGCCGTGGGAGAGCGATCGACGATTGCCCCCGCCGCGATTGGCCCCACGGGGCTGTCGGAACCTTGGCTCGAAGGCAAACATCACGGCCGCCAGTCGTGGTCCGGCCCGGAGCCAGATAACGTGCAGCTCTTCTTCGGCATCTACTTCGCCATGACTGGCCTGCACGGCGTCCATGTCATTGGCGGCATGATCGTGATCGCCTGGTTGATCGGCAAGGCCCGCAAAGGGGTTTTCGGCCCCGACCATTTCGCCCCGGTCGATTTCGTCGGTCTGTATTGGCACCTGGTCGACCTGGTATGGATATTTTTGTTTCCGCTTCTCTACCTGATTTCGTGAGCACCTCCCTGTACGTCAGGCTTTCCAGCCTGACCATTAGAACCGGTTTCCGCTTCCTTGCCTAATTTCGTGAGTTCCTCCGCCATGATCCAAAAACCAGCAGATACCTCCGCGAAGCACGACTCCACACATTCCGCCCTGGGGCATGTCGTGCCCCTGTGGCTCCTCTCCGCCGTATTTGGCGCCCTGCTGGTGCTGACGGGCGCAACCGTGGCCGTGGCCCACATCGATCTTGGCAATATGAACCTTTACCTGGCCCTGGCCATTGCCGGCGCCAAGGCTACGCTGGTGATATTGTTTTTCATGCACCTTTTCTGGGACCGTCCCTTCAACGCCATGATCTTTATCGGCTGCCTGCTGTTCGTGAGTCTTTTCATCGGCATTGCCTTGACGGACTCGCGGGTCAACGACGCCTCGGCGGTCGGCGGGCAAGGCTCCGCAATGCGTGGTGTCCATGTGCCGTTGGGAGGTCCGAAGTAGACTGGAGGCCAACCAATCCTCGGATCGTTTTCCAGATACCGCGAGACTTGTCGATGCATAACAGCGTGTGGAATTGGGAACGAAAGTACCTTGCTTGGCCGTCTCGCCTGTCTGGGGGAATTCCGGCTTTCCGCACGGTTACAGCCAGGACACTTGGCAATACCGCCTGACAGGCGATTTTCGGTCGGGGTCGATTGTTTTCCCGGTACGGGTGGCTGTCGGTGGTGTCTTGACGGTCGCGCCGCTGTTATGTAAAGTAGTGATCGCTTTCGGTAGTCGTTCTGTTGGCCGTGCGGCACGAGACGTAGCGGCGAGAAACCGCAGAAAGTGCCCGTGCCGAGTATAGCGGTCTCCCGCGATGCGCAGCGCTGTGTGCGCTATGCCGGGATGCGGTTCGCGTGATCGCTAGAGGAAGAACTGATGCGCCTTGCTTGCCTGCTTGCCGTCTTGCTGTCCTTGGCGGGTTGCGGGACAGCACCCAATGCCTCGGACTCGCCGCCCGAAACGGGCGTTGGCGCAAGGGGCACTGGATTGCAGCCTCCGCGGCTTCCAGCGCAATGCACGAAGTTCATGTCGTTGCACGATTTCCAGGGAAATTATGACGACGGACAAATCGGCAACAATCCCACGGGAGGTTTGACCCTCGTTGACTCAACACTCTACGGCATGACGCCACAGGGCGGCGGCTACGGCACCATCTTTCGGATCGACACGGACGGCGCCAACTTCCGGCTTGTGCATCGCTTCGGCAGCGTTGCCCAGCGCGACGGCATGGCGCCCGTGCGCGGCTTTCTAGCGTACGACGGCAAGGCCCTCTATGGAATAACCCGCGGACACGAAGCCTACCAGCGAGGCGCCATTTTTCGCATCCTGCCCGATGGCTCAGGTTATCGACTGCTGCACGAGTTCAACGGCAGCAGCGAAGACGGAATCTTGGTCCATCGCGGCGGTTTGACGTTGAGCGGTTCGACCCTCTATGGGGCGTCTCAGTTCGCCGGGTCGACTCGAGCGGGCGTCGTTTTCCGCATCGATACCGACGGCAATAACATGAAGGTCCTCTACAAGTTTCTGGGCGGCGCGGACGGCGATGATCCTACCGGCGATTTGACGCTTCTGGACGGGATCCTCTACGGTATGACCAGTTCCGGCGGCGGAATGGGCGCCGGGACGATCTTCCGTATCGGGATCAACGGCGGCGGTTACCAGGTTCTTCATCGGTTTCTGAACGGCGCGGACGACGGCGCTCGCCCTATGGGAGGGTTGACCGTAGTGGATAATCGGCTGTACGGCATGGCCAGCCTGGGCGGTGGGAAGACCGCGGGCGAATTCGACGGCGTGATATTCCGCGTCGATCTGGACGGCAAGAACTTCAAGGTCATCCACCGCTTCGCATTGTGTACCGGCGGGCCTGAGGGTACCCTGGTCCACAGAGGATCAACGCTCTACGGGGCGACTTGCGGGGCTGACGGAGTCGTGTTCAGCATCAGCACGGACGGCACCGGCTATCGTGTGCTCCATTTGTTCCAGAACAACTATTCCCCTAATCGGCTAGGCCGCCTCACGCTGGTAGGCGACTATCTTTACGGGATGAATAATATCGGCGGCAACGAAGGACGCGGGCTGATCTTCGTGTTGCCGATTGGGGCCGATGGCAATCGGGCGTCTAAGTGAATCTTGTTGAGTTGGATCGCTTACCGACGTTGTCAGACCGGGGCCAGGTGGCCCTGGGCGGTTGCCCGCCCTGATTCCCACGGATCCGTACATGCGCACATTAGAGCATCCGGCCCGTCAGGTCACGGTTTCGCTCTTGACGTAGGAGTGGACGATCCGCGGCGACGGAAGGCCGTAGCGATTCAGTAGCTTTTGGAGTCAAACACCCGCCAGAATATCAAGTAGGTCAGGCTTTCCAGCCTGACGTTGACCGGTTCACTGTCAGGCTGGAAGGCCGCTGACATTCGTGGGGAAAGAGCTACTGCCGCCAACCGGACTCGGTAAAACCGACCGTCCGAAAATCGCGTAACGTGGTCGGAAGAAGACCAAGAATACGTCGGACTGTGCGCCGAGTTTCCCAGCTTGAGTTGGTTGGCATCCTCGCCCGAAGCGGCCTTGTGCGGAATCCGAACGGTTGTGGCCGGTGTCATTGAAGACATGCAAGCCAACGGGGAAGTGATTCCCAAGGCGCTCGCCTTGCACCGGTTCAGCGGAAAGTTCATGGTTCGCGTACCTCCGGAGATTCATCGGCGGTTGGCCGTCGAAGCCGCAGAGGCCGGCGTCAGTCTCAATCGTCTGGCCAGCGCCAAGCTGTCCTGATGGAGTTCTACTCCGTCGCGCTGACTTCCGCCACAGGTCTCGGCGATCCTGCCGCCGTCCGAGGATGGCTGTCGAGTACTAAGAACAGCATCAGCAGCGGCAGATAGGCGAGGCTGGCGAGGAAGACCCGGCGGGCGTTCCGCGGCGTCTTGGCGCGGCGCAACTCGACGGCCAGCAGGAACCATCCCAACCCCAGCAGCAGAGACACCGCGCCGAACAGATATCCGGCCAGCCCCGCGAATGTTACCGCAAGCCCCAGGGGCAGCAAGGCCAGCGAGTAGAGCACGATCATCAGGCAGGTAAGATGCCCGCGAGGATCGATCAGCGGCAACATGCGAAATCCGGCCTTGGCATAGTCATCGCGATAAAGCCAAACCAGGGCCAGGAAGTGGGGAATCTGCCAGAGGAACAAGATCGTGCCCAGCAGCAAGGCACCTAGCGAGATGCTGTTGGCGGCCCCCGTCCAGCCCATGATCGGCGGCAGTGCTCCGCAGATCGCCCCCACCAGCGTACAGAGCGAAGTCCGCGGTTTCAGCGGCGTATAGACCAGCGAATAGATGACAATGTTGGCCAGTCCCAACAGGGCGGTCAGCGGATTGACCAACTCGTTGAGAATGCCCACCCCTGCCGCGGAAGTACACAAGGCAAACGCCAGGGCCGCCAGCGAAGTGATCTGCCCTGCGGGCAGCGGCCGGTTACGGGTTCTCTGCATCAGGGCGTCGCGGCGGATTTCCAGAAGCTGGTTCATCGTGCTCGCTCCGGCAGCGGCCAACCCGGTGCCCAGGATCGTCCAAAATAAACGGCCGTAGGCCACCGGCCCCGGCGAGCCGAGAATATACCCAACTGCGGTCGTGATCAAGACCATGACCGTCAGTCGGATTTTGGCCAGTTCCAGATACGGCTTGAATTGCATTGCGGCGGAAGATTACGCTATAATTCTGACAATAATCTTATAATACGCGAGGCGACCATGAGTGTCCAATCCCTGGATGGGGAACATGCAACCGGTTTGAGTGATTTGCTGGCCATCGGCTTCGGTACGACCGTAGCCATGTGGGCCGTGGGCTACGTCGGCCACATGCCGCTGACCGACGTCCCGCCGCTGGTTTTCGTCAGTCTGATGCTCGCTTGCCTGGTGGCAGGCGGCTGGATCGTGGGCCGAAAGACTCCCCGGGGTATCCGCGGCGGCCTCGGACTGGGCATGATTGTCGCCCTGCTCAATTTGCTGATTCTTAGCAGCACTCTGGCCGAACCGAACACTGGCCAGATCGTGCCGCAGGCTTGGCTCTGGGTGCCGGGCTACTTCGTGGTTTGCCTGACACTGGCATCTGCGGGGGCGGCTGTAGGTACTATCTCCCCTCGCCCGTACTCGGGAGAGGGGCCGGGGGTGAGGTCAGGAAGCGAGGGGGAGGAAG
>Ga0118677_10000952_pt1 | contig 62096 bp, 48 predicted proteins | sample AliMusrvi5mmetaG_FD_86154 | JGI IMG/M metagenome (GOLD analysis project Ga0118677, IMG submission 86154) | reverse complement strand
GTGGCGTCTTTCTTTACCAAATGGTGCACGGACCTTTCGGATTCACAATTTTCTGACGGAGCTTTCCCCTTTGTTGCGCCTGACGTGATCAGGGTCGAAGGCCGCGGAGCTCCTGCCTGGGCGGATGCCGGAGTTATCTGCCCGTGGACCATTTATCTCTGCTACGGCGATAAACGCATTTTAGAAAGGCAATATGACTCAATGAAGGGCTGGATAGAATGGCAGAGGAAAAGCAGTGCCGGGCTTATTAATGACCCGCCCTCTAATTTTGGGGATTGGCTGGGGCTGGATGTTTGTGAAGGTAAGGTCACCAAAGCGTTAACACCCTCTGACCTTATCTCGACGGCCTATTTTGCTTACAGCACGACGCTTTTTGCGCGGATCGCAAAGATTCTGGAAAGAAAACAGGACGCGAAAAAATATTCAAAATTGGCGGTCAAAGTTAAAGCAGCATTTAACCGCGAATTTGTTTCCCCAAACGGTAAGGTTGCCGGAGAGACGCAGACGGCATACCTGCTCGCATTGGGTTTTAATCTACTGCCTGAAGAAAAGCAGGCCTATGCTCTAAAACGCCTGATAAGAGATATTGAAAGACGGAAATGGCATCTTTCAACCGGTTTTGTGGGAACTCCGCTTTTGGCTCCTGTGCTAACCAGATTTGGCAGGAAAGATATTGCCTATAAACTTCTGCTGCAAAAAACGTATCCTTCCTGGTTATACTCTATCCTGCAGGGCGCGACTACTATGTGGGAGAGGTGGAACAGTTATACAAAGGCGGAAGGTTTTGGTGATGTTGGCATGAATTCCTTCAATCACTACGCCTATGGCGCTATCGGTGAGTGGATATACAATACGGTCGCGGGTATTGAACTTGATCCTGAGAAGCCGGGCTACAAACATATCATAATACGTCCTCAGCCTCAAATAAAAACAAAGGAAGACAGGGTGCAGATCAATTGGGTGAAGTGTGAGCTGAGGACCCGTTATGGCAGGGTAAGCATTCAATGGAAACTACAAGGAAATAAGCTATTCTCTTCAGTGGAGATCCCAGCAAACACAACGGCGACGGTGAGCTTACCCGGGCAAAAATCGAAAGAAATCGGCGCGGGTAAATGGAAATTTGCCGTAGTTTTGCGGAATTAGCAGGATAAATTGGGATTAAGAGAAGATGATAGGATTTAGTGAACACAGAATTCTGTCATTGCGCCAGCCTCGCCTAAGCTCATCTAGGCGGGAGGAATGCCGAGGTCTATGACGAGTATAGCTGACAGCTGCAAAGTAGCAAGAGCTAAGAAATATTTCAGGCGGGACTATCAGGTAATTTGTCTCTAATTTGTTTTTCTTCTGAGCAGTGTGTAGTTCCCGATCTTTGGTATTTTTGTGCTCCGGAGAGTTTCACGGTTGAACCAGCCCAGGAATTCGAACATTTTGGATTCTTTAATGGATTCGAAGAATTCAAGAGGGGAGAAGATCTTTATTCCGGCTTGTTGTTTTAGCAGGTGTTTCTTGCCCTGATCTTCGACTTCAAGAAGAATTGTCTCGGTTTCGAGGCCCTGCAGCCGGTCTTTAATATCTATCTTGTAAAAAACCCGGATGGTAAGGCCTTTTCTTTTTACCAGCCAGGTTTGCGGAGAAAACAGGTGTTCGTTGCTTCTTGTGGTCCTGAAATTTTCTATAAGATAGAGGCCGCCGGGATTTAAACATTTCCCCACGGAGCTTAAATGTGAAAGAAGTTTTCTTTTACTGTCAATATAGCCGATCGTTCCCATCATCATCATCGCAAAATCATATTTAATTTTCGAGGTGAAATCCGTGAAATCCGCTTTTTTTGTCTTGATCTTAAGTTTTTTTGCTTTTGCCTTCTTCACCAGATAGGCAAGCATGCCGGGGCAGATATCCGTGCCCGTGCAGTCATAACCCCGCTTTGCAAGTTCCAGAAGCTGGGGAGACGGGCCGCAGCCCATATCAAGGAAGGAACTCACTTTTATTTTGGAATATTTAGATGTAAGTTTTTCGAAAAGGTTTACTTGTTTGACAGGGTCATTAAAACTAAAAGCTAGTTCGTAATAGTACGGCTCCCGGTAAATGGACATTTGCACCTTACCCTTTGCTCTGATTTTATACCAGAATAGTTAATTGTGCAATAGGTATTTACAACTGATGCCTGACGGAAAAAGTCCATAATGTCAAAAAGTTCGTAAGGTCTTAAAGTCTAAGATCTTTGAAAGATATTATTTGAAAAAGCTTTGTCCACTCTGAGAGAGGTCTTGTCAATGTTCATTGCTCTATCTGCCTACCAAAGTGTAAAAGTAATAATGTTTCGGCATCCGCCTGGGCGGATGTGTCATCAGCCCTAAATCCTCTTTGGATTTCGGGCTGGATTTTGGGCTTGTGTTTACTGCTACTTTCGTATATATTAGAAAAGATTTGAAATTTAAGCAAATATAAGGGGAAGAAGATGGCGCTAAATAAAGAATTAATGACCGGGAATGAGGCAATTGCCAGAGGGGCTATAGAAGCGGGCCTTTCCTACGCCTCAAGTTATCCGGGAACACCGGCTACAGAGATACTTGAATACCTGGCAAAGCATTTTAAGGGACGTGCTGAGTGGGCGGTTAATGAGAAAGTCGCCTATGAAACGGCGGTGGGTGTTTCTTACACCGGCCGGCGGGCGCTGGTCTCCATGAAACACGTGGGACTTAATGTTGCAGCGGATCCGTTAATGACTTCTGCCTACCTCGGTAACAAAGGGGGCTTTGTTGTCGTTGTTGCCGATGATCCGGGGGCTTATTCCTCACAGAATGAACAGGATACAAGGCTTTTTGCGCGTTTCGCGAAGATCGCGCTCTTTGAGCCTTCAGACTCTCAGGAAGCCAGAGATTTTGTGATCGCCGCTTTTGACCTTTCGGAAAAATATAAGATGCCGGTCATGCTGCGCAGTTTGACAAAGCTTTCACATACTTCGTCTTCCGTGGCAAAAGGAGAGCTCAGGGAAGAGAACAGTACCTCGCTTCAAAAAGATCCCTCCCAGCTTATTGCAGTGCCCTCCAATGTAGTGCGCCTCCACAAGGCGCTTGTGGAAAAACAGAAAGGTCTGACTGAGGATGGCGCGGTCTATAACAGTGTTTTTAAGGACAAACAAAAGAAAGGAATTATTGCCTGCGGTATCGCCTATAATTATGCCATGGAATATGCGGCGGAATATGCCGTTTTAAAAATATCTTTTTATCCTTTTGCAGAAACCCTGATCAGGGATTTTGTAAAAGGGCTTGATGATGTGATCGTAGTGGAGGAAGGGGAACCCTGCGTGGAAGAGGTAGCGAGGAAATTTTCTGCCAATGTTAAAGGGAAAATTACCGGGGAGATCAACAGGGTCGGAGAAATAGGCCCGGATGCCCTGGGTCTGTATTTAAGGAAAAAAGTGAGCGGCAGCCCGGTAAAAGGTTTGCCTCTGCGCCCGCCCGTATTGTGCCCGGGCTGCGGCCACCGGGAGCTTTATAAAGCACTTAAGGCGGCCAAACCCGTATTTACCACGGGAGATATTGGCTGCTATACTTTGGGCTGTAATCCTCCTTTAGAGGCCCTGGATACCTGTCTTTGTATGGGGGCGAGTATTTCAAAGGCAGCCGGAATTGCGGGACAGGGAATAAAACGGATCGCCTGCGTAATAGGGGATTCCACATTTATGCATTCGGGTATTCCTGCCTTGATCAGTGCTGTTTACAACAGGGCAAATATTACGGTGCTGATACTGGATAATTCCTCAACGGCAATGACCGGGCATCAACCTACGCCCCTGACGGGTATCACAGCTAAAGGGCAGGAAGTTCCCAGGGTAATACTTGAGGATCTTTGCAAAGCAAGCGGGGTTACCTCCGTTACCGTGATAGACCCGATAGATCTGGAAGCTACAACGGCATTAATAAATGAAAAATTGGGGCAGGAGAACGGGGTTAATGTTATTATAGCAAGAAGGCCGTGTGTGCTGACGAAGAAGAAGTCTAAAAGTCCGTAAAGTCTTTAAGGTTCATAAAGTTTTTTTTAGTGGAAGTAATTATATTAAGTACGTGCGAAAAGTCTAAAATGGCATTTCTGATTAATATCCTTCAATGATTCTAGACCTTACAAACCTTAAAAACTTTATTAACTTTATTGACTTCGCCTTTACAGCGCATAAACTTTTTTTGGTTCCAGTATCTTTACCTTGGCATTTGTCAGAGTTTTTATACCCAGCTCAATATTTTCTGTCCTTAAGACAACTATAGCGTCGTTTTCCTGTTTTTCGGCAAAAGCATAGACATACTCAACGTTCAGGCCGGCATTATTCAGGACTTCAAGGATCTTTGCCAGGCCCCCCGGCTGATCGTTAACTGCTATTGCGATAACTTCAGTTTCTTTTACCGTAAAACCCGCGGTTTCCAGAGCTGCTTTTGCTCTGACCACATCGGAAACTATCATGCGGAGAATTCCATAGTCGGCGGTATCAGCTATGGAAAGCGCTCTAATATTTATCTTCGCCCTTGCCAGAGCTTTCAAAGCATCAAGAAGCCGTCCCTTTTTGTTCTCCAAGAAGATCGATACCTGCTTTACCTGCATGTTTTACCTCCAGTAAAACTGATGTCACTGATGGGTAGTGAGATGGCACAGATAAATCGCACAGATAGATGGTTGCCATACACTGCCGTGTATATATTATTTCACAGCTATATATCTATTTTATACAACTATTCTTTAACTTTGGCAACGGTTCGTGCCAAAGTTCACTATAAGTCCTATGGGTATTTTCGCTGATTTCAGATATGAAACTATCTGGTGATAATATACCTCGGGAATACCCCGATAAAGAGACTTTATTTCAATTATCAATTTGTTTTCAACGACAAGGTCTGCCCGAAAGCTTCCTATTTCCTTCTCCTGATAAAACAACTTGTACTGTTTTTCTGTTTCAAAAACTACATTTTCCTTCTCAAAGATCGCTATCAGTCCGTTATGATAAGTTTTTTCAATATGTCCGGGACCGATTTCAGTATGTAATTTGAAACAATGACCAATAATTTTCGCCGTAAGCTTATTATCCTTTTCAATAATAGCCATATTACACCCCTATCTCAGAATGCCAAAGATGATACCCCATCATCTTTAACATCTTCTTTTTGCAAGTTTTATCCGTGCCATCTCATTTACTAGCTGTGTAATCAGCGTTGCTTAGCAACGCATCTGTGCCATCTTACTTCCCATCGGTGTCATCAGGCACCGGCTTATTTGATATTCCTCATATCAAATACACGCCGGGCCTTGCCCTCGCTTCTTTGTATGGACTTCGGTTCCACCAGCGTTACTTTGATCCTTATTCCAATGGCGCGTTCAATATGGTTCTCAATATTATTTTTTATTTCTTCTACATGCCTTACCTCATCGGAGAACATCTTTTTTGAAGCTTCCACCTGTACTTCAAGTTCGTCCAGCTGGTGCGGCCTGGTAATAATTATCTTATAGTGCGGTTCTATCTCCGGAATTTCCAGCAGGGCCTTTTCTATCTGGGAAGGAAATACAATAACGCCGCGGATCTTCATCATATCGTCAGACCTGCCGGTTATCCTTTCCATTTTTACGGTGGTCCTGCCGCATTTGCAGGTGCCGCGGTTGAGCGCCGTTATGTCTTTGGTCCTGAAGCGGATCATAGGCGTGCCTTCCCGGGTGAGAGTGGTAAGCACAAGTTCTCCCTTATTACCTTCGTTTACCGGGGAAAGCGTCTCCGGTGAAATAACTTCCGGCAAAAAATGGTCTTCCTGTAGATGCAGTCCGGCTTTCTCCCCGCATTCCTGGGCAACGCCCGGCCCTATGATCTCGGTTAAACCGTAGATATTCAATGCGCAAAGATGCAGGCGCTTTTCAATTTCTTCACGCATTTTTTCGGTCCACATTTCAGCACCGAAAACCCCGGCCTTTAATTTACTTTTTTTCAGGTCAATACCTTCTTCCCCTGCGACTTCAGCCAGATATAAGGTATAGGAGGGGGTGCAGGTCAGAATGGTGGTCCCGAAATCTTTTATGAGTTCCAGCTGCCGCTTTGTATTTCCGGCGGATATCGGAACGATACTGGCGCCTATTTTTCTTGCCCCGTAATGCACGCCCAGACCTCCGGTAAATAAACCGTAACCGTAAGCGTTCTGGACCCAGTCGGCTTTTGTGGTGCCTGCCATGGAGAGAGCCCGGGCCATAACTTCACTCCAGAGTTCGATATCAGAAGCCGTATAACCCACAACAACGGGCTTGCCGGTGGTCCCTGAAGAGGTGTGGATCTCAAGTATTTCTTCGTGGGGGACCGCAAACATTCCAAAAGGGTAGGCGCTTCTGATATCCTCTTTAGAGGTAAAGGGAAGTTTTGTAATATCCTTTAACTCTTTTATATCCGACGGCTTTACTTTCGCGGCATCAAAAGACCTTTTATAGTAGGGTATTTTTTCGTAAGCATATTTTACGATATACTGGAGGCGCTCCAGTTGCAATAACTCGCGTTCTTTGGGAAGCATGCACTCCGCTTTAGGATTCCATATCAGTTTGTCAGTCATAAGGCACCTCTAATTTGATTTTAACTTTCCGGCAAAAGCAATATTTTTCTTTGCTGCTTTAATATCGCGGACATCCAGGATAAGCATGGCTTTTTTCCTTGATTTAGGGACATAAACATAGGCATTTTCAACATTGAGGTTGTTTTTTGCTATTATTTTGGCTACTTCATGCAGGCCGCCGGGTTTATCCTGCATTAATATTCCAAGGACTTCAGAAAGATAAGCGGTCAGGCCTGCTTCTTTATATTTTTTGTAGGCAAGTTCCGGCTTATCAACGATTATCTTTATTACCCCGTACTCGCCGCTGCTGGCTATGTTTAAAGCAAGAATATTTATTTTATTCTCAGCCAGGACACTGGTCAGGCGTTCTATCTTTCCCGGCTGGTTCTGTACAAAAACCGATAACTGCTTGAGTATGGGCATAGGCTAATCCTCCGGATTAGTTCATAACGTTTATAATGTTTTTAAGGTTTATAAGGTCTTTTTAAAGGTGGTATTCAATTTAATGCCAGCTCCAAAGATAAAATAGACCTTTAAATAGAATACTTCAATGTTTTTTAACTTTACAAACGTTAAAAACCTTAAAAACTTTACTAACCTGAGAAAAATCAGTATATTTTTCGATTATCAAACACTCTTTTTGCTTTGCCCTCTGACACCGGCAGGGTCCCGGGTTCCACCAGCTCAATATTGGGCCTTATTAATATTTCGGCCCTGAGCCTTTCCGTAAGGTCGAGCTGTAATTTTTTCAGCTTATCAAGATCCCCGTCAAAAAGCTTTTTGGTGATCTCAACCTTGACCGTCATTTTATCATTAGCGTCAAGGTAGATCTGGTAGTTCTTTTCCACATGCGCGACGCTCATGAGCACGCGTTCGATCTGCTGCGGGTAAATATTTACGCCGCGCAGGATGAACATATCGTCAGCCCTGCCTTTAATACGCGTTATCCTTCTGTGGGTGCGCCCGCATTTGCATTTTCCCGGAAGGATCGCGGTAAGGTCTCTTGTCCTGTAACGTATTATGGGCATGCCTTCCCGGGTGAGCGTCGTTAGAATAAGCTCTCCGCTTTCGCCGTCAGGCAGCTGTTTCCCGGTTTTGGGGTCAACTATCTCCATTATATAGGAATCTTCCCAGAGATGCATGCCTGCCTGGAATTCGCATTCAAAAGCAACCCCCGGCCCGTTCATCTCGGTGAGCCCGTAGGAGTTATAGACTTTCACCTGCAGGAGTTTTTCTATTTTATTTTTAGTTTCTTCCGTATAGGGTTCGGCGCCCATATACGCTCTTTTGAGTTTTAGTTTCTTTCTGAATTCCCGGCCTTTCTTTTCCAATACATCTGAAAGATAGAGCGCGTAAGAGGGGGTCAGATGAATAGAGGTCGTGCCAAAGTCTTCCATGAGCATAAGCTGTCTTTCGGTGTTGCCTATGGCGGAGGGGATGACCAGGGCTCCTACTTTTTCGGCTCCGTAGTGCATCATCAACCCGCCGGTAAAAAGGCCGTAGCTCATCATGTTCTGCAATACATCTTTCTTTGTGACGCCTGTCATTGTAAGGCACCTGGCAATATTATTTGCCGCCACATCAATATCCTGTCTGGTGAAAAAAACGGCCTTGGGTTTTCCGGTTGTTCCGGAAGAGGTATGCAGGCGCATGGTGTCATGGTGTTTGATAGTCAGAAGTTTGTCAGGATAGTTTTTCTGAAGATCATCCCTGGTAGTAAAAGGAAGTTTTGAAATATCCTGCAGGGCCTTTAGGTGCGCCGGGGTTACGCCGTTATTTTTGAAAAGCTTCCTGTAATAGGGCACTTTCCCGTAGACCCGGGCTGCTGTTTCCCTGAGGCGTTTTAATTGCAGGGCTTCCAGCCTGCTCCGGTTCAGGGTTTCAAGTTCTTTTTGCCAGAACATTTTTTTCTCCCTTTCAGGAATTTTTGTTAATGAAGAAACCTGTTTCGGTTTCGTCAAGGATATTTTCCGGTGTCGGTTTTGTGCACAGGCTGACAATGATAAGCACGGCGACAGAAATAAGGAAACTGAAGAGCGAGAAATCTACCGGAAATTTGGTGACAAATTTTGCCAGGTAGCCGAAAACCAGCGCGGCAACAAGCCCTGACAGCATTCCCCAAAAAGCGCCTTCTTTTGTGGTCCGTCTCCAGTAGAGGCCGAAAAGAATGGGAGCTACAAAAGTGGAAAGCATTATGCCGATACCGGTCCAGATAAGCCAGGCTAAAAGTTCCGGCGGTTTTATGGCCGCCAGCATGGTCCCGAGCGCGGCTACCACAATGACTATCCTGTTGACATTATTTATCTGCTTGTCCGTGGCGTCCGGTTTTAAGTATTTTTTGTAAATATCCCAGCTGAAAGACGAGCCGATACGGAGCATTAAACTGTCGGTGGTCGTAAGCACCGCGGAAAGGACAATAATAGCGAAGACGGGCCAGATGAATTCCGGCATGGCCGCCTGAATTGCCGCAATAAAAGAATAATCCGCCGCATTTGCGACATTGGGCAGGGTCAAGGTCTTGTCATAGACCATGGACCTGGCGGCGTACCCGGATATCTTAATCAGGAAAAACACCACAACATAAACAGCAAAAGCCGCAAGCGGCGCCCATTTGAAATATTTGTACCTTTTTGCCGAAAGAGAGTTGCTTACTATATGCGGCGCTGAGGCCAGGCCTAAACCCAGCAGAATGGCGAAAGAGACCAGATACAAAGGTGTTGCAAAGGCATAGGGAGCCACAGGCGGGTGGGCCTGCGGATAAGCCAGGGCCAGCATATTGGGATCTATCTTCGCAAGGTTCTCGTTAATATGGGTCAGGCCGCCGGCGTTCCCGATAATGAACGGCGCTACGATCAGTACGCCCGCGATTATTATGACACCCTGAAAGAGCGCGGTCCAGGCCACGGCGTAAAGCCCGCCGAGTATAACGTAGAGCATCACTACTACGGCTCCGAGCAGCAGGGCGTATTCATGCGGCATTTTGAAGAGCCAGCCCATGGTGATACTTATGGCCGTATACTGGCCGGAAAGATAAATTGTTGAAACAATAATAACTATTATAGAAGAGAGGGTCCTGATTGATCTCGTGCTGTTGTATCTTAAAGAAAGGTAGTCCTGTATCGTTACAAAGTTCTTTTTCTGGCTGACCCGGTATATTTTTGTGCCGAAAAGAAATATTGATAACGCGCAGGCCAAAGGCACCAGCATTTGTTCCCAGATAGTGGGCCAGCCAGTCTTGTAGCCGAGGCCGGCGGAACCCAGTAAAGACATTCCTGAAGCGCAGGAAGAAATGATGAGCATTACAAAGACCCAGAAATTAAGTTCCCTGCCGCCGACAATAAAATCCGAGGTGGATTTTATCTTTTTAGAAGCCGCGTAACCTATCAGTAAAAGGGAAAGAAAATATACAATTATTATTATCAGGTTAAATATAGAATTTCCCATGGTTACTCCTTAAAGCTCAAAGCCCAGATAGTTAGCGCAAGAATTATTGCAATAGGGGTCAGTGTTACTCCAAGAAATGTACCCAGCGGCAGGCCAAACATTTATTACCTCCTTGAGAAAAGAAATGTTCAAGTATTATATAATAAAGAAAAGCTGATGTAAATATGTTTTGAAGCCGGAAAGAAAATTGTTTATATTGCTGTGTTAAAGTCGGAGCGGTTTTAATAAAAAAAGGGCGGCTTTCGCCGCCCTTTCTGAATAAAGAACTTTCTTAGAATGCTTTGAAAAGGTAGGTTATGGTAAGAAAGAAATAATGTTCAACTTCTGTAAGTGCGCCTGCCGTGTTATAGTTCGTTTCATAAACATACTGGGGTACTATTATCAGGTTGGGATTTACAGCATAGCTAAAACCAATATATAGCCTGTTGGTGTTGACTCCGTTCCTGTAAAAACCTATGGGAGAAGGAACGGTCTCCGTATCTTCAACAAGGCCTACGAATATTTCATCACCTATCAAAAGGCTTAGCTTCTGGTCTATTTCCGGAAGTTTGCAGTTAAGAGTGACCATTTCTCTGATCATCAGGGAATAACCCGCTTGCTGGGCGTCAGTGGCATAACAAGAGGAAAATACTGTGTTATGAAAAATTATTCTGTCGGAAATAGTAAGCCTGTCGCTTGCCTTCCAGTCCAGGGTCGGGACAACTTCTATATTGTGCGTGAACGGATTGGTGTTGCTGAACCTGTTCGGGAACAGCATATAGTAATACCAGAGCGAAAGTTTCAGTTTGAAGCTGTCATCAAGCTTCATGGTATAGTTCGGCCCTACGAAAAGCTCATAAAAGAAAGTGTCTTTCGTATAGGTGTTGGACCTGAAAAATTCCCACCGGTGCCCCGGCATGACCGTAAACGTCAGGTCGGGGGAAAGGAGCACATTAAAATTAAGATACTCCCATGTTCTGCCTGTGTACGGCTCCGCGCCGGCAATACCGCCCAGCAGGGCAGTTGCCAGCAACAAACAAAGTACAAATTTTTTCATCTTACTTTCCTCCTTTTGCGGTTTTTGCCGCTATGTGTTTTATTCCGTCAAAACATTTTAACAGATGTTTGTCCCCGGTTTTCTTAGTCAGCAAACTTACCACTATTATCACCAGGAAGGATACCGGAAGCGCAACTACTATCGGATCGAGAGTTGCCAGGACCGGAGTTGTTGCAAGCGTGTCCTTATTGAAGATGAATTTACAGATCTTGAGTGCCGCTGATTCCTTGGTGTGGAAGAAGGCCATCCAGAACAAACTTGTAAGTGACCCTATGATAAAGCTTGATATAGCCGCGGTCCTGGTCACCATTTTAGAGTAGAGAGCGCCGATATACATCGGAATAAAAGCTGCGGCGCAAAGCCCGAAGAAGAGCGAGGTGCCGATAGCTATTATGTTGGAACCGCCTTCAATTACTTTCGGAAGCAGCCAGGCCACAACCACGGCAAAAACGATACCTATACCGGTCCCTATTTTATTAATTAGCAGGTTGTTCTTTGAGCTGATGTTCAGGCCTTTCTCATAGAAATCCCTGCTTATGGCCGTGCCCATAGTGTGAAACTGCGAAGAAAGCGTGGACATTGCCGCGGCCAGAAGAGTGACCATAAAAAGCGCTGTAAACCATTCGGGCATGGCCTTTGCTATATACAGGGGGATGATGTTATCGGGTATCGCTTTCTTTGCGGGAGCTTTGACCGCGGCAGTACCTGCTGCTCCGGCGGCCTGTTTTACCGCCGTAACCGGGGCTGCTTTTTCGGCCGCGGCCGGTTTGGGGGCCTGCTTTGCCGGCAGAATTTTACCCTCATCCATTGCTTTCAGTAATTCAGGGTCCGCTTTCGTTACGTCAAGGGAGATCATATTATATTTTTCAACGAAATAGACATTGGTAAGAGCACCCACAGTGAACGCAACGCCGGTCATCATCAGAATGAAAATACCCCCGATAATTACCGCGCGGTTAAGTTCCTTGTTGGATTTGACCGTCATAAACCTTACGGAAAGCTGGGGCTGAGCAAGCACTCCCAGCCCGACCCCCATTACCAGGGTCGTGACCAGGGACATCCACATCGGCGAAGCAAATTTCGGCATGGACGTCCAGCCCTGATGGCCGCCGGCTTTCATCCCGTCAGGGACCAGCGCCGAGAGCGCCGTGAGATGTTCATGTGCCGTAACAACGCCTCCGAGTTTTACGTAGGTAAATACCAGAAGGATGGCCATACCGATGAACATGATGGCGCCCTGGAAAGCATCAGTGTACATTACGCCTTTCATTCCGCCGAAGACGACATAAATGGCAGTTATCAAAGCAAAGAATAAAAGTGCAGTTTCGTAATTAATACCGAAGACCTGCTGCAAGAATACCGCGCCGCCTATCATGACCGCGCCGGCGTAAAGCGGCATAAAAATGAAAATGAGCAGCCCTGAGGCGCCCTGGATAAAACGTGATTCATAACGCCTGCCCATAAGTTCGGGGAAGGTGTGCGCGTCCAGGCTGTGCCCCATCTTTCTGGTGCGTTTTCCAAAATAGACAAAGGCAATGAAAATACCCACAAAGATATTAAGGAAGGTAAGCCAGAGCATGCCCATGCCCATTGTCGCGGCTGCCCCGCCAAAACCGACGATGGCAGAAGTGGAGATGAAAGTGGCACCATAGGAAAGGGCCATAATGACCGGGTGCTGTTTTCTGCCCGCGACCAGGAAGTCCGAAGAGCTTGTGGTTTGTTTGTAGCCGATATATCCGAAGATCGCCGTTGCTATCAGGTAAACAACGACGGTAATTATCATTAATAAACTGATCTCCATAATTATCCCCCTGGAAAATTATTGTTTTGGATTATTTGGCTAATTTTGAATCTTTCTCTTCCCATTTAAGTTCTTCTTTTATCTCTTTCGTTTCATGCTCGTCACCTTTATTCCAGTTGACCCAGCCATAAACGATGCAAAGAAGAGTAGCCAAAATAGTAAAGATATACGCCAAAGCAACGCCCGTTCCCTCGAGTCCTAACATATGTAGATACCACCTCCGTATTTAGGAAGAGTCATTAAACCCCATGCCCGGGCGTTTTCCAGGAGCTCTTCATAGAAATCAACTAAATCCTACCAAAATGCAGGGATTAAGTAAAGGAAAAATAAATTACTAAAGAAATTCCCGGATAAGTAAAAGCGCCTGATTTTCATTGTGTTTTTGAATTTATTGAGCGGTTTTAAGACATCCGATAAGCCGGGGAACTGCATGAAACTAAACAGGGAGCAGTTGATATTTTGAGCTGCGCTTGTTTGGGGCCCGGGACCTGGCGCTTAATTACTATATTTACGGCCTCTTTCAAAGGCCAGCAGGTTCATTTCTACCGTCTTTGGCGGAACGGAAGTTTTTATCGCCTCTTGCCAGATATCTTCGGTAATAGGAAGCTGTTTTGAAAGGACTCCGAGGAGGACAATATTTTCTATTTTTATGGAACCGCATTCCAGGGCAATTTTTTGAGCGTCAAGCGCTATTATTTTAAATTGCAGCTCTTCTATTTTATCCCGGATAGCTTTCGGGTAGGCCTCCGGGGTCTTTTCCAGGCCTGCCGGCATTATGTTCCTTTTGTTCATCACGATCGAAGCGCCTTTTTTCATATGTGCCAGGTAACGGAGAGCTTCAAGTTCCTCCATGGCCAGCATGAGATCCGCTTCGCCGGCCGGTATCATCGGTGAGAAAACTTTCCCGCCGAAACGCACATGGCAGGTGACCGAACCTCCGCGCTGCGCCATTCCGTGAAGTTCATTGGCTTTGACATCAAAACCCGCGTTCATGGCGCATTTGGCGAGAACTCTTCCCGCCAGAATAGTACCCTGCCCGCCGACACCGGTTATTAGCACGCTTATTGTCTGCATAAAGTAATTATAACATATATAGGAAGTTGTGCGTAGTGAAATCCGCCGGCGCTTTGAACCTGCGAAGTACGGCGGAAGAATTGAAAAGCAGCGGCAAATATGGTAATATATATTAATTACCCTAAAAGGAGTAAAGGAAAATGAAGAAATTACAAAGGGACGCAATAGACAGATTAGCACCCTACGTTCCGGGAAAGCCGGTTGCCGAAGTGCAGAGAGAATACGGAATAGCGGATATTATTAAGATGGCTTCCAATGAAAATCCGCTCGGGGCTTCTCCTAAAGCGGTCTCGGCGGTAAAAAAAGCCGCGGAACAGGTCTATTTTTATCCGGAAGGCAGCTGTTTTGAGCTCAGGAAGGCGCTGGCCGAACACCTGCAAATGCCGGCTGATAACCTGATCTTTGGCAACGGCTCCGATGAACTTCTGCTTTTAATATCCCAGGTATTTTTGAATCCGGGGGATGAAGTTTTGCAGGGTGAGCCCAAACTTACCTTCGTGGAATATAAAGCCGTCACCACAATTGCTGATGCGGTCCCGGTAATAATTGATATGAAGGATTTTGGCTATGACCTGAAAGCCATGGCGGAAAAGATCTCGGAAAAAACGAAAGTGGTTTTTATCGCCAATCCGAATAACCCGACCGGCACGCTGCTTACCAAAGAGCAGCTTGAGGATTTTTTAGGCAAGCTCTCTGAAGAAACCGTTGTCGTGCTGGATGAAGCTTACTATGAATACGTCGGCCGCGCGGATTATCCTGAATCCATAGAGTATGTTAAACAGGGCCGGAATATTATTGTGCTCCGGACCTTTTCCAAGATCTACGGCCTTGCCGGGCTCCGTCTCGGTTATGGCATTGCAAAAAAAGAACTGATAGAACTTCTGGAGAAAGCCAGGCAGCCTTTCAACGTTAATTTGCTCGCGCAGGCGGCGGGTATAGCCGCGCTTAAGGACACCAAGTTCGTTGAAGAAAGCAAACAGGTCAACAACGAAGGAAAAAGATGGCTGGGCGATGCTCTTGAAGCTATGGGTATTCCCTTTGTTCCGTCCGAAGCCAACTTCATTTTGTTTGACGTGAAGACCGAAGCCAAAACTCTAACGGAAGCGCTTATGAAGGAAGGAGTTATAGTACGTTGTATCGGTACCGGAACGACTATCCGGGTCACGATAGGTACTATGCAGCAGAACCGGCGCTTTATTACGGCGCTAAAAAAGGTCTTGAAAAATAAATAAATTTTAAAGGGAATTTAACCCGGATGGCTACAGAGGAAAGGCCTTTGTTTTGATCCGCGCCGGAAAGCCGGGCGGACGGCATCACAGGGAACTGTTATTTCCGAGGGGAAACCAATATGATAATAGTATTAAAACCCGGTACGCCGGACAACGAGATCAATCATGTAATAGAAAAGGTGGAGAAAGCCGGCCTTACACCTCATGTTTCCAAGGGAATAGAAAGAACCCTGATCATGGTGATCGGTGATGACCGGATACTTGCGGAACTGCCTTTGGAGACCATGCCCGGCGTCGAGAAAGTGATGTCCGTCCTCCAGCCTTTCAAACTCGTCAGCAAGGAATTCCAGAAAGAACCGACGATAATTAAAGTAAGGGATATTGAGATAGGCGGAAATAAACTTGTAGTAATGGCCGGGCCCTGTACTGTTGAAGACCGTGAAATGCTTTTTGATGTCGCAAAAAAAGTAAAAGAAGCCGGAGCCACGATACTCAGAGGCGGTGCTTTTAAACCGAGGACTTCTCCCTATGCTTTTCAGGGGATGGGAGAGGATGGTTTAAAACTTCTTTCTGAAGCAAGAGATCTTACCGGACTGCCTATCATTACTGAAGTTATGGATACCAGGACGGTGGACCTGGTTGCCCGGTATACCGATATAATACAGGTAGGCGCCAGGAACATGCAGAATTTTGAACTGTTAAAAGAGATCGGGGAGTGCAAGGTTCCTGTACTTTTAAAACGGGGCCTTTCTTCGACCATTAAAGAATGGCTTATGTCGGCCGAGTATATCATGTCAAGAGGGAATTATAAGGTCATGCTTTGCGAAAGAGGTATAAGGACTTTTGAAGACGCAACAAGAAATACTCTGGATCTCTCGGCGGTGGCAGTCTGCAAGCATTTGAGCCATCTTCCGGTTATCGTTGATCCTTCCCATGGCACCGGAAAATGGAGATGGGTTATCCCGATGTCCAAAGCGGCGATCGCCGCGGGCTGCGACGGCCTCATGCTGGAAGTGCATCATAATCCGGAAGAAGCCCTGTCAGACGGGGATCAATCCCTGCTGCCTGACAAGTTCAAAAAACTTATGAGCGAGCTTCGCCCTATTGCCAAAGTTATAGGCCGGGCCATGTAGCCGAAGCGGCCGGCTGATGACACATCCGCCAGTCATATAGGGCGGATCTTTTGATGAGATGGGTGAAGAGATGGCACAGATAAAAGCAAAACAGATAAAAGTAAAAAGATAAAAAGTAAAATGGATAAAGCTGGAGCGAATAAATGAGAATGGAAAGAAAAAATACAAGCATGGACGTGGCTGGAACTATCTGTGTCATCTCCCTGCCCATCTGTGCCATCAGCAGGTCTTTATGACCTGCGATAATTGCCACGAGCATGAGGCCACAGTACACCTCCAGCAGATAGTTAACGGCCAGAGTTCTGAAGTAAACCTTTGTGATAAGTGCGCCCAGGCCAAAGGTATGATCTCCTTTTCCATGGATAAACCGTCCTTTTTTGGCAATCTATTGTCCGGATTTATGGAAGAAGCCAAGCCTGAAGCCGGAGACGATAAAGGAGTTAAGATCACCTGCGAGTGCGGCTGGACAAGCAACGATTTTCGCAAATCGGGTTTTCTCGGCTGCCCGCTCTGCTATTACACCTATAAAAAATCGCTGGGCCCGATACTGAAACGGATCCACGGCAATATCCGCCATGTCGGAAAAGTTCCGGCCAAAATACCCGTAAAACAGAAAGTTAATAAGAAGGTTACCAAGGTTTACGATCCTACGGAGATCACAAATCTGAAGTCAAAACTTACCCAGGCAGTAAATGAGGAGCGTTATGAGGATGCCGCGAAACTGAGAGACCGGATAAAAAAGCTTGAAAAAAAGATCTATAAGGATATCCTGACCGATGTTTGAAGAACTCGCGAAATCAACCAGTAAATGGCTCTCGGATTCCGGGCCCAGTTCCGAGATAGTTATTTCCTCCCGGGTCCGCCTTGCCAGGAATGTTAACGGCTTTCCTTTTCCGCATAACCTGAATGAAAAAGACGCCGAGGAGCTGGTCGGGCTGGTTGTAAATGCCGTAAATAAGAATAGAGCCTTCAAAGGTTCCAAAGCCATTGATCTGCTTGCCCTGCCGGAACTGGACCGTATCGTTCTTTTGGAACGCCATATAATCAGTTACGACCATGTGATCAATGACCGGAAACGCGCGGTCATATTCTCCAAGGACGAACAAACCGCGATCATGATAAATGAAGAAGATCACCTCCGGCTGCAGATGATACTTTCAGGTATCCAGCTGGAAGAGGCCTATAAGGCGCTTGATAAACTTGATACCGAACTGGAAAAGAATATTACTTACGCCTTTGATATAGACATGGGTTATCTTACCGCCTGCCCGACCAATACCGGAACGGGGATCAGGGCATCTGTTATGGTGCATCTGCCCGGGCTGGTCATAAGCAAGGAAATTACAAAAGTACTTAATAATATTTCCCAGCTGGGCCTTGTGACCCGCGGATTTTACGGGGAAGGGCTTGATATTAAGACGCCTTTTTTCCAGATCAGCAACCAGGTCTCCCTGGGGCATACCGAAAAAGAGATAATAGATGAAGTGCATAAAGTCACGCTCCAGCTTGTGGATTATGAGAAGAAGGCCAGAGAATCTCTTTTCAAGAATTCCCGGGCCCGGGTGGAGGATAATATCTGGCGCTCTTACGGGATCTTAAAAAATGTCCGCTCAATAAACTTTGAAGAGGCGGTTACCCTGCTTTCTTCTTTGCGCCTGGGCGTGGAAAGCGGACTTATTAAAGCTGATCCCAAAAAAGTGAATGAGCTGCTGATAATTTCCCAGCCGGGGCATATACAAAAACTCTTTGCAATGGAAATGAACGAGGCCGAAAGGGACGAAAAACGGGCCGAGTTGATCAGAAAAAGACTTGAATAATTAACGGGACCTTAACCGCGAAAATTTACAGGAGGAACAAATCCATGAAAGAGGCTCTTGTTTTTGCCATAATGGTTTTCCTGGCTCTTGTTGCAGTAAAGCTTTTGTTCAGATTTTTGCATCTCCCTGATCTTATTTTCAGGATCTTGCTCCTGTTTGCTATAGTGCTGGTCGCGTTTTCCACGCTGATGTTTTTGACCGGTATTTACAGGGATTTGCCGGTTCTTAACGGCATGTTTGGACAGATAAAAACCTTGGTAGATTGGATAATTATGAGGATAACTTCCTGACTCCTGGTATTCCCGGCCGGGAAAAGTGAAACTCCCTTGCGGGAAATTCTGCAGCCATAAAAGCGCGGCCGGAAACAAAATAATTTGCCGCATTCTTTTTACCGGTATTCAAGCTGTCTTTTTCTCCAGGAACGGTTCTTGCCTTGTTTTTAACACAGTTTTATGCTAAAATTCCTTTAATTACAACATTTTTCACCAAAGCGGAGGAGTACCATGTTCCATAAATTTACGGAAAGAGCTCAGAAAGTCATTAGTTACGCGAAAGAAGAAGCCGCCCGGTTGAAGCACGATTATGTCGGCCCTGAACATATTCTCCTTGGACTGATAAGAAGCGGCAGCGGAGTGGCTGTCGGTGTAATGAAAAACATGGGTATAAGCCTGACTAAAATGAAAAAAGAAGTGGAAAGCATGCTTTCCCTCGGGATAGGTACCGTACCTGTGGAAGAACTTTCCTTTACCCCCAAAGCCAAAAAGGCGCTTGAGCTTTCAATTGAAGAAGCGACCAACATGGGCCACGGGTATGTCGGCACCGAACACCTGCTGCTTGGCATAGTAAAAGAAGGCGAAAGCGCGGCCGCAAAAGTACTCGCGGGTTTTGGCGCTACGCTGGAACGGACACGGGAGATAACGATCGAACTATTAGGCGGGCAGGCTTCTTCCGCCGGAACCCCCAAACAAAATCCCTTTTTTCAGGGCCTGCCGCCCCAGCAGGGGGGCCCGCAGCCCGCGGGGCTTAAATCCTCCAAGACCCCGGCTCTGGATGCTTTTTCCCGGGACCTGACGGCGCTGGCGAAAGATAATAAACTTGATCCGGTCATCGGCCGGGAAAATGAGATAGACAGAGTTATTCAGATACTTTCCAGGCGCACGAAGAACAATCCGGTGCTTTTAGGCGAAGCAGGTGTCGGCAAGACGGCTATTGTTGAAGGCCTGGCGCAAAAAATAATATCCGGAAACGTGCCGGAACTTTTAGTGGGAAAAAGAGTTTTGACCCTGGACCTGGCGGGCATGGTGGCAGGCACCAAATACCGCGGCGAATTTGAAGAGAGGCTCAAAGCCGTTATGAATGAACTCAGGCACAGCGGCAACACAATAATATTTATTGACGAGATACATACCCTGGTCGGAGCGGGCGCGGCGGAAGGAGCGATAGACGCGTCCAATATGCTGAAACCCGCGCTTTCCCGCGGGGAAGTGCAGTGCATCGGGGCTTCGACTTTGAATGAGTACCGGAAGCACATTGAAAAGGACGGCGCGCTGGAAAGAAGATTTCAGACGATCATCGTCAATCCGCCTTCCGTGGAGGAAACGATACAGATCCTCAAGGGGCTCAGGGACAGATATGAAGCGCATCATAAGGTAAAGATAACGGACGATGCGATACAGGAAGCAGCCTATCTGGCGGACAGGTATATAACTTCGAGATTTCTCCCGGACAAAGCGATAGATATTATTGATGAAACATGCGCCAGGGTAAGGCTTCAGAGCGCGTCACGCCCCAAAGAAGTTATCGCGGCCGAGAAGGAACTTGAGAAACTGATGAAGGAGAAAGAGTCGGCGGTAAAGGCGCAGGAATTTGAGAAAGCGGCCAGCATGCGTGACCGCACCAAGGAAGTAAAGATAAAAATAGATAATCTTAAAAAAATGTGGGATAAGGCGCAGGGAGTTGTAGAAAAACAGGTAACTGCGGAAGATATTGCCAAGGTTGTTTCCCAGTGGACGGGGATCCCGGTCTTTAAGCTGGAGGAAAAAGAATCCGAAAAGCTTCTGAATATGGAAGAAGCACTGCATAAACGGGTTGTCGGCCAGGAAGAAGCCTTAAAATCCATAACCCGGGCAATACAGCGGAGTCGTGCAGGAATGGCGGATCCAAAAAGGCCCATTGGCTCCTTTATTTTCCTGGGGCCTACCGGTGTCGGCAAAACGGAACTGGCAAGAACGCTTGCTGAGTTTATGTTCGAAGACGAAAACGCTCTTATCAGAATTGATATGTCGGAATATGCCGAAAAGTTTGCGGTCTCCCGCCTTATGGGCGCGCCTCCGGGTTATGTGGGCTATGATGAAGGCGGCCAGTTGACGGAAAAAGTCAGGCGGCGGCCTTATGCTGTTATCCTTTTTGATGAGATTGAAAAGGCGCATCCTGATGTCTTTAATATACTGCTCCAGGTACTTGATGATGGACGGCTTACGGACTCTTTCGGGCGTATTGTTGATTTTAAGAATACTGTAGTAATTATGACCTCCAATCTCGGTGCCCGGTCCATCGATAAAGGCGGTTCTCTCGGCTTTAAGAAACAGGATGATAAGGTTACTTACCAGGGTATGAAAGGCAAGGTTGTGGACGAATTAAAAAAGACCTTTAATCCCGAGTTCCTGAACAGAATAGACGAAATTATTGTTTTTCATCAGCTTACCAAAGCTGATCTTACTAACATAATTGAATTACTTATCAGCAAAGTGGCAGCCCGGCTGAAAGAAAAAAAGATCGTCCTGAAACTTGATGCTTCTGCCAAGGACCTGCTTATTGAAAAAGGCTACGACCCGGTCTTTGGAGCTCGGCCCTTAAAACGGGCGATACAGAAGTATATTGAAGACCCTCTCTCCATGGAGATATTGAATAAAAGGATAACCGAGGGGTGCGTCATAAACGCTAAAGCGGACAACGATAAACTGATATTTGTTAAGGAATAAAAATGTATAAGAGAATAGTCATAAAGATCGGTACCAGCTTGCTGGCGGATAAGGTAAGCGGTATCAATCTGGAGAGGATCAGCGGGATCGCCCGGGCTGTTGCGCTGCTCCGTGCGGAGGGCCGGGACGTATGTATAGTCACCTCCGGAGCTATAGGGGCCGGTATTGCGGCTCTTAAACTTAAAGAAAGGCCTGTCACTATTCCGGAAAAACAGGCGACTGCGGCCATAGGGCAGCCCCTGCTTATGGAGGCCTATGAACATGCTTTTAGAAAACAGGGCGTGCTGATAGGCCAGCTTCTGCTGACGAAAGACGATTTTGCGGGCAGAAAACGCTATCTTAACGCCAGGAATACCTTTGATGTGCTGCTCAAAAAAGGGGTCGTGCCTGTTGTAAACGAGAATGATACCGTGGCCGTTGAAGAAATAAAAGTGGGGGATAATGATAATATTTCCGCGATGGTCGCGAACCTGATAGAAGCGGATATCCTGATAAATCTTTCAAATATAAAGGGCTTGTGCAAAGGTGATCCGGCCAAAGATGCTTCCGCAGAACTTGTGCCCGTGGTTAGAAAAATAACCCCGGAAATTGAAAGACTGGTCAAGAACAGCAAAGGGGAGCTTGCGTCCGGAGGCATGGCCACCAAGATCCAGGCGGCAAAAAAATGTGTTGCCGCGGGTATCGCCATGGTAATTGCCGACGGCAGGGAGCCCTCAATTATTGGAGAGCTTATAGCGGGGGAGCCGAGAGGGACCCTGTTCATTCCCTGTGACAGCAAGCTGACCCAGCGGCAGATCTGGATAGCGTATATTGCCCAGGCCGCCGGAAGAATAACAGTCGATCCCGGTGCGCTGGAAGCCCTGCAAAAAAAAGGAAAGTCCCTTCTTCCTTCCGGCGTTAAAGCTGTGACCGGAAAGTTCGAAGCGGGGGATGTGGTAATAATTGCTGATGGTGCGGATAATGAGATAGCCAAGGGTGTAACGGAATATTCCTCTTTTGATGCGGAAAAAATTAAAGGTAAAAAGAGCGCGGACCTGACCGGGACGCTGGGCCGTCGGGGCTCTGATGAGATCATTCACAGGGATAACCTGGTCATCTTGTAGCAAAACTTATTTCTTTCACAAATAAATTAGGGACAGCGACCAATTAATAATTGGTCGCTGTCCCTAATTTAAATAATCCTATGGAAAACAATGCTTAAATTCTGCTACAATGACATATGAACATAAAAAACCTCGTTGAAAATAAGTCTAAAGCAGTTAAGGCCGCGAGCTGGGTTTTGTATAACCTTTCTGCCGCGACGAAGAATAAATTACTTAGGCGTATTGCCTCGGAGCTTGTCGCGAATACAAAAAGCATTCTTAAAGCCAATTCCATAGATATGAATAACGGAAAAAAGTCCGGCCTTTCTAATTCTTTGCTGGATCGGCTCCTTCTTAATGAAAAAAGAATAGGAGCGATGGTTTACGGAATAAAAGACATCATTAAACTCAAGGATCCCGTTGGCACGCTGCATGACAAAAGCTGCCGGCCTAACGGGCTTAAGGTCGCGCGGATGCGGGTCCCGCTGGGAGCCGTCGGGATAATTTATGAGTCCCGGCCCAATGTAACTATTGACGCGGCGGCTTTGTGCCTGAAATCGGGCAATGCGGTACTGCTGCGCGGGGGCTCGGAAGCGCTGAATTCCAATCGTGAACTGGTAAGGATATTAAAACAAGCGCTAAAAGCGGAAGCGCTTCCTTTGGCTTGCGTGGAATTTATAGATACGACCGATCGCGGAGCCGTTTCAGCCATGGTCAAACAGGACAAATACCTTGATGTGATAATTCCCCGGGGAAGCCAGGCTATGATAAGAGCGATAATGGAAAATTCCTCGGTCCCGGTGATCGCTCACGGGGAAGGGAATTGCCATGTTTTTGTGGAAAAAACAGCGGATTTGAAAGCGGCTGAAGAGATCGTGTTCAACGCTAAAACCTCGAGGCCTTCGGTCTGCAATGCCCTGGAGAAATTGCTTGTGGCAAAGGAAGTGGCCAAAAAATTCCTGCCGGGAATGTTAAAACGCCTTGCTGAACACGGAGTGGAGATAAGGGCGGATGAATATAGCCGGGCCCTTTATAAAAACGCGAAACTTGCCGCGGAAGCGGACTGGTATAAAGAATATCACAGCCTGGTTATCGGAGTTAAGGTCGTAGCTTCACTGGAAGCGGCCATTAAACATATTAATACTTACGGCTCGCATCATAGTGATGCTATCGTTTCAAAAAATAAAGCTGCCTGTGCGAAGTTCCTGCGTGAAGTTGATTCCGCCGCCGTATTTTCCAATACTTCCACCAGGTTCAATGATGGTTTTGAACTGGGCCTTGGCGCCGAAATAGGGATAAGCACCCAAAAACTCCACGCCAGAGGCCCCATGGGCCTGACGGAACTTACGAGTTCGAAGTTTATAGTGTCAGGGAAGGGGCAGATACGAAAATAACAAGAATGGTCAATAAGGTCCGTAAAGTCCGTAAGGTCTTAAAGTCTAAAGTGCCTGTAAACTGTAGAGTGTTTCCGCCTGAAAATTAAAAAAAAGTATGGTGTCTGGAGTGGCTGTCAAAAATAGGGGGCAAGGATGTTTGTTCCATATAAAGATAACTGGGAAGAAACAGAAGCCAGGATGCGCGCCTGGTGGGGAAGAAAGAATATCAAAAGAATACCTATGAGCATTGGAGTGAGCAAACCAAAACCCGGTGCCGCGCCGGCTCTTAAAGCTAAGGATCCGGAAACAATGTATTGTGATCCGGAATTCTTAACGGAGGAACTGAAAAACCGTTATAAGAACTCTTACTTTATCGCAGAAACTATTCCTAAATATAGCTTTATGCTGGGCTACGCTTTTCCGGGAGTTTTTATGGGCCAGAAACCGGTCATGGACTACGATACCGTTTGGTTTAATAATAGCACCGATGCTCTTGAGAATATGTCTTTAGATTTTGATCCCAAAAACAGCCTGTGGCAGAATCTGCTAAGAGTTGAAAAAGCGTTACTTGAAATCTCAATGCCGGGTATGCCGGTCTTTATCCAACCCATGGATGTTATCAGTATGGTACTTGGTGCGGAAAAGACCTGCTTTGAGTTACTGGAAAGGCCGGAACTGGTAGAGTACTGCCGTAACAAGCTGACTCTGACTTTCAAAAAGATGTTTGAAGAAAGTTACGCGCTTTTGAATACAAAGTACAGCGGGTCAACAGGCTGGCTTCCGGTCTGGTCTCCCGGAAAGTATTTTCCCGTGCAGTGTGATTTTTCCTGCATGATCTCGGTGGATATGTTTGAGAAATTTGTAACTCCTGAACTTGAAGACCTGACAAATTTTCTGGATAATTCTATTTATCACCTGGACGGGACCGGGGCTCTTCATCATCTGCCGCGGCTGCTGAAATTTAAAAAAATTGATGCTATTCAATGGGTGCCCGGAGCGGGAAAACCTGACGGGATGTACTGGAAAGATGTTTATAGGCAAATACTTGAAGGAGGAAAAAGCGCTTTTGCTTCAATGCCGGCAAATGAAGTAGAAGAGGCACTTAAAACTCTTCCAAGGGAAGGACTCTGGATAGATACTCAGGTTGAAACTGTTGAAGAAGCCAACGAACTGGTCAAACTTGCTGAAAAATATAATTAAAATTTTGTTCATAGCATGGTAAATAATTTAGGTCCGTGAGGAAGAAAGCATGTCCAAAAAAATTGCATTCCTAGGTGCCGGAAGTGTGGGTTTTACCAGAGGCCTGGTCGCTGATATTATTTCTTATCCCGCGTTTGAGGATGCGACGATAGCACTTATGGATGTAAATAAAGAACGGTTGGATATGGCAAAGAAGTCGGTGGAAAGGATAGTTGAGTATTTTAATAAACCCGTAAAGATAGTGGCAACAACAAGCAGGAAGGAAGCATTACAGGGCGCCGACGGTGTTTTGATAACCATTCTCGCCGGCGGGGTACAGGTCTGGCGGCATGATATAGAAATTCCCAAAAAATACGGGGTAGATATCAATGTGGGTGATACACGGGGGGGTTCCGGGGTGTTCCGGGCGCTTCGAACCATTCCGGTGATGCTTGATATCTGTAAAGATATTGCAAGATACTGCCCGGAGGCGATAGTTCTTAATTACACCAACCCGATGGCGATGCTCTGTCGCGCGATGCAGGCCGCCTACCCGAAACTCAACATTACCGGGCTTTGCCACAGTGTTCAGGGGACTTCACGGGAAATGGCGGAGCTGATACACGCGCCCTACAACGAGATCACCTATTTGTGTGCCGGAATTAACCACCAGTCCTGGTTCCTGACCTTTGACTGGAAAGGAAAAGATGCCTATCCGCTCCTTCGCAAAGCCGTGGAAGAAAAGAAGAACTACTACTCGGATGTGGTGAGGATAGAAATGTTCAGACATATGGGCTACTATGTGACCGAATCCTCGGGGCATAATTCCGAGTATGTGGCCTGGTTCAGAAAACGGCCGGAGCTGATAAAAAAATATTGCGGAGGCAAGGCGGGAAGCTGGAATCCCGGCGCGTATGCTTTCATTTTAAAAATGTATTTGGGCAGGGAAAAGAGAGTTAACGGCATGCCTCTTTGGAAAAAAGAGGTCATCGATTGGATTAAAAGCGATAAGGTCTCCAAACTCGGCGGAAAGCTGGAGTACGCGGCCAATATCTTCAACGCGGTATTCGGCGACAACAATATCTTTGAATTTAACGGGAATGTCCGTAACTTCAATCTGATAGATAACCTTCCCTATGGCTGCTGTGTGGAAGTTCCCGTAGAAGCTTCAAGGAACGGGTTAAGGCCGGTTCACGTCGGGGCGCTTCCGGCGCATCTGGCCCTGCTTAACAATATAAGCGCGCGGTGCGAGGAACTGGCAGTCGAGGGCGCGCTTTCAGGTGAACCGAATAAAGTTTACCAGGCCGTATATTTTGATCCTTTGACTTCGGCGGTCTTGAGCCTGGAGGAAATAAACCGGATGGTTTATGAACTCTTCATGGCTTCTAAGGCCTATCTGCCGCAATTTAAAAATTATAGGTTGAAGTACTAGAAAAACAGGTTTTCTCCGTAAGGCGAGATCTCGCCAAAGATAAGCTTTGGCGGACCAGGTACCGGGTCCCGGAAAAAAGAGGAACAGATGTGCAGATGACGGCAGACAACCAAAGTGAAAAGTTGCTAGCTGTACTTCCGTATATCCGTTAGCTGGTTTTCTTAATCTGTTTCAAAAGGAGAAAGTATGCCGAAAGAAACTATGACCTCTAAAGAACGCTGGCTGGCGGTTTTAAAAAGACAGAAACCTGACCGTATTCCTATGGATTACTGGGCAACACCGGAGGTAAATGAAAAATTAATGAAACACCTGGGGCTGGCAAATATGGACGAGGTGTTTAAGAAATTACACATAGACCGCCCGCACGGCGTTGGGCCAGAATATACGGGGCCAAAACCTCCGCAGGGTACCGATATATTCGGAATTACCTACAGGACAGTCGGCTATGGTACAGGTTCCTACGAAGAGATAACCTCTTCGCCCCTGGCAAAGTACGAAACTGTCGAAGAGATAGAAAAGAATTACAAGTGGCCCAGCGCTGATTGGTATGACTATTCAGGCATTCTGAGCCAATTGAAAGGAAAGGAAGACCGTCCTATTTGCGGAGGAGGGAGTGAGCCGTTCCTAACCTACAAAAATTTGAGGGGAGACGAACAGGCGTTTATAGATCTGGCCGCTAATCCGGAGATGGTGCATTATATACTGGGCAAGTTATACAATTTGGCATACGAAAATACAAAAAGGATCTATGAGGCAATTCCCGGTAAAGTATTTTACAGCTATGTGGCTGAAGATATGGGCAGCCAGGAAGACCTGATGTATTCTCCGGCGCACATCAGGGAGTATTTCTTTCCTTACATGACAAAGATGATAACCCTGGTCCACGGGGCGGGTGCTTACGCTTTTCATCACTCCGACGGCGGAATCAGAAAAATAATTCCCGGCTTGATAGAGATCGGTATAGATATACTAAATCCCATTCAATGGCGCTGTAACGGGATGGCAAGAGAAGGCCTGAAAAAGGATTTTGGAGATAAACTCGTGTTCCATAGCGGTGTTGATAACCAGCAAACCCTGCCTTTTGGCACTGCCGCCGAGGTAAAAAAAGAAGTCAGAGAGAATATCGAAATACTGGGAAAAAATGGCGGCTATATTTTAGGCCCCTGCCATAACATACAGACGGTGTCTCCCGTGGAAAATATCCTGGCGCTATATGAAGCGGGATTAGAGTACGGATTTGGTAAATAAAATAATGGATGATAGATAATTAATAATGTATAATAACGGCGGAAAAGAGTTGTCATTATTTGTTGTTTGATTATAATCGGAGGTTGTTATGTATAAAAGAATAATGGTTTTCGGGTCTCATCCCGACGATGAAATGGAAATGGCCCGGACTATAGCAAAATTATCCTCAATGGGCGTTGAAGTTACCCTGGTCACCATGACCGACGGTTCGGAAGGCTACCCGGACCCGAAACTAAAGAACAAAATTGTTGCAATAAGAAAAAAAGAAGCCAAAGCTTGCGACAGGCTGCTCGGGATAAAGAAGCGGGAATACCTGGGAGCCCGGGATATGGATCTGGTCAATACAAAGGAAAACCTTAAGAAGTGCATAAGATTTATCAGAAAATACAGGCCGGAAGCTATCTTTACTCACGGCCCCAGAGATGTGCACAGGGATCACCGGAACACCCACAGACTGGTACGGGATGCCTATTTTCATGCCTGCGAGCCCGTTGCCGCCGAGCTGGGAACGCCCTGTGCCAAGCCCCATCTATATTACTTTAAAGCGCATGCTTATGATTTTAAGCCGGTGATTTATGACCTGCCGTATGTGCTCTTTGACGTGACGGAGCACGCGGAAAAAGAAATTGAAGCCTGGGCCACCCAGAGATCGCAGTATACCGTCTTTAGAAAAACGGCGGAGGATTTTAGAAAAGAGGTGGAGACAATAAAGAAGAACAGAAAGAAAACTTTTGAAGCTTTCTGCATAGCCGAAACAAATACTCTTTCGCAATTCCCGGACAATTAATTTTTATAAATAGTGACCTCGGCTTTCTTATCGAACGGATTTGTCCTCAAAGCCAGGGAAAACAGGTAAGGGTAATCATTTTTTAGATGGTTCATATGATCAAGCCATTGTATTATCAGACGGCTGTACGCCCTGTCTATATCGCCAAATAGATGTTTGTAATCGCTCCCGGGCAGGTCTCTAAGTGTGTTTCTATGCGCCAGCTCATCAGCCAGATGAAAGACCGCCCAGAGCAGGTCCGTGAAGGCTTCATGTTCAAGCAGATTCGGGTTCCCGAGAAGTCCTATAAGGAAAGCTTGTTTTGACATAAGCAGAACTTTAAGTTTCTCAAGGTCTTCCGGCCCGCATTTTACCTGCAGCGCTGAACCTGAAATTTTCTTTTTTGCGGCCAGAAAATCTTTTTCCGTCCACCCGCCCGTGATCAGGAGCTCCCGGTAAATATTCTCCTGAGCGCATTCATAGCCGGAACATTGCCTGAGGAGTTCTATCCCTGCCTCGCTGAAGAAAGCGCCGATCACCATATTCAGCTTTTTGAAAAGGGACTGCTTTTCCCTGTATTCCAGCAGGCGGTGCAGGAAGAGCATTACGATCAGTCCGCTTAAGAAAAGGAAGGCAATGTCAATGAGACTGTAAAAAATTATATCTTTCAGCTGTCCGAACAAAAAATAATCCAAAGCGTAAAAGCCGAAAGCAAGTGTTATCAGAAGCAGAGAAAGCAGGATTTGCCAGTTGAGAAGTTTTTTCATATTATTTTGAATGCCTCCCTATACGCTTTGCAAATTTATAAATGATCCAGGTGTTAATTAATGCTGCCGGGAGAAGTCCCAGCATGGCAAAAAAAATATAAATGACAGGGGTGCCGGCGAATTTCTCATACCACGGAATGTATCCTGATATTAAATAGAGAGGAATAAGCATAGCACTCCAGGGAAGAGTGATAACAACTGCAGGCAGACCGCAAAATGCGTCGTGACTATTTTGTGCTGCGTAATAGGAAAATAGAAAGAAAAGCCCCAGATATACTAAAACTAATGTCAGACCTATTCTTGAGCCGGTTATTTTCATTACGGATATACCCTTTCTCAACAAGACACCTTGAAAATAGAACAATAGATAATAGACCGCAATTGGACAGTTTTATCTATTATCTATTCTCGATCGCCCAATTGCGCCGTCACAAATCTGAACGAAGTGAATGGTAATATATTAACATAAAACATACATTAAGGTGGCGGATCCGCCTCGCTATAGACGGGCGAGATCTCGCCAAAATTTCGCCTGGGCCAAATTTTGGCGGAGAAGGAGGGATTCGAACCCTCGAAACCGTGAGGTTTACACGCTTTCCAGGCGTGCGCCATAGACCAACTAGGCGACTTCTCCGTGCTCAACCAGTATTATCAAATATCGTTTCCCAAAGTGCAGGCAATCTCAAACCAGTTTGAGACCCAAGGAGTATCCTCCCTGGGCACCCTCCTTTGGGAGGAAAGACATTATCTCATATCCTTAGGATATGAACGCAAAGTATGACCAACTAGGCGACTTCTCCTGTCCAAATACAAAGAGATATTATACCAAATATCATTGGAATTCTCATTACTATTCTCCTTATAAATAGTCCGTGTTATGTGATAATATATCCCAGGATTTGTCGGGGGAAGTTAAAATAGAGAAAATATATATTTAGAAAGTATTTAAGGTATTAGGGGGAATAGCAGGTTTTTGTGAATTGGCAGGTAATGGTCTTAGGCTTCCATAATTTGTAAGCTCACATCAGTGGAATCCAAAAGCATTGCAATCAGTGGAATCTTTCTACAGATCCTTGTTGTCGTCTCTTTTTACTCCGCTGGTGTTATTCCGTTTACCGTAAAAGGGCCTGCGTTCAACGCTGTGGTACCTGCTTTTACCAAACGCGGCTTTGCCTTTGAAAGGTCTATGTTCACGGCGCGCGTATTTGTTTTCCGGTGCCGGCCTTTTCCAGCCCTCGTTACTTTCAAACCTGTTCCCTGACTGATAAGGTTTTGTGTCTTTTCTAACTTCTGTGCCCCGGGAAGGCCTGTCGTGAAAAGATTTGCTTTCGCTGTTTTGGAACTTACTGCTATGAAACGAAGGTTTGCCTTTAAAGTGGTTATCCTTGCCCCGCGCGTAGCTGTTTTCGTTGCCGGAACTTTTCCAGCCTTCGTTGCTTTCAAACCTGTTTCCTGACCGGGGTTTTTGACTGTTTCTGTCGAAAGTTTTGTGCGAAAAAGAAGGCCTGTCTTCTCTTCTTCCGGTGTGAGATTTTGTGTAAGGTTTATCGAAAGTTTTATGCGGGAACCCGGGCCTGGCTTCTCTGCTTTCTGTATGAGGCTTTGCTTGCCGGTTTTCTGATGCCGGCTTGTGCGGAAAAGCCGTTTTATCTTCGCTCCGTTGAGTCCTGCCGCGGCGCGAGGGGGATTCTATAAAAGGTTTGCTTTGATAATCTTTCCAGGATTTTGTGTTGTATTTACTTTTAGATATCTTTTTCGCCGCCAAAACAGTATTGTTTGCGGAAAGAGCTGCCGGTACGGAAGCACCCGGAAGGACGATAGAAACGTTCCTGCTCCCGTGTAAAGGCCTTAATTCTTTTTTCTGCGCGAATTTATTATTATTCCAAATTTTGTGCTGCGGTTTTCCTGACACCGGCGCGGGGTGCGAACCGGAAAGCTTCTCTGCCGGTACATTAGGATGTGTGGCAAGAGGGATGGAATGCCGCATTATCTTTTCAATGTTTTTAATGTCCGCGCCCTGTTCCGGGGTAGCGAAAGATATTGCATGGCCAGTTTTTCCCGCTCTGCCGGTGCGGCCGATCCTGTGTATATAATTTTCGGGATCCTCTGGAATGTCATAATTGATAACAAGTTCAATACCCGAAACATCAATTCCGCGGGAAGCGATGTCGGTGGCCGTTAGTATCCTGTACCTGCCATTTTTAAAACGGTCCAGCGCTTCTTTTCGCTGGGACTGGCTCCTGTCGGAATGGATCTCTGCTGCTTTGTGGTCGAAAGACTTCAATAATTTTGTGACTTTGCTCGCGCCCCTTTTGGTCCGGGTAAAAATAAGAATGGAACCCGTGTATTTTTTCAGCAGTTCCGTCAGGAGTTTTCCTTTATGTTCTCTTTTTACTACGAACAATTCCTGGGTTACGTTGGCCGCTGCCGTGCCGGAGGGGGCTACTTCTATATGAACCGGGTTTTTCATGTAATTAGCCGCGATCTCAATTATTCCCTGCGGTATCGTTGCGGAAAAAAGCATAGTATGCCGTTCTTTGGGAATGCGCCTGATAATGATCTCGATTTGGGGCAGAAAACCCATATCCAGCATCCTGTCAGCTTCATCAAGTATCAGCATTTTAAATTCGTTAAGGTGAATAAGGTTCCTGTTCAGCAGGTCGTTTAATCTTCCGGGTGTGGCAATTATTATCGCTGGGGTTTTTTTAAGGTCTTTTATCTGGGAATAAACGGAAACTCCGCCTATAAGTACCGCGCTATTAAAGCCAAAAGCAGGCGCCAATTTTTCCAGGGTTTCATTGACCTGAATGGCGAGTTCCCGGGTAGGCACCAGCACCAGCCCCTTGCCTCCGTGCAAAGCAAGCTGCTGCAGCATTGGAATTCCAAATGCCAGGGTTTTACCTGTGCCTGTCTGGGCTACTCCAATAATATCTTTGCCTGCAACCGCTGCCGGTATAGCTTTTCGCTGGATCGGCGTGGGGATAACAAAACCCAATTTATCGAGAAGCTCGAGAATACGAATATCAATACCAAGATTATGAAAGGTGAATTGTTCGGTGGACATACAACAAGTATAACCTATTTTGAAGGGTAGGTATATAGAAATAATATCTTAAAGTCTAAAGTAAAAGGTACATAAAGTCCATAAGGTCGAAAGTCTGTAAGGTCAAAAGAAACAGGTCTATAAAGTCTAAAATGTCAAAAGTCTGTAAGGTCAAAAGAAACAGGTCTATAAAGTCTAAAAGGTCGAAAGTCTGTAAGGTCAAAAGAAACAGGTCTATAAAGTCTAAAATGTCAAAAGTCTGTAAGGTCAAAAGAAACAGGTCTATAAAGTCTAAAATGTCAAAAGTCTGTAAGGTCTAAAATAGATGAGGGATATGAGTATATATATAAATAATAATACCTTAATGTAAGACTTTACGGACCTTACAGACCTTATGGACTTTATGGACCTTGAAGACCTTACGGACTATCTTGCGCGGAAGAGAGAAGTTGTAAAATAAAACAGGGACAGCCCGTATTGTCCGAGACTGTCCCTGTGGGTAGTCCTTACTTGTTCAGAGCTTCTGTTTTTCCGGATTCCAGGGATCTTTTCACTGTGTCTATCATGTTCATAATTTCCAGCGAATCTTCCGGGGCAACAGGAGCGGGCCCGCCTCTGAAGAACTTTTCAATTTCCTTTAGAATATCGGTTACCTGGTTATGCACCATGTAAGGGATGGGAAGCGTAAAATATTCTGCCGTATCGGACATTCTTAAAGAACCGCCGTAGAGCCAGCCAGAGACCGTAAGTTCTACAATACCCCTCCGGTTATCAGGATACTCTATGTGGGCAATAGCACCCAAATGGTCCTGCTTGGCAAATATCCTTAGAGCGCCTCTTCCCATTATCCTGTTGAGTATCTCAAAGGTGTGGATCCCGTAGAAAACAGCGGCTTTAGGAAAAGGATATTCCGGGTAAGGCAGTCCGACAGCCCCATAGATGGTGGCGTATAAGGGTTTGGGAACAGCTTTGCAGGCATTCAAAACGGGGGGGACAAAACGCATACCGGAGGCAGTGAAGAACCTTATATTTTTATCTTTCGCTATCTTGCAGATCTTCAGGTAGTTCGTGTAAGTATCGGCAGGCGGCTTGTCCAGGAACATCGGCTTGCCGAAAGCCGCGCATTGCTCAAAGATCTCCAGATGCAGTTCCGGGTCGTTAACCTCCAGTAAAAGCGCGTCCGCGTCCTTTACCGCTTCTTTAAGGTCACGGGTGGTCTTAATACCCCATTCACCGACCTGTTTTTCTCTTTTATCCTGGCCTTCTTCGGTCTGGAACTTGGATTTGAACCTGTAGGCCATAGTCGCTTTCAGTCCGGGAACCTTTAACTCGGGCGCGCAGTCAGGAGCGGCTATTCTTCTGGCAAATTCCACCCCGTGACTCGTATCCAGCCCGATTATTGCTACTTTGATGTCACCCATAAAATTTATCCTCCAGTTTGATCTAAATTGTTAAAATTTTATATTTACCGGGGAGTGTTTGAGCCCTGACTCATAGGTCGCGTTGCAGACCAGCATGGCTTTAATGCCTTCTTCACCGGGTATCGGCACGGGCTTGTTATTTAAGACCGCTTCTGCGAAAGCTTCCACATAATTTACTCTTGGCGTGATCCAGACATTTTCCATCTGTTCAAGAGGTATATCGTTCCATTTGTTGACTTCCAGCCCTTCGAAAGGTTTTGAAACATATATTTTAAGCGGGTCGCCCATAATTATCTGTCCTTCAGAGCCGTAGATCCTGTTAAGGTTGTCGCCGCCGCCGAAAGCGGTTGAACTGGTCTGCATCAGGCCGACCGCGCCGTTCTTATATCTTAAGGTCGCAACCAGCATATCTTCGACCTCTACCTTGGTGGCAAAGGTATCGTATTCTGAATAAACTCTTTCCGGTTCCATATCCGTTATGGCATACATCATATCAATAAAGTGGCTGACATTCATGATCAGGATGCCGCCGCCGCTTTTTGCCTTGCTGGTCCGCCAGTCGGTCGTTACTGCCTTGGTCCAGCCCTGGGTCCAGTAGGATTCGGGTTTGTAACCGACCTGCTGGATGGTTATGTTTATTACTTTTCCAATTGCGCCCTTCTTGAGTAGTTCCCGGGCTTTCGCGACCATGGGCTGGTATCTTAAAATATAAGCCACAGAAAGTTTAACATTAGCTTTTTTACAGGCCGCTATCATTTCCAGCGCGTCCTGTGTGTTTGTAGCTATGGGCTTTTCTATTATGATGTGCTTACCCGCTTTTGCAGCATCAAGAGTTATCTGTTTGTGAAGGAAGTGGGGAACGCAGATTATTACCGCGTCAATATCTTGCCTGCTCAAAACCTCCGCTGTTGAAGTTACAAACGGGACCTTGTATTTCGTTGCCAGTTTTTCGGCATTTTCCTTGTTTACATCCATCACGAGTTTCAGTTCCCCGCTTTTGGATTTTGTTATGCCTTCCGCCTCCTGGCCTGCGATATCACCGCAGCCTATGATTGCAAACCTTAATTTGTTCATGGTTCCTCCTTTTAATTAGTGATTGCTGATTACTAATTGCTGATTAATAATTAAAAAAGTTAAAGCAGAAAATAATTCCTTGCTAAAAATTCTGTGTATTTTTATGTTTACTGCCTTCAAAATTTCACTTTACTTCATAATAGTACATCTTTTAGATTTTATAAGAGATATTATATCAGAAAAAGTCAAAGTTTCTCTACTCTAAATCCACCTTATGTATTAATATGAGAAAAATATATTGCGGTCAATTTAACTTGAAAAATCAAAAAAACGATACTATAATACACGCAGAGGGTAAAAAAATGAGTAAAACAGAGGCTGTTGCAGAGGTATTTTTCACGGCGTTTAAATCACTCAGTAAGAATGAAAAAGAAATGGTTGTTGAAAAACTCCTGAAAGATTTGAAATTTCGTGAAGACATGAAAGATATTTTAACTGTGCTGGAAAGAGTAGAAGAGAAGTCAGTTCCATATATGAAGGTGCATGAAGAACTCAAAAAAACCAAAAGATTATGAAGTATTCTCTATTTATAAAACCTTCCGCAAAGAAAGAGTTGTTAAGTCTTCCAAAACAACTTTTACGCAAAATAGATCCTATCATCCTTAGTTTGCAGCATACCCCGAGGACTTTTAAAACCGTGAAACTTGAAGGGTATAATTTTTATCGCGTCAGGGTAGGTGACTATAGAGTCATATATTCAATAGATGACAAAAACAGTAAAGTGGAAATACTAAAGATCGGACACAGACGGGAAATTTACAGATAAGAATTAATTGCGCATACTATCCCGGGCAGCCAGCCGCCGCAGACAACAACAGCGTATTTGCCGTAGATTTTCAGCTTTCTCTTAGGTTCGGTGATGTACTTCATTTATTCCTCCCGGAATTCTTAATAGGTAAAAAAGACAAGAGAACAAGTCTAAAACTTTGTACTTACATAAACATCCCTCAATGATTTTAGACCTTTACAGACCTTACGGACTTTATGGACCTTTACGGACTGCAATTGATTGTTAATCAATTGCACGGCTTATAAATATACGCCGGTTTTGGATCGTCCATTTTGATGCCTGCTTTTCTTAAAAGTTTTCCCACTTTTGCGCCGTCTAATTCCCGCGGGGTTTTTCTCTCTTTTATAGCCAGAAAAGCCGCGGTGCCGGCGGCTTCACCGGTCGTCACGCAGTTGCCGGTCAATCTGTAATTTGCGTGCGCTTCGTAACTCCCGCTTATGCATCTGCCCGCGACCAGCAGGTTATCTATCTTCAGGGGCACCAGGGATCTGTAAGGGAACTGGTAGGATCTCCCCCTGATGAGGGTCTGGCCGGCGCCGTCAGGTTCGTGAATATCCACATTTAATCTGGAGGCACCGACCGCGTCTTTAAACTGCGTGCCGTTCTTTATATCTTCGAAACTTATTACATATTCACCCTGTATTCTTCTTGTTTCCCTGACTCCTATTACCGCTGGAAGTGCCAGGAGGTAAACGTCGCCGAGAATATTCCTTGCCTTCTTAAAAAATTCCAGCGCGTACCGGACCTGTCTTCTGCCTTCAAGCGTCGCCCGGGTAAGGTCTTCTGCGTTTACACCGGAAACATTTGTGATATGGATCCACTGCACGGCGGCTTCGCCTTTCCGGGGCAGCCGGATAACGCACGGATGGGTGTAGGAAAGTTTTTTGGAGATCTCTTTTTCCGGGATCTTTGTTTTAAGTTCCCGGTACCAGCTTTGAATATCATCACGTTTGTAACTGTCTTTGAGCCCGCCGATCTTAAACATCATGGTCATCGGCTGCATCAGGCCGTCTTTGGGCCGGCCCGTTAAAAAGGGCGCCCCGGCCGCCGCCGCGATATCGCCGTCTCCGGTACAATCTATCACTATTTTTGCTTTGACCGCCAGCGGGCCGCTTTTTGTTTCTATTACGGCTCCTTGTAGGGTGTTGTTCTTCATAATAGGCTGGGTCCCGAGCGCGTAAAGGAGCAGGTGTACCCCGGCCTCCCTTAATTTATCGTCCAGCACCAGTATCATTTCTGCGGCATCAGGGCAGATATTCCAGAGCCCGCCCCAGGCATGTTTCTTAAGCAGGGTATTTTTTAATTCCAGGTTAAGGCCGCCTTTATTTTCTCCGTCAAAATAGGGCCCGACCAGTCCGGCGGTCCACATTCCGCCCGTAAAGCCGGATCTTTCCACCAGCATGGTCTTGGCTCCCAGCCTGCCGGCGCGGACTGCTGCCGCAAAACCCGAGGGCCCGGCTCCGATAACAAGCACGTCAACACTGGCATGTACAGGTATTTTTTTTCTCAAGGTAATGGTTTGCATTTGGCCGCCTTTTTATTTAGCACTTGGTACTTTTATTTTGTTATAATTATATCATGAAAAAGCTGCTAAAAAACAGCAGGGCATTAAAGAATTAGGCAGCTTGCCGGCATAAGGAGAAGATCAAATGCTGAAAAGAATGGTTTTGGTACTGGCGGGGATCTTTGCGGTAAATAATTTGTTTTCTGAAGTTTCTTTCACGCCTTTAAAAGATGAAGAAATCGCCGCGATAGTAAAAAATGCGCCGGTGCCCGGCAGATTGCCGGCAGGCCTGAAACTTGAACTGCTAGATTTTATTGACTGTACTAACCCCGCCGAAAAGCATCCCTTTGCTTCCGACGGCTTCTCGAAAATTACCGAAGGTGTTATGGGGAAATACAGGGAAACTTCCGTTGCTGATAACAGTTTTTTTTCCTACCGGTTCAAGACCGGAGCAAAAAATGAGCCGCTTTTGGTAGCGGTCGAATACCCGGATGATAAAAAAAGAATTACAGCTATTTTTTTGCACGAAGAATGGGTGAATGGCGATTTTAATTCGGATTTTCATATTGAGGAGGGTTACTATACCGGAGCTGAATATCCTAATACAAAAAAATACAACTATCAGAATATATTTTTCTGGCCGCAAAGCAGCTGGCCCGCGGTTGTTTGCCTGAATGAAGAACACGGCACGCCCGCGGCGATCTCGAAAATATGGGTCTATAAAATAAAAGAAATGCCCGCAGTAAAGGTTAATGAGCCGGAAAAAGGAAAAAGGCAGATTGGGATCTTCTTTGAGGATTCCCGGATATTTAAATTCAACTTCGGAGGCGTTGACGCCGGGATCAAGAACATAATGCCTTATCTCAAATTTACCGGTCAGAACCTGCTTTCCTACGACTGCGTGATATATGCCTGGGCCAAATCCATGGTTAAAGCTTTTGAAGGAAATCCCGGCGGCGAGGAAACCGATAAAGTCCTGGCTGCCTGCGACAAAAACAATATAGATTTTCTGGCCGTCTTTGATCCCACGGAAGGTTTTAAAGTGAACGGCCTGGCTACCGGGGATCTTACCGACGATAAGGTTATAGAAGGCTGGATTGAAGCGTTGGAACAGTTTGTGGATACTTACGGTAAGCACCCGTCCTTAAAGGGAATTTCCTTCGGCGGCCCTGCCGGCTGTAACCGGATGAAAAGCCCCAAGTTTGGCAAGCTCCAGAACGGCCTTTATGAAATGCTCAGGAAAAAACGGCCGGATATAAAACTTTATGTGTTTTTTGGCTACCACTTCCTGCATCAGCCGCTGTTTAACCAGCCGGGGCATCTGCCTTATAAGGATATAGTGGAAAAATGGGAAAAAGACAAGCAGGCGGCCTTCAGCGATATTTTGTCCGAAAATGTTGCCGGATATTATAAGGATATAAATTTAAATATAGAGGATTATAAGAATAAAGAAGGCCTGGTCGTGGTAAAAAGTTACTATCCTAATGACCAGCGTTGTTTTAAAATTTACCCTTCGAGGACCGCGCACTATCCCATCTTCAGGGATTTTAACTTCTCGCAAAAAATAGCGGACCTCACTCAAAACGGGAGCAATAACGGGGTCTGCCTCTTCGGAGCCTATTTTGAAATGACCGCACCGCTTTTTGCGGGGAAGAATTTCTGGTGGGACCGGACCTGGATAGGGCCGCAGATAAATCCGGCTGAAACTTATTTTAAAGAGTGCTATACCGTACCGCTGGAGCAGGATGACAGCCCGTTCATGCTTAATGCCAGCTGGATAGATCCTGCAAACGGGTCTGCGGACCTGGTAAAAGAATTTGCCGCTGCTTACAGGACTCTGCCTGCGGACAGGTTTGCCACGGTGAAAAAAGAGAACAATGTAACCGTTAGAACTTTAATTCTAAACGATAAAACCTATTTTTATGTCCTGAACAATCACTGGGCGGGGGCGGAAGTTTCCCTTGGAACAGGCGGGGCAGGAGAAGTCACAAACCTTACGGATAATACGGCACTTAAAGCTGAAAAAGGCGCCGTAAAAATTATTTTAAAGCCTTATGACCTGCAAACCTACATAATTGCCGGGAAAGTTAACCTCATAGATATAGTTATAACGCGGCAAAAGAACAGCTATGAGTTTCTTGGCGAAAAAATAGAAGAGTTCGGTAAAAAAATAGAAAAGCTTGCAGCTGCCGGAATAAAGATCTCAAGTAAGTATACTGATGTCTATAAAGAGTCAAAAGCGCTTTTTGACCGGGGTGATTTCGCGGCTGCGGGCGCGGCGCTCGGGAATACTCTCAGTCACGAGCTTACTTTGCTGCTGGATTTGAATGTGGATAAACCAAAATTCAGCTGCAAAAAAACAGACACGAAAATAACGGTTGACGGGGATATTTTAGAATGGGAAGGTTTTAACAGTTTAAATATTGATTCCCCGGAAAACCTGGCCTGCGACCACTGGCTTTATAACGGGTGGACCGGAAAAAAAGACCTGAGCGCCAAATTCTTTCTTGCGCATGACGGAAAGAACCTGTATATCGCTTTTAACGTCCTGGATGACCGCCTGATGAAACTCGACAGTTTGGATATTCAATTCAGCAAAGAATATAAGACCTTGAGCCAGGACGCCAAATATTCCAGGGTTATAAATTATAAAATACCCTATGACAGGGAAACTGTGGAAGGCAAGGGCTATGTCATTAAAAAAACTCCTGAAGGTTACCGGGGGGAAATTGCAATTCCACTTTCCGATATTGGCCTGCAGCCGGGTGAAAGCATCGGGATGCGCCTTTCACTGACCGATATGGATATGGATAAAAAGAAATTTGATAAAGTGGCGCTATCTTCGGGCAGCTGGGGCTGGAGGCGGGAAAAAAGAATGGAATGGCCGGTGAATCTTTACTGGACCGGCTGGAAAGATCCCCAGTCCTGCGGCGAGCTGGTGCTGGAAAAGTAAAGGAGGCAATATTATGAGAAAGCTGCGGATTTGTCCGGTACTCCTCGTACTGCTTTTAGGTTCTTTCAGTTTTGCCGCGAAAGTAGAACTCGGCAGAAATAATGAAATAATAGTTAACGGCAAGCTGTTCTTTCCCATTGTCCAGTGGGCTCAGGACGAAAAATTGTTTGACGAAAATATCTCCCTGGGCGTGAATACTTTTTCAACCAGTATAAACTTTGTAAAAAATCCGAAAGAATATTTTGATCTTTGCGCCTCCAAAGGCGTCTACGGTATTATGGATTTTAGCGAAGCCGTCAAGGACCATCCGGCCGTGTTATGGTGGAATCATTCCGATGAGCCGGATATGCTGGATAAGAAAACAGGCCAGCCGAGAATTCCCGTAGCACAGTCAGTTGAAGACCATAATAAGATCAAAACAAAAGACCCGGGGCATCTTGTTGAGATCGGCTTGACCGCGGGTTTCAATGAGGTACTGGCGGAAAGTTCGATAGGGTTCAAAGACCGTTCTTTTTATAAGGGCTACGCAAAAGCCGCGGATATTTTTTCTTTTGATGTCTATCCCCTGTATCAATACAACAGGCCTGAGTGCCTTTGGTATGTCGCTGACAGCGTTTCAAAACTCAGGAACATAATAGAAGACAAAGGGCCGGTCATGCCCGCGATAGAAGCCTGCGCCGGGAGTAAATGGATAACCCCGTCTAAAACAAGAGAGCCCTTTGCCTACGAAATAAGATGTGAAGTCTATATGGCGATAGTAAGAGGTGCAAAAGGCTTAATCTGGTGGACCCATAGCTGGATAGCTCCGGAAAATGTCGGTAGCCCCAAAGCGAATAAGAGATGGGACGGAAAAAAAGATAAATACTACAGCCAGCTCGGTGTTACCGCCGGAAATAAAGCGGAGATGAAGAAAATTAATATGCAATTAACCCGCCTGACGCCTGTAATTTATTCTCCGGACGTGAAGGGCAAAGTTGCTTCCAATAACAAAGATATAGAGGTGCTGGTAAAAGAATATCAGGGTAAAACCTATATTATTGCCGTAAATATGAAGAGAGCGGTAATAGACGCGGAATTCTCCGTGCAGGGCATGAAGAAAACCGCGAAGATAGATGTGGATGAGGAGAACAGGAGCGTGTCAAAAGTGGAAGACGGCAAATTCTCCGATAATTTTACGGAACACGCCGTACACATTTACGTGTTAGAGAATAGACAATAGAAAATTGAGAATAGATAAGGGAAACCATAAAGATAAATAAGAAACAAAATAGGCCAATTTTGCTGTCAGCTAATTTTTAAGATGGGGGTAATATTGTGAAGCAGTTGATCAACGTTATGGTAAAAATGCGTGACGGAGTTTCCCTCTCTACGGATATCAGAATGCCGGATTCCGGAGGCCCTTTCCCGGCTATTCTGGTAAGAAATCCCTACAATAACAATATCGCCGTGACTCCGGAAAACGAGGCCCTTTTAAAACTTTACCTGGAGAGCGGCTATGCGTATGTTTCCCAGGATGTGCGCGGCAAATATGATTCAGAAGGGACTTTTAAACCGTTTGATGAGTCCGGGGACGGCTATGACTCCGTAGAATGGCTCGCCCGCCAGCCCTGGTGTAACGGGAAGATCGGAATGAGCGGGGCTTCGTATCTCGGGTTCACCCAGCTTGAAGCTGGAAAAATGGCGCCGCCTGCCTTGCTCGCTATCACACCCTCGGTAATGGCTCATGATGCTTTCAAGGGTATTATGTATAAAAACGGGGTTTTTTCACTTCTAATTCTCTCCTGGGCTTTGGGAAACACGGGCAGGACGGATAAGCCCCAGCCCTTGGCCGACTGGAAAAAGATCTTCAATACTATTCCTCTGGAAAAGATGGATACCGCGGCGGGGTTTGAAACTCCTTTTTTTCATGAATGGCTCCGGCACCAGCGCTATGATGAATTCTGGAAAAAAATAAGTACCGAAGCTTTTTATGACAAATTTAATACCCATACTTATTTAATGGGCGGCTGGTACGATTACGCCTGTGATGGCACCATAAAAAACTTCTGCGGCCTTAAAAAAGCCATGAAAAATAAAAAAGTGAAATTATTGATGGGGCCCTGGGCCCACGGCCTTGGCGGCCCGGGTGTTTTGGGGGAACTTGATTTCGGTAAAGAAGCGCTGGTGGATATAGAAAGGGAGAAAAAAAGGTGGCTGGACCGTTTTGTTAAAGGGATCAAGAACGGTATTGACAAAGAACCGCCTGTAAAGATCTTTGTTATGGGGATAAATAAATGGAGAGAGGAAGGCGACTGGCCGTTAAAGCGTACGGAATATACCTCTTATTATCTCGGGAGCAGAAAGGGTGCCAACGGCAAGGACGGCGACGGGCGGCTTGGTTTTAAAATGGACAGCCCCGGGGAAGCGGACCGGTATACCTATGATCCCCTGGATCCCGTAATGACTATCGGAGGAGCCACTCTGCTTCCCAACCTGCCTCCGGGGCCCTTTGATCAAACACCCATGGAAAGAAGGAAGGATGTCCTGGTATTTTCCACGGAAATATTGAAAAAACCGGTTGAAGTTACGGGTTTTATTAAAACCGAATTATATATCTCCTCTTCCGCGCTCGACACTGATTTTGTGGCCCGGCTCTGCGATGTTCATCCCGGAGGAAAGTCAATTGTCCTTTGCGCAGGGATCCTCAGGACCAGGTTCAGGGAAGGGCTGGATAAGGAAGTAATGCTGGAACCGGGTAAGATGTATAAACTGGAACTGGAAATGGACCCGACTTCAAATGTTTTTCTTCCCGGGCACAGGATAAGGCTGGAGGTAACAAGCAGCAGCTTCCCGGAATATTTCAGAAATCCGAATACCGGGGGAAATGCCGCCCGGGAAACTGCTTTTATTAAAGCAAAACAGGCCGTTTATCATTCAAAAAAATATCCGTCTAAATTAATTCTGCCCGTTATTCCGGGCAGCCGTTAAGGGAGGTTGCATGAGGAAAGTATTTTTGTCTGTCTTAATTCTTGGCGTTATTCCGGCCTGTTTTTTTCCCGGAGAAGTTACAATATATACAAAAGTAAACGCTCCGGTTACACCGAAACTTGAAAGCCTGCCGCTTAAAGACAAAGTTACCCAGAACGGTATTACCTGGACCTTCGAAAAACCCGCCCGTGTCGGACAGTTTATAAACGGGGATTATTATGTGCTAGGCCCCGTGACGGTTACGCTCATAGACCCCAAACCGCTTTTTGGCGACGAAGTCAAAACTCCCGTAGATCAGGGTTCTATTAAAGAGAGCCATTATAAGGGAAAACTTGCGAGAAACGGTTCAACACTTAATCTCCCCGCAGTTGTAGAGCCGAATAAAATAACTAAAAGGACCCATCGCTCGGGTTTTGACAGCCGTATGGACATGGATGCTTATGACTGGGAACAGTTCGCGAAACTGCCTGTTAATATGAAGGCCGGCGATTCACTTATTTCAAGTATCAGTAACGAACCGCTGGACAGGGGTTTTTCGATAAAAGCCCTGGCGGTCTTGACCTGCCTGGCGGAACCCCAGCCGGCAGACGCTTTCAGGCCTTCTTATTGCAAAACAGCCGCCTCGAAAATATATCTGGCGAGAGATCTCAGACGTGACCTTTTTCTTAAACTTCCCGTGCCGGAGTCTGCCGCAAAGCTAAAACCGGCGGATCTTAACGATTATTTTAAAGGGATCTGGGTCGATACCGTCGGCTATGGCCGGGCTATGCCGAGAAAATCCTTTTACGGGCCGCAGATAGCGGAACAGGGCGGCGGAGCAAGTTTGCTGCTGCTGCTTAACTACAAGCCGGAAGAGAAAGAACCTTTGCTCCTGAATATGGTACAGGTAGGTATAGACCTTTTTGGTTTACTGCGCGGCGGAACCGAATGGCACGGTGAAGGCGGCGGAAATGCCGGCAGAAAATGGCTGATAATGTTCGCAGGACTCATGCTTGATGACAAGGATATGCATTCTCTTACCAGGTCTTTTCCTGAAGGCCGGTTTCATGAAGATGAACAGACGGTCTTTTGTCCCGTGGAATTTATGGGTAAAAAATATGAAAAAGGCTGGACGGGGGCCAAGGTTATCTGGGCCGGGCATTATGGCTACTATAAAGGCGAGTTCCCCAAGAAAAAAGAATTGGATCACTACGGCCCGGTCGAACTTTTTCATCCTGCGGATTGGCCTACCCCGTGGTCGGAAGGCAGTGAGGGTTACCGCAGAGGAACTACCAGCGGCGCCTGGGTGGCCGAAGCGCTGGCAGCGCATCTGCTGCACGTTGAAAAAAATTGGGATCATGACGCGTTTTTTGCCTATGTAGACAGGTGGATGACGGAAGATGATACTCCATTTTTGGGGGAAATGATGAAGAACGCGGAGACAAAGCTTGCCGCCGCGAAAGATGAGAAAGAAAAAAAGCTTCTTGAAGCTGCCAAAGCCAAGATCGCCGCCGCCAACAGATCCGGGACGGTGACCGGCAGCGGCGGAATGGCTGCCGTGGTCAAGGAACTTTGGGTGAAGTACCGGGATAACCTGCCTACCGGCCCCGGCCAGGAAAAAATACCTCCGGCAGCAGCGACCTGGAAGTAAGGACGGAGGAACAGAAGGACGGAAGAGCGGAAGAACGGATGATATAAATATTTTTGCTACACTTCTCTTCATCTGACCATCCGTACATCCGGCAAGGTGGAATCATTTTAATTAAGGGGAGAGCGTAATTTTATGAAAAAGTTTTTTAGAACGGTTTTGATTTCCGGAATGCTTGCAGTTCTTGCTTATGGGGCTCAGGGGGCGGTGGTCTATACAAAGATTAACGCGCCGGCGGCGCCTAAGGCGGAGAGTTTACCGCTTAGGGATAAAGTTACCCAAAACGGCATTACCTGGACCTTTGAAAAACCCGCCCGTGTAGGGCAGTTTATTAACGGGGACTTCTATGTAATAGGGCCGGTCACGGTCGTCATGATAGATCCCAAACCGCTTTTTGGCGAAGAAGTAAAAAATCCCGTTGATGACAGGTCTATTAAAGAAAGCCTTTTTAAGGGGAAATTTGCCAGGAACGGTTCAACGCTGAACCTACCCGCGGTTGTTCCACCTAATAAAATAACAAAACGCACCGTAAGGTCCGGCTTTGACAGCCGCATGGATATGGCGGCCTATGACTGGGATCAGTTTACCAAGCTGCCCGTAGCGATGAAACCAGGCGACTCTCTTTTTTCAAGCATCAGTAATGAACCTATGGAGGGAGGGTTTTGCATAAAAGCTCTCGCTGTTTTGACCTGCCTGGCGGAACCCCAGCCGGCAGACGCTTTCAGGCCTTCCTACTGTAAAACTTCCCTTTCAAAAATATACCTGGCAAGAGACCTGCGCCGGGAACTGCTGCTTAAGCTTCCTCTGCCGGAAACCGCGTCCAAGGTGAAGCCGGCGGAGGTTAACGATTATTTTAAAGGTGTCTGGCTGGATACCGTCGGTTTTGGCCGCGCCATGCCCAGAAAGGCTTTTTTTGGCGCGGATGTTTCCGTGCAGGGCGGCCAGGCAAGCCTCCTGCTTTTGCTTAATTACCCGCCGGAGGAGAAAGAAACTCTCCTTATAAATATGGTGCAGATAGGCATTGATTATCTGGGTTTGGTCCGCGGCGGGCTCTCCTGGGCCGGTGAAGGCGGCGTGGGTTCCGGCCGGAAATGGCTGCTAACATTTGCCGGGCTGATGCTTGATGAAAAAGATATGTATGCCGTTTCCAGGTCCTTTCCTGACGCGCTTTTTCAGGAGGATGACCAGACAGTTTTTTGCCCCGTGGAATTTATGGGTAAAAAATATGAAAAAGGCTGGACCGGGGCAAAGGTTATCTGGACGGGGCATTACGGCTATCATAAAGGGGAATTCCTTAACGGGTCGCACCAACCGAGGAAAAGCATGGACGCGTACGGCCCGGTGGAACTTTTTCCTCCTGCCGAATGGCCTACCCCGTGGTCGCAGGGCAGTGAAGGTTCCAGAAGGAGCAGTAACAGCGGGACCTGGGTGGCCGAAGCTCTGGCTGCCCGCCTGATGCATGCCGAAAGGTACTGGGACCATGACGCCTTTTTTGCCTATGTGGACAGGTGGATGACCGAGGATGATACCCCGTTTTGGGGGGCGATAAACCAGAATGTGGATAAGAAACTCGCTGCGGCGAAGGACGAGAAAGAAAAAAAAGAACTTGAAGCCGCAAAAGCGCAGATGGCAAGAACCGCAAAAGGCGGGACGGTTGCCGGAAACTTGGCCCCTCTGGTTAAAGATCTTTGGGTGAAATACCGTGATAACCTGCCCGGAAGGGATGACAAAGAAAAGGCTTTGCCTGCAGCCATGACCTGGAAGTGACAAAAATATTTCATAGGAAATTATTTTTGTCATCCCCGGCTTGACCGGGGATCCAGCGTCTTTAGTGTATTAAAAACGAAAATTGCAAAGACACTGGATCCCCGCGTTCGCGGGGATGACAGAGGAAAAGGAGAACAAAATGCCTGCTAAAAAAATAAATGAGATCACAGTGGGCCCGAAAAATGCCGACATAACCGGGAGCGACGGCAGGGCTATTCAGCTCGCCATTGACGCGCTGTCTGTCCGCGGCGGGGGTACGGTCAGGATCCTGCCGGGAAAGTATGCGGTAAATAATTCCATTTTTTTGAAGTCAAATATCAGGCTGGCGGGCTCCGGGAAGAAAACAATTCTAAAGAAGACCGTTCCGGTCTTAAGCCGTCTTAAAGTGGATGCCGATTACGGCCAGAAAGAAATTACTCCGGAAAGCACCCGGGGTTTTTCCGAAGGGATGGGCCTTTTTTTAAAAGACAACAGCATAGTGACAAATATGGTCAGATTGCCGCTTACCGTTACAAAAATAGCCGGCGGGAAGCTCTATATTGATAATTTTCTGGCAAATGATTTCTGCGCCGAAAACGGGGGCTTTGTTGTAACCTATTTCTGGCTGCTCTATGCTGAGGCCTTGGAAAATACTTCGGTAGAGGACCTGGTGGTGGATATGGGCGAGGAAGCAAAAGAGTTTGAGGAATTAAAAGGCCTGCGGATCGCTGCGGTCTATTTTACAAAAAGTAAAAATTGCCTGATAAAAAACATTAAAGTGGTACACAGCCTGGGGGACGGGATTTGTGTGAGCACCTGCGAGCATATTACGGTGGAAAAATGTGAAACCGCGTATAATACGATGTATGGAATTCATTTTGGCGGGCACAGCCCGTGGTCCCAGGGGCTCGGAAATATTATTCATCATAATTATTCGGATGGGCTGTATATTTGCTGGGGCGTTAGAGAAAGCGTAATGTCAGGGAACAAGATCTTTTTTAACGGTGTGGAGCAGTACCGGAACGGAATTTCCATAGGGCATAAAGACACCGATAATGTTTTTGAAAATAATCATATCTATGGCAACGCTAAACACGGGGTTGCTTTCCGGCATAAAACCGAGGCCAACGGGGCGCACCGGAATATCTTCCGGAATAATCTGATCGAAAATAACGGCACCCCGGAAGAAAAAATACCGCAGGAATTTCTTGCCGCGCTGCCCAGGCGCGAGTTGATAAGCTGCGGGGTCTATATAAACGGGAGCACCCATGATCTGGTGTTTGAAAATAACATTATTAGAGAGACCAGAAAAAAAGGGAAAAAATATCAGAGGAACGCGTTCTATCTGGCTCCGGGTGTTGCCCGGGTAACGCTGGTAAAAAACAGGATCTCGGGCCACCCGGACGCGGCTATTGTGGATGACTCCGGGAAAACTAAGTAATATTATCGGCGGGGGAAAAGCAAAATGAAAAAGAGGGCTTTGGTCTTTTCACTTTTGGTTTGTTTGTGTTCCCTGGGCTATGCGGAAAACAGTGCTGTCCCTGCTCCTTATGTGATAGTGCTTTCTAAAGAGGCCTCCATAAGCGAAAAATGGGCCGCAAAAGACCTTGCGGAACATCTGAACAAAATGACGGGACTGGAGTTCGCTGTTACAGGCGAAGAAAAAACTATCCCCGAAAAGGCGATCTTGATCGGTGACAGCGCTGCCGTCAAAGCTCTGGGGGTCAATATTGACGCTAAGAAACTCGGTACAGACGGCTTTGTTTTAAAAAAAATAAAGGACCGTGTTATTATTGCGGGCGGAAGAGTAAGAGGCACGATGTACGGGGTCTACGAACTGCTGGAAAAAATGGGCTGCAGGTGGTGGGCTCCCGGAGAAAGCACGATCCCGCAGCTGGCTAAACTTGTCTTCCCGGCCGTTGACCTGGAAAAGATACCTGTTCTTGAATACCGCGACCTGCTTTACGGAGATCTCTGGCTGGGCCGGAAAGAGGACCCGGACTCTTCTTCAAAATGGTATGAAGGAAGGCAGTGGTGCGCCAGGAACCGGATACACGCAAGTTATCACGAGATGCCGGATGAGCTGGCCCCTATAGCCATGGACCGGGCGATAGCTCACGGGGTCACTAAATACCTTCCCAAAGATGTCTATTTCGAAACACATCCTGAATATTACTGCCTGATAAAAGGCAAGCGGCTGGCCAATCAGCCCTGCTGGACCAATGAAGAAGCCATTAAGCTCGCCGCAAAAAATGCCCTTGCCGTCTTGGACCAGCATCCCGGCTGGAAACTTATTACCCTCGGACAGGAAGATGATTCCATGATCTGCCAGTGCGAAACCTGCGCGGCGCTGGTAAAAAAACACGTTAACAGTTCGGCTCTGGTCGTCTATTTTATTAATGGCGTCGCGCGGATCGTCAAAGAAAAATATCCGGAGGTCTGGCTTAATACAAACGCCTATTCCTGGAGCCAGGCCGCGCCGGTAGGCATAAAATGCGAAGATAATGTGATGATCACGATCCCGCCGATAAGATGCAATTACGCGCAGCCCCTTGAAGAAGGTTTTCCCAAGGAAAATAGTGATTATAAAAAAGATGTCGAAGACTGGTCCAAGCTCTGCAAAAAGTTCTATGTCTGGGGCTATACCACAAATTTTGTGAATTACGTTATGCCCTGGCCCAATTTTTTTGTAATTCAGCCGAATATCAAGTGGCTTGTTTCAAAAAATATCCGGGGAATATTTGAACAGGGCAGCCATACTATGGATAACGGCCAGTTTTCAAAACTCTGCATGTGGCTGGAAGCAAAAGCGATGTGGGAGCCGGACCTGGACGGCCGGGAACTAGTAAAGGAGTTTTGCCTGGGGTATTACGGCTCAAAAGCGGGGCCGCTCATCTGGGAATATATTAATATGCTCGAAGACAAAGTAATAAAAGAACATCTGCCTATCTGGTCCACCCACCGGACTTTTTTAAGCGCGCCTCATCTGACACCGGAAATTATCAGCGCGGCAGAACAAAAGTTCCGGCAGGCGGAAAAACTTGCTAAAGCTGAGCCGGATATATTAAGAAGGGTGCAGGTTGCCCATTTTTCTGTGCAGCTTATGTTCCTGATGCGGCCCTACGTCTACTGGGACGCGGCGAAAAAGCTCAATCCGGAAATGTCCTTTAAGGAGACCGTCGAACAGTTTGTCCGGACCGGCAGGGAGAACGGTATTTCCGCAATCAGAGAAGGGGACAAAGCCCAGCCTTTGTATGATTGGGCTCTGGACTACCTGAAGCTTATAGAAACGGACCCCGCTGCGGGACTCCCTGAAGAATTGAAAAAAATAGACCCAAAAAAATATCTTTTCCTATATTCCGCGCAGTTTGACCAGAAATCTAAATCCCTGTTCAAGGCGGACGGGGCACTTTCCGGCTGGGCGCAGAAAGTGACGATCCCCGGCTGGGCCATAACCAATGCCTTGATCGCTCCCAAAGATTTCACTCCCGGAAAAAAATATAAGGGCTACTTCCGCTATAAAGGCCAGGCGGCTCCCGGCGCTGCCGGCAAGTCGTTTACCGTCGCAATATATACGGCCGGAAAAAACCGCACTTGCGGCGCGGAAATTGACGCTAAGTTAATGGATGGTAAATGGCACGTCGCCGATATGGGTACCTGGTCCCCCGATGAAAATGGCGGTTCTTTGTTCGCGGCTCTAACAAAACCGGACAATTTTAAGACAAAAAATGAAAAAGGCGAAGAGCTGCAGCTCCCGGCCTATATTGACAGTTTCTGGCTGGTTGAAGTTGAAAGCGATAAAAAGTAAAAAAAGGGTCAATTGCATGAAAAAGAAATTTTGCCTGGTTTTTATCCTGGTTTCTGCCCTGCAGGTAAGCGCTGCAACTTTCTATGTAAACAGCGCTGATCCGGCAGCGAAAGAAACAAATCCCGGTACAAAGGCCCTGCCCTGGGTATCTATCCAGCACGGTTTGGACGCGGCCGGGCCCGGGGATACCGTAATTGTAATGCCGGGAAATTATGAAAGAGTTACCGTAAAAAAAAGCGGCAAACCGGGGCAGCTTATTACTTTAAAAGGCAGCAGCATTCCAAACCTTTCCCACGTTGACCGGAACAAACAGTTTGATCCCCTTAAGCCTTCTGCTTTTCCGGGTAATCCGGTTCTCAATGCCGTTACAAAGGGTTTTGATATTGCCGGTGCGGGTTTTGTCAGGATAGAAAATTTTGAAATAACCGGAGTTCCCAAAAGAGGCGGGGTTTTTCTGGAAAAAGCCGAAGCAATTGAAATAGCCGGTAATTTTTTACATGACCTTAATCCTCCGGCAGGCCAGTCCGGGGGAATAATCTCGTTCAGTATGGAGAATAAAAAAATATTGCTCAAAGACAATACCCTCTTCCGCTGCGCGGGAACCTCTATTAATATAATGGGCCTGGACTGGGTGGTTGAAGGGAATGAAATGTCGCACGGGACCAATTGCAACACCAAAACCGGGGAAAATGTGGGAGGGGAAGACGCGGTACGGTTCTTTGGTACCGGGCATATCATCCGGCATAATTATATCCATGATTTTTTGGATGAAGAACAGTATCCAAAAAGCGGCCCGCATCTTGATGCTTTTCAGACCTTTTCAACCTGGCGGGCCCCGCCGTATGTATTGTTTGCCTCAAATATCCTGGTAGAAAATAATTATTGCGATAATATAGGCCAGATGTTCATGTGCGAGGACAAACACGAGAGTAAATTGGGAGAGAATATGGTCCAGCATATTACCTTTAAAGGGAACATCTTCAGGCGTGCCCGTGCCTGCGCGATCCAGATAAGAAGCAACAGCGACAATTTCACTTTTATTAACAATGTTGTCGCGGAATCGTACTATGGCCCCATGACTTTCGGGGAAAGTTCCCATCACGCTGTTGTTTTGAATAATATTTTCTATAATAACAGAAGGGAAAAAGAAAAAGGCGAGCGTTCGGGCGCCGTGTTTTCGGAACCCACGAGCCTGCCAGGGTCTGTTTGGGATTATAATCTTCATAACTATGATTTTAAGTATCCCCCAAAATCTGCTGTTTTTGACCTGCACGCTATATTTGGAGCAGATCCGAAGTTTGTTGATCCAAAGAACGGTGACTACCGGCTGCAGAAGGACAGCCCCGCAATAGGCGCCGGGGATCCGTCAATAACTTCACCCGGCGGGAAACGGCCGGATATCGGGGCAGTGCAATACGGGCACCCCGAGGACGAGTGGTTCCTGAAATATGTTGAGAAGAAAGAATAATATTTGACAGCGAAGTATTGCAAAATAAGCAAAGCTAGTTTTGATAAGAAATAATATTTATTTCCTTCAATAGCCTGAAAGCTGGCTATGAAGGATTGCAAAATATGCCGTGATTAGATGACAAATATAGCTGACAGTTTTTCTGTCATTGCGAGGAATACGGCGATAGCCGTGATTAGATGACGAAGCAAACTAAAGAGAAAATAATATCGAAAAAAGTCCTTACTGGTTTGCTTCGTCATAAACCCTCCCTATCGGTCGATTCCTCGCAATGACATGCGAGAGGAATGGGAAATTAAAAGACAGCAGAAAATATTTTATTAGAGGAGAATAAATGAAAAATAGATTATTGTGCGTGTTTTTTTTATCGCTTGCCCTGTTGCAGTTCGCGGCGGCAAAGGTTCAAATAGGTAAAAATAGAGAGTTTTTGCTGGAGGGAAAACCTTTTATTCCGCTCCTGGTCTGGGTCCAGCCGCCCAAGATGATCTCTTACTGGAAGGACCTTGGAGTGAATACGCTGGTCTGGTCCGGAGACCCCACGGCAAAGGATTTTCTTGACGGGCTGGGGGAACAGGGCATGCACGGTATCCTTGAATATAAAGATAAAACCAGTGACTTGAAGGGCCACCCGGCGCTTCTCTTTTGGCTCGCCGGCTCACCGGACCACGGCAGGGAAAACATAATACCTCCCGAACAATGGAAGGAAAGATGCGATAAGATAAAAAAAGAAGACCCTGACAACAAGACTTTTGCCTATTTCGCGAATTTTGGTTTTTTGCAGGGAATTGAAAAGTTCGACCGCTCTAACTACGCAAAATATTCAGAGAACACGGATATACTGGGTTTTTCTTTTTATCCTATAACCACCTGGGGCAGGCCGGAATGGATCCCGAGGACCGCGGAATCCGTGGACTTGATAAAGGGCTACAGCAATAACAGCAAACCTATCGTGGCTTTTGTTGAGGCCACGTCTATTTTACCGAATATTTCCCGGGAAAAATTAAAAGAGCTCGGGCATCCGGACGGCGCGAAGGATTTTGAATTTACGAATATGGTCTGGCAGGCGCTGGTCCACGGAGCCGGGGCCATAGGTTATTTTACGGTCTCCTGGGGCCCCTGGAGATGGGATTCTTCGACTGCGGAAATTAAAAAGGCGATGAAAACCAACAATGAACTTATAACAAAACTTACCCCCGTGCTTTGTGCGGCGGAGGTTGCCGGTAAGGTTGAGAAAAAAGAACAAAACGGCGGGCAGGTGGATATTATGGTAAAAGAATTTGAGGGCAAGAGCTATATTTTTGCCGTTAATATGAAAAATAACGGGGAAAAAGTCAGGTTCGCTGTTTCCGGCCTGAAAAAAAATACCAAAATAACTGCAAACGAAAACAGGGAACTCAGTTCCGAAGAAGGATATTTTGAAGACACCTTCGCGGGCTATGGAGTCAATATCTATACAATACAAGATTCAAAGTGACTGAAAAATAAACATTTTTTCTGTAATCCCTGAGTGTTCTTATCGGGGATCTCCTGTTCGACCCACCAAATCTTTGTGGCGGGTCGTGACCCACCAACGCTTTGTGGTGGGAGGTGTTTATTTTCACGGCTAACGTTTTTTATATTCGGTAGTGTCAAACAGTAAATGAAAGCTATGGAGAAAAGGCAGTTAAAAAGAAACTTGTTATAGTAGAAGTAGTTTCTGAATAGCTTTGTCATCCTGCCTGTCCGCCTGTGGAGGAAGTCTCTTTTGACGAAGGATTTCTGTATTTTAAGTCTGAAAAGCAGGGATGTTTCGCCAAGAGAAAAATGGCTCAACATGACAAGAAAAAGACTGGATAGGCAATCTAAATCCAAAAAAGTGCTTGTAAAAGTAGATGTAAGCAGAGATTTACTAAGAGAAGTTTGACAGTATCTTACATTCTTCAAGGAGGTTTTAATGCCGGAAGTTGTCTGGAAAGCAAAATGGATCTGGAAAAGTTTGGTCGGGATACCCAATGAATTCGTCTATTTCAGGAAAACTTTTGAAACAGGCGCCGCGGTAAAAAAAGCCCGTATTCTTATCACGGCCGAGAGCTGGTACGAACTCTATATAAACGGAAAATTTGTCCATAAAGGGACCTCTGTATCCTACCCCGAACAGCAGATCTATGATGATCTGGATGTCGCGAACTACCTTAGGAAAGGAAAAAATACTCTTGCAGTGCTGGTTAATTACTACGGCATCCCTTCCGGCTGGTCGGTCCCGAAACAGGCGGCGTTAATGGCTCAATTGACAATAAATGGAACTCAGGTCGTGGTGACCGATAATTCCTGGAAATGCGAGAAAGCCGTGGAGTGGAAACAGGATGTGTCCAGAAGGTCCTTCTGGCTGAATCTTGAGTATATAGAAGTAAGGGATTTCAGAAAACGTATCCGGGGCTGGAATACTCCGGGCTTTGATGATGCCTGCTGGCAGGCAAGTGCTGAACTCAGAAAAGCTCCCTACGGCGAGTGGGGTGACCCGGAAGAAAGGAGTATCGCGCAGCTTAAACATACCCCCCTGCTTCCGGTAAAGCTGATCAGGACGGGGCTGGTTACTGATCTTATCCCTGAAGGCCTGGAAAATTATCCGGTTTTCTATGCCTATGCAAAAACAGCGGCAAAAGAGTTTTTATTGCGGGCCGTTATCGGCTCAAAACGCAGGCAGAGCTCCCGGCTGCTGGTGGAAACCTCCAAGAAATGCTGCTATGCTTTGAACGGCGGCGGTTTTATTGATTGTACTTCCCGGAATAATTTTCAAAGCGCGGACTTTCAACTTAAGGCCGGAAAAAATATTTTAAAACTGAAATTCCGGGAGGACCCTGCTTCCGGAAAGCATAATAATTTTCCGCAGTTCACTGTTTTTCTTCTGCATTTTACCGTTTTCCCGCTTAAAAAACCGTTCGCGCTGGAACTCTCCGGTATAAAACTTCCTGCAAAAGACATTGCTCATTTTAATGCGGCCAAACAGATGGCAGCGGAAGAAATAGAGGACTGTGCCCTGAATGTTGAAGGCCTGCTGAAAGGAAAACCGGTTAACCTGCCAAAACTTTCTCCGGGCAGCTCGTATGCCTTAATCCTGGATTTTGGAAAAGAGGTGACGGGTTACCCCGTAGTTAGGTTAAAAGGCGCGGCAGGTACGGTAGTTGACCTCGGCTGTGCCGAGCACTTGACCGCCGGAAGGATAGATCCGGTAAAATCTGAAGTCCATTATACCGACCGCTTCACGCTTGCGGACACGGAGGAAACGGTCAAGACCCTTGAATGGAAGGGGTTCAGGTACCTGCAGGTAACTTTCAGGAATGTTTCCCGGGGTTTAAAAATTAAGAGCATTCATGTTGACTATATAGAATATCCCTTTTCAAGAAAAGGGAAGTTTGAATGCTCTGACCCTCTTTTAAACCGTATCTATGAGGTTGCCGCTTATTCAGCTAACCTTTGTATGCGGGATACTCCGATGGACTGCCCGTGGAGGGAGAAACGCCCCTGGATTGAGGATTCGGCAAGGATACTTATGACAGGCTATTACGCGGATTGTGACTACAAATACGCAAGAAGCGTTCTGAGACAGCAGGGGTTTTTGCAGGATACGCGGGGCAGGGTCTGGGTCTGCATGACCCTCAACGAAGAATTCCCTTTTCAAACTTTTGAATGGGCCTGCGCCCTCTGGGACTATTTCGTGCATTCCGGCGATAAAACGCTGCTTTTCGAAATGCTCCCCAAACTTAAACTCTGCGTGCAATGGCTGGTGAGCAGGATAAATAAAGATGGAGTATTTTGGAACCACGCGCCCAGGACCCAGCAGTGGGTGGATAATAAATTCTCCTCGGTTTATGGCATGGGCCTGCAATATTCCTTCTCCGCGATGAACGCGAAGTTCTGCTACTTTCTGGATACGATGGCAAAAATATATGCTCTCACCGGTGACAAAAAAGAAGCCGTAAAACTGCGGGGGCTCGCGAAAAAGACCCGCGTCAAAACGCTAAAGCATTTCTGGAATAAAGAAAAGGGGATGCTAAATGATACTCTCTACGGCGACGGCAAGAATGCCTGTTCGGAGATCTCCAACGGAGCGGGGGCGGCTTTTGAGGTGCTGAAAGGAAAGGCCGCAAAAATGGTTCTGGGAAAAATAATGGAAGGTAAGCTTCCTCTGGAGGCGTCACCGAGCCATAAGTACTATATATATAACGCGCTTTTACGGTACGGGCAGGCGGATTTTGTCCTGGCACAAATTAAGGAAAGGTACAAATATATGCTGGATAAAGGCGCCACCTCTTTCTGGGAGGATTTTACAAGAGAGTCTGCCAGCCGGTGCCACGGCTGGTCGGGCTACCCGGCCGCAATATTTTCCAGGGAGATCCTCGGTGTGAAACCGGTCGAAGACGGTACTTCCGGATTTTCAAAAGTAACGGTCCGTCCCAAATGTTTTGAGCTTGACCGGGCAAAAGGAGAGGTCCCGACCCCCCGGGGAAATATCAAAGTTTCCTGGCAGGCAAAGAATGGAAAAATAATCAAGCTAAAGATAACCGCGCCAAAAGGAGTGAAGGTGATAAAATGAAACGATTGTCCATAAGGTTAGTAAAGTCCATAATGTCTATAACGTCTAAAATCGTTGAAGGAAGTTCTTTGGCGAAGTATCCTTGCTTTTTATTAAAGAACAGAGATTTTTCGCATAATAACGCTTCCTTCACAGGTGGACAGGCAGGATGACAAGAAAATGGGGAAACTCTTGTAACGGCATCCTGAAATGGGTCTATTTACAAAGCAGAAATATTGTGATAAAATCAAGAGTCAGTAGCCGGAGGTAGTGTATGAAAATGTATAAGTTATCTGTTTTGATAGAAAAAGATGAAGACAATATGTATGTCGCAAAAGTACCGGATCTTCCAGGATGTCATTCTCAGGCGAAAAATATGCAAGAGCTTATGAAGAGGATAAAGGAAGCTATTCAGTTATGTCTTGAAGTTAAAAAACATGATAAGACGAGAATTGATATATCGGAATTTGTAGGTGTTCAGCGTATTGAAGTTAAAGCATGACAAGGCTTATTTCACTTCCCGGACGTGAGGTTTGTAGAAAACTTAAGAAAGCGGGATTTGAATATATTCGGCAAAAAGGAAGTCATACATTCTGGAGGCATCCGGATGGCCGGAGTACTGTGGTCCCAATGCATAGGGGTGAAGATCTTGGTAGGGGGCTTTTAAGAAGTATTTTAAACGATGTCGAAATAAAACCGGAAGATTTTTTGGAGCTGTAAAAAGTCATAATATCTTTTTTCAAAGGTGAAATTTAATAAAAACTCAAAATTTTGCAGCGTTTTTGAAATGACGTAAGGAAAATTAAATGTATTTGGACAACTTCGCATTTATCCTGTCTGCCGCGTTCATATTATCAACAAAGCTTAATGTTTTAAAAACTTTTCTTACAAAGATAGGTACTGTTTTATTTACATAGTACTTCTTTGTACGGATTCTCCGCATACCTACCCTGCGTTTAAAATGGAAAGAAGAGGTTTGCCGGCTAAGACGTTATGGATTTTACAAACGCGCTTGTTACGTTAAAAAAACAAAAAGGAGGCATTATGCTGCAGATAAAGTCAGGTCAAAAAGTTATTTTCATCGGGGATAGTATCACGGATTGCGGAAGAAGGGAAGCGCAGTTTCCTTTTGGAGGGGGGTATGTCAAGCTCCTTATCGATCTGGTCACCGCAAAATACCCTGAAAGGAAAATAGAATTTTTCAACAAAGGTATCAGCGGCAATACCGTTATAGACCTGGAAGCCAGGTGGTATGATGATATGACAAAGTTGAGGCCTGACTGGCTTTTTGTCAAAATCGGAATAAACGACCTGCACAGGACCTTAAGAATGGATATGGTCCCGGTCCCGCCGGAAAAATTCAGACAAATTTATGATAAATTGCTTAAAGAAACCAGGGCCAAGATTGATCCGAAAATAGTCCTGATTGACCCTTTCTATATGAGCACGGACTTTAACAGCGGAAGTTCCAGGTCGGAGGTCTTAAATCTCCTGCCTGCTTATCTGGAAGTTGTAAAAGGCCTTGCTAAAAAATACAACGCGCTCCATGTTGAGCTTCATAAGGCCTTTCAGCAACAACTAAAATACAGGCAGGCGGATAATTTCTGCCCGGAACCGGTGCATCCCTATCTAAACGGGCATATAGTCATAGCCCATGAGATACTAAAAAAAATCGGCTGGTAAGAAACAATAACTAATAACTGATACCTGATTACTAATAATAACCTGACGGAAATATTAAGTTTTCTCCTGTCCCTGAAATTATTTATCTGTGTTTTTATCTGTGCCATCTCACTACCCATCTGTGACATCAGCCTCGCTTTCGAGGCTTGACAATGAGCCGATTTATGGGATATTATACTATATAATATACTTCCAAGCAGCAATGATGGAGGAAGGCTAATGGCTTTTAAAAAGGCAGTCGCTATTTGCGTGCTTTTTACATGTTTACTTGGCGCTTATGTAACCGCAGCAGATACCATGTATGGCTGGAAAGATGCTTATGCCTGGATTGCCGTAGCAGGGAACACAGATTTTGTCTATGGAACAAATAAAATAGCCGTAAGATTTAAAGCAACGTATTCCTCTTCCGCGCTAACGGAAGTACATATGTTTACCGGCTCTACCGCCGGGACAAATCTTCCTGTATATGTCATGGATATTCAAACTGACAGCAGTGGAATACCCTCCGGAACTTCAATTGCTACCGGAACCTGGACCCCCTCGGCATCCGGCTGGAGCAATGTAACAATTTCCCCCACGGTCACGCTTACGACCGGAAATATTTATCACCTCGTTATGTATACTTTGAATGGCACCGGTGACGCTTCCAATCGCTGGTGTTTTATGTATGTGAGAGGCGGCCCCAGAAAATATTATTTTAACTCAACCACGCTTACGACCCGTGATGATGAACAGGTTTTGCAATGGAAAGGTACAAGCTGGGCTCCTTCCACAAGCTGGGCCATGCCCGAACAGGCCATCCCTTCTTATGTCCTTAAATATAGTGATGGCACTATTTCCGGGAATGTTATGGGAGCCTCACCTTATCCCGGAGCACCGGTTACTGTATATGGAGCTCAACGCACCGGATATGAAATTACACCCTCAAAGAATTTTGTTACAAAGGGCGTTGGACTGATATTAACCGCAAGCGGTACCGGCGGGGCGCGGAACTGCCCAAATGAATGTTTTATAAAAGCGATCAAGGCCTCTGACAGTTCTGTTGTTTTTTGTAAACAATTATCCTACGCGGCCTTGGTAAACTGGCAGAACGGGGCGTTTTTTTCAATAAATTATACCCCTGATTATCCTCCCGTAGTTTTTAGCGCAGGGGTAAAGTACTACATGTATCTGTATCAGGGAACTTCCACGACCGATATTACCGGCACCGGGGATGCTACGCATTATTACGGCCTTTCTGCTTCCCAGGGAATATATGCCACAACCACAACCACGCCGGTTTCTTATAAAAACTTAAGTAACGGTGCTGAACATAACATTAATCTGACGAACACTACAACTACGGGCGTCTCCTGGATCTCTTTACCCAATATACAGCCTTCTGTGGAATTTAAGATGCTTGACAATCCGGTCGTGTCCGGAATCCTGCCTACCTCAGCTCTTAATACTTCGGTTGTTACCGTAACCGTGTCGGGGGGTAATTTTGCGGCGGGGGCGGCGATCCAGTTAACAGGCGCGAGCTTTTCCACAATAAATGGAACGGTCCTGACTATTGCAAGCCCGCTTGCGGATACTATGACCTGTACTTTTAATATAGACGGCCAGGCTCCCGGCGCCAGGAATATTGCCGTGACAAATGTTGATGGTAAGCTTGGGGTTATGACAACCGGCTTTACCATAACCGCTCCCGCTCCGGCCATCTCAACTTTTACGCCCGCGAGCGTGAACGCTTCGGCGGTTTCTACTCTGAATATAACTATTAACGGCTCCAACTTTTTCCCGGGAACGACCGCGAAACTGCGCAGGCAGGATGCAGCGGACGTTGATATAATTGGCACTAATACTGTAGTAGCAACCAATAAGATAACGGCGGATTTTCAAGTCGGGCTTAATATCCATTCCCCCGGTATCTGGAAGATCCTGGTGACCAGTTCCGTAGGGGTTGACAGCGACTATTCCACTGCCGCGACAAATTTCACGATAAATGTAGATCCTCCCGGAGTTACAAGCACCTCACCGTCTCAAATCAGTAATACGGGTACTGTGCAGGTTACAATATCCGGTTCGCAGGTCTGTCCCAGCGCGACGGTTTACCTGACAAATCTTTCAGGGAAGGATATTAATATCCCCGGGACAGTAGTTACAATATTGCCCCCTTCCACGCTGATCGCGAATTTTAATTTTCTAAATAGAGCGCCCGCGAGTGACTGGCGTGTTAAACTTACGAATACTGACGGCAGTATTTCAACTGACGCGGTGAATATTACTGTGGTTGCGGCAGCGCCTGTGATAACAAGTGTTAACCCGCAAGGGGGCGCGATTGGCTCACTTGCTACGGTAACAATAACAGGGTCCAATTTTTTCCCGGGCGCTACAACCAGTTTGACCGCAGTAACGCTTGCGGTTATTAACGGCACCGGTGTTTCAATAAACTCAGCTACCCAGATGACCGCAACCTTTGCATTAACCGCGGCCGGAATTCAATCCGGCTGGAGGGATCTGCTCATAACAAATAATGACAGTCAGACAGGGCTGCTTTCCGCAGGATTTGGCGTGGGCGCACCGGTGGTTTCGGCGATTTCCCCTTCAACTTCAACCAATACGGTAAATCTTACCGTAACAATATCCGGGAATTATTTCCAGGTGGGCTCGACCACAAACCTTTCTCTGGCGGGACAACCTTCCATAGGCGGCACCTCGGTTTCGGTTACCAGTGTGACGACCATAAGCTGCGCTTTTGATCTTACTAAAAAGGCACCCGGTAACTGGGATCTCATAGTTACAAACCCGGCGCCTGACACGATCTTCGGAACAAAAGTAAGCGCGCTTACTATAACTGCAACTGCACCTTCCGGTTTGACCACCGTACCTTCAAGCGCGACAAATACCGGCAGTTTGACCGTGACCGTAAGCGGGAGTAATATCTATCCCGGCGCTTCCATAAGAATGGTTAAAACCTCCCTCACCGATATAACAGGTACGGGTACGCTTGTACTTACGGCCGGGACCTCGGGAGCCGGCGCATCAACTGTTTTTGACCTTACGGGGAAAGCCCCGGGCACCTGGGATATCATTCTTACCAATACCGATTCAAAGAGCGCGACTAACACCGGCGGTATTACCGTCATTGCCGCCGGGCAGATAACAGCAGGAACCATAACACCTAACTTTGGGCCCAATAATCAGGGGAATATAACCGTTGCGGTCACCGGCAATTATTTTTATCCGGGAGTGACGCTAAAATTGACCGGTGCGAGTACGATAAATGCGACCTCCGTTTCAGCAACGAGCCTGACCACTTTGACCGCGTCTTTGCCTCTGACCGGCACTACTGCCAGTACCTATAATGTGGTGCTTGCCAACACTGACAGTTCAAAAGCAACGATAGTGAACGGGTTCACGATAACAAGAGCCCCGGAACTTATCCGGATCATTCCTTCGAGCGCGTACGTTGATGAAAATGTTGACTCCAAAGTCGAAGGCGTAACCTTTAATACTTCCGCCTCTTTTAAAATAACCTGTGTTACGAACGGGGCTAATATTTTGGCCTCCTATGTTACCGTTTACCGGGCCAGCGGTGCAACGTCGCTTGCCCAGGTACTCAATGTCAGCGGGGTCTCCAGCGTCTTAATAAATCCTCTCGCGAGCGGGAGCGGGACGGCTGGGTTTCTTGCGGATTCAAACTCTTATTCAACAACTTCAGTAACTTCAGTAAGCACAAATTCTTTTAACTTGAGCAATACCGGGAGTTTCTGGGGCGGCTGTACCGTTAGAGTAGACGATGAAATAATGCGCGTGGGACAGGTTTACGGCGGATATCAATTTCAGTCTTTGACCAGAGGTATAAGTGGAAGCACAGCGGCAACGCATGCCACCAATTCCGGGGTATTTTTAGTGAATGCCGCTTATCTTCGCGAGGATATATATCCTGTTGCAACTTCTATTGGTTTGACCTTCTCGAACTTTACTACGGGCTATGATTCGTTGTCTAAATTTTCTAAAGCCGGGGTGGTGAAGATAGGAACCGACTCGCTGGGCTATGAACTCGTGAGTTATACCGATACGCTTGAAGATGCGAGCGGGAATACCCTGAGATTGACCGGTTGTACAAGGGGTGCCTACGGGACAACTGCCGGGACTTATTCAACGGTAGTTTCAAATAAAGTCGGGGTCGTAGAGGTTGGGACCATCAAGATCGACAGTGAAGTTATGCTTGCAGAAACCTCAACTAAAAATATATTAAAACTCTGGAATGGCGCAAGAGGGATCTATGGATCTACAGCAGCTTCACACAGTAACGGCGCTGCCATTTATAGCAGTTCTCTTATGGGTGCAGGGTTTTCAACTACCGGGGCGCCGGCAGGTCTGTGGAATGTTGTAGTTACAAATCCTGACACCCTTGCAGCGACGCTTACCTCAGGATTTACCATAAGTGTCTACTCCCCGACAGTTACAGGGGTAAATCCGAGCACGCTGGAAAATTCCGGTGTCAAGACTCTTACCATAAACGGCACAAACTTTAA